>Ga0126369_10003394_pt1 | contig 11503 bp, 9 predicted proteins | sample PanSoiMetaPlot_1_FD_109646 | JGI IMG/M metagenome (GOLD analysis project Ga0126369, IMG submission 109646) | Tropical forest soil microbial communities from Panama - MetaG Plot_1 | ecosystem: Environmental > Terrestrial > Soil > Tropical forest > Bulk soil | place: Panama | collected 2016-02-17 | reverse complement strand
GACGCGCGCGCGACAGCACGAGCGTGGGGACGTCGCAGTTGAACCCTAGATCGTCTAGGTCTCCACGGTCTAGGCTGGTGAGTACGGTGACCGCCAATATCTTGACATCCCCTTTGTCTGCTCCAGCCGCTTCCATCATCTCCTGGTTGCCATGCACGGACGCAAACGTGACACCCCGGTTGCGCAGCCCCCGCACGGCGCTACGCACAGTCTCTGGCACATCGAAGAACTTCAGGTCCACGAATACCCGCTTCCTCTGGCGCACCAGTCGTTCCAGAAATTGGAAGTACTCGCCCGCCATGAATAGCTCCAGCCCGAGCTTGTAGAATGTCACTGCGTCGCCCAATTGCGCGACGAGCGAGTGCGCCTCCTCCACGTTCGGGACGTCGAGGGCGACGATGAGCCGTTCACGAGAAGGGATAGGCTTTCTAGAGAGCAGACTCGCTACCGTGCTCACGCGGCCTCCCCGACAAGTGGGTCATTGCCTCGGGGCGAGCATTCCGGCGCCAGTTCCGCCAAATTTGCCACACTCTTCCTCGGCATTTTCGTTGCTTAAATTTGAGTCGCACTCCTTCGGAACACATCGAACACGCAATTTCAAAATAAATGAAGTTGCATTTTAACGTAGCGACCCCCGGCGGAGAGGACGATACGGGGTTCTCGCCGGAGGAGGTCAGGGAGTGGCTCGCGGCGCTTGCATCCGCCGACGCGATCGGCAATGCGCGCGCGATCGCTGAGCGCCTCGCCGTACTTAACCGAGCCAAACTGACAGGACGGCTACGACTGAGGGCACTCGATTTGTTTCGCAACCATGTCGAGTGGCTGCTCCCGCAGCTCGAACAGCGCGTCGCGCGCACGCAGCCGCCTCTTGCGGGCGCACCGCGCAACATCGCCCACAGCATCGAAAAGCTGCTGAGAGAACTCGCCACGGGTTACGCACGTGTGGTGCAGGAAGTAGCGCGCTCCTGGATCGCCCCCGGCTCCAAGCGCCAGCTCCATGTTCCGCTGACGCGAGCGATGGATTTCTACGCGCGCCGCCTCGCTCTCTGCGAGCGGCTGTACACGCGGATCCCCGGCTCCATTTGGGCCGAAATTCACCGGCTTTTCCGCATCGCGCGCGACCTGGGAATCGCCCAGCGCGAGCTTGACTCGCCGCACACCTCACCACTTCGCATCTACCGCGAGGCTTTGCTGCTAGCCTTCGCCGGCCCGGCGAAGCTCCTGCCGGGCGATTTTGCCCGGGTACAGGGTTACCTCGGCGCGCGCGGCACGCTCGCCGAAATCATACCTCGGACCAAGGTCGATGATCCTCGCTGCGTGTTCGCGATCGACCCGCGCCGAGACACACCGGGTGTCGCGCACTCGAAGCGCGCCGACGCAGGCTTCACCAACGGCGAGCTCATGCTCCTCACGCATAAGCTCGTTCGAGGAATCGAGATCGAGCTGCATGAGCTCGCGAGGGGCACCCCGCCCACCTCGTTGGGCTTGCCGAATGAGGCGGCGCAGGCACAGTATCGGGACTTGATGCAGCGGCTCGCCGTCCAGTGGCGTGGTGACCGAAAGCACCGCTCGACGCGTATGCATTTTCATCCGCGCGTCGATCTGTGGGTTGGGTTACGGGAGATTTGGCGCGTGCTGCGAGCGGAGTCACCGCAAGATGTGCCGGCCGCCGACATCACCCAGCGCGAGGGACCCGCACCACCCACGGAATGGATCATTCAAAACGAAAGCGCGAGCGGCTACGCGTTGAAATACCTGGCAGGTGCGCTGCCTCCCATTAGCGTCGGCGAGATCGTCGCCATCAAGCCGCGCGCCCGCAATGCGATTCACGTTTGCCTGGTCCGCTGGATTGTTTCCAATAGCCCTGAGCACTTCGAAGCCGGCTTGGAGCAGCTTGCGCCGGTCGTCTTACCGGCAGTGTACAAGCGCTCGGAAGCCGAGCGTGCTGCACCCGAGCCGATTTTGTTTTTTCCCACCGCACCCTCGCTAAAGCGCGCTCCGCTTGTTGTTGCCCCGCCAAATCGAGTCCATCCAAACGAGGCTTTCAGCTTACGCCATCGCCTCGGCCGGCTCTCCGTGCGCGCGTCGCGCATTCTGGAGGTGACCGCAAGCATCGAGTTGATCGAGGTCGCCGCTCCGCCGTCAGTCTGAATACGATGTGTTGCGTCGCAAGCGTGAATTCGTTCATGCCGCGCTCTCGACGCATCTGTCGCGATCGCGCCAGGGAAGATAAGACGCAGCAGCAGCACCGCAAGTGAAACGGTGCCGAATTATTCGACACCGGCGCTTGATTTCGCCTACGGTCGATGCGATCCTGTAATCAACTTCACAAAGGTGCCGGACGATCTCAGCCGATCCGGGCTACCGCGCTTTCTGTCGGATGGTGTCGCTGTGATCGGATCAACGTCGCTCCGTGAGTCGTTTACACAGCGTGAACGGCATTTCGATGGCATGATCCTTGCAACTAGCGGACTCAGAACAAACGGCCATTCAATAAGATGTGACACTGGGAGCCGGAGATGTCGTTGCACCTGAGCTTGCCGCAGATCGCTGACGGCGAGACGAAACGGTTTAAGCCCGCACCCGACGACGTGCTAAGCGGGCTAGCTACGCTGCCGCCGCAGGATGATCCGCGTGCGGCGGGAGAGGCCATTCTCAAGTGGCTCGTTCCCTTGAATCGCAGTCGAGTGCGAATCACCCTCCGTCAAGAGGTGACGGAGCGTCTTCTCGACTACTGCAATGGTCTGCTGCCGCGACTCGATTCGACGCTCGCTGCCGGCACACTGCCGCTCTCTGCGCAAACGCGCAATGCCGCGGCCCTCGCCGACGATCTGCTGACCGAGCTTGCTTATTCCTACAAGCTCCTACTTGTCGAGCAGTCGCGCCGGCTGTTCGGCTTTGCTTCCAGCGGTCGCGCGCTTCTGCCCGTCATCCGCACGATGCAGCTGCTCTCGCAGCGGCTGATGCTTGGATACCGAATGTACGCCACCAATCCGAAGGCGGCTTGGCAGGAACTGCACGAGCTATATCAGTTCGCGCTCCGACGCGGCCTGGCTCATCGGACGCTCGCCGAGGAGGGCGATACGCCGTTTTCGATTTACCGCCGCACCCTCCTCATTGCATTTGCCGAGCCGCTCAAATTGATGCCAGGCGACCTCGACCGCCTGGTCGCCTGGCTCGAGCGCTTCGGTCAACAAGCGACGCTCGCACCGGCTGGCCATCAGAAGAGCGGCCAAGGACTGTTCCTCATCAAGTCGCAGCGCGATGTGCCGGGCTACGCGCTCTCTAAGCGCCATCACCCGGTGCCACAGGGCCACGACCTGTTGCTGAACACGCTGCCGCTCGCCGAGACATTGCTCGACCAGCTCGCACGGCTTTCCGCTAACGAGCCGCCGGATAGTCTTAAGCTCCCGCAGGAAACCAACGAACCCGCGTTCCGTGATCTGATGGGTCGGCTGGTAAAGCACTGGGGCGCAGTACCGAATCGTCGGTTCACGCGACTGCGCACGCACGCACGGGTAGAGATTTGCGTCAGCATCCGGGGAATTTGGGAATTCCTCAATTCGCGCGGCACCACCCGCCAGGTGAACGGGGAGTGGATGGTCACGAACGAAAGCCCGCGCGGCTTCGCGCTGATGCATGTGAAGGGGCCGATCGAACCGATCCGCGTCGGCGAGGTCATCGGGCTGCGCACGCGTGACAGCCAAACCTGTCACATCTGCGTCGTGCGGTGGGTGCTCTCGGACAACCCCGAGCATCTCGAGCTCGGGCTGGAGGAGCTCGCGCCGACCGCTCGTCCGGTCTCGATCCGCAAGACCCGCGGCGCGTCGCAGGAGACCGAGCCCGTATTGCTCTTGCCTGAAGTGCCTTCCCTCAATCAAGCGCCAGCGATTCTGGCACCACTCTTCCCCCTCGATTCCACCTGTGAGTTGAGTCTCGGCGACTTGCAATCGAAGTTACGCGTGCGCGCGACTCGGCTGTTGGAGCGCACGGTTAGCGTTCAACTCGTTCAGTTCAGCGCTATCAGTTAGAAGAAAAGCCCCGCACCGCGGGCAGCGTTCTTTTCTGATTCTGAGGGGACGAGCGGGGACGTGGTTCCCGCACGACTAGCTCGGCTTCGCACCCATCCGCGCCGCGTTCGCAGCGTCTGGTGATTCGAGCTTGGCGATATTTCCAACAATGCTCTCTGTGGCGAGCATTCGGATTGGCGCAGCGAGGGAGTGATTCGCGCTCGCGACCGCGCGGTCGATCAGGCCATCAATTACCGCGTTCGGTTGCCCCCCTTTCCCCACCGCAGGCGCGAGAACGAGCCAGCTGTAGACGTCGGCGATGCGCACAGTATCGGGGTCGCACGCGAGAGCCCATCGGTCGCCCACAACACGCGCCACCCACCCTGCCGCATGCATCTGCTCGAGCAAGCGCTCCGCGGCGTCGTGCGGAACATACGCCTCCATGCACAGCTCCCGAGTGCTGGGCGTTCGCGCCACGCGCTGCGCCCGTACGAGCACCCGCAAGAGGTTCAACGCGTCGTGGAATGGACCGCTGGCGCTGGGGTCCACTTGTTCGCGCCAAATGCGAATGTTCGGCAGCAGGGCGGTAATCACTGCGCCGAGCAGGGCGACGACCCACGACAGGTACAGCCAGATGAGAAAGATCGGCACCGCAGCGAAAGCGCCGTACACAAGCGTGTAGGTCGGGAACTTGGCGACGTAGAATGCGAACCCGCGCTTCATCAGCTCGAACATCATCGCTGCCACGACGCCCCCGGTCACCGCATGTCTGAATTGGATTGGACGATTGGGAAGGACGTAGTAGATCAATGTGAAAGCGATCGCCGTGAAAAGCAGGGGTATGAACCCGAGCAGCACAGCCGCCCCGCCCGGGATCTGTTTCGCCAGACCGAGCGACACGCTTACCAGATAAGAAGTCATGGTCAAGCTCACGCCGATCAATAACGGCCCGAGCGTTAGCACGCCCCAGTAGGTCAGCACCCGGAAGACAAGCGGTCTCGCGCGCCTGACGCGCCAGATGCCGTTGACCGCGCGCTCGATCGTATGCATCAGCATGATCGCGGTCACCGCGAGGAACGCGATACCGACCGTGGTCAGCCGCGCTGCGCTGCGAGTGAATTCGTCGACGTACCTTGCAACCGTGCGCGCCACGCTCGGCGGCAGCATCTGTTGCGCGAAGAACTGATCGAGACCCTGCGTGAACTCCTTGAAAGCGGGAAACGCCGCGATCATCGTCAATGCGATAGTGATTAGTGGCACGAGCGCGAGCAGTGTCGTGTAGGTCAGGCTGGCGGCGAGATTGAGGCAATCATCTTCGACGAAACGCCTCCCCGCCAGCGCAATGAAGCGCGCAAGAAGGTGGAGTCTGTGGCGCACGCGCGATGCCGTAGGGTCAGGTGGAAGGGTTCGTATAATACTAGCGGCAATCGGCGTCCTCACCAGCGTGCCAGACATACTCGTCCTCTACTACAGCCGTCACGGCGCGGTGCGCGACATGGCGCGGTGGATCGCGCACGGCGTCGAGCGCACCCCGAGCATGACCGCGCGGCTGCGCACGGTGCCGAAGGTCTCTACCGTCTGTGAGGCAGTCGAGCCCGAAGTACCCGACGACGGCCCGCCTTATTGCGAGCTCTCCGATCTCGAACAATGCGCCGGTCTCGCACTCGGCAGCCCCACGCGATTCGGCAACATGGCGGCGCCGCTGAAGTATTTTTGGGACGGCACTTCCGAGTTGTGGCTGAGGGGCGCGCTTGCGGGAAAACCTGCCGCCGTGTTCTCTTCCACCGCGAGTCTCCACGGCGGCCAAGAAACGACGCTAGTGTCGATGATGCTACCGCTCCTCCATCACGGGATGATCATCATCGGGCTGCCATACACTGAAACGAAGCTGCTCACTACGACGAGCGGCGGATCGCCTTACGGCGCGAGCCATGTCGCAGGCGCCGCCGCCGACCGCCCGATCGACGAGACCGAGAAGCAGCTCTGCATAATTCTTGGCGAGCGGCTGGGGAGAACTGCTCGGAAGCTCGCACAATGACCGTCGGCGACGAGGCGCGCCATTACCTCCGCGCTCATCGGAGCGGCGTCCTGTCCACGCTCTCGGAGAGACTCGCGGGCTATCCCTTCGGCTCGATCGTCCCGTTCGTGCTCGATTCGTCCTGCCGTCCGGTGATTCTCGTCAGCGCCCTCGCCGAGCACACAAAGAACCTGGGGGCCGATCCGCGCACAAGTCTCATCGTCCACGATTACGTCGATGACGTCCAGGCGGGAGCGCGTCTGACGCTAGTCGGCAAGGCCCTGCCCGTCGGCGACGACGCCACTGCGCGATCTCGATATCTGCGATCTTTTCCCGCTGCGCGGGACTTGTTCAGGCTCGGCGATTTCGCGCTCTGGGCGATCGAACCTGCTCAGCTCCTGTTTATCCGCGGGTTCGGGCGTATCGATTGGATTTCCGTCGAATCTTTTCGACCACTCCAGAGCCGGATCGGCGAGGTCGAGGACGACATCCTGGCGCACATGAACGCCGATCACTCCGACGCGCTCGTCGCATACTGCCGCCATTTCCACGGCCTTCAGCCGCATGCAGCAGAAATGGTCGGGATCGATTGCGACGGGTTCAACGTGCGTGCGGACGGCAAGCTTCTGCGTTTCGACTTCGACCGGCCGGTGACCGACGCTGCTGAAGCGCGCGCCGCGCTCGTCGCGCTGGCGCGCGCGGCTCGCGGCTGACGCGCAGCAGAGTTCGGTCCTCGCCTCCGCTCACGGCGTGGCCGCGTGCTGCGGATTGAGACGCTCGACTTCGCTCATGAGCTTGTTGAGGGCACTCACGTACGCCTTCGCCGATGCAACGACGATATCGGTATCGGCGCCGACGCCGTTCACAATGCGCCCTCCCTTTGCGAGCCTCACCGTCACCTCCCCTTGTGACTCGGTGCCTTGCGTCACCGCGTTTACCGAGTACAGGAGCAGCTCCGAACCGCTCTTGGCGAGGTTTTCGATCGCCTTGAATGTCGCGTCTACTGGGCCGTCGCCGTAGGACTCGGCGCGGCGCTCGATGCCGCTCTCATTCAAAACGATATTGGCATGCGGCCGCTCGCCGGTGCCGCTCGCCTGTTGCATGCGGACGAGCTTCCAGCGCTCCGCATCATGCGTGACCGCGTCATCGGACACGAGCGCGTGCAGATCCTCGTCGAAGATTTCAGCCTTCTTGTCGGCGAGGTCCTTGAACTTCTGGAACGCGGCGTTCATCACTTCTTCGCTCTCCAGCTCGATACCGAGTTCCTTGAGCCGTTGTTTGAAGGCGTTCCGACCGGAGAGTTTCCCGAGGACGATTTTGTTTGTCGTCCAGCCCACGTCCTCGGCCTGCATGATCTCGTAGGTCTGGCGCGCCTTCAGCACGCCGTCCTGATGAATGCCCGAGGCGTGAGCGAAAGCATTCGCGCCGACGACAGCCTTGTTTGGCTGAACGACGAATCCAGTGATCTGCGAGACGAGCCGCGACACGGGGACGATCTGCGTAGTGTCGATGCGCGTCTCCAGGCCGAAGAAATCCCGTCGCGTTTTCACTGCCATCACGACTTCCTCGAGCGAGGTGTTGCCAGCGCGTTCGCCGAGCCCGTTGATCGTGCACTCGACTTGTCGCGCCCCGCCGATCATCACCCCGGCAAGCGAGTTGGCGACCGCCATGCCAAGGTCATTGTGACAGTGCACCGACCACACCGCTTGGTCCGAGTTAGGAATTTGCTCGCGGAGCCGCCTGATGAACTCGCCGAACTGCTGTGGTACCGCGTAGCCGACCGTGTCGGCGATGTTGATCGTCCGCGCTCCCTCTTTGATCACCGTTTCGAGGACGCGGCAAAGAAACTCGACTTCGGAGCGGCTACCGTCTTCCGGCGAGAACTCCACGTCGTCGCAATGTTTGCGCGCGAAACGCACCGCAAGCCGCGCCTGCTCGAGCACTTGCTCGGGGGTCATGCGCAGCTTCTTTTCCATATGCAACGCACTGGTGGCGATAAAGGTATGCACACGCCAGGACTTAGCGCCCTTGAGCGCTTCGAGACCGCGTGCAATATCCCGATCGTTTGCGCGGCATAACCCAGCGACGGTCGAGTCCTTAATCGTGTTGGCGATCGTGCGCACCGCCTCAAAATCACCGGTCGAGGCGGCAGGGAAACCCGCTTCGATGATGTCGACTCGCAGGCGCTCAAGCTGCTTGGCGATGCGCAGTTTCTCTTCTTTGGTCATGGACGCGCCGGGGCTTTGCTCCCCGTCGCGGAGCGTCGTGTCGAAAATGATGAGCCGGTCTTTGGTCATGGTCGTCTCCCGTCGATAGCGCTCGCGATGCGGAATTCCGCATCACGCCGAAACAAACCGAATTGGGGAAAGTTGAGTGCTAGCGCGCGCGGCGCAGCAGCAGCCCAAGCAGCAGGCTGCGAAGGAGGAGAAGCGTCAAGGGCAATGCTTCGTGCGGCATGGGCGGCACTATAGCCGCAAATCGGGGCCGCCGGCAATAGGAGCTACGTAATATCCGAACAAGGGGGCACACCCCCTGTAAATCCGAACTTCGAGAAAAGAAAAAGACACTTGATCAGAGGCCCTAGGGCACCTGAGTCTGACGACGCGACTTCCTGAAGTTCCATGCCCACATGGCATACCCGGAAAACGAGTACGCGACAAAGAGGGCAAACAGCACGACCGGCGGCCTGGCCGAGATGACCATCACCGCGAGCACCACGGCAAGCATGACCCAGAACGGGACGCTGCGGCGCAGGTTCACGCCTTTCAGGCTAAAGAACGGTACGTTGGATACCATGGTAACGGCTGCGAACAGGGTGAGAATACATGCGAGCCAGTGCAGCCAATCGGCGCGCTCCAGCTCGAGGTCGTCAACGACCCAGACCAGACCCGCCAACAACGCCGCTGCCGAGGGTGATGGCATCCCTTGGAAGAAGCGCTTGTCGACGACGTCGATGTTCACGTTGAATCGCGCGAGGCGGAGTGCCGTCGCGGCGCAGTAGGCAAACGCAGCGATCCAGCCGACTCGGTCGAGCGGGCGCAGTGCCCATTCGTACATCACCAGGGCCGGCGCCACGCCGAATGCAACGACATCGGCCAAGCTGTCATATTCGGCGCCGAACTCACTTTGCGTGCGGGTCAGACGGGCCACCCAGCCGTCGAGAAAATCGAAAATCATCGCTGCGAAGATGGCGATCGCTGCCCAACCATAGCGTGCGTTCATGGCCTGCACGATCGCGAAGAAGCCGCCGAACAGCACGCCGGTTGTGAAGAGATTTGGCAACAAATAGATCCCGCGCCGACGCAGCGTGCCGCGCAATACGCTCCTGCGAGGAAAGTGCAACTCCGCCATGCTTAGAGCTCCGCGAGGATCGTGCTTGCGGCGTACACCTTTTGGCCCAGCTCGACTTTCACGCGCGCCACTGATGGCAAGTAGACGTCGACTCTTGAACCGAAGCGAATGAAACCGAACCGGTCGCCGCGGCGCAGTCGGTCCCCCGCCTTCACGTAGCACAAAATCCGTCGCGCAAGCAAGCCGGCGACCTGCACGCAAGTGACGTCCGCGTTCGCGTCGGCGCGAAACCACAGCGCGTTGCGCTCGTTTTCGATCGAGGATTTATCGAGTTCGGCGTTTATGAACGAACCGGGGCTATACCACACCTCACTCACCTGGCCGTCGACCGGCGAGCGATTCGAGTGGACGTTGAAAACGTTCATGAAGACGCTCACCTTCGTCGCCTGCCGTTTGAGGTACGGATCCGTCGCAGGCTCCACGGCCACGATGCGTCCGTCAGCCGGAGACACCACGGTCCGCGAGTTGCCGAGCGCCTGTCGCGGAGGATCGCGGAAGAATTGCACGACGAAGATCGCCGCCAGCCACAATGGGATAGACCACCACCAAGCGGCTAACCATCCGACGGCCACGGCGGCGATGACGCTCGCGGCGACAAACGGCCAGCCCTCGCGAGCGATGATCGGATGCGGATACGCCGCCATTTAAGCCACAGGGGTCACAGAGCACATCGAGTGACCGCTTTCATTCTCTGTGGTTCTCTGTGGTGACGGTTTCGTCAGTTCTTGCTTGTGTCCACCAGCCGATTCCGCTTGATCCACGGCATCATCTCGCGCAGTTTCGCGCCGACTCTTTCGACCGGATGCTCAGCCGTCATGCGCCGGCGCGCGAGCAGCACCGGCGCCCCGGCGCGATTCTCGAGGATGAATTCGCGCGCGTACTCGCCGGACTGGATGCGCGCCAGCGCCGCGCGCATGGCCCGCCTGGTCTCCTCGGTGATGATCTTCGGCCCAGTAACGTACTCGCCGTACTCGGCGTTATTCGAAATCGAATAGTTCATAGTACCGATCCCGCCCTCGTACATCAGATCGACGATGAGCTTCAGCTCGTGCAAGCACTCGAAGTACGCCATCTCAGGGGCATAACCGGCTTCCACCAATATTTCGAACCCAGCCTTGACCAACTCGACGCATCCGCCGCAGAGCACCGTCTGCTCGCCGAAGAGATCGGTTTCAGTTTCCTCTTTGAATGTTGTCTCGATGATGCCGGCGCGCCCGCCGCCGATTGCGGCAGCGTACGACAATGCGACGTCGCGCGCCTTGGCCGATGGATTCTGGTGGACAGCGATCAGCATCGGCGTACCGCCGCCTTGTGTATAAGTAGAACGCACGGTATGGCCCGGCGCTTTCGGCGCCACCATCCACACGTCTAGGTCCGCGCGCGGCTGGATCTGGCCGTAGTGGATGTTGAAGCCATGCGCGAACGCTAGCGACCCTCCTTTCCTGATGTTCGGCTCGACGTGCTCCCGGTAGATTTGGGCGTGGTGCTCGTCCGGCAGCAGGATCATTACGATGTCGGCGCCTTTCACCGCTTCGCCGATCTCCTTCACCGCGAGTCCGGCGTTTCTAGCCTTGTCCCAGGACGGCCCGCCCTTGCGCAAGGCTACGGTCACTTTGACTCCAGAGTCCTGCAAGTTGAGGGAATGGGCGTGTCCTTGCGAGCCGTAGCCGATGATCGCGACCTCCTTGTCTTTGACGAGCGAGAGATCGGCATCCTTATCGTAGTAGACCTTCATGATTTCCTCTCTTGGAGCAAAGCCGTGAATGGCGAGAGACGGAAAACGGCGACCGTGCCTTGCAATTTAGGCTCTCAAAACCCGCTCACCGCGGGCAATGCCGGAGGCGCCGGTGCGCACCGTCTCGAGAATCGCGGTCTTGTCGAGCGCCTCGATGAACGCATCGAGCTTCTCACCGGTCCCGGTCAATTCGATCGTGTAAGTCGTCTCCGTCACGTCGAGGATGCGGCCGCGAAAGATATCGGCCATCCGCTTCATCTCGTCGCGCTCCTTACCAGACGCACGCACCTTGATGAGCATCAGCTCGCGTTCGATGTGCGTCGATTCAGAGAGATCCACTACCTTGACGACCTCGATCAGCTTGTTCAGCTGTTTCGTGATCTGCTCGAT
>Ga0126369_10003393_pt1 | contig 11510 bp, 6 predicted proteins | sample PanSoiMetaPlot_1_FD_109646 | JGI IMG/M metagenome (GOLD analysis project Ga0126369, IMG submission 109646) | Tropical forest soil microbial communities from Panama - MetaG Plot_1 | ecosystem: Environmental > Terrestrial > Soil > Tropical forest > Bulk soil | place: Panama | collected 2016-02-17 | reverse complement strand
GGCAAGGATGTGCAAGCGCTTGCAGATTGTTCCTTGACACCTCGCTTCTTTTGCGTTTCACTCTCTTCGGTCCTTCAGGCCAGAGATCGGACAATCGTGCTGCAGCTGGGTAGGATGGTGAGGAGAGGCTCTAATAATGATGAGTAGGACGCGGTGGGTTACAATCGCAGGGGCGATTCTGATGACGACTCTGGCAGCAAGCGCTGCAAATTCTCTTGCGGGCTTGGGGGCAAAACCAGGTGCAACCAAGAAATCCTCTTTTGGGAAGACGCCGGACGGAGAAACCGTGGATCTTTATACGCTGACGAACAAGAACGGGGTCGAGGCAGCGATCACTACCTATGGCGGTTCGGTTGTCTCGCTGAAGGTTCCCGATCGCCAGGGGAAGCTCGGCGACGTCGTGCTCGGTTTTGATTCGGTTGACGGCTATGTGAACAACACGAGTTATATTGGTGCCCTCATTGGCCGCTACGGAAACCGCATCGGTCACGCCGAGTTCAGGCTGGACGGGAAGACCTACACGCTCGCGAAGAATAATGGCGAGAACACCCTGCATGGGGGAACCAAAGGGTTCAACAAAGCGGTGTGGACAGCAAAGGAAATTCCCTCGAAGGATGGCCAGGCGCTCGAGCTGACTTATTTGAGCAAGGATGGCGAAGAAGGATTCCCCGGAAGCCTGCAGGTGCGGGTGATTTATACGCTGACGGATTCCAATTCGCTGAAAATTGAGTATTTTGCGACGACCGATAAGGAGACGGTCGTCAATCTGACGAACCATTCTTATTTCAATCTTGCCGGTCCCGGAGCAGGCGATATTCTCAGCCATGTTTTGACGATAAACGCGGACAAATTCACACCCGTGGATTCCGGGCTGATTCCTACCGGCGAGCTTCGCGACGTGGCAGGCACACCGTTTGATTTCCGCAAGGCAACGGAGATTGGCGCCCGCATCAACGCAGACGATGAACAGATCAAGCTCGGCGGCGGTTACGACCACAACTTTGTGCTGAACCGAAAGTCCGGCGATCCCATTTCGCTGGCAGCGAGGGTGGTGGAGCCCAAGACCGGCCACGTTATGGAAGTGTGGACGACCGAGCCGGGAGTGCAGTTTTATACAGGAAACTTCCTGGATGGTTCGCTGCATGGGAAGGGCGGCGTCAGCTACACCAAGCGCTCGGCGTTTTGCCTGGAGACACAACATTTTCCGGATTCTCCGAACAAGCCGAAGTTTCCTTCTACGGAACTGAAGCCTGGCGAGCGCTATCACACAACGACGATTTACAAATTCTCCATGGAAAAATAGGTTTTCGTTTGACACCGGAGCACGGCCGGCGACAATTTCCATCCGTTTAAGGAGCATCATCCATGCGCATGCGAATCCTCGTTGGCTCGTTCTTTCTGTTTTTGATCTCAATTTATCCCGCACCGGCCCAGACCCCTATTGCGGCAACTCCTCCCATGGGTTGGAATAGTTGGAACCACTTTGCTTGCAAGGTGACGGCGGCCGACGTGCGAGGCGCGGCCAACGCCGTTGCCAGCAACGGAATGAAAGAAGCCGGCTACATTTACGTGAACGTGGATGACTGCTGGCAAGGCGGGCGCGACGAACAAGGGCGCATTGTGCCAAACAAAAATTTTGGAGACATGAAAGCGCTGGCCGACTACGTCCACAGCAAGGGGCTGAAGTTTGGAATCTATTCCTCGCCAGGGCCCGAAACCTGCGCCGGCTTTACCGGAAGCTACCAACATGAGGAGCAGGACGCGCAAACTTACGCCGAGTGGGGCGTGGATTATCTAAAGTACGATTGGTGCAGCGCGTCGCAGGTGTATCCGGTCAGCCAGATTCGGGAAGTTTACGAGAAAATGCATCGCGCGCTGCAAAAGACCGGGCGGCCGATTGTTTACAGTTTGTGCGAATACGGCTGGGATCTGGTTTGGCGCTGGGGGAAGGAGGTGGGCGGAAATTTGTGGCGAACGACTGGGGACATCCAGGATAGGTACGACTCGATGGCCACGATTGGTTTCGCGCAAGCGGGGCAGGAAGCCTTCGCCGGGCCGGGGCACTGGAACGATCCCGACATGCTCGAAATTGGCAACGGAGGCATGCGTCACGACGAATACGTCACGCACATGACGCTGTGGTGCCTGCTGGCCGCGCCGCTTTTGGCCGGCAATGATCTGACGCGGGTGACGCCTGAGGACTCGGCGATTCTGTTGAACAAAGAAGCCATTGCCGTGGATCAAGATCCCAAGGGCGTGCAAGGACATCGCGTTTCAACGGAGGGTCCACTAGAGATATGGGCTAAGCCGCTGGCGGATGGCAGCGTGGCGGTCGGCTTGTTCAGCCGCGCGGGAACTTTTCCTGTGAGAGTGAATTTCAAAGACCTGGGTTTCACGGGCAGCGTGCGCGTGCGGGATCTGTGGGCGCACAAGGACTTGGGCTCGTTTGAAAACGAGTTTACCGCCCAGGTGCCGCGTCACGGCGCGGTAATGTTGCGCGTTTCGAAGTAAGACCAATCAAGCAAAGGGCGTGACTCGGCCGCTGACGCTAGCTCTTGGCAGCGATACCCGTGGAATCTCGGACGACAAGTTCGGGATCGATGACGATTTCGCGGCCGACTTCGCGCTCTTCGCGGCCGTTTCCCATGACATTGTCGAAAATGATGTGCCCGATTTGCTCGCGGGGAATGTGCACGGTCGTGAGCGGGGGAGAGCAGAATTCCGCGAGCTTAATATTGTCAAACCCCGTGACGGAAACATCTCGCGGGATCTGAAGGCCTTCTTCTCGCAACTCCCGCATCACACCGACGGCCATAAAATCATTGACGCAAAGAATGGCAGAGGGGCGAAAGCCCGATTCGAGCAATTCGCGGGCCGCCTGGCGGCCTCCATCCAAACCATCCGGGCCGGCAAAGATCCGGGGTTCTGCACCAGGTGAGCAGCGATGCACGGATTCCAGGAAGGTTTTGCGGCGTTCGCTGATGGGCCCGAGAGTGGAGTGATGCCCGACGAAGGCCATGCGGCGATGGCCCAAAGCATTCAGGTAGCTGACAGTCTTCTTGATTCCTTTGCGGTAATCCACCCGAATGTTGGTGATGTTTTTTTGCGGCGTCCCCACATCGTAGAAAGCGGCGGGGATGCGGCTGCCGGACACAGTCTGGATCAAATGCTCTTCCATTTCTGAAACGATGACCGCCAGGCCGGCTACGCGCAGGCCAATCATGAGTTGCACGCTGGCGAGGAGTTGTTCGGAGCGGTAGTCAGTATTGGCCACCACCACTTCCAGGCCCTGGGCGTGAGCGTCCGCCTCGAGCGTACGATAGATATCCAGGAAAAACGGATTCTCCATGTTCGAAACGATGATGCCGAGAATCCTGCTCTTTCCGCGCGCGAGAGAACGCGCATGGAGATTCGGGTGGTAGTTCAGTTCCTCGGCGGCTTTCAACACGCGAGAGCGTGTGGAGGTTTTGACAATTTCGAGGTTGTTGAGAACGCGGGAGACCGTGGATATCGAGACACCTACTTTTTGAGCCACGGCATCGAGATTCATTGCCAGCGAACGCCTCTTGCGCATGAAAGACTCCTGAACTTGTGGGAAAGCTCATTCTATCGAAATTGGCTCCTTAGCGGCAAAGGAACACCGAAAGCGAGAGCGAGTTCAGTTCTCATCGAGTATAATTCCACTAAATTGTATAAAGTCGAGGTCTAACCAGAAAGGAGAAGGGGCAGACCACGCTTGACAAGGTTGCAGAAAACGCTGTAATGTCTGCGCTGCAAGCGGTTGCAGAAAATCGCCCCTGGGTTAAATCATGACGCAACCTTCCAGCTCACCGATGGTGCTCGGTGTGATTGTTGGCAATCGAGGGTTCTTCCCGGATCACCTAGCCCGGTCGGGACGCCAAGAGATGATCTCCGCATTAACGGCCCAGGGAATCAAACCCATCGTTCTCGGGGAAAACGATTCCAAGCACGGCGCGGTCGAAACACGCCAGGAAGCGGCGCGCTGTGCGGATCTTTTCAAGAAACATCGCGACGAAATCGACGGCATTGTTGTGACCCTTCCGAACTTTGGCGATGAGCGCGCCATTGCCGAAACGTTGCGCATGGCCAACCTCGGTGTACCGGTGCTCGTGCAAGCCACGCCGGACACCCCTGCGAAGATGACCATCCGCGACCGGCGCGACAGCTTTTGCGGCAAAATGTCCGCCTGCAATAACCTGGCACAATATGGCATTCCTTATTCGCTGACCACGCTGCATACCGAAGCGCCGAATTCCCCACAATTTCGTGCCGACCTGGGATGGTTTCAGGCTGTTTGCCGGGTGGCAAAAGGCCTCAAGAAGCTGCGCATTGGCGCGATCGGGGCGCGGCCAGCGGCGTTCAACACCGTGCGTTACAGCGAGAAAATCCTGGAGTCGACGGGAATTTCGGTGGAGACGTGGGATCTGTCCGAGGTGATGGGGAGAATCGGGCGGCTCAAGGACAATGACCCTGCAGTTGTTGAAGGATTGAAAGCCATTCGCTCTTACGTGTCGACGAACAGCATCCCGGAACCGGCCTTGGTAAAAATGGCCAAGCTCGGCGCGGTCATCCATGCCTGGATGAAGGAGACGGAAGTAACCATCAGCGCGATTCAGTGCTGGACTTCTCTCGAGGAATTTTTTGGTGTCGTGCCGTGCACGGTCATGAGCATGATGAGCGACTCTGGCCTCTCGAGCGCATGTGAGGTGGATGTCGCCGGCGTGGTGGGAATGCATGCCCTGCAGTTGGCTTCGCAGACGCCCAGTGCGCTGCTCGATTGGAACAACAACTACGCGGACGATCCGGACAAGGCCGTGTGCTTCCATTGCAGCAATTTACCGAAGCACTTTTTCAAAGATGTGCGCATGGACTTTCAAGAAATTATTGCCGGAACCGTGGGCAAGGAAAACACGTTCGGCACTTGCGTGGGCCAGGTGAAGAGCGGCCCGATGAGCTTTGCCCGCTTTTCGACCGATGACCGCGAAGGAAAGATGCGCGGCTACGTCGGCGAAGGCGAGTTTACAGATGATCCCCTGCAAACTTTTGGAGGCGCGGGCGTAGTGAGAATTCCCGGATTGCAGAAGCTGTTGCGCTTTATCTGCGAACGTGGATTCGAGCATCACGTGGCGGCGAATTTCTCTCAAACAGCCTCGGCCGTACATGAAGCAACAACCCGTTACTTGAACTGGGACGTGCACTTTCACAAAGGCGACGCGCACGGCTGTTGAAGAGACAAGCACCAAGCACGTCAGGGCGAATTCCAACAAGGAGATGCGATGCCCTCGAAGATTTCCCGCAGGAGATTTGTCGGGAAAACTGCGGCTGTGTCTCTTGGCTCGCTGATTCCGCGCTTCGTGGGCCCCGCTTCAGGTACCACCCGCAAGCTTACTGTGCTGGTGGACTCGGAAATCGGCACGGTGCGGCCGGATTTTCACGGTCACTTCGCCGAGCATCTCGGCTCCTGCGTATATGGCGGGTTGTGGGTCGGGAAAAATTCTCCGATTCCCAATATCAACGGCTACCGGCGGCAAGCCATCGATTACTTGAAGGAACTGGGGATTCCCGTTTTGCGCTGGCCCGGCGGCTGTTATGCGGACGACTATCACTGGCGCGATGGCATTGGGAGGCCGGAAAGCCGTCCCAAGCGCGTCAACATTCATTGGGGCGGCTACGTCGAGGACGGCAGCTTCGGCACGCACGAATTCATCGGCTTGTGCCGGCTGATTGGCGCGGAGCCTTATCTTGCCGGCAACGTGGGAAGCGGCACGCCACAGGAAATGCGTGACTGGATCGAGTATTGCAACATGCCGTCGGGAAGCACGCTGGCCGAAGAGCGCATCAAGAATGGCGCGACTGAGCCGTTTCGTGTGCGCTACTGGGGCGTTGGCAACGAAGCCTGGGGTTGCGGCGGGTGGATGCGCCCGGAGGTCTACGCCGATCACTACCGCCGCTTTTCCGTCTATTTGCGCAAGTACGGCGATACGCAACCGTTTCTCGTTGCCAGCGGCCCAAACGGAAATGACACGCGCTGGTCCAGAAAATTCATGGACACTCTCGAATACGCCTCTCCCGAAGGCGTCTCCATGCACTATTACGAGGGCGGAGAAGATCATCCGCTTCGCTTCACCGCGGAGCATGTGAAGAAGCAGCTCGCTATTTTTGCCCGCGTTGAAGAAGCCATCGTGCAACAGCGCGCGCTGTTTGACAGCTATCACGATGGCCACAAAATCGCTCTGGTTCTCGACGAATGGGGCGTCTGGGACCGCATTGCCGAGGAAGACGAAAAGAGATTTGGCAAACTGTGGCAGCAAAGCACTATGCGCAGCGCCGTCGCGGCGGGATTAGGCCTGAACATTTTCAATCGCCAAGCCGACAAACTTTTCATGTGCAACATCGCGCAAATCGTGAACGTCCTGCAATCGCTTCTACTAACAGACGGCTCGGAAGGGAAGCGTTGCGTGTGCACGGCGACCTACCATGCTTTCGCGTTATTCAAGGGGCATCGCGGAAATACCGCAGTGAAACTGGAAACCGATGCGCCAGCCCCCGACAAAGACAAGCCTTCGCCCGATTTGTCCGCCTCGGCTTCCACGAAAAATGGAGCGGTACTGCTCAGCCTCGTTAATCCGTATCCCGACGAGGACTTGGAGATTCAATGCACTCTGCGCGGGGCGACGTCGAAGAATGCCACCGCAGTTCTTCTTCACGATGCCGACTGGAACGCCTGCAACAGTTTCGACGCACCGGATCGCGTCGTTCCCAAGCCGCATCCTGTGAGGATCGAAGGTGCCACGGTGCGGCTCGACTTGCCGCGCCTGTCGGTTGCCACGGTGACATTGAACCCATAGCAAACACGGACGCGCAGAACAGCCCACGGCCCCAGGCGCGAATCCGACTTAACAGTTTTCTTCTTTGGCTCAAACGCGTAGCATGCCATCGGAAAAAATCCAATTTGCTGAACGAAAGGGGATAGGGCGAATGCGCGCTTCCGTCTGTCGGCGTTGGACCAAAACCAGCTTTTTCCTCGTTGTTCTTGCCAGCTGCATGAATTTTGCCCACGCGCAAAGGCCGCCTGGTCCGCGCGCCAATGAAGAAACGTTCCGCTTTCGCTTTGTTGGCCCACGCGCAGGAAATCGCGTCGCTTCGATTTCGGGCATTCCCGGTGATCCAAGCACCTACTACGCCGGCGCCGCATCAGGCGGTGTCTGGAAAACCACCGACGGCGGCAATCGCTGGGAGCCTATTTTTGACAAGCAGCCCGTCGCGGCCATCGGCGCGATTGCCGTAGCTCCGTCCGATCCAAGCGTCATTTGGGTAGGCACCGGCGAAGCCTGGGCGATTCGCGACAGCGACGTGATGGGCAACGGTGTTTATGTCTCCACGAATTCTGGCAAGGACTGGACGCACGTTGGCCTCGACGACACTGGCCGCATCGGCAGAATCATCGTCCACCCAACGAACCCTGACATCGCTTTCGCGTGCGCACTCGGCCGCACCACCGGCCCTCAACAGGAGCGCGGCGTCTACCGCACCACGGATCGTGGCCAGCATTGGGAGCGCGTGCTCTTCGCCGACCCGAGCACCGGCTGCTCCGGGCTCGCCATGGACGCGCACAACCCGCGCATTCTTCTTGCGGGAATGTGGCAAGTGGAGATGCACACTTACGGCGAACTCAGCGGGGGCCCCGGCAGCGCCGTTTACATTTCAAAAGACGGCGGCACGAAATGGACCAAGCTCGAAGGCCATGGCCTGCCCAAATCTCCTGTCGGCAAAATCGACGTGGCTATCGCACCAACGAATTCCGACCGCTACTTCGCGCTCATTCAAACGAAGGACCAAGGTGCGCTCTGGCGTTCCGACAACGCGGGCGAAAACTGGCAAGCCATCAATTACCAGCGCCAGCTCATCGGCCGCGCGGGATACTACATTCGCATCGCCGTCTCCACCGGCAACGACAATGAAGTCTACGTCGCCAACAGCAGCTTCCTAGAATCGCTCGACGGCGGCGAGCTTTTCAAGGAAGTCCCCTGGGGCGGCGACAATCATGACATCTGGATTGATCCGCAGAATCCCAATCGCTTCGTCATCACCGACGACGGGGGCTTGAATATCACCACCGTTCACGGTCGCGGCTTCCAGCGCGTGCAACTCCCGATTGGACAGATGTACCACGTCGCCGTCGACAATCAAATCCCTTACTACGTCTACACCAACATGCAGGACGGCCCGAACATGCGCGGCCCGAGCATCGCGCCGCCGCTCGAATACGGACGCGTGGTGGACACTGGTTGGGAGCGCCGCATGGGTGGATGCGAATCCGGCTTCACGCTGCCCGACCCCAGCGACACCAACATCGTGTGGGCAAGTTGCTACGGCAACGAAGTCACGCGCTGGGACGCGAAAACCAAACGCGCGCGCTCCATCAGCCCATGGATCCACTCGCTCGATTCTCCGCCGAGCGAGCTGAAGTATCGCTGTCACTGGACTCCGCCGCTCGCCATCGATCCTTTCGACCACAACACCGTTTATTACGGCTGCCAGGTCATTTTCAAAACCAGCAACGGCGGACAAAGCTGGTCGGTTATCAGCCCGGATCTTTCCACGCAGGATCCCAAGTACCTTGGCTCCTCCGGCGGAATTGTTGGCGACAATCTCGGGCAGTTTTATGGCGAAGTCGTCTTTGCCATCGCGCCGTCGGAAATCCAGCAAGGCTTGATCTGGGCCGGCACCAACGATGGTTTGATTTGGTACACCAAAGATGGCGGCGCAAACTGGACCAACGTCGCGAAAAACATCAAGGATCTGCCGCCCTGGGGCACGGTCACGCGCATCGAGCCCTCGCACTTCGATGCAGGTACGGCTTACGCTTCCGTTGACTACCATTTGATGGACAATCGCGATCCCTTCATTTTCAAAACCACCGACTACGGCAAAACCTGGACAAAAATCTCAGACGGCTTGCCCAGGCATCCGCTGGGCTACGTGAAAACCATCGCCGAAGACCCCAACCAGAAAGGCTTGCTCTTCGCCGGCACCGGCAACGGCCTCTTATATTCTCTCGACGACGGCGCGCACTGGACCGCCTTCACCGCGGGCCTGCCGCACGCTCCTGTCACCTGGGCCGTTGGGCAAAAACAGTTTCACGATCTCGTGGTCTCCACCTACGGCCGAGGAATATACGTTCTCGACGACATCACGCCGCTCGAACAATTGGCGAAAAAGAGTGAAGACGTTTCCGTGCGTCTTTTTACACCGCGCGATACGTTTCGTCTTTTTCCAAATGCCGCCGCAGCCATCACCTATTCGCTGAAAACGCCTCCAAAAGCCCCACCCAAGATCGAAATCCTGGATTCGAGCGGCGCCGTCATTCGCAAGCTTGATAACGCTCCCAATCGCGCAGGCATGAACCGCGCCGAATGGAATTTCCTTTACGATCCACCAAAACTCGTTTCGATCCGCACGACGCCTCCGGAAAATCTGCACATCTGGGAGGAGCGCCGTTTCCGTGGCAGCGATTCGCGGCAGGTTTTGCACTGGGGCATCCGCGAAGCCGAAGTTGGCCCCATGGCTTTGCCGGGGAGATATACGGTTCGGCTTACGGTGGACGGCCAAGCTTTCACACAGCCACTGACCATCGTCAAAAATCCCAATGTTCACACAAGCGACCAGGACTTGGCTGCCGCATTCAAACTGCAACTCCGCATCCGCGATGACATCACGAAAGCTTCCGAGGCCGCGAACAAACTGGAATGGATGCGCAAGCAGCTCGACGTAGTCGCCCGTATGCTGGGTGGCCGCAAGACCCCGGCTCCGAGTGTGGACGAAAACAGGGAGGGCCCTCAAGAAAAGAAAGAGGAAAAGGGCGAAGGCAATCCCGATCCCGAGTTACTTAAAGCCGTCGAAGCCATGGATCAGAAAATGCAGGATGTCGAGTACAAATTCATCTCGCGAGCTGACGCCCTCAGCGACGACAAATACTATTCCATCCCCGAAAAAATCTATCTCCATCTCATCTGGCTGAACGGCGAAGTGGGCACCGGTGCCGGCGACGTTGCCGGAGGCGTGGACAATCCTCCAACCGATACAACGGCAGCGATCCTCGAAACCATTGAGGCAGACCTTTTCGAAGGCCAGACCGCCTATCAAAACCTTGTCGAGAAGGAGCTTCCGGCCTTCAACCGGACTTTGCTTGACAAAGGAATTACCGCGATTGCCTTTGTCCCTCCGGCTGAGAGAGACGACGAGGACGATGAGGGCGGCGGATAAACCGTAAAGATACCCGGAGACTTTTCAGGAGGTGGACTCCATGCAGCCTGGCTCTCGCTGTATATTCTTCGTTGCCGCGCTCTTGCTCGTTTTCCCCGGTTACGGCTCAGCCCAAGGCACTCGCGAGGACTATCAGCGCGCCGAGCAATTCCTTCCCGGCAATTTGCGTCATCGCATCTACGTTGCCGACGTGACCCCGCACTGGATCGCCAAGAAAAATCGCTTCTGGTATCGCAAAGCTGGAACGAAGGTCACGGAGTTTATCCTCGTCGACGCCGACCAAAACACTTCCGGTCCCGCCTTTGACCATGCCCGCCTCGCCGAATCCCTTTCCAAAGGGCTGAAGCGCGAAGTCTCAGCCACCGAGCTTCCCTTCGACTCTATCGATTTCTCCGACGACGGCAAATCCATTTCCTTTCAGATCGACGGTGCGCCCTGGTCATGCACCTTCGAAAAATACGATTGCAAGCGCGGCCCCGAGCCCGTCGCCGGCCAATACGAGGAAGCCTCGCCCAATAAGGAGTGGGTCGCCTACGTCAAAGACCACGATCTTTATGTACGCTACGTTTCCACCGGTGAAGTCGTCCGCCTGACGCGTGACGGCGAACGCTTTTACGACTACGCCACACCCATTCCTTCGCTGCGCCCCATGGTCGCGCAAGGCACGGAGGATGTTCGCGAACGCCCTGCCGTTTTCTGGTCACCGGACTCTTCCAAGCTCCTTACCTATCGCATGGACACGCGCAACGCCGGCCGTTTCAGCTATCTTCAGTTTGTTCCTCCCGGCCAGCTTCGCCCGAAGGAATATACCGTGGTCTATCCGCTGCCCGGCGAAGTACTCCCGAAGGCCGAGCCGGTTATTTTCGAAGTCCAAAGCGGTAAGCGCATCGAAGTGAAGACCGTGCCCCTCGAAATCCAATTCCAGGGAGGTCCGGGGTTCGAGTGGTTCTCCGACAGCAAGAGTTTTCAATATGAGCGTCACGGCCGCGGAATGAAGGCGATCGAACTTTGCATCGTGGAAGCGGGAACAGGCAACGAGACGGTTCTAACGCGGGAGCAGTCTGAGCGCTATGTCGATCCCGGCGAAACCTATTCCCATGTCCTCAAAGACACCAACGAAGTGCTGTGGACTTCGGAGCGCGACGGCTGGAATCACCTGTACCTATATGATGCAAAGACCGGCAATCAAAAGGTTCAGCTAACACAAGGGCCCTGGGTCGTGC
>Ga0126369_10003391_pt1 | contig 11514 bp, 7 predicted proteins | sample PanSoiMetaPlot_1_FD_109646 | JGI IMG/M metagenome (GOLD analysis project Ga0126369, IMG submission 109646) | Tropical forest soil microbial communities from Panama - MetaG Plot_1 | ecosystem: Environmental > Terrestrial > Soil > Tropical forest > Bulk soil | place: Panama | collected 2016-02-17 | reverse complement strand
GTGAATGGGCCTGCGCTTCTTTATGTCTTGCTCGAAACGCGGAAAAGACCGCACGGCATTATACGCTGGCCGCCCGAAGAAGTGGTAAGGCCTGATTCCCAAGAGGTCGAAGAGTTCAAGGTCGAAGAGTCGAAGAGTCAAAGAGTCAAAGAGTCAAAGAGTCAAAAAAAAGACCTTAGATGAAATGCTTTGAATGCGGCGAATCATTCGTACCGTAGTGCCGCCATCGGGTCGACGCGTGTTGCCCGCCGCGCGGGAATGTAAGAAGCGAATACGGCAACTCCCATCAAACCTACGGAGACACCGACCAACGTGAGCGGGTCATTGGCCCGGACGCCGTACAGCAATTGCGCAAAGGTGGAGAGCAGCCGTGCGAGCACCAGGGCGGCGGCAATTCCGATCGCCAGACCCGCGCAGGACAACCGCAGCCCGTTTCCGACCACCATGCGAAAAACATCCTGTTTCGCGGCGCCAAGCGCCATGCGAATGCCAATTTCGCCGACGCGCTGGCTCACGGAGTAGGCGACTACGCCGTAGGTTCCAACCGACGCAAGGACCAACGCCAACGCCGCAAAAGTTGCCAACAGAATCATCGGGAAGCGCTGGGAGGACATCGATTCCGCAACGATTTGCGGCATGGTTCTCACGTCATAAACCGGCGGAGCGCCGCCACCCGCGTAAACTGCCGACTTGATGGCCGGCATCATCGTGGCGACATCGAGCGGCGTGCGAACGAGGATCTTCGTGTCGGGGTAGTTCAAGGGAACCCATTTATCGGGGTCCTGCTGAAGTGAGAAATAGCTTTGCGCTCTCGTACGCTTATCGGTCTCGCCCACTCCCCAATGGCTGACGTGGCCGACGACACCAACAATCTCGCACGGACCTACGGGCGTGTCCCATCCGAAGGTGATGGATTGGCCGACAGGGTTTTGTCCCGGGAAATATTGCTCGGCAAAAACGGTATCAATCACCGTAACGAACGGAGTTTTTGTCGTGTCCTCGGAGGTAAAGAAGCGGCCGCGCAGCAGCGGTATGCCCATGGTGCGGAGATAATCGGTGCCGGTGGTGAACACGAGCGTGCGCGGGGCGTTTTGAATTTCAGCGGGCTTTTGCGAATCGATCCAGAAAGGCGCGTCGGCGTCACCGTCGGTCAGCGGAACGAGTTCTGTGAAGTCTGCGGCTTGCACGCCGGGAATCGCGCGGATGCGGTCGAGCAACTGGAAATAGGAGGCGCGCATGCCGGGGCCGGTCTTGGGCGTCGAAGGCGAAAGGCCTACTTTGAAGGTAATCAGATTCTGCGTGTCGAAGCCGGGATTCGTTTCCCACAAATGGCGGATGGTGCGCAGGAGCAACCCCGCGCCGACCAGTAAGACCAGCGTCAAAGCCGTCTGCACCACCAAGAACGTGCTTTGAGCGCGATGCCGCCCGCCTCCCGCGCCCCGCCCGCTTTCTTTCAACGAGGCTTGCACATCGCGCTTGTAAGTCTTCAGAGCGGGAGCGAGGCCAAACAGGATTCCCACGGCGAGGGATACGGCAAACGTAAACCAGAGCACCTCGGCATTGACGCCGATGTTCTCGCTGCGCGGCACGTTTGCGGGAATCGCCGCGAGTACCAGCCGCATGCTCCAAAAGGCAAGGAGAACCCCCATGGTGCCGCCCGCGAGCGAAAGCAGCAGGCTTTCCGTCAGCAATTGCCGCATGACACGCGCGCGACTCGCTCCGAGGGCCGCACGAACAGCAAATTCCCTCTCCCGCGCCGCCGAACGTGCCAGGCAAAGATTCGCGACATTGGCGCACGTAATCAGCAAGACCAGCCCGACGGCTCCGAGCAATAGCAAAAGGGTTCCGCGCACATCCTGAACGATGATTCGTTTCAGGGGCTCGACGTCGGCTCCCGTTCCGCGATCCGCGTCCGGATAGAGCTGATCCAAATGGTCTTGGATCGCGCTCATTTCAGCTTGTGCTTGTGCGACGCTTACGCCGGCGTTCAGCCGCGCGACCGCAACCATGCCGGCGTGGCTTCCACGAGCTTCCAGGAGCAACGGGTTGTACTGGCCGAGAGGCAAGTACACGTCGGCCTGGTCCAGGAAGCGAAAGCCTGACGGTAGCACTCCTACGATGACGTAGTCCGTCCCACTCAAGATCACGGATTTTCCGAGCGCCTGTGGGCTTGCGTCAAAGCGGTTTCTCCACAAACGATTGCTGATGATGATCACGGGCGCAGCGCCGTGCCGGTCTTCCTCAGGAGTGAACTCGCGGCCAAGACTTGGCGCCACGCCAAGCGTGCCGAAGAAGCCGGCGGTCACTTCGACGCCGTCGAGATGTTCCGGGGAGCCCGGACCCGACAAGTCAAAGCCTTGGTGGAACATCATCCCCGCCATTTGGTCGAATGAACGCGCGCTGCGTTGCCAATCCACAAAATTAGGGTAGGAAATCGCGTCGCGTGAGAAGCGTTGGTTGCTTTCGAGAAGCATGACAAGCCGGTCCGGCTGGGAATAAGGAAGCGGCGCCAAGACCACACCTTGCACGACACTAAACATCGCCGTATTCGCGCCGATGCCGAGTGCGAGGGTGACAACAGCGGCGACCGTGAACCCGGGGGATTTACCGAGCGTGCGCGCGCCAAAACGAAGGTCGTTGCCGATTTGCTCAAGCCAGGTCCAGCCCCAGGTGTCGCGGGTCTGTTCTTTCAGGAGTGTTGAATTGCCGAAGGTGCGCATGGCGGCGTGACGCGCTTCTGCCGGGCCCATACCGGAGGCGACGTTCTCAGCGATTTGCTGGTCGAGATGGAACCGGATTTCGTCGGTCAGGTGCCGATCGCTTCGGTTGCGGTAGAACAAATTCTGTAGCCGAAGCAAAAATCGCCGCATCCACACCATAGAGTCACCTTTGACTTGTGAGCTATTCGTACCTTAGCGCTACGATCGGGTCGACGCGCATCGCGCGCCGGGCGGGCACCCAGCATGCCAGGAAACCAACCGCCAACAGCAAGACCACGACGGACACCAGCGCCACGGGATCGTGTGGCGAAACGTGCCAAAGCTGGCTGCGAAGCACGCGAGCCGCTGCGATGCTTGCAGCGAGACCGATGGCAATGCCGGGCAAAATAAACCGTGCCCCAAAACGGAAGATCAAGCGCAGCACATCGCTGGAGCCGGCTCCTAGCGCTTTGCGCACGCCGATTTCGTGCGTTCGCTGGGCCACCGCGTTGGACACCACGCCGTACACTCCGACAACGGCCAAGGTCAGCCCCAGCGCGGCAAAAACTGCGAGAAGCACGACGCTAAAACGCGGGCCGGAGTACTCGTAATCGTTCAGCAGCGAATTCATCGTGCGCACGTCGGTCACCGGCTGATCAGGATCGAGGACATAGACCTGCTCGGCCACCGGTTTTGCCAACGAGGCCGGGTCGGTGTTGGTTAAAACCACAAGGAAATCGGCATCGCCGGTCAGGGTGTAGGGCAGGTAAAGCTCGGGAGCAATCTCGCGCGTCAGGCCACGATTGAGGACGTCATTCACCACGCCTACGATCTGGAACGTGTCATCGGCGAGGTGGAGATCGCCGCTCAAACGCGGAACGCGGACGATGCGGCCGAGCGGCGCGGTCGAAGGAAAATAACGACGCACGAAACTCTGATTGACAATGGCCCAGTGGCCGCCCGAGGCCATGTCCGTGTCGCTGAACGGCCGCCCCTCGAGCAGCGCGATGCCGAAAACTTTCAAGTAATCCCGGCTCACTGCGTGGATAACGACAGGCCGGGTATCCACTTGAGACGCGCCGGAAATCTCCACGGGCGTTTCCATGCCGCCAAAAAAGGGATGCATTCCGATGCTCATTGCGGCGGATTCAACGCCCGGGAGAGCCTCGGCGCGACGCAACAACTCTTTGAAAAAAGTGATGCGGTGCGGCGCATCAGCGTATCGCTGGGGAGAAAGCGGCACGCGTATCGTGAGTAGATGATCCGTGCGCATTCCCAGGTTCTGGTCCTCGATGGCCATCACCGTCCGCATCATCAAGGTGGCCCCGACCACCAGCACCAGGGACAACGCCACTTCGACGACCACCAGCCCGCCGCTGGCAGATATCCGGCGAAAGCCCGCACCGGCGCCTCGCGCGCTCTCTTTGAGCGCGGTTACCAACTGCGTGCGGCTGGCATGCAGCGCTGGCGCCAGTCCGAAGAGCAACGCCGTCACAAACGACACGCCAAGCGTAAACAGCAATACCGGCCGGTCAATCGCGACCTTCGCTTCATCCGGTATCGAGTCGGGAGGCACCATGGCGAGGATGACGCGCAACGCGCCAAAGGCCAGCGCCGCGCCGATGATGCCGCCAAGCGTCGAGAGCAGCACGCTTTCGGTGAGCAACTGGCGCACGAGGCGTCCGCGCGTGGCGCCGAGCGAAGCGCGGAGAGCGATTTCGCGTTGCCGGGTCGCCGCGCGGGAGAGCAAAAGGTTGGAAACATTGGCGCAGGCAATCAGCAGGAGCATGCCCACCGAGCCAAACAGAATCCACAGGATTTCGCGGAGTCCGCTCGGAAAAGACTCCTTGAACGAAAGCAAGCCGACGCGCCACTTGTCGGGAAAAGCTGCTGGCTCGCGCTGCTTGAGGTCGGCAATGACGGGGCGAAGGTCGGTCTCGGCCTGCGCTTCCGTTACGCCTGGTTTCAAACGGCCGAGCAAGTGCACGTAATGCACGCCTTCCAAAAACTCGCCGCGATGAAAAACGATTGGAACGTAAACATCGGCGCCGCGCCACATGAACCGCGGCGGCATAACTCCGATGACGGTGCGCACGGTGTCGTTGAGCCGCATCGTGCGCCCCAGCACGCTGCGATCGCCGCCGAACTGCTGCATCCAGAATTTGTAGCCCAGGACGGCGACCGGAGGAGCCCCGGGAGCCGAGTCCGCCGCCACCGGCGTGCGCCCGAGGAGCGGAGGCACACCCATCACCTCGAATGTGTTCATGGTGCAGACGTTGCCGCGCAGCCGCTTCGGTTCGCCTTCGCTGGTCCAGACGACGTCGCTGACGGTTGAGGCAATCGTGCCTTGGAAAATCGAGTTGCGTTCCGCGATTTCGAGGAATTGGTCGACGGTGTAATTGAATCGCCATCGCGACGAGTCCGGAGACCACACCTTCACGCTCATCAAGCTGTCTACGTCGCGGTAAGGAAAAGGATTGAGGACCACGCCATAGATGACGCTGTACATCGCGGCGGTGGCCATGATGCCGAGCGCCAGCGATAGAATTGCGACCGCACTGAAGCCGGGCCCTTTGCGAAGGCTCCGCAGACCATAGCGGAAGTCCTGCGCGATTTGCTCGAGCCAGGTCCAACCCCAGGTGTCGCGCGCCTCTTCCATGAATAGGGTCGGGTTGCCGAAGGCGCGCATGGCGGCGTAGCGGGCTTGTTCCGGATTCATTCCCGAGAGGCGGTTTTCGGCGATTTGCTGGTCAAGATGGAATTGGATTTCGTCGTTTAATCGCTTCGTGCCCCGGTTGCGCCGGACGAGAGTTTGCAATCGAAGCCAGAATCGGCGAGGCCAGGTCATAACATCACCTTTCAGACAGCGTCATTCGTACCGCAGGGCCACCATCGGATCGACGCCCGTCGCGCGACGCGCGGGTATCCAGCACGCTGCGAGCGCCACTAGCCCAAGCAGCAGCGCCACTCCGGCTATGGTTGTGGGATCGTTCGCTCGCACGTCATACAACATGCTGGCCATGAATCTCGTTACTCCCAGCGCAATGGCAATTCCTGCTGCCGCTCCAAGGACGACGAGCGCGATTCCTCGCCCTGCGACCAACCGCAACACGTCGCGCTGCTCCGCTCCAAGCGCCATGCGTATCCCCACTTCCCTGGTCCGCCGCGCTACGTCGTAGGAAAGCAGGCCGTATAGCCCGATGCACGCCAGCACCAAAGCCAGCGCGCCGAAAAAGCTCGACAACCGCGTCGTCACCCGCTCCTGAAGGAGCAACTTCTCGATCTGTTCTCTCTGCGTGTGTACTTCAAACAAGGGCAAGTTCTTGTCGGCTCGCGAGACGATGTCGCGAACCAGACCGACTAATGCCATAGGATTCCCGGCGGTACGCAGCTCGAAGTGCGCGCTGTTCCGAACCAGCGGCAGGTACATCGTAGGCTTGAGTTCGTCGCGCAAATTGTTGTATTTGGTGTTGCCGGCCACTCCCACAACCGTGTATCCCGGCTGCGGGCCGGTCGCCGGCTCGTCTTCGTATTGGGGGTTCCCCATGTGTTTGCCGACAGGATCTTCGTTCGCGAAAAATTTGCGCGCAAACGCTTCATTGACAATCACCGGTAGTGGCGCTGCCGGTGCCTGCGAGACTCCGCCGGCCGGTCCATCGCCTGTGCGGCTTTGTTCTTCGGCCGCCTTCATCGCCGCGTTGGTGGCCGAAGCGGACGCAAAATCCGCGGGTGTAAATATCCTTCCGGCCATCAGGGGAATGCCCATCGTCTGAAAAAAATCGAGTCCCACAGGCAGATCCGCCGTGCTTACATTCGAGTACGGCGGCGCCCCGTCGAGATGCACGCTATCGCCGGACCAGTCTCCGCTTAGCAACGCTTCTTCCGAGTAGCTCGCGGAAAGTACGCCCGGCAGCGCCTGAAACCGCTCCTGCAAGTCGCGGTAGAGTTGCGCGCTCTGTTCGTCTTTGTATCCGGCGATTGTGGGATTAATCCCAAATAGCAGCACATTCCGCGTGTCGAACCCGGGATTCAGCTCGTGAAGGTTGTGCAGCGTCCGCATGAGCAACCCGGCTCCCGTAAGCACGACGATGGATAGCGCGACCTGCGCCATCACCAGCGCGTCTCCCAGGCGCAACCGTCGAGCTGGACGCGCATCTTTTCCTCCCAGGTATAATTCATTCTCTCTGAGCCCCGCGGTTAACTCCGCTCGCGCCCCGCTTCGCGCCGGAGCCAACCCAAACAAGATTCCCGTCGCAAAAGTCACGCCCATCGTGAACGCCAGCACCTGCCAGTCCAGCCCGACCACATACGGAAAGTCTTTGCCGAGGCCGCCGGAAATGAGTTTGGTAATGATTCGCACGCCCCACACCGCCACCAGAACGCCCAGCGCTCCACCGAGCGTCGCGAGCAGCAGGCTCTCGGTCAGCAGTTGTCGCACAATCCGGCGCCGACCCGCTCCGAGCGCCGACCGCACGGCCATCTCTTTCTGCCGTGTCGCGGAACGCGCCAGCATCAACCCCGCCACGTTGGCGCAAGTAATGAACAGCACCAGTCCTACCGCGGCCGTGATCAGATAGAGCATCGGAGCGATCTGGTGCGTCTCACCGTTCAGGGCCTGCGCCGCAAGCGCCAGCCTTATTGCGGGCTGATCCGCCTCCTTCAAGAGCGGCTTCGCTCCGTGGGCTATTTCATTTCCGAAGAGCGCGCTGGCCTCTTCCTGCGCCTGGCCTATCGAAACGCCCGCCTTCAGCCTTCCCACCATCACGACCCAGAACGACGCGGGATCGTTGTACCGGTCTTTGTTTCCCCACCACTCTGACTTCACGCGATCCGATAGCGCAAAAGGCAGGAAAAAATCCTGGGTCTTGCCCGGCGTCAGGCTCGTGAAAGCGGCCTCTGCAACTCCCGCAATAACCACGGAGGTGTTATTCAGCCTTACCGTTTGACCAATTGCGGAGCGGTCCCCTCCAAACGCCCGCTCCCAATATCCGTAGCTCAGGACAATTGCCGGCGACGCCGAGCGCGAGTCATCCTCCCGCCCCAACGGCCGCCCCAGGGCCATCTTCACGCCAAGCGTCGAGAAAAAATCGCCCGAGACGTATTCTCCGCGCACGATGCTCGCCGGCCCGTTTCCGCTCAAGTCCATCTCCAGGGGCCCGGCAAACGCCGCCACGCCGGAAAAACTCTTGGCTTGCGCGCGCACCGTTTCATAAAACGGCCCCGAAAGCGAACATTCCGTGGACGGCGGGTCCCAGCAATCGCCATAGCCGCTGTGTCCGGTAAACTTCGGTTTCGCGTGCGCCGTCCACCGAAAGACCACTAGTTGCTGCGGCTCCGCGACCGGCAGCGGTCGCAGGAGTACGGCATCTACAAAACTGAAAATCGCGGTGTTTGCGCCAATTCCCAGCCCCAGGGTAACTACCGCAACCGCCGTGAATCCGGGCGACCGTTCTAACATTCTCGCGCCGTAGCGCAGGTCGCCCGCGATTTGCTCGAACCAGGTCCAGCCCCAGGTGTCGCGAATTTCTTCTTTGAGAAATGTAGGATTGCCGAAAGTGCGCCTGGCGGCGTGACTGGCTTCTTCGGGGCTCATCCCTGCCGCGAGGTTTTCGGCGATTTGCTGGTCGAGGTGAAATTGAACTTCGTCGTCTAGACGCTGCGTGCTGCGGCCGCGACGGAGCAGAGTTTGCAAACGAAGGAAGACTTGCCGAATCCACGACATGACAGCACCACCCTAGGTTGTCTCTACGACCAGATTGATCGCCGCGGAGAGGCGGCTCCAGTTGGCAGCTTCCTTTTCAAGCTGGGCGCGGCCGGCCGCGGTCAACGAATAAAACTTGGCTTGTCTCCCCGTTTCGGTTTCTTTCCATTTGGCCTTGATCCAGGCTTTTTGCTCCAGGCGGTGCAAAGCCGGGTAGAGCGAGCCCTGCTGGACTTGCAACACATCCCGTGAAATCTGTTGGATGCGCTTGGCAATGGCCCACCCGTGCTTGGGCTCGAGCGCAATCGTTTTGAGAATCAAAAGGTCGAGGGTGCCTTGGACGAGGTCGTTCGGTTTTCCCATGCTATGACTATCTACACTAACCATTGTAGATAGTCAAGGGGTGCGGCGCTGCCAAGATCTCTGGAAACGTGCGGCCGGGACATCCCAAGCATTGGCCTTTCCTCGGCCTCACCTAGCGATACCGGTGACAAAAGAGTGTTTGGCCGACGCTTGGCAGCTAAAACACTGAAAAAATAGGGGTTACATAGAAAGCAAAAAAGAACTTGACAGCTGTGTCTGTGTGTTATAGTCAACTATAACAGTAGAAGACGGGGGTGGCGCCTTGGAGACGACCAAAGTACTTGGTACCGCGGACTGGGAGTCTCCGAGCAAACCCCTCGGCGGACAAACCGGTCACCTCCGACGCACAAAAGTCGTTCGACCAATTGAAAACTCTTGCGGGTACCTGGCGAGGTTCCATCAAAGCCACGCCGCCCGATCCCGATGTTGACAACGCCAAGCCGGAGATCACGTTGCGCATAACTTCCCGGGGAAACGCCATCGTGCATGAGATGCAGGAAGCAGGAAAGCCTGTGGACCCCGCGAAGTACGACCATCCGGTGACTATGGTTTACCTAGACGGGGACAAGTTGAATCTGATTCACTATTGCGACGCGGGAAACCGGCCGCACATGGTCGCGCGGACTTCGCCTGACGGAAAGAAAGTGGAGTTCGATTTTGCCGATCTTTCCGGCGGCAATCAGTACGGGCACATGTACCATGCCGTGTTCACCATCATCGACGCCGACCATCACACCGAGGACTGGACTTACATGATGCCGGGGGACAAGCCCATGCAGGCGCACCTGGACCTCCACCGCACGCAAGAAGCGAGCAGCGCTCCTGGCAAGTAGGGGCTCTTGGAACGATCTGATGGACCGTGAGTGGAATGACAGCCAGCCGATTTACCGCCAACTGCGGGACCGCGTGGTTGCCATGATTCTCGACGGAGTCCTCGAGGAAGGCGACCCTCTGCCGTCGGTGCGCAACGTGGCGGCTGAATACCGCGTGAATCCGCTCACGGTCCTGAAGGGTTATCAAGAGCTGGTGGACGAGGGGCTGGTTGAAAGCCGGCGTGGCTTGGGCATGTTTATTAATGCCGGCGCGCGCAAGCTCTTGCTTCAAGGCGAGCGACAGAAATTCCTGACTGAAGAATGGCCGAGGATTTCCGCCACCATCCAGCGCCTCGGGTTGAAGGCCGAAGAGCTGCTCAACGGCGCCAACAAACAGCCCCAGGCGGACTCGGCAAAGCCGAGGCCCAACGAATCGAAAACGCCGGACTCCGGCAAGGAGGACCGCTGAAGCCATGGCATGCATAGAAGCGCGCGGCCTGCGCAAGGCCTTCGGCACAAACATGGCACTGGATGGCGTGGACCTGCGCGTGGAAGAAGGGCGCATTCTCGGGCTCGTTGGCCCGAACGGCGCGGGCAAGACCACCGCGCTCAACGCCATTCTCGGCCTTACTCCTTATCAAGGAGAACTAAGAGTGCTCGGCCGCGACCCGTGGACCGAGCGCGACCGGCTCATGCGCGATGTTTGTTTCATGGCCGATGTGGCGGTGCTTCCCCGCTGGGCGCGCGTTTCGCATCTACTCGAATATGTAGCGGGAGTTCATCCGCGCTTCAGTCGCGCGAAGGCCGAAGGCTTTCTGGCGAAGACCGCCATCAGGCAAACCAGCAAGGTGCGGGAATTGTCGAAGGGCATGGTGACCCAGCTACACCTCGCGATCGTGATGTCGATCGACGCGCGATTGCTCGTGCTCGACGAGCCGACGCTGGGCCTCGATATTCTTTTTCGGAAGCAGTTTTACGATTCTTTGTTGAACGACTACTTCGACGGCGCCCGCACCATCGTCGTGACCACACATCAGGTCGAAGAGATTCAGGATGTGCTCACCGACCTCATGTTCATCGACCGCGGCCGCATGGTCCTCCAATGCACCATGGAAGAGTTCGAATCGCGCTACCAGGAAGTGCTGGTCCATCCCGATAAGCTGGCCGCAGCGCGGGCGCTTAAGCCGATTCAGGAGCGGCAGCTATTCGGACGCACCGTCCTGCTCTTTGCTGGCGTCGATCGCCAGCAACTCGCCGCCCTTGGCGAAGTCCGCAGGCCGAGCATTGCCGATCTGTTCGTCGCGGTAATGGGCAATCCGGGACAAGGAGCTGCCCGATGAGCACGCAAACGACGAGCACGCCAACGAACGCCGTGCCGGGCACTTCCATAGGATCGCAAATTGTAGAGCCTGTGATGATTCCGCTGACGCGCCAGGTCTACTGGGCGCTGCAGCGCGAATTTTGGGAGAGCCGTTGGATTTATCTCGCGCCCTTGGCCGTCGCCGCGCTATTCCTTTTGGGCTTCCTGATTCATCTGCCAATCCATGGGCGGTCAGGCCTCGACCCGACCAAACGTGAGACGGTCATTTTCCCGTACGACATGGCGGCGGGGCTGTTGATGGGAACGTTCCTGTTCACCGCGATGTTCTACTGCGTCGAAACGCTGCAAAGGGAACGCCGCGATCGCAGCATTTTGTTCTGGAAGTCGCTCCCGGTCTCTGATGTCACGACCGTGCTCGCAAAAGCGAGCATCCCGTTCGTGGTGCTCCCGCTCATCTCGTGCGCCATCGCGTTTGTCCTGCAATTTCTGATGTTGCTCGCGAGCAGCGCAGTGGTGGCAGGGAGCGGTTTCAGTATCGCGACCTACTGGGAGCAAGTGTCGATATTTCGAGGGTTTCTGTTGCTGCTCTACCACGTGATGACCGTGCATGTCCTTTGG
>Ga0126369_10003390_pt1 | contig 11515 bp, 13 predicted proteins | sample PanSoiMetaPlot_1_FD_109646 | JGI IMG/M metagenome (GOLD analysis project Ga0126369, IMG submission 109646) | Tropical forest soil microbial communities from Panama - MetaG Plot_1 | ecosystem: Environmental > Terrestrial > Soil > Tropical forest > Bulk soil | place: Panama | collected 2016-02-17 | reverse complement strand
TTTCCGCTAGGCGGCTACGTCAAAATGGCGGGCGAAACGCCGATGGACGCAGTCACCGGCGAGGCTTACGAATTCCTTTCAAAGCCGAAATGGCAACGTTTCCTGGTGGCGGCAGCCGGCCCCGCGATGAATATCATTCTGGCTGTCGGTCTGATTGCCGGGCTGTACATGTATGGCACGGATGTGCCTGAATTCTTGATCGGACAAGCGGTTATCAATGTTGTCGAGCCGGGTTCGCCCGCGGAGCAAGCTGGTATCAAGCCGGGCGACCAGATTGTTTCATTTGATGGAGTAGAAAGACCGGATTGGCAGGATGTCCAGAACACCGTAATCACCAGCCCAGGCCGGACGATTCCAATTGTCATCGAACGCGAGGGCAAGCAGTTCCAATTCACAGTGACGCCGGTGCGCAAGGGACGCGAAGAGGCGGGTGATGTCGGTATGTTCCCCTACTATCGGCAAATCGTCCAGGATGTGCAGCCGAATTCGCCGGCCTTGGCGGCCGGTATTCATGCGGGCGACGAGATCATTCGAGTGAATGGAATTGATATTCGGGCTAATGGACGTACGCTTCCGCAGATCCTTCAGCAGATTACCGAGAAGACTTTTCCGATAAGTGTTCTACGCAGCGAGAATCCTGCAGCAGCCGTAAGGGCACCGGAACCGCGTCGAGGCTTCTTCTCAGCGGCGTGGAATCGATTGGTCCATCTGTTTACACGAAACGGTACGGCCCTTGACGCAACCGCGCCGAGATCAAGCGACGTACAGCAGGTAGCTGCGGCGGAACAGCGCAAAGAAGTCGAGCTACAGGTCACCCCGGAACTACGAGAAGGTCGAAAGATGATTGGAATTGGGCTGCAGTACCCCAGCGTCCACATCAAACTTGGCCCAATGGCGGCTTTGCAGAAATCCATAGAGAGCAATAAAGAAAATGCTGTGTTGATCTTCCAGGTGATCGGCAGGCTCGTCAAACGTGAAGCCTCGGTCAAGCAATTGGATGGGCCGATCAGCATTATCAGTTATTCAGGCCAGGCATATCAGGCGGGCTTCGTAACGTTGTTTACATTCATGGCGCTGATCAGCCTGAATCTCGGAATCTTGAATATCATGCCTATCCCGATTCTCGACGGAGGCGTGATACTACTTCTCATTATTGAATCACTGTTGGGTCGTGACTTGAGCCTCCGCATGAAAGAGCGAATCGTTCAGGCCAGTGTAGTCTTCATCCTAATGGTCATGGTCATCGTTCTCTATAACGATGTCGTGAAGCTGCTTCCCCCTGCTCAACCCGGCCCATGAAAGTCCTTGCTCCAGAGATGCAAGTTTTCATGGAGTATCTGCAGGGACGCAAGCTCAAACTCACACCGCATCGTGAACTCATTCTCGAAAGCTTTCTGACCCACGAAGGACACCGTAGCGTAGAGGACATTTATCGTGTGGTACGAGAACAAGACCCCCGCGTCGGTTACACGACGGTATATCGAACGATGAAGCTGCTGGCTGACTGCGGCCTTGCACGCGAAATCGACCTGGCGGATGGAATCACGCGGTACGAACACCTCTACAACCACGAACATCACGATCACATGATCTGTATGCAATGTGGGCAGTCGATCGAATTTTACGACCCCGAGATCGAGGCGCTTCAGGACGAGGCGTCGGAGCAACTAGGGTTCAAGGTACTCGATCACAAGTTGCAGATCTACGGTTTGTGTCGTGACTGCAGACGAGCGTAGCCTGGGATTACACGGATCTGTGTATTCTGCGCTTGATTAAGTCCACCGCGCATCGCATTGCCGCCTTCATCCCAGAGGGATCTGCCTGGCCTGTTCCCGCGATCGGAAACGCCGTCCCATGGTCCGGCGATGTCCGTACATAGGGAAGGCCGAGCGTCACATTTGTCGCTTCGCCATGAGCGATCAGCTTAATCGGAATCAGACCTTGATCATGATACGGCGCAACCACGACGTCGAACTCACCGGAGTGCGCGCGATAATACAGGCTATCCGCAGAGTGCGGGCCGGAAACCGCTATCCCTTCTGCGGCGCATTGTCGAACCGCGGGTGCGAGAAGGTCGATATCTTCGCGGCCGAACATGCCGCCTTCGCCGGCGTGCGGGTTGATCGCCGCTACGGCCAGGCGTTGCGGCCGAAGTTGTGTGTGTACGAACCGAATAAGCCGCACGTACTGATCCGTCGAAACTTGTGCAAGCACGTCATGCAATGAAAGATGAATAGTCGCCAGGACGACTTTGAAAGTCGGTGCGAAGAACGCCATGGCATATTCCCGAACCTGTGCGCGGTCGGCAAGAAAATCCGTCTGCCCATGAAAGTCGCCGCCAATGGCTTCTTTGTTTACGGGAGCTGTCACAATCCCATTGAGCTCACCGGAGAGAGCCGCTGAGCTCGCCTCCTCGAGATAAGCAAGCGCGCGTTGGCCGGCAGCGGGATTTTGTTTCCCCCATTCGATCGTGGAGGTATCCGCCCCCAGGTCACGGAGAAAGAGGACAGAATCGCTGGTTAGTTCGGAGAGATTTTCAATCCATTGAAAATTGATACTAGGATGGAAGCGCGTGATATTCCGGTCGAATATCGATCTATCCGTGAAGAGCACCCAACGAGCAAGATCCAAGACGGATGAAATCGATTTAAGTACGACTTCAAGACCGATGCCGGCAGGGTCGCCCGAGGTGATCCCGATCGTGGCGCGCATGCAGGACCTGGTTAATCGACTTCCTTGTCTTCGTTTTCCTTGTACATGTATTTGATGTAATGCTTCAGGAGCAGAACCGGCGGCTCCGGAGAACGATTCATTTTGATCGAATTCTTGTCATACCATTCGATCGAACCCTTGATCGTCTCACCGTCCTGGAGAACAACGACCATCGGCGTCTTGTTCTGTATCTGCTTCACGTAGTAAAAATTTTCCGCATTCGTTTGATCGTTCGGCGCGGGTCGTTTCGCGCGGGGCTGCCTTACCGTGAGTTGCTCTTTAATCTCGGCAAGGCTTGGCCGAATCAATTTCCGATTTGACATATTTCCTCACTAAAACGTGTCGCAAATGAACTGTCGTTCGGAGGTTTGCGCAGGTTTGCAGTTAAGTTACGAGGGATTTTAACGAACGCGCGTAAAAATCACAAGGGCCACTGTACCGAATATCCTAGACCGAGCGACGTAGAACGCCTTGACACCGATCTTCAGCCCTGTCACCATACGCGACGTGTTGACGAATCGTCCAAGTTCAACCTTTGCTTGCTGGTGGTGGCTGCTCTGACGGGCAGCCCGGACGACGTGCACTAAATTCCCGGAGCTGCCTTCTAGGAGGCAGCTTCAGTTTTTTTAGGGCTGCCGCCTACTCAGGTCGCAGCCCTACTGCTTTTGTAGGGCTTGGCTCCACTTTTATTCGAGGAGTTTTCTATGGTCCGCAAAGCAGTGTTCTTTCCAAGTCAAACCTACCGAACAAAGCTGGGTATTGAGGTCCATCGGACTGTTAAGGAGATTCCCGTCGACGACGCGATCAAGCCGCTCATTACAGCCCTGGATCAAAGCCGTGGGGTCTTATTGACGTCGAGCTACGAGTACCCCGGGCGGTATACGCGGTGGGACATCGGGTTCGTCGATCCGCCGTTGTGTTTGGAATCTCGCGGCCGAGACTTCCATATTTCCGCTCTGAACGAGCGCGGATGTTTTTTATTGCCGATCATTGCTGAAGTGATCCGTGGCGTTGCTGCCGTCATCGAATCCGAAGTGCACGGATATACATTGGATGGCATTATCGCAGCGCATTCGGGCCGTTTCGTGGAAGAAGAGCGGAGTAAACAGCCTTCCATCTTTTCTGTCGTGCGCGCCGTCGTCAATCTTTTCAGCAGTGTTGAAGACCACTATCTCGGCTTGTATGGAGCTTTCGGTTACGATCTCGCATTTCAGTTTGAGCCGTTGCGGCTGCATCAAAATAGACCGACTGATCAGCGTGACCTCGTCCTCTACATTCCCGATGAGCTTGTAATCGTGGATCATCGTCTCGAACGCGCTGTGCGACACTGTTACGAATTCGAATCCCACGGCCGTTCGACCGAGGGGATTCCTCGTGTAGTCGTCGAGAATTTCAGAAACGAGGAAAAACTCGACATGCGCAGTTTTTCCTCCGTCCTGAGACGCTGTGATCATCAACCGGGCGAGTATGCCGTCGGCGTGCGCCAGGCCCGCGAAGCTTTCAAACGCGGCGATCTTTTCGAAGTCGTTCCCGGGCAAACCTTTTTCGAGCCTTGTGTGGAAGCTCCGTCCGAAATTTTTCGGCGATTATGCGAGCGTAATCCGTCGCCGTACGGCTTTTTTATCAATCTAGGAAAATCAGAATACCTTGTTGGCGCTTCACCGGAAATGTACGTCCGCGTAACGGACGGTCGTGTCGAAACGTGTCCGATCTCAGGAACGATCGCTCGTGGCATAGACGCGATCAGCGACGCTGCTCAAATTCTGCAACTCCTGAATTCAGCGAAGGATGAATCAGAGCTGACAATGTGCACGGATGTGGATCGTAATGACAAATCACGCATATGCAGACCCGGCAGTGTCCGAGTCATCGGCCGGCGCCAAATTGAAATGTATTCCCGAGTTATACACACGGTTGATCACGTCGAGGGACGTTTGCGGGATTCATTTGATGCATTGGATGCGTTCCTCGCGCACACATGGGCCGTGACTGTGACGGGAGCCCCGAAGGTCTGGGCCATGCAGTTTTTAGAAGATCACGAGAAATCTCCTCGTGCATGGTACGGCGGCGCTGTTGGATTGATCGGCTTCGACGGAAATATGAATACAGGGCTCACTCTCCGCACGATCCGCATCAAAGATGGAGTTGCGGAAGTTCGTGTCGGCGCGACCCTTCTTTACGATTCGGATCCTGATGAAGAGGAGCGGGAAACCCATCTCAAAGCCGCGGCATTGTTGGATGCGATCCGGCGGCCACGGAATGCGGCACTCGAGATAAATGATGCGGCTCTGCCTGGCCGAGGGAAGAGAATCTTACTCGTAGACCATCAGGATTCTTTCGTACACACCCTAGCAAACTACCTGCGGCAGACGGGAGCTGAGGTCATAACGTTACGGTCGGGTTTTCCGCTCGGCGAGTTTACGGCACTGCGACCGGATTTGGTGGTTCTTTCGCCCGGGCCCGGCACCCCGCAAGATTTTGGCGTTCAGGCAACAATAGCGTCCGCCCTTTCGGTCGGGCTTCCGGTATTCGGCGTCTGCCTGGGGTTGCAAGGGATGGTGGAGCATTTTGGCGGGGAATTGGGCCAACTTTCACGCCCAGTGCATGGCAAAGCATCGAGGATCCATGTACTTGGTGGGCGCATCTTCCGAGACTTCCCACTGGAATTCACGGCGGGCAGGTATCACTCTCTCTATGCCGTCCGAGAAACCTTGCCGCGGGATTTGCAAGTCACCGCTGAAAGTGAAGATGGTGTGATCATGGGTATCGAACACGCGACGCTTCCATTAGCGGCGGTCCAGTTTCATCCCGAATCCATCCTAACCCTGAAGGATAATATGGGCCTGCGACTGGTTCGAAATGTCGTAACCGCGCTTTGTTCACAGTAACCAATCGGCCGTTGTTTCGTTTCCCGTGATCACGAGGACATCGGTCAGCATCTGGCGGTTCACGTTACTCTTCAGGCTGGACTCGATGAATCCTACAAAATCGGCCATGCGAAGAACGCGCTCAACGGACACGCCGGCCGCCAATTTCTGGAGGCGTTCTCGCATGTCGACATTGACAACCTTCTGCGGCGCTCCTTCGGTGATGTACAGGACATCCGCGATGAGCACAGCGAGGACTGCCAACCGGCTTTCGAAGTCTTGCTTAGCCCGTCCGATTTCCGCGCTCACACCAAGCAAATCCTGAAACTGTTCTTCTTTTGCACGGCTGACGGTTTCAAGAAAGTCCATCATGATTTCCCGCTCTCGCTTGAGGCGGGCAATATCCAGACCTCGTGCTCGTCCGATGCTTCCCTGTGACCACCGGATCGTGAGTTCATCCGTTATGCCATGCCGTCGGACTTCCTCCAGGGTTAGGGGAGTAAAGTGATAGATCTGGCAGCGTGAACGGACAGTCATTAGCATCTCGTGCGCATTGACGGTGATGAGAATAAAAAAACTATTCTCGGGTGGCTCCTCCAGACCTTTGAGTAACGCGTTCGCGGCCTCCGCATTGAGCAACTCTGCCGGATCGATGATGAAAACCTTGTTTCTGCCTTCGAGCGGCTGTAGTTCCAGCATTGTCAAAAGCTGCCGTATTTGAGCGATCTTGATCTGTGTGGCGTCTTCCTCGACGGTAATCAGTTGGACATCCGGATGCACACCCGAGTCGATTTTTCGGCAACTCGTACAGACGTCGCAGAAATCCCCAGCCTGAGCATTCCTGCAGTTCAGTGCTTTTGCCAGCATAAGAGCGCACGTATGCTTGCCTACGCCTTCCGGGCCGGAAAAAATCAGACCGTGAGGGAACCGATCTTCACGCAATTTCCTGCGGAGGCGTTCGATGATCTTTTGATTGCCGATAAAGGAATCGAACTGCATCACTCCAACCCGAGCAAGGTCAAAATGTGGCGGTGGACGGCCTCTATCGGCCGATGGGCGTAAATCAACTGGATGCGTTCATCCGCGGAAGCCAGTTCGAGATATCCATCGCGAACTCGGTTATAGAAGTCCAAATCCTCCGCCTCAAAGCGGCCTTCATTTTCCTTTCGCGTATGGTTCCGGGAGCGCGCGCGAGCCAATCCGACTTCCGGCTCAATGTCGAGGAGAAAAGTCATATCCGGCCGAAACGGATAGCAAACAAGATCGGTAAGTTTCTGAATGAAATCCAGGGGAATGCCGCGGCCGTACCCTTGGTACGCCATGGAAGCGTGGTAATAACGATCGCAGATGACCATTTCGCCGCGCTCCAGGGCCGGCCTGATCTTTTCCTGAATGTTCTGACTGCGCGACGCATAGAACAGCAAGAGCTCGGATGCAGGCGTGAGGTGTATCGTTTCGGAGTTAAGCAGGATCTTGCGAATGCCTTCGCCGACAGCCGTTCCGCCAGGCTCTCTAGTAATCGTATGTGGGACGGAATGCTTTTTGAGGTATTCGGATAAAAGCGCAATCTGAGTGGTCTTACCGCACCCTTCAATGCCTTCAAAACTTATGAACTTCCCGTTTTGCATAGGACGGGGATTCTAGCAGAACCTCCGCACTTTCCAACGCCGCCTTCATCGAGTCTGCGACATCTAATCGACTTTCAGAGCGCTCGATTTCCGAGACTGTTGCTTTTGTCTCCGGATGTTTTGGAACAAACAAAGAACAGCAATCCTGATCAGGAAGAATCGAGATGTCGTAGGTACCGATTCGGCGAGCGGCGTCTACAATTTCTATTTTATCGTCTCCGATGAGTGGCCGCAGGATCGGCATCGAAATAGCTCGCGAGATCACATCGATGTTTTCAATAGTCTGGGATGCAACCTGCCCAACGCTGTCCCCGGTCACAAGGACGCGCGCCTTCTCTCGGCGAGCAATGTGTTCTGCCAGCCGCATCATGTACCGTCGATACAGAATCACCCGGGTCTCCACGGGCGTGTCCACCATGATATGTCTCTGGACGTCGGCGAATGGGACGAGATAAATCTTCGATCGCAGGGAGTATAGCGAAAGCAAGCGTACAATCTGCTTCGCCTTTTCCTGCGATTCATTATTTGTGTAAGGAAAGCTGTGGAAGTGAACAAAAACCGGGGTACAACCGCGCTTAATCATCTTCCACGCGGCCACGGGCGAGTCGATGCCACCTGAAAGCAGCACTATGACCTTGCCGCTGGTCCCAACGGGCAGCCCGCCTGGGCCGGGCAGGCGCTCAACGTAAATCAATGCCTGCCTTTCAACTATTTCGATCCAGCACGTCAGTTCAGGATTCTCCAGGTCCACACGTGCCTTCGAGCGTTCCTTGACGTAAGCGCCCACGCGCTCGTTGATTTCCACAGACGTCAGTGGAAAACTCTTGTCGCCCCTTCGCGCCTCAATTCTGAACGACTTGAAGACCCGTCCTTCGATGAGCACCCACGCGCTCTCCTGCAGGTTTTCCACAGGCTGTAAAGAAGCTCGCGCCTCGGCGAAGTAGGCAACGCCAAAGACGCGGCCGAGCCGCTTCTTAATTTCCTCAGAATCCGGATCAGCCAATAACGGGAGCAGTATTCGTCCGGAGATGCGCCGGGGACGTCCGGCACCGCAATTTTGCAGTGCCGTATTGATGTTGGCGCACAGAGCATTTTCGAAGTAATCCCGGTTACCTTTTTTTAAACCAAGCTCGTTGTAATGAATAACGAAGAGTCGATCCACTAGACGATTTTACCGTGGCTTAAGTCAGCTCGAACGCCAGTTGAACGGCGCGAAATGGCCGTTGTTGTTGCCGGTGGTATCGTCCCAGTCCAGGCCAAACGCGTGCAGGTGGCTTGCGGTCGACTTCGCAAGAGCAAGACGAGGATTGGCGGGATGCAAGGTGTTATCGATGTACAACGGCTCGGCAGGATTCGCGGCGCTCGGAACTCCCTCACAACCCAAATCGAGCAGTTTGGGAATCGAAACCGAGCGGCGGAGTCCGCTCTTTTGGATCTTAATTGGTCCCGACTCCACACCAAGAAACTTTCCAACCACGCTGGTCAAAATCGCCGGAGGGCCACCGGCTTGGCCGCTGGCGATCGTTGTTATTGCTTGCTTCTGCTGCGCCGATGCTCGATCGTCCACAATCAGTCCGACAGACCAATTACCCTTTCCCATGATTTGCGGCGCATGGCCGATAACAGCGAAAGTTAAGTCATCCAAATTTATGCCGTCGGAGTTTCCCTTCTCGATATGAAATACCATCGCGAAATTGCACCACTCATTCGTCGCCTTACCTGCCATATTCGAAGTGACACAAGGACACACATAGTCGCAATTGCAGGTTTCAAAGTAGTCGCCAGCGATTTGCCATGTAGGCATAACGAACCTCCAGTTTGGGTAACAGACCAGTCCAAGGATAATCCTTGTAACCCGATGCTACAATTGAGACTTTAGTCCGCCGACAAGGAGAGGACGCCGATGAGAGCCATTTGGAAAGGTAATATCAGCTTTGCCCTCGTTTCCATTCCGATTTCGCTGTTTAGTGCGACGCGTAAGAGCGAGCTTTCCTTTCACTACCTCCATAAGAAGGATATGAGTCCGGTATCCTACAAAAGATTTTGTGATACCGAAAACAGCGAGGTTCCGTGGGAGGAAATCACACGAGGCTATGAATACGAAAAAGATCAGTACGTCGAGATCACCGACGAGGATTTGGATAAAGCCGATATCGAACTTACCAAGACGATCCAGATTCAAGAATTCGTTCAGGAGAACGAAATCGATCCCGTTTACTTTGATAAGCCATACTATCTCGAACCGCAAAAAGGCGGCGAACGCGCTTATGCCTTGATGCGCGACGCATTGGCGCAATCTAAAAAGGTCGGCATTGCGAAAGTCGTGCTGAAGTCCCGCGAGCATCTGGCCGCAGTAAAGAGTGTCGGCAATATGTTGACGCTGCAGACCATGCGTTTCTCCCATGAGATCGTCGATGCGGGCTCTTTGAATCTGCCTGCGAAAGCGGAAATCTCGAAGAAAGAAATGGATTTGGCGAATACTCTGATTGATTCGATGTCCGACAAATTCGATCCGAGCAGGTATAAAGACGATTACTACGATAAAGTGCTCGGGATCATACAAATGAAAGTTGCCGGGGTTACACCGCAGGTGCCGGCTCCGAAGGGACCCGGCCCGGCCAAGGTCGTGGATCTGATGGAGATCCTGAAGCAGAGTCTTAACGAAACAAAGAAGGCGAAAGCCGGGCGCACTCCAGCCGTCGAGGAAGAGACGCTGGTCGCGGGTGATAGCCGGCCTACAAAGCCACCCCGAACACGAAGAGCTCGATGAGCGATGTCCGAGAGAACTGCCTGCGAATACTGAACAGAATCCAACAAGCGGCCGCACAAAGCGGGCGCGATCCTGCGTCGGTCAAACTGATTGCCGTAACGAAAACAGTACCGCCCGAGAACATTTGTGAAGCTGTGGACTGTGGTATCCGCGATATCGGCGAGAACCGGCTCCAGGAGGCGATCCCGAAGATGGAAGTATTGGCGGAGCTTCCGCTGACCTGGCACTTCATTGGGCACCTGCAAACCAACAAGGCGAAGAAGGTCGTTGAACATTTCCAATGGGTTCAGTCTGTGGACAGGCCGGAGCTCGCGGAAAAGCTGAACCAGGCTGCGTTGAAACAGTTGCCAGTGCTTATTGAGGTCAAGCTCCATGAGGAGCCGAACAAGTCGGGAATTGATGAGGCTGGGCTGCCGTCGTTCGTGGAACAGTTCAAAGGGTACAAACAGTTGCTATTGTGCGGCCTGATGGCCATTCCTCCATTCTTCGACAATGCCGAAGATGTGCGGCCGTACTTTCGAAAGTTGAGTGACCTCGCCAAACGCTTTTCGTTGCCTGAATTGTCCATGGGTATGAGCCACGATTTTGAGGTGGCGATCGAAGAAGGAGCAACCATGGTCCGAATTGGTTCGGCGCTCTTCGGAGAGCGGCAATGACGCTGGCAGCGGATCTCAAAGTTCGCGTTATTCCGAACGCGAAGAAAAACGAGTTCGGCGGCTATCGCGAGGGAGAATTGGTGCTGCGTTTAACCGCACCGGCGTTCGAAGGTAAGGCAAACAGAGCGGCTGTGGACTTCCTGGCGCGATTCGTCGGGGTACCACGATCTGCGGTTCTGCTCGTCCGGGGAGAAAGCAGTAGACACAAAATTTTTCAGATTGTAGGCTTGGGAGATAGTGACCTCGAAAGGAAACTCGCCGAAATAGACCGCTAATGGATCAGTCAAACGAGCAAGTCGGATCCGCGTCGGAATCCGCTTCATTCGAATCAAAACCGATGAGTATGTTAGCAACCCTGGCCATTTGTTCAGGTGGATGGCTGGTGCCGGGTCTTGGCCATATTCTCATTGGGCGATGGCTTCGAGGCGTCATCTTTGCCGCCTGTGTGCTTGTGATGTTTGCGCTCGGGCTCGCGATGCACGGAAAGCTTTACGATCTTGAATTCGATCAGCCGCTCCACCTGTTCGCATTTATTGCGAATATAGGGGCTGGTGCTGCGTATTGGATCGCAGAGCGCCTGGGTTTTGGACTCGGTACCATGACTTGGCCTAGTTACGATTACGGCACCACGTTTCTGTGGGTCTGTGGGCTCCTCAATTACCTCATTGTGCTCGATGCATTCGATATTGCGCAGGGGAGGAAGCCGTGATCGTCTCCCACTTCACAGCACTCGTGATCTTTGCGCTGATCGTATCGACAGTTTTTGCGCTTATTACAAAGAACGAACCGCGCGAACAATTCCGCTACGGTGTCTTTGTCTTCCTGTCTTTCCTGGCAGTGGCTCTGGCCGTTGGCTGGATCATGTATCCGCTACCGCTGTAA
>Ga0126369_10003388_pt1 | contig 11524 bp, 8 predicted proteins | sample PanSoiMetaPlot_1_FD_109646 | JGI IMG/M metagenome (GOLD analysis project Ga0126369, IMG submission 109646) | Tropical forest soil microbial communities from Panama - MetaG Plot_1 | ecosystem: Environmental > Terrestrial > Soil > Tropical forest > Bulk soil | place: Panama | collected 2016-02-17 | reverse complement strand
GAAAGCATTCTCCAGTTTGCCCAGAAGGCACTTGAAAGCGAAGAATTGGAAAAACGCATCGAAGCGTTAGAAGCCAGACTGCTTCAGCAGGGAGGAAATTACAGATGACGAGGCTCGGGTGGCGAATCGAACGGCTAGAGGAGAAGTTAGGGGTAAACCGCTTGCGGCGCGTTGTTCATATCACGAATCTTCTTGAGGGAGGTGGGGGCGAGGAAACCCCCTGAGCGGTGAAGGTGTCGTCCGAGCTTTGGGCATATGCGGCGGGGGCGCCATTCACGAAGGAAGAGATTCTCAGGCTGACAGAAGAGTACGGCAAAGAGCAGGATCGAAAACAATCTGAAACAGAGAAAGAGGGAGATCGCGACGCGCAATCTTGAGCGGCGGCTTCAAGGCTGGTGCGGGGCCGGGGACTTTTACTCTCGGCCCTGGTTTTTCTCCTCTACACGCGCGATATAAGCCCACGAAAGAATGAAAAGGTTAGCAGTCGCGTCGATTCTTCTCCTTGCAGCGCTTTCTGGCTGCATTCGATACCAAGTTGTACTAGTAAATCCCATTACAGGACAGACTCAAATCTGCAACGAGATAGATGGCACAGTGGCTGGAGATGTAGCTCAGAACGAGTGTATCGCTCAGTGGCGGGTACTTGGCTTTGTGCCCGCGCAAGAACTCACAGACAAACAGAAAGCGACAATCAACTCGCCTGCGAAACCATGACCGCAAAGAACGCTGGCCCCAGAGTTGTACGAGGTCTACGACGTTAGCGCGACCAGTGCAGATGTGAAGGAAGGAAGCCTCAAGCCTATTCTGATCTGGGAGCGAGACCACTACGACTGGTCCATTCCGGGTCGAATGCGCTGGACCGTCCGAGAAAGCAACTACAGCACATGTGGCAGCTTCGTGGAAGCCACGATTCGCCACGCAGCCGATGGGGGCACGAGCGTACACGTTGAGTGGAACCGAACCGGAGTTTGGCTGAAAGGCAAAGGCTCTGATCGCCCTCGTCGTGCTCAGTCGCGGTGCCATTATCCGGCGAAAAGTCTTTAAGGCGGCGTTTGCTCGCGCATTTCAAAAACATCAAGGCAGTGGCCGCCGATGCAACCGACGACCCTCGCCGGAGCCTCAAATCAGGAGCCGCGCCGGGCGGATGAGCGAAGTTGACCGATACTGTCAGTTTACACTTTGCCGTAACTGACCGGGCTGCGCCCGCTATGGCCATTCAAGCTCGATGCATTCGCCGCAGACACTTCCTTTTCTTTGCATGACTGAAGCGACCACTTCGATGTAGTCATACTGCGGCCAGAGGCGACATTCGCTATTAAAATGCCAGATGCCGTTTTTTTGTCCTTTGTATCTTCGATAGATCATACTTTAACGGGTACCACGCGCCAAACGGGCAGCTCCCAGCAAGTAAGCGCCTGTGGAACCCGTTCTCGTCTTCACAGCAATGGGGTACGTATCTGCCGGGCCGCTCCTTTTGGCGATGCTCGCCATCGCGCTTATTTCGCTGCGTAAAGAAGCCTTCACGGACGAACCCATTCGAGGGCTGTTCCCCTTGGCGCTCATCATTCTCAGCCTGTGCGCAGGCAGATCTTGTTGCTCCGCGGCTTGATTCCGCGTCCGTTCATGCGGCCGCCGCAGCCCAAACCCAAAAAAGATGAAGTCAGCAGGCTAAGACAACTTATGATCGAAGCGGGGTTGGATGTGATTTCGCAGAAGAATACGTTGATAGAATACTAAAATTCGTTGGCGGTATTGTTAAACGTGGGTCTCAGGACATTTCCCGTGGATTGTCTTTTAATTAGCAGGGTCTTCCTAGCTGTATTCTGTAGCAACCCATCAGCCGATGAACTGCAACCGTCAGTGAAATATCGTCGAGATTCTTTGTTTCACGAGGGCGAGCTGATAACTCTCAAGGGGCCAGACATCGACTTCAAGGGTGGCTTCATCCACGTCCAGAGGAATTTGTCTCGCGGCAAGATCAGTGTCACCAAGAACGGCAAAGACCGCAAGGTTGATATGTCCACGCAGCTCGCCAACACGCTCGATGAGTTGCTATCCAGGCGGCGCGCAGAGGCTCTACGCGAAGAGATGAAAAAGCCGGCACAGGAGAGAAGGGACACGGCCACGGGGGTCAATGACGTGATGGAAAACTGGCTATTTCAGACGCCCGTGATGAAACGATCCGAGCTGGCGAAACGCCGGCGACCGAAAGCAGATCCGCGCGCTGGGACCCTTCTCGATCCAAGCAACCTGCGCAAGGTCTTCAACCGGCTATTGGTTGACGCGGGACTCAGGCGCATTCGGTTTCACGATCTGCGGCACACGTTCGCAAGCCAGCTACTCCAGAACGGCGAGAGCCTACAATACGTGAAAGAGCAGATGGGCCATTCGAGCATTCAGGTCACTTGCGATATTTACGGCCATCTCGTACCGGGCGGAAACAGACAGGCAGTTAATCGGCTCGATGACGACGACGTTTTGCCAGCCGTGAAGGAAGCAGAAGCAACCAACAGGAATTTAGACTAGGTTTGGAAACAAAAAGTGGAAACAATTGGAAAGAAGATCAGACTTGAGGCGCGTAAGTTATCGAATCTATTGGCGCGCCCGGAGGGATTCGAACCCCCAACCCCCAGATCCGTAGTCTGGTGCTCTGTCCAATTGAGCTACGGGCGCTTTCTCTAAGAATTGGCGGAGAATGGAAAAGCTAACACATAAAATAACCAATTTCTAGAAACAGCGCTCGTCGGGAAGGTATTTAGAGGCTCACGAAAACTTACTTTCGAAACCAGGGCACGGGATCGATGGAACGGCCGTCTTTGCGCATCTCAAAATATAAACCGGCCCCTGACAGTGAATCACTGTCCCCAACCAGACCAACCGTTTCTCCACGCCTCACTCCATCGCCGTTTTTTTTCAGAATTTCAGATAAATGCGCATAGATCGTATAGTACCTCTCTCCGTGGTCTACGATCACCATTTTTCCATACCCTGAAAATCGATCGGCGTATACCACTCTACCCTTTTCTACGGCTTTAATCTCTTCTCCCGGAGAGGCATCAATGTCGATGCCGTTGCGAAAAACTTCGGCAGCGAACTCCCGGTGTCTGGCTTTTCCGAATTCACTTTTAAGCTCGCCCTTTACCGGCCAGTCTAATTTCCCCCTCATCGCTCCCATCCCCGTTCCGGACGAAAATTCCGGCGGCTTACCGACGCTTTGCTTGGCCAGATCATCCATCATTTTCTGCAGTCGCAACGCGGCCTGCTCCAACTCCCTGAGGGTGCGCACCCGCATCTCTTTTTCCTGCCTCAGGCTGGCCAAAATTTCTTTTTTCTTCTCTGCCTCTTTGCGGACCGAATCGGCGGCGTCGATGAGCACTTGCCTTTGTCGGTCCAGCTCTTCCTTCCGCTGCGCAAGCCTGCCCCTGAGATTTTCTTGTGCTTCGGCTTCTTGCCGAAGCTTTTCAATCAAGTCACTGTCGAACAATACAGTCGTTTGCAAATAACGCGCGCGCTGTAACAACCCGCCGAAGGAAACACTGCCGTTCAGGATGACAAAAAGGCTCCCGCTCCGGTGCCAACGGTAGAGCGCTACTACCCGCTCTATGAGTCGCTGTTGCTTAGCGCCGATAGAACCACGAAGCTTTTCAGACTCTGCTTCTTCTTTGCGCATTTCGTCCAAGATGGACTCGAGCTTTGCATTGGCCTGTTTCAGTTCCCGATTCTTTTTTTCGAGTTCTGACTCCATCTTTCCCACCAACTGCAGGACCGAGCCCTCTTTCTTTTGCACCTGGGAAATTCCCCGTTTTTCACTTTCGATTTTCTTCTTAATCCCTTCGAGGTCCTTGTCCACCGTGGCCGCGCCAACGCCCAACGGAGCAGCCAAGAGGAGCATAAGCGCGATTTTAAGTCCGGGCTGAATCAGCTTCTCCATGTCTTAATGAACCTCTGGAGAGAAAATAAGCTCCCGGCGCCTCCCAGGAACAATCCGATAGCCAGGATTACACCGGCACTCCGAAGGTCAAGAAATTCAAATTGCGCTAAGGGGCCAACCAAACCCACGCCACTCGGAATCACTTCGCGCAGGGATTGAAACAACAGCCACAAGCAGAGAATGGATAAAAGACCGCCCACAATTCCCTGCGTCATTCCTTCCACAACAAAGGGCGCTTGGATCAACTGCTTGGAAGCGCCGAAGAGCTGCATCATTTCGATTTCGTCTTTGCGCGCGAGAAGCGCGAGCTTAACAGCGCTGCCGACTATGAAGAACGTGACCATAAACAGTGCCCCGCCCAAGATCCACTTCGCCCACCGGACAGCAAGTACCACAAGACTCAATCGCTGAACCCACTCTTGCGGGTACTCGACCACCGTAATTCCTTTCTCCTTCTTGAGGCGGGCTGCCAGGCCTGCCACCAACGGACTGTCCCGAAAAGCCGGCTTGATGGTGATTTCAAAAGAGGCGGGCAGGACATCTTTCGGTAATCCTTCGAGCACACCGGATTGCGCTCCGAGAGCTCCTTGAAAATCCTTCCACGCCTGTGCTGACGAAATGTAGCGAACCTCCTGTACCTCCGCCAGACTTCGTATGCGCTGCCAGAGATTTTGCACCTCGGCCGTATCGAGATTTTTTTCCAGATAGGCGTTGATCTGGATCTGATCGCCCCAACCTTTGAGCAGATTTTGCAAATTTTCCTGTAACAACATGAAGGCGCCGAAGACGAAGAGGGTCATAGTCATGGCTACCGCGGTTAGAAAGTGGGTCCAAAAAAGCTCTCGCAGATTGTTCCACGCCCGGCGCGCGACGAAAGCGATTCGCGACCACATCAGCGTGCGCCCTCCTGCTTCTTGACCCTGTGCAAATCAGCTGCCAGACACCCGGCTTGCAATGAAACGACCCGGGTCCCGTAACGTTGGATTAATGAGCCGTCGTGGCTGGCGATCATTATAGTCGTCCCGTGCTCTCGGATGCGAAGGAAAAGGCGCATGGTCTCGTCCGACACCTGAGCGTCCAAATTTCCCGTGGGCTCATCCGCCAAAACCAGCAGCGGGTTATTGACTAGCGCCCGGGCAATCGCCACCCGCTGTTGCTCACCACCCGAGAGCATGAGCGGTTTGGCATCGCATTTTTCTTTCAAGCCGAGTTCACGGAGCAAATGATAAGCTCTGATGCAGCTTTCCCTTTTTGAGGTGCCGACGACTTCCGCAGCCAGCGCGACGTTTTCGAGGGCGGTGAGCCGTGGCAATAACTTAAATTCCTGAAAAACCAAGCCGATGCCCCGCCGCAGTCGAGCCACCCCGCGGCTATTGAGCCGGTTTACATTCTGGCCGTTGAGCAGGATCTCTCCTTCGGATGGTTCTTCACCGCGAAAAAGAAGCTTAAGCAGGGTTGTTTTCCCGGCGCCACTAGGACCGGTAATGAAAACAAACTCGCCTTGGTGGATTTTCAAGCAGATATCCGTGAGAGCCTGCAAATTTGGCGGGTATCTTTTGGAAACGTGGAGGAGTTGGATCATGGAAACTGACGTGGCGAAGCCGTTTTAGGTGATTTCCATTGCTAAAAATAGCTTGACACGTAAGACCGCTGTTGCTAACATTGCCAAAATCTTTAGTTTTCTCCCCTATTTATAAAAGATGCTGGACAAACTTACAAGTGTTGGCGGGCTGAGCGTATACCCATCGGAACCCAGCGGCATCGAAAAGTTTCGCATCGTCCTCATCAAACCCTCCAAATACGATGACGACGGCTACGTTATTCGGTTCTGGAAGGGTGTGCTACCGAGCAATACACTGAATGTGCTCCACGGTCTTACCCTAGATGTGAAAGCGCGCGGTATATTCGGCGATTTACCGATCGATGTTGTCACTTTTGATGAAACCGCCGAGAAAGTGCCACTAAGAAAAATCATCCGCTGGAGCCGCGAGCCCAGGACAAAGTTGCTGGTCTGTTTAGTCGGAGTGCAGACCAATCAATTTCCGCGCGCCGTGGATATGGCGAAGATCTTTCGGGCCGAAAAAATTGCAGTCATCATCGGCGGCTTTCACACCAGCGGCACCATCAACATGCTCGGAGAAAAGGAACCGGACATCCAGGAATTGGTGCGCGAATCTATTTGCGTGGTTTCCGGAGAAGTCGAAGGCAAATGGGAGCATATCTTGACCGATTTCCTGAATGGGCAGCTTCAACCCATTTATAGTTTCGCTCAAGACCTGCAAAATCTCGTCGACATAGACGTTACTCCTCTGCCCAAGATTAGTCCCAAAACCATGAAGCATTTCGCTTACCCGAACTTTGGCACCGCCGATACTTCCAGAGGCTGTCCATTCGCCTGTACTTTCTGCACGATTATCAATGTTCAGGGCCGGAAAATGAGAGAAAGAAGCCCTGAAAGCATTGCCTCGATGATGCGGACAAACTATCGGGATCACGGCATCAGCTTCTATTTTTTTACCGACGACAATTTTGCCCGCAAGAAGCTTTGGCGTGAAACCTTCGAAGAGATTATCAAGCTTCGTGAAGAGGGGCTGAAAGTTACTTTCATGATGCAGGTGGACTTAGCTCGCAAGCCCAAGGATTTCGTCGCCTTAGCGGCGAAAGCGGGCTGCACGCAGGTCTTCATCGGTATGGAAAGCGTCAATCCCGAGAACCTGAAAGCCGAGGGCAAACAACAAAACAATGTTGCCGAATATCGTAACATCATCAAGGAGTGGCACGATGCCGGCATCGTCGTCCACACCGGGTACATTATTGGCCTGCCATGGGATTCCAAAGATCAGGTGCCGGCGGACATCCAGTTTCTAATGAATGAGATCGGTCCCGATCAGGCTTCATTTTTCATGTTGACGCCTCTGCCGGGTTCGCACGATCACCGAGAAATGAAAAAGCGCAACGAATGGATGGATCCGGATTTCAACAAACGCGACTCATTTCACGCCACCATCAAGCACCCGCTCATGACCGCCGAGGAATGGACCGAAGCCTACGAAAACGCCTGGAAAACCTTTTACAGCAAAGACAACATGATCAAGGTCCTATCGCGATGGACCAACAATCCTAAAAGCTACTGGAACCTTATGTCGGTGTTTTTCTGGTACAAGAATGCCGCGTTGATCGAAAAGCAACACCCGATGGTGGCTGGTTTCTTTCGTCTCAAAGACCGCAAGGCGCGCCGACCAGGGTATGCCGTGGACGTATTGCCGGTGCATATGTGGAAACGCGCCAAAGAGATCACGAAGCTTTTCATCTCCTGGGCCAAGTTTATCAAAGAAATGGAGGAGGTCTGGCTACAAACCCGCAAGAAGAGTGACACCGAGGAGAGATGGCTGGAACAGATTCAAAAGGTTCAGGCCGATGTTTGGCAAGCGCTGCGAATCGCGGAACTGCAAAAGATCTATAGCAACGCAAAAGAGACATTGCCGGAAAAAGCCAGAGCCATGCTCGACCCCTTGGAAGATCTCTCTTCCAAGATTCTCTTCACTCGGAAAGACCTCCACCGCTTTTTAAGGCAGTGGGAGAAACTGCGGGCCAAGATTCAAGTCTTGCGGCTCCGCGAGGGCGATGCCGCGCATCGATGGCTGGATGAGATGCACAATATTCAAACCGGAATCCGTCTGGGGGATCGCATCCACGAGTGGCAGGAAGCCTATGGACGGTTGCGAGAATTTTTGCCCTCACGAACGCAATTGAGCTGGGTGAAATTTGACGCCATCAATAATCAAGTCATTTACTCCCGACAGGAGCTGCAGCGGATCTGGGCGCAAGCCCTGACGGCTCTGCGGCATTTCGAATTTGGGCAGATTCGCCCCTGGAAGCTGACCTCGGCGTTCCTTAAAGACTTCTTCCTGACAAGCTCTTTCGCTTTTAAGTACAGAGAATTCTCCAGGCACTAGAGACTTCCGCGCAGGGATTACTCCCTCCGGGCCGAAGATATCCTTTGCCTTTTGTCTTTGCGCCTCCGCCTAGTGAATCTGCTGCACCTGCTTGCGTAGAGTGACGATCTCCTCCCTCACTGCGTCCGCGTCCTTGGCATATGGGACAAGCCCAAGATAACTCTCGAAATCGGCTAGCGCATACTGGAAACATTCGAGCTTTAAATAGACAGACCCGCGGTCCCGAGTATCTTCCGCCGACGAAGGATCCAGGACCACGAGGCGTTGCAATACTGCCAGGATCTTCAAAAAGTTTTTTTCCTGCAAATAGATCATCTTGAGATTATTCAACATGCGCCTGATGATTTGCTTTTTGGTCACCGGTTCCAAGAAATCGTCCACCAGGGTGACCTTGCCCCCATACAAGCTCTCCAAAAGCTGACCCAGACTTTCCCTGGACTTGACTTCCCCAGCGTTGAAGGGATCAATCACGATTCTTTCTCTGTCATCAGAATACTTAACAAGAAAATGGCCCGGGAAACTCACTCCGTAAAGCGGCAGACCGGTGCGCTGCGCTACTTCCATGTATAGAACCGAGAGCGAGATGGGAATGCCCATCTTGCGCTCGATCACTTCATTCAGAAAACTATTTTTCGGATCGTAGTAGTTACGGCGGTTGCCATGGAAGCCGTGCTCTTCAAACATAACAGAGTTCAGCGCCGCGATTCTGTGATAAACAGTTTTCTCGCTCCCCAACCGTTCCATCACATGCACGGCAATCTGATCGATGCGCCGGAGATAGCCAGCAACGTCAAGATCAGGATAATCGTCCCGCGCTATTTCCAGCACCGCGCAAGCGAGATCGACCCGGTCATCGGGACCGCTCACGGCACGGCGAAAGTCGGCGATCAGATCTCCAGCCATAAATCTTGTCGCCCAGGAATTAACGCGGCTCGGCAATCACGTCCACTAGGTACGGAAGATTTTTTTCTTTGATGAACTTAAGCCCCCGTTCGAGAGCCGGACGGAGATCGGCGGGATTTCGGACCGCTCCCTCCGCGTTGACGCCAAAAGACTGCGCCAACTTGGCATAGTCCACCGCGGGATCGTCGACATGAGTCCCGATGCCGGCGTTTTCCACGGGCCGGTTCCGAAACTTCGCGACTTCGATGCCGTGCTCCTCGGAATTATAGAAGGATTGATTGTTGTGCATCACGATGAGTAACGGAATACGGTGTTTCGCCGCAGTCCACAACGAGCTGGAGGTCATGAGCAGGTCGCCGTCGGATTGAATATCGACCGCCAACTTGCCTGTCCCTTTGAGGGCAAGGGCAGCACCAATAGCGGCGCCCGACCCATAACCCACGCCGGCGCCCCCGCTGGCGCCTAGGTACTGATTCGGCTTGGAGAAATCCCACAAACGCCGAGCCCAGCCGTTGGAAGTTCCGTTAACCAATACCCAATCCTCTTTCTTAATTGTTTCGCCCAGTTCGAGGGCCAGCCAGGCGGTAGAAATTTCCTTTTGGGAGCCCTTTGTTTGAGCATCCGCAAGCCATTTGGCGCGCCGGCTTTTGTGCTTATCGCTGAGTTCCTTCTGTCGCGCTTCGATGGCTGACTTTTTACTTCCGTCATGGCCGAGAAGCTCGCGGCAGAGCCGGGTCAGCTCAGGTACAGCCACCGCGGTATCAGCGCACATCGGCACGTCGAGCGCCTGCAACGCTTGATAGTCGCCAGCCCAAGAATGCACCAACATGTCGTGCATGGAGATACTAATGAGCTTTACGGTCGGCGACGTGACATATTCGCAGTCTCGGGTTTGCTTGCTCACTGTCGTCAAGGAGCCAAAGAGATCCGCCACATCAAGAGCCAAGATAACATCCGCTTTTTGCAGCAGATCGCGCGCGCCGTCGGTAGCATCCAAAGGATGGGCGGTGGGAAAATTAAAGCGCGCCCCTTTGTCAACGACGGGGGCACCGAGCAGCTCTGCCAGCTCGACCAGCACCGGAACTGTTCTGGGATTCCGTCCGAGCGTATCGGCGATAATGAGGGGTGTTTGCGCGTTGACCAGCAGTTGAGCCGCCCGTCGAAGCGCTTCCGGGTTTGCCTGAACCGGCGCCGGCGGTGCATAGCGGCTCACATCGGGGATATCGAGAACGGAGGTAAGGGAATCTTCCTGAATATCGGCATCGTAGTTGATATAAACAGGCGCCATTGGCTCGGTGGTGGCGATGCGATAACCGCGAGTGAAAGAATCCGGAACGTCGGCGAGCGAATAGGGTTGGTCGTCCCACTTGACGTAATCGCGCACCTGATTGCCTTGCACGAGCGCCGTGTGAATCCAGTCGATGCGGGGACGGCGGCGTTTCGTATTCATGGGGCCGGTGCCGCCGAGAACCATAATTGGAACCCGGTCAATGTATGCATTGAAAATCGCCATGCTCGCATGCTGCAATCCAACCATGTTGTGCACGATGGCAATCATCGGCTTGCCCTTGGCCTTGGCATAGCCATGGGCTACCGCCACGGAGATCTCTTCGTGGTTGCAAAAAATCACTTCCGGCTTATAGTTGCCGCCATAGTTAACAATGGAGTCGTGAATGCCACGGAATGTCGCTCCCGGGTTAAACGCGGCATATTCGATATCAAACGCCTTCATTAGGTCCACAACCACGTCTGAGCCGTACTGGGGTTGCTTCTTTTCCATTCTGCTCTGTACTTTGGCCACTTTACTTGTCCTCCCTTGGATTGATGTCACAGTTCGATGCCGACCAGCTAAACCGCCTTCTGGATATGACTCGGCAAAGCCTCGTCCACCTTTTTCCTCAGCAAACCTTTTTGAAAAAATAGTTCGACGGTTTCCAGGAGATCTCCCTCACGGGCGCCCGCGTCGGAGGCTTTGCCAATCTCCAACGCGGCTATCGATTGCAGAACTTTTTTGACCGCCGGCGCCATGAACGAGTTCATCCCATGGTGATTGAAAGTCCGCTTCAACTCGTCCATTTCTTCCGCGCGCCGCCCAGCATGAATCCGCAACCCGACGATGCTCGAAGTCACCTTATCGAGCAAACCTGGAAAACTCTCTTCGTAACGCTTGAGAATTTCATCCAACAAACCAAAGCTCCGTGCCCCCATCAAGAGCTCGACGAAAAGCCCCTGCAGTCCTTTGGTCAACCCGGCATAAACGACTTTAAAGGCTGAGGCCTGAGCGACTCTTGGGCCTAAAACTTTCACCACAAAGCCGTAGGACGTGAGGTCCAGCATTCTTTCAGCCTGGGGCCCCGACACGTAAATTACCGCTCCCTTATCCATTTTCGCTGCCGAGCCGATGATGCACCCGTCGACGAATTCCACACCGCTGCCTGCCAGTGTCTTGCCAATATCCTCCGCCGTCATGGGCGAAATGGCGTTGGCGTCCACAAACAGCAAATCCTTCCTGCCCACCTTCATGACAGCTTTGCCGACCTTCGCCGCCACTCGTTTCGCTGCGAAAGGAACAACGATGGACGCGACGAGATCGACCTCTTGCACCAGTTGATTCATCGAGGGAAGGCATTTGACTCCGACGCTCTCGGCTCTTTTTCGCGTCGTCTCGCTCCGATCCCGCGCGTAAGTCAACACCTCGACCCCGCGGCCAGCGAGAATCTTTGCCCAGTGATAG
>Ga0126369_10003387_pt1 | contig 11525 bp, 14 predicted proteins | sample PanSoiMetaPlot_1_FD_109646 | JGI IMG/M metagenome (GOLD analysis project Ga0126369, IMG submission 109646) | Tropical forest soil microbial communities from Panama - MetaG Plot_1 | ecosystem: Environmental > Terrestrial > Soil > Tropical forest > Bulk soil | place: Panama | collected 2016-02-17 | reverse complement strand
GGTGAAGTCGAGTGGACCGCCGAGAAGCATCTCGCGTTCCATCCGCTACCGCGCACGCCTGAGGTATCGGGGCTCCTGCCAGTGTCAGCCAACACATGAAGCTCCCGGTCCCGGCCGTTCCATCATTGCGACGGATACACCTTCTCGATACGACACTCGGGCTCACCCGTGGACGGGTGTCGGGGTGTCTACGATGGAAAAGCGGTTCGAGGCCCCCACGAAAGCGGAAGCCATGGTTCTCGCAGATCGATGGTGGAAGTCACAGAAGGGGCTTAAGCAAACGATTCGGTTCGTGTTCGAGATGGGCTACGTATCAGCGATCGCCTCGAAGCAATGGGCCGTGATCATTCATTACGAGAAAGCCGAGGAGACGGGGAAGGACTAGTTGGCACTGTTGTCTCGATCACTGCCGCAGTTGCCGTGCCCGCTGGATGATGTCCACTAGCAGCGCCGTCGACCAGCCGAACATCAACATGCCGATACCCGCCTCGACTGCGCCGGCCATACGGTGCCACGGCTTCAACTCGAGGTCGTTGGCACCCACCGTGATGAAACTCGCCAGGGAGAAAGGCAGTTGCGGAGCGATCCGAGGTCACCCCAAGCGTAGTACCATAGCCCCCAAATCGTAACCTGAAGCACGTGCCCGACCATTAGGACGAGTATCGCGATGGTGCTATAGGCCCATTTGCAACGCAGATCAGCATGCTCGTGGGACATGTGCATGCTGTCGACTACGCGGTCGAGTACCGTCTGCGACTCAAGCTGGAGCGTCCCAGTCGCGATAATCATCAGGAAGGTGATGATCGGCTGAAGCATGGCGCACCTATAAATTGGTCGAGCCCTCGACCGTGATTTTTTACCAGGGACCCGAACAGTCACGAGCTTCGTCGATGATCAATACTTTCACGTCTGGGGCTTATGCGCAGGTCCGATCATCGCGCTATATGCAAGCCGCTGGGATACTCTGAGGATGTCGTCCGGCCACGGGCGTCAAACCACAGTGCTCCCTGTCTCGTCTCCTTCTTGGGCTGAGCGGAATCGCAGCACCACGACTTCGTCATGACGGCCCTCCTTGGCCTTACTTCGACGGATACGTCTTCTCGATGCGACATCGTCCTCGTCGGGCGAAATCATCTGCATGTGCTCACCCGTCACCGGGTTGTGCATGATCGCCGCGCCTGGTGCCGAAGGCTTGTGCCCGTGCAAACGGCGAGCCGCAACGAACCATGCTGCCTGTCCGTCACGGCCCGAACGCAGGCCATGGCGAAAATCATGGACCTGCTGGGTAGCAGTGTTGAGCAGCCCGTCCAGGCGCGAAACAACTGCTGGCAATCGAAGCGATTCGTCGACGGCTAGCCGATGTCGGAAGTGCCAGTCGTTGAGCCCTCCCGACAACATCATCATTCGCGGGGGTGGGTGGTGGCTTCTGTTGGTTTGGATTTCACTGCCTGACGCGGCGGCTTGTCTTCCCGCTGCCCTGATACGAGACGCCGCTTCCGAATTTGCATAGCCTGCCGCGGCCCGAACGTATTCGATGCAAACTCCAAGGAGGCCTCAATGAATAAACTTCTGTATGGCGGGCTTGTCGGAGCTCTTGGCATCTCAGTCTGTGGCTGTCAGCAGCCGACCGCAGCGCAGCTCAACCAGCAGAACGCGGCTTCCCGCATTTACCTCGGCGCGCTGACCTGCAATGTCAGTGGTTCTCAGGGCTACATCTTAGGGGGAACCAAGCAACTTAATTGTGTCTTCCTGGACAAGGACGGCGCCCCGGCTACCTACGTTGGCACCATCAACCAGGTCGGTCTCGACATCGGGTATACCAAAGCCGTGCACAGCATTTGGCGTGTTTACGCACTCGGTCAGGTCGTACCGGCCGACCAGATCGGGGGCCGATTTGTCGGGGAGACCACCACCATCGCGCTTGGTGGATCTCAAGGAGGAGGCAACTGGTTGGTTGGCGGCCGTGACAAGAATATCGCAATGCTTGCGGTGGGAGTTGTCAAGGACAATGCATACAACTTCGCCACCGGCGTTCAGGACATGACCTTGACGCTAACACAAAAGGCGACCGCTGCTCTTTGAGCAGCACTCCGACAGACGGTAAAGGTGGCCGCCACAAGGTCGCGCCCATTCCATCCTATGGAGCGCTTCAGCCGCGCCGCGTGCATACATTGCAAGCCGACGACGCACATCAACGGCCGCCTGGTCGCTGATGAGAAAGAGCGCTGCAGCGTCTTCAACGCAGTCGGTTGTACCTCGCACATTGTCTGCATGAGCCAAACTATGCGGAAACTGCGGCATGACGTCTCGACGTGGACGCTAGCGTCAGGACGTGCTCTGGTGCCGTCTCGGTCATGTCGCTTGGAACCCCTCTGCTCGTCCTCCAAGGTCCGCTCGCCGTTGCCGAGGGCAGTCTCGACATGGTGCTGCACGGACCAATCATCGGCGTAAGGCTGAGGTTCTGAGGGAAAATGTCATGGAACGGATTCGACCTGCTCTGGCCGTGCTTGGACTATGCATCACCATCGCCGCTTGCCAGAACCAGCAGCAAGGGGTCGCCGGCAAGGAAGACCTACTTGCTGCCGCCGGCTTTAGAATCCTGCCGGCGGACACACCGCTGCGCCAGACCTCGTTGCGGCAACTTCCGCCGCACGTCTTTTCCCGCCTGATGCGCGACGGCCGGGCGTTCTACGTCTACTCCGACCCAACCGTGTGCGTCTGCCTCTATGTCGGTGATCAGACCGCCTATGCCAGCTACAGGAAAACCGCTTTCGACAAACAATTCGTCAATGAGCAGTCCCTGGCGCCCAATGAAGTGACGATCTGGGATTGGGGTCCCTGGGGTAGCTAGCCATACGTCAAGGCGCTAACCAAAGCCGCCCAGTGGGTTGAAGTTCTTGCGACCTCGATGGGAAGGGAAGGCGGCCGGGCGGCGCAGAGCGACCACACGAGTCCGGCGCAGCGGGAGATCGGCTTCCTCGGCATCGAAAGTTCGCCCGCCTTCGTCCGCGCGCCCGAGGGTAACGGCTGTGCTGAACGGTTCATCCGCACGCTCAAGGAAAACCTGCTGTGGGTACGCCACTTCGAGACGATCGAGGAACTGCGCCAGGCTCTGCTGGCGTTCCGCGAGGTCTACAACGCGACGTGGCTCATTGAACGACACGGCTTCATCAGCCCGGCGGCGCTCCGTCAGAAGCAACTTCAACCCGTCGCCAGGGCGGCATAGGGTTCAAACCGGTGTCCCAGAAACTGCAGGCGGTACATCAGCCACCTGCCCGACTTCGAAAGTGTCGCTCGCTACATCGTCGGCGTCGTCTCGCGGGGCGAGACCTGGGGCGGTGAACGATTCGATCCGGCGACGCTCAGCGAGGCGGACCGCGAGGTCTTGTTCAAGGACCTCGAGGAGATCGTCGAAGAATCCGGCGACGAAGATGACGACGAGGACGACCTGCCAATAGTGCGCCCGCAAGTCGGCGAGCCGGAACCGGCCGTCATCCAGATGCGCGATGACGAGGACGAGGGATGAGCCCTGAAAGCGAGATCTGCCTTAGCTATGAGGAAATCGTGCTCTACGTGGGCGACCGGGAGGTGGCCCACGACGTCTATCGTGGCCTGCGCTGGCGCTGCGTCGGCCAGCCATACCGGGTGTTAACGCGTCTGGCCAGCCAGGACCTGCGCGAGCTCCTGGCCTGCACCGCTGCCGGCCTACGCCCCGAACGCAACGTTTGAACAGCCATGACTTCCTGATCGGTGAGCTCGCCAGCCCCTTCGGTGGCGTGCTGCAGTTGCCCAGCACTCCCGTCAGGGCGTTGCTAGCAACGTTGGCGACCTAGCAAGCAGATACGAGGCACAAGCAATGCACCGGGTGTGGTCGTCGAGGCCTGCTAGTCGGCCGCGAGCGGGAGTAGCGCGCTGTTGTTCAACGGGACGAGCAGGCCCTCTGCCAATTGTGGCAGCAGATGTTCGTATTCGCGTCGCAGCGAAGCGAAGGATTGCCACGCCGCGCTCGTATCGGTCTTGACGGGAACTCCGGCCGCAGCAATCTGACGGCAGAAGGCTTCGTACGCCGCCCGGCTCAAAGGCTCCGCGTCAATTCTCGCTGCATCCCGGATCCGCTTATCACTATATCGCAGCACAATCGATCTCAACGCGTTCACTCCGGTCTTGCGGCACACATCTGCCGAGGCATGGTCCTTGGCGTCGAGGGCGGAAAGCCAGAAGGATGCCGCATCCAGAATTACCGCGGCAGCAACCAACCAGCTCTGCCCCCGGTGAACGGATGGTACGACCGCCACGACGGGTGTTCGAGTATGGGTTTCAAACAACAATCGAAACCACGCCTCCCAATCTTCCCAGACGGCAGTCGCATCGTCCTTCCTGTTGGAACCTTGCAACCAACTTAAGAAGCCTAGCGCGGTCGGAGGGGAACCGGCGCGGGCGTAGAGCCACGCCACCTTCGCTTCACGCGTCTGAACTGTCGTTTGGTAGCCGGGGATAAACGTAAAAAAGAAGACAACAATTCCAAGTCCGAATGCGCCTTCCGGTATGGCAAGTAGCTCGCCGGGAAGATCAGTTGGAGTTAGAAATCCCAAAGTGCTGAGCGCAGAACCGCTTGCAATGACGGCCCGAAGCAAGCTCGGCTCTGCTTGCAAAGACCAGATCATCAGTGAGAAACCCGCCTGCACAAACAGGAACCAGGTGGTGATGAGCGCCAAAACATGGACGGGAAGGACCCAAGCCAAGGCATTCTGGATGCCCTCAAAGTCCTGTCTGCGTGAGGCCAAGCGGGCAATGGTCGTGTACGCGAGATGTCCAATAAAAAGAGCCAAGCGATCGCCCTTCCGCCGATTGACGATCGCGACGCGCAAGGCCGACTGAAAGACTAGAAGCACCAGCATCAAGCCGATGACAAAAAGCGCTGGCCGCCACAGCAATTCCGTCATGGTCCGTGCCGCTCCCCGCCGGGCGGCGAGATCGCATGTGGACCAAGCGGCCCACAGGGCGCAAGTGTTGTCGATGATGTCGTCACGGGTCGTAGCGGCAATTGATCGGAGCCTGGGGAAGCATCATTCACGTGGGCTCTCCGGTGGTTAGTGCGGTGGCATGGGGATAAACACCGGTGGCGCCCCGGACATCTTTCCCCGCGCCTTGATCTCGGCATCGTTGGCGCCGTGCGGCTTCAGGTAGACATAGAACGGCGTGCGGCGCTCGGCGATGTCGTTGCCGGGCTCGGCGCTGCGGCTGATCAGCATGTTCGACTGGATGCGCACATGCATATAGCCTGGGATCAGCTCCGCCCAGTTCGCGACGTCCGGCGTGAATGAAACGCCGTAGCTATGGGCGTCGATGAGCTTGACTACGCCCCAGCTCGTGCCCTCGACGGGCTGCGACGCCACTTGCTGCCAGGTCATTCCTGACTGAACGAACACGCCCACCGCGTTCAGCATGACATAGAGCGGCCGCTCAGAACCGATGTTCTGCATGGCCAGGATCATGCGATAGGACTTACCGTCGGACTCCATCACGATCTGCTTCAGCTCGACGTAGAGCGACGTCAGCGCCTCGTGCTCCAGCTGCAGGCGCGCCAGGCGCTGTTGCTGGAGCTCGCGCGTCTGCCAGATGCCGACGGCTCCATCGACGGCGAATGCTGCCAGGATGAGACAAAGCACGCTAAGCACAACGGGCGAGCGCCAGAGGTCGAAGCTCCGCCCGAGCTTCACAGCAATAGAAGGCGGCGGCTGCAGGCCTCGCCGCGGTGCCGCCGTGCGCAAGGCCTCGCGCAGCGCATGTTCGTCGCGCTGCTGCTCGGCCAACCCCAGCCGGCGCCGCAGCAGCCGCACCTCGGATTGGCCCAACGCCACCTCTCGCCGGAGGTCGCGGATCAGCGCGTCTTTTTCGGCTGACGAGAGCGTGGCGAGGTCGGGACGATTTGCGTTCATGTCACGACGGCGCCATTGGCGATGTGGACGATTTGCTCGGCCTGCTCGGCGAGTGCGAGGTTGTGCGTCACCAGAAGCAGCGTCGTGCCAAGTTCGCGGTTGACGCCCAAGAGCTCGTCCATGATCTCGATCTCCGTCTGCTCGTCGAGATCGGAGGTCGGCTCGTCGGCCAGCAGGACCTGGGGCTCGTTGATCAGGGCACGGGCGATCACCGCGCGCCGCTGCTCGCCGGCCGAGACCTCGGTCGGATAAGCGTCGAGATGATCGCCCAGGCCGAGGCGGGCCAGCAGCGTCGCGGCCCTGCCATAGACGTCTCCGCCTGCGCGTTTGTGGTCGAGCATGGCAGGTAGCGCCACGTTGTCGACCAACCGTAAGGTCGGCAGCAAGCTTGCGAACTGGAAGATGAACCCGATCCTGCCGTTGCGGAACCGGGCCAGCTCCGCGTCCGACAGGCTCCAGATATCCATGCTGTCGACCAGCACCTGGCCGTTGCTGGGGCGGCTAAGCCCGCCGATCATCGCCATCAGCGAGCTCTTGCCCGAACCCGAGCGGCCGATGACTGCGGCGAAGCGGCCGGCCGGCACGTCGAGATCAATGCCCTCGACCGCCACGACCGTGCCCCGCTCGGTGGCGTAGCTCTTGCGCAGGTGGCGGCACGACAGCACTGGTTTCAGCCCTCGCTGCGCACGAGGTCGTAGGCGTCGCGACGGCTGGCCCGCCATGCCGGATAGAGGACGGCGAGCGCGCCGATCACTGACGCCATCGCGATCGCAGCCACGGCATAGGCCAGCATTGTTGGTGCGTCGATCCACAGGAACGGCACCCCGACGCGGTCCAGGTAATACACCAGCGAGTGCTCGTAGAGACGCAGTACCAGCACGCCCAGGACGACACCCAGGAGGCCGCCCAGGCCGGTCGCCAGCACGGCTTCGCTCACCATCATGCCCAGCACCTGCGCGCGGCGCGCGCCGATCGCCTTCAAGAGTCCCAGCTCGCGCCGCCGCTCGGTGACGATGGCGGAGAACAGCACGCTCACCATCAGCGCGCTGCTTGCGAACATCAGCACCATCAGCGCCAGGATGCCGTCGAGCAGCGCGGCGAGTCCCTGGCGGATGCCGCCCAGGCTGCTGTCGCCGCTCACGACCTTCACGCCCTTGAGCGCCGACAGGATGGCGAAGCGCGCCTGTAGCGCCGTCGCATCTGGAGCGAGTTCGACCAGGAAGCCCGTGGTCTTGCCTGGCGCCAGCACGGCGGGCGGCGCGCCGCCATCGCCGGGGATGGCCGGCGCCAGCGCCTCGAGCGTGGCGAAGCTCATAAACACGCCGCGCTCGTGCGTGCCGACGCCGGTGCGCGCGAGCCTGCCGTAGACGGTATGAGGCTTGCCGAAGATCAGAAGCTCGGAGCCCAAAGGCGCATCGCGCGCCGCACCCAGGATGACGTCTCCCCTCCGCAGTTCGCGGTTGACCTTCTCGACGAGCCACGGCTGGATGGTGAAATCGCGCGCCGGCTCGAAGCCGATCAGGTCGACCGAGTCGTGATGGCTGCCGATACCCGAGTGCTGGACCCGCACGATCTTCTGCGCGGCGCTGCGGCGGACGCTGGAAAGCCGTGCCTTGCCGAGCGCGTCGGCATCGAGCACCAGGTCGGTCGGTTCGACCACGAGCAACGCCGCAGTGATGTTGGTGAGCGCACCTTCGGGCACCACCATCAGGTCGGCACCCATGCGGGTGAAGCCGGCTGTCATGCTGCGGTTGATGCTCTGCATCAGCGTAGCGCCGGTGAACACCACGCCGCTGCCCAGCGCCACCGCCGCGATCAGGAAAAGCATGCGGGCCTTGCGCCGGCCGAGGTTCTGAAGGGCAAGCCCGAGCAGCAGCCAGCGCAGGCCCCGGGGCCGGCGCGCCATCAAAGCCCGCCCGTCATAGAGTGCATGAGCGGGTGTGCTTCATGTGCTCCATCTCGGTCGGGATGATCACGCAGTCGTGGTGCCCTCCATTGGAGGGCAGGATGCCGATCAACGTATCGGTTGACGCGTCGATCACCGCGATGCCGCTGGATTGGCGCTGGAAGCCGCTGAACGGACATAACACGTACTTGCCGTCGTACGTGATCACCGGCGTCTGCAGATCGGGACCGATCCCCTGGATCTCCTTCTTGATGGTCCAAGTCTTGGTATCGACCACCATGATGCCGCTATACGCCGGCGAAGGATGCAAGATGGAGAAGTACAGCTTCGAGCCGTCCAACGAAAACACCATGTGAAACGGATTGGGATACTTTCCTCGCCACAACGGATCTTCGACATGCGCCACTTTCTTCCAGTTCTTCGGGTCCGAATCCGCGGTGCTGAAGACACCTGCGTTGTTCTCGCGTAGGTTGTTCATCATGACCAGGAACTTGCCATCGGGCGAAAATCCGATCTCGTGACCCGGCGAGTTGATCTTGTCGAAAGTCACGGTCCACTTGTCTTGGCCCGCCGCAACAACCGGGTACTGTCCGTGCTGATCCTTGTTGAATTGAAGGAAGGTAACCGGCTCGAAGTTGTTTGCAGGGTCGAGAATGCAGATGCCGCCGCAGAGGCGTACCACGGTTGCCGCCCATCGGCCTTCGGGGTGCCAAATTGTGCCGTCCGCCCCGGTCAGGGAAAGAGGATCGCTGCCGGGCAGTGAGCCTTCCTCCACGAACAGCTCGCCCATGGGAACCATTTCCCAATCGATCTTGTTGCCCTTGGTTCCGCGATAGTCGTAGAGGCCGGTATTCGGATCGGGATAGATCTTCGAGATGGTGAGGGTACCGCCCTTCATCCATGCCTCTCGCAGGTTCTGCACGTTGGGAGTCCAGTCGAACTTCAGCGCGGCCTTGACCTTCGAGGTCGTGCGATCGAAGCAGGCGGCGATGTCCTTTTGGCCGTCCGTCACGAAGTAGGACTGCGCGTCTTTGGGGTTGACCGTTACGTGCACGCCAAGGCCCAGGCCGGTCGTTTCGGAGACGTTTTCCACGAGCTGCATCTGCGTGCCGTCAAAGCGAACGCGATAGATGTTGGTGCCCCCCTGAGGTTCGGTAATCGAGGTAGGAATGCCGTAAATCAGCGAGTTCTTGCCGCCTTGCGTCGAGTTGACGAACTCGAAGCCATGAATCGGATCGGCGCTGGGAAAGGCACAGAGGTGATGGCTGATCGGATTGAAGTCCCCGTAGTTCCAGTACCAGATGGAACCGACCACCCGGTTGGAATTGAGGTCCATCGCGTAGGTCCCGCCGCCCATCTTGGTCGGAAACAGCGCGATCCAGTTTCCCAAGCCCTGCCCTCGTACGTCGGCCGCGGTGTCGACAAGCTCGCGCGTGATATTGTGGCGCTGCGCCTCGGTGTAGTTCGCGCCGGCATGCTGCGCCCCGTGATCCGGGACGGATCCCGATCCCAGCGCGTTGTATCCGAGAACCGCCGCCTCTGCGATGCCGGCGGTGCCGACGGCGACATTCAACATCGTTCGGCGGCTCATCCGGCTCCGTCTTTTTTCTTCGACTGCAGCTGCCGGCACCAGCATGCCTTTCTGGCGTGTGTTCTCCTCCTCCTTGAGACGCAAGTAGTCTTGAAACTCAGCGTGATCCTTTTCTGCAACTTCCGTGCGCCGCCTGACAAATTCCTCGATTTGAGATTTCGGGGCGGGACGACTCGCCTCAGGTTCAATTGGTGGAACTTGCAGCTCCAACTTCTCTTCGGCTGACTTTGAAGTTGTCGATGGCTTGGCCATTGCCGTTCCTCCTGTGATCTATTACCCTGGATGCGCGCTGCAATTGATTGAACAACCGACAGTGGTCATTCCTCTTTGCGATGGAATGATTGTCGACATGTCTCGCGAGGGGCGCCATGGAATCTCTGGACTTCGCTGTCATCATCAGCGCTGTTGCTCTGGGCCTGACGGGGCTGGCAACACTCGCCAGGTTCTTCAATTGGTTCATTCACTCCAATCCGGCGACCATGGCCAGAACCACGCACTGGATGTTGCTGGTGTTGTTCGCCATTTGCCTCGCGATTCTTGTTGTCATGGTTCTGCGAGGTCAGTGGTCGGTCGCCATGTTTGTCGCCGCCGTCACGCTGCTGATACCCACGATGTTCAAATGGCGCACTTTGCTTGCGCCATTGCGTGCAGCGTTCAGCTTCTTTCGGCCGAAAGCCAGAGTGCTCGACATGGAAATCTGGGACGACGATATGAGAGATCCCGAGACCGTCCGGCGTGCAGCTGCGATCCTCGAAGCCTATGTCGGACAGGTCCCGAAGGACGCACTCACTTATGATGGGCGGCCTATTGACCCCGAAAAAATGTCGGAGGCGGAGGCCCTCGACGTGCTCGGGCTGAAGCCCGGAGCAGACGAGGCCGAGATCCGCGCAGCTCACCGTCGGCTTATTAGGCTCGTTCATCCAGACCACTCCGGGTCGACGTATCTTTCGCGAAAGGTATCGCAAGCGAAAGACACTCTCCTGCCGGGCCAGAGCAAGTTGCTTCGGCCCTTCAGGCAAAGAGATAGCGGCTAGCGCGACCTGAGGCATTGGACAGTTAGTCGTCGCGAAAGCATGCCAGGTGGAACGGACGCTTAGCCGGCTTGCCTGCAGCATCGTACGTCCGAACCCGCATTTTATTGGCGTCCGCCATCAAGCCAACGGTGCAGAAGCCAGGCTCAACGTCCTCCTGTTCCACGCTGCCGACGACACAGGCGAAATTGGTCTTGGCTTCCTTTTGTAAAGGTACTTTCCAAGTGAGTACGTATTCGTTGGCGCCAGTCAGCTGGCACCTGTCGATCATATAGCCTCGGGCGATGGAGCCATCAGCCGCGATGACACATGCTAACCGCTTTTCAAATTCGGCCATTTTGCTTTCCTCCTCTTTGATAGACGACCGTGAATGCGTAGACTCCAAGCTCGGGAGGACTCGCTTACAGGTGAGACTCACGCCAAGATCGATCGATACACCGTCTCGTTCAGCGCAAAATAGGAACGCGAATGTCGGCACCTTCGCCGGGAGGGGCGGGCGCCAGGCTGCTCGAGCACATTGGCATCGGATCGCGAGCAGCGACGTCGCCGATAACGGCATACGAGCCAGACCGCCAGCCGACTGCGTAGCCCAACTGCCTGGCGCTCACTATGCATTTTCGGAAAGTTAGTTCATGCGCAGCATCGACATATTGCGACACAGTAAAATCAATCCGTTAGTTAGCTGCCGTAACAAAAAGATCCACAAATATGCCTATCCGCTATCACGGACCTCAGTACCGAATTGCAGACGCTCTGAACCCCGTGCAAACACCACCACCTCACCGACTGGACCGTCGCTTCACCACCTGCGACAAGGCACGGCCAACAGCGCGACAGAAGCCTCGGCATCAAGCTTGAGAAACTGCTCCACGGCGCCGGCACGCTCAGACGCCAGTGAGGTAGCGCCTCAGACTTCCCGGGTCGTCTGGCCTCTACGCGCTCGGCTAGGGTCCTCGGCTCAGGGGATGGGTCGTATCCAGTCGCCCGTGAAGAACTCGTAGGGAGTTGATCGGGAATCGGTTTTGGCACTGGAAGCGGATTTGGAATCGCAAGATGCG
>Ga0126369_10003386_pt1 | contig 11526 bp, 12 predicted proteins | sample PanSoiMetaPlot_1_FD_109646 | JGI IMG/M metagenome (GOLD analysis project Ga0126369, IMG submission 109646) | Tropical forest soil microbial communities from Panama - MetaG Plot_1 | ecosystem: Environmental > Terrestrial > Soil > Tropical forest > Bulk soil | place: Panama | collected 2016-02-17 | reverse complement strand
CGCGATCGCGGCGCGCCTGTACGGGGGCGAGATCGCGCGCCGGCCGGAGCTCCTGGAGCGACACGCGTACCGCGGGCTGGCGCACCCGCCGAGCCTGCGCGGCTACCTGTGGCAGCTGTCCGCGGTCGTGGGGTGGTCGAGCCTGCCCTACCTGCACCGCATCCAGCAGCCGGTCCTGGTGCTGACCGGTGACGACGACCCGATCATCCGCGTGACGAACGGACGGATCCTGGCCTGGCTCATCCCGCACGCTCGGCTGCACGTCATCAGTGGCGGCGGCCACCTCTTCCTGATCGACCAGGCGAAGGAGTCGGCCGAGCTGATCGGGCGGTTCCTCCGCGCCGGCGAACCCGGCTGAGCGGGGCGGCCGCTCGAATTTGCCAGACTGGAATGGAGAGAGTACTCTCTCTCGCGTGGCCGGACAGCCTGGGTCCACGCGGAAGCGGCTCATCGAGGCGGCGGCGCAGCTGATCGCCGAGGAGGGCTACGCGCGCGTCGGGATCCTGGCCATCGCGCGGCGCGCGGGGCTGACCAACGGCGCGATCTACGGGAACTTCCGCGACAAGGCGCACCTGCTCGCCGCGGCGATCGAGATGAAGCTGCAGCGCACCTACGACACGCTGGGGCTGAGCCGGCCGGTGCAGGGACCGCCGCTGGACGTGATCGGCCGGATCGCGCGCACGATGGCGCTGGACACGCCCGACGCCGACCGCCGGCTGCTGGTCGAGGCCTGGTCGGCGGCGTGGCGGGACCCGGACATCGCCGTCCTGGTGCGCGAGCGCCTGGAGCGCATCGAGGCGGCCGTCACGGGGCTGGGCGACCAGGCCAGGGCCAGGGGGGACCTGGCCGGTGACGTCGATCCCGCGACGCTGGCCAGGTTCGGCATGGCGCTCGCGTTGGGGTATGACCTGATCCACACGGCCGGCGTCCGGGAGCCCGATCGGGACAGCTGGCTCAGGCTGACGAACCGGGTGCTGGACTGCCTTCGTCTGGAGGCGGCGAACCCGTGAACAGCTGTCCGTGGCAAGCGCCCGAGACGTGGTGGTGCGTCGAGGTCGAGGGCGCCGCCGGCGCGGCCACGCCGATAGGCAGCGTGCGCGCCTGGCAGGACGTGCTCGACCGCGCCGCGGCCATCAGACGTCTCGGCGACACCGCCGTTGCGGGATACACGGGCCTGTTCCGGATCCGCGCCCAGCGCGAGTCCGACCGCTTCTACCTGGTCTGCGAGGGTCCCGCGTCGAGACCCCAGCAGCCGGTGTGACCGCCGCGCCCCGCGATCGATCATTGGGGAGGAGGAGTCGATGACGACGTCCGGCATCACGCCCGTGATGAGCGCGTCCGCACGAAGCGGCCGCGTCACCCCGCTTCCCGAGCTCGACCGGGCCGTCGACGAGGTCCGTGCCCGGGCCGGCGCCTTCGCAGAACTGGCGCCGGCGGCCAGGGCGGCGCTGCTGCGCGCGTGCGTGGCCGGCGTCGCAGCCGTGGCCGAGGACTGGGCTCGGGCCGGCGCCCGGGCGAAGGGCCTGACGTGGGGCACGCCCGCTGGCGCCGAGGACTACCTGACCGGTCCCGTGCTGACGATCCGGTCGGCGAGGCTGCTCGCCGAGACGCTGGAGGAGATCGCGGCACGCGGCCGGCCGCCGCTGGGCCGCCGGACCAGGGTCCGCTCCGATGGCCGGCTGGAGGTGGACGTGTTCCCGACCGGCGCGATCGACGCCGCCACCTACCTGGGCTACCGCGGTGCCGCGCTCATGCAGGAGGGCGTCGACGCGGCTGCGGCCGCGCGGCGCCAGGCCCCGCTCTACGCGGGCGAACGCGGCCCCGCCAGCGTGTGCGCCGTCCTCGGCGCCGGCAACGTGAGCTCCATCCCGGCGACCGACGTGCTCCACAAGCTCTTCGCCGAGGGCCGCGTGTGCGTGCTCAAGATGAACCCGGTCAACGAGTACGTGGGCGGGTTCCTCGCCCGGGGACTGGCCCCCCTGATCGATGGCGGCTACCTGCGCATCGTGTACGGCGGCGGGGCGGAGGGGGCCCACCTGCTGGGCCACGCGGCCGTGGACGATGTGCACATCACGGGCAGCGCCAACACCTTCGACCAGATCTACTGGGGCCCGCCCGGACCGGAGCGCGACCGCCGCAAGCGCGAGCGCGACCCGCTGCTGCGGAAGACCATCACGTCCGAGCTGGGCAGCGTCAGCCCGGTGATCGTCGTGCCCGGCCGGTACACGGAGCGGGAGCTGCGATTCCGGGCCCGGGCGGTGGTCAGCGCGACCGTCAACAACGCGTCCTTCAACTGCAACGCCGCCAAGATGCTGGTCGTCTCCCGGGACTGGCCGCAGCGCGAGCGGTTCGCCGAGGTGCTGCGGCAGACGCTGGCAGCGGCGGCGCCGCGGCGCGCCTACTACCCCGGCGCGCTGGAGCGGTACGAAGAGCTCCTGGGCGGCCGCAACGGCGTCTCGAGGCTCGGAGCCGCCGTCGAGGGTGAGCTCCCGTGGGCGTTCGTCCCCGACCTCGACGCGACCGATGGGGGCGAGCGGCTGTTCCTGACCGAGCCCTTCTGCGGCATCCTCTCGGAGACCGCGCTGCCCGCCTCCGACCCGGCCGGCTTCCTGTCGGCCGCGACGACGTTCTGCAACGAGCGGCTGTGGGGCACGCTCAGCGCGGAGATCGTGCGCGCGAACGACCGGGAGCTGGACGGACCGGTCGAGGACGCCGTGCGCGAGCTCCGCTACGGCACCGTGGCGGTGAACGTCTGGCCGGCGATCTCCTACGTCGCCATGAGCACGCCGTGGGGCGGCCACCCCAGCGCGACACCGGCCGACATCCAGAGCGGCCTCGGCTGGGTCCACAACACGTACCTGCTGGAGGGCGTCGACAAGGCGGTCTTCCGCGCGCCGCTCGTGCCGGCGCTGAAACCCGTCTGGCACTTCGACCATCGGACCACCCACCGCGTCGTGCCGAGGCTGGTCGAGCTCGAACGACGGCCCGGCTGGGGGCCCTTCCTGGGCGTCGCCGCCAGCGCGGCCCGCGGATGAGAAGGGAGGGAGTTGCGCGTCAGATGATTCACCAGAGCCGCTATCCGCACGTCACCTGGCCGGAGACGGCCATCACCGAGGTCGCGTTCCGTCACGCGGACCGCCTCGCCGGCAGAACGGCGATCGTCGACGCCGCCACGGGCCGCAGCCGCACCTACGCGGAGCTGCACAGCGCGGTCCGGAGCTTCGCCGGCGGCCTGCTGGAGCGCGGCGTCGGAAAGGGCGACGCCGTCGCGATCCTCAGCCCCAACCTGCCCGAGTACCCCATCGCCTTCCACGGCGTCTGCACCGCCGGTGCCGTCAACACGACGCTCAACCCGCTCTATACCGCTGACGAGATCAACTTCCAGCTCCGCGATTCGGAAGCGCGGATGCTGATCACGATCCCGCCCCTGCTCGACAAGGCGCGCGACGCGGTGCGCGGCACGGCGGTCGCCGAGATCGTGGTCTTCGGCGAGGCCGACAGCGCCACGCCGTTCGCGTCGCTCCTGGCCGGCCCCGAGGTCCGGCAGGCGGCCGTCGACCCCGCGCGGGACCTTGCCGTGCTGCCCTATTCCAGCGGTACGACCGGCATCTCGAAGGGCGTGATGCTGAGCCACCGCAACCTCGTCGCCAACCTGGTCCAGACCGCCGCCCTGCAGGACTTCGGTGACGACCCCGTGACCATGGCCGTGCTCCCGTTCTTCCACATCTACGGGATGAACGTAATCATGAACGGCACGCTGTTCCAGGGCGGCACGATCGTGAGCATGCCGCGCTTCGAGCTGCAGGCCTTCCTGGCGGCCATCCAGCAGTACCGGGTGAAGTGGCTGTTCGTCGCGCCGCCGATCGTAGTGGCGATGGCCAAGCACCCCTCGATCGGCGGCTACGACCTGTCCAGCGTCGAGGTCGTGTTCTCGGGCGCCGCACCGCTCGATGCAGGGACGGCGGACGAGTGCGCCGAGCGGATCGGCTGCCAGGTCATCCAGGGCTACGGCCTGACCGAGACGAGCCCGGTGACCCACAGCGTGCCGAACCGGGCCGCGGGCTCACCGCCCGCCACGGTCGGCTACGCGCTGCCCAACACGGAGTGCAGGGTGGAATCGCCCGACGGCCGCGTCCTGGGGCCGGGCGAGGACGGCGAGATCTGGATCCGCGGCCCGCAGGTGATGGTCGGCTACCTCAACAACCAGGCGGCGACCGCGAGCTCTATAGACGACGACGGCTTCTTCCACACCGGCGACATCGGCCACGTCGACGAGGACGGGTGGTGGTTCATCGTCGACCGGCTGAAGGAGCTGATCAAGTACAAGGGCTACCAGGTCGCCCCCGCCGAGCTGGAGGCGCTGCTGCTGTCGCATCCCGACATCGCGGACGCCGCGGTGATCGGGGTTCCCGACCTGGAGGCGGGCGAGATCCCGAAGGCCTTCGTGGTGCCGAAGCAGCCGGTCACGCCGGACGCGATCATGGAATTCGTCGCCTCGCGGGTGGCTCCGCACAAGCGCGTGCGCCGCGTCGAGGTGGTGGACGCGATCCCGAAGTCGGCGTCCGGGAAGATCCTGCGCCGGGTCCTGCGCGAGCGCGAGAAGGCGACCACGACGCCGTCGTAGCTCGTTGAGCCAGGATTGATCCGTGCTGAGCAGCGAACGAGCGCCGCCTCACGCGGACCGTTCCTGGCTCCGCCTCGCCCGGTGGACTCGCCGGCTGGCCTGGGCGAGCCTTGGCTGGATGGCCGTCGAGGGCTCGGTCGGGCTGGTCGCCGGGTATCGCGCCGGCTCGATCGCCCTGATCGGCTGGGCGCTCTCGTCGGTGGTCGAAGGCCTGGCGAGCGTGATCGTGATCTGGCGGTTCAGCGGGAATCGGATGCTGTCCGAGACGGCCGAGGGCCGCGCCCAGAAGGCGGTGGCGGTCAGCTTCTGGCTCCTCGCTCCTTACGTCGCGATCGAGTCGGGCCGCAACCTGGTGACGCAGCACCAGCCGGAGGCAACCCCGCTCGGGATCGCGCTGACTGCGAGCAGCGTGCTGCTCATGCCGGCCCTGGGCACGGTCAAGCAGTGGCTCGGCCGCCGGCTCGGGTCCGGCGCGACGGCCGGCGAGGGCTCGCAGAACCTGCTCTGCGCCTACCTGGCCGCCGCGGTGCTGGCCGGCCTGGTCACGAACGCCCTGTGGGGCTGGTGGTGGGTGGACGCGGTCGCCGGTCTGGCCGTGGCCGGCGTCGCGATCAGGGAGGGGATCGAGGCCTGGCGGGGGGAGACCTGCGGCTGCGCCGACTCGCCGGCCGCCCGGTAGTGCCACCCGGTTGCTGGAACAGCCTAGAGCGTGCTCCGCAGCGGCACGCCGTCCGCCCAGTACACGTGCGTGGCGCCGGCCGGCAGTAGGTCCCACGTGTCCGAGCCGTCGTAGCGACGCAGTTCCGCACTCGCGACCGAGGACCCGTCCACCGGGTCGCCGGGCCGCAGATCGCCCAGAGGGCGGCCGTCCGGCAGCGGATGGCCGGGCGAGACGTCCACGCTCCTGCCGTCCACCAGCACGAGGTGGACGACCTGGTGGCCGATCGGGGCGGGCGTGTGGCCCACCACGAGCACCGGCGCGGCCGCGCGCCGGCCGCCGGCGTCGAGCGTCCAGACCAGCGTCCCTGGCCGTAGGGCGGTCACCGGCGTGTCGCCGGCGAGAGTCGCGATCCTGTCCCACCGGGCCAGGCAGATCGGGCACAGATGGCCCGGGGCGGGCCTGCTGCTCGCCAGCGTGACGGCGCCGGCCGGATCGACCGTGCCGGTGACCTGCGCGGTGGGTGGGCCGACCACCTGGTAATCGAAGGGGTAGATCCCGCCCCTCGCGGTGAGCGGAATCGCCGCCAGGGCGCTGGCCTGGCTCAGGATGCGCAGGTCATCCGCGGCGCTGAGGCTGCTGGAGCCCAGGTGTTCGTGCCGGACGATCGCGTCGAACTCGTCGGCGTGCTGCGCGCGGAGGTCGGCCACCATGCGGGCCACGACGGCGGGATCCGGCTCGCGAGCGACCGGGTACTTCATCGGGTCGCAGAACACCGGCGCGCCGAGACGATCGATGACGCGGTACTGCAGGTCGGTCTGAGTGAGGGGCGAGCTCGACGGCGAGCCGCTGCTCGCTCCCGGCGCGCCCACGCGGCCCACTGACCCGCAGGCGCACACGGAGAAGAGGAGCAGCAGCGCGACGGCCCTCATCGCAGAGGGAACGACCGGCGAGATCGCGGGTAACGCCGTGCGGTCATTGACACCGCAGGCTGCCCGCTCTAGGTCGAGCGGGGCCGACCGGCACCAGCTCGGCGACCAGCCACACCGCCTCCACCTCACTCAGGGTGACGGGTGGGGCCACGGTCGTCACCAACGGTGGCTTCGAGACGGGGACGTTCAGCGGCTGGACCACGAGCCGGGGGGGTGACGCCCACCATCGTCAGCAAGCCCGTCCACTCCGGCTCGTTCGCCGCGCAGCTCGGCAGCACCAGCCCGCACAACGCCACCAGCACGCTGACCCAGACCATCACGGTGCCGAGCGGCAGCCCCACGCTGACCTTCTGGTACAACCCGCACTGCACCGACTCCATCCAGTTCGACCAGCAGCAGGCGCAGATCCGGAGCACGTCGGGGTCCACGCTGGCGACAGTGCTCAACGTCTGCTCCAACTCGGGCACGTGGACGCAGGTGAACTTCAGCCTCAGCCAGTTCGCGGGACAGACCGTCGTGCTCTGGTTCAGCGACCACGACGACGGCTTCGCCAACCCGCCGGACCCGACCTGGATGTTCCTGGACGACGTGTCCGTGGGCTGAGCTCCCGCGGCATCGGGCCGGCCGGACGGGGCGCTTCGCTCCGCCGGCCGGCCCGCAGTCGAATGCAACGGCAGTTGCAGCAGGAGCAACAGGTGTTGCATCATGATGCCATGGCCGCCGACACGCTCCGCCGCTCCTGGACGCTCGTCGTCTACCGGGCGCCGGCGGAACCGTCCACGGCCAGGGTGGCGGCGTGGCGCCGGCTGCACCGGCTGGGCGGCCTGTACGTTGCGCCCTCGGTCTGCCTGGTCCCGAAGGAGCTGGCGGAGCGTGACGCCCTCGACCGGATCGCTGAAGGGTTGCGCTCGGCCGGCGGCGCCTTCGATGTCTTCGCCGTCGAGGCATTCGCCGTGGACGCGCACGCGCTGCTGGTCGACCGGTTCAACACCGCGCGGGACGCGGAGTACGCCGAGGTGGTGGAGCGCGCCCACGCGCTCCTGGCCGAGCTCGAGCGCGAGGGCGGGAAGGGCAAGTTCACGTTCGCCGAGGTCGAGGAGAACGAGGCCGACCTGGTCAAGCTGCGGCGCTGGCTGGAGACGGTCGGCAGGCGAGACCTGTTCGGCGCCCCGGGCAGCGGCCCCGCGGAGCAGGCCGTTCGCGAGGCGGCGGACGCCGTCGGGCGCTTCGCCGAGCGGGCGGCGCGACTGGACGAGGAGCGTCCGGACTGATCCAGGATCTCGCCATCGCAGGAGGCGCCTTCGTGCTGGGCGTCGTGGTTGTCGTGTGGTCCACCGACCGGCTCCTCACCGGCATGGTCGGTCTCGCCGCACTGCTGGGACTCGCGCCGTTCGCGATCGCCGGCATCTTCTCGGGCCTGGAGGCGGAGAACATCGCGGTGGGTCTTGTCGCGGCACGGGGCGGCGTGCCGGACCTCGCGCTCGGCACCGTCTTCGGCGGCGGCATCTTCGTCGTCTGCGTGGCGCTGGGATTCGGCGCCGTACTGTTCCCGCTCCGGGTCCACCTGCCGGCAGGCGTGCTGCTGGTCTTCGCCGTCACGCCGGTCCTCGCCGGGTTGGCGCTGATCGGCGGGACCACGCCCCGGCTGGCGGGGATCGGCCTGCTCGCGGCGTTCGGCCTGGGCCTGGGCTCCGTGGTCCTCGCCTCGCGCACGCACCGCTTCCTGGACCCGGACGACGTGCTGGAGGCTGCGGAGCGCCCGCGCCGGTGGTGGTCGCCCCTGCTCCTCACGCTCGTGGGCATCGTCGCCATCACCGCCGGCGCCGAACTGGTCACCTTCGGCGCGCAGCGGTTCATCACGCGGTTCGCCCTGCCCGCCGGGGTGATCGGGATGGTCGTGGCACCGGCCGCCATCGAGCTGGAGGAGGTGATCAGGCAGGCGGTGCCGGCCCGGGAGGGGCGTCCGGACGTGAGCGCGGGCAACCTGGTCGGGACCGTCCTCTACTTCGTGCTGTGCAACCTCGGGCTGATCGCCCTGGCGGCGCCGGTCCGGGTCGCACCGCTGACGAGGACCCTCGATTGGCCGTTCCTGGTCGCAAGCACCTGGCTGGCCGCGCTCTTCCTGTGGCGCGGCGGCGTGAACCGTGCCCAGGGCGCGGTGCTCCTGGCGCTGTATGCCGGCTACGCGGTGGCGCACGTCCTGCTGCGGTGACCGTGCCGCTTCGACCGTCCACGGAGGAGCGTCGCGTGCACAACGCCGCGCTCACCAGGCTCGGGCCGGTGCCGAGCGCTACGATGCGACGGGGGCCGCGCCTCGAAGGAGAGAGAGACCAATGAAGCTGTATCCGCTCGACCTCGGCAACATCGAGTACGACGAGGGATTCCCACTGGCCGTGGCCGGCGCCAGCACCCGGTCGGACCCCGAACCCCGGTCGCCGCGCCGCCGCGTCGCGATCATCGGCACCCTGATCGTCCACCCCAAGGCCGGACCGATCCTGTTCGACACCGGAGCCGCGCCGAACGCGTCCGAGCTCTGGGCTCCGCCTCTCCTCGAGCTGTTCCACATCGCCCACTACGGTGACGAGAACCGGCTCGACGCCGCGGTCGGCGCGGCCGGCGTCGACCTGGGTGACGTCCGCGCCGTCGTGCTCTCGCACCTCCATCTCGACCACGCCGGCGGTCTCGAGTTCTTCCGGGGCCGCGACGTCCCGATCTACGTCCACGGCGACGAGCTCAAGCATGCGTTCTACTCGGTCGCCACCGGCGAGGACTTCGGCCCGTACATCCCGCACTATCTCGACTTCTCCTTCAACTGGAAGGCGCTGGACGGCGACCGGATCGAGCTGTTCGACGGGCTCACGCTGCACCGGCTGCCCGGGCACACGCCCGCCCTGCTGGGAATGCAGGTCGACCTCGCCAACTCGGGCACGTTCTTCCTGACCAGCGACCAGTTCCACCTGCGCGACAACTGGGAGCAGGGCCGGCCGCTGGGCTGGCTGCTCCGCGATTACTCAGCGTGGTTCCGCAGCTACCGGTACGTCGAGCGCCTGGTGGACCGAACCGGCGCCCGGCTGGTGTTCGGCCACGATGCCGGCGTGCTGGCTGAGCTCAAGAAGGAGCCCTTCTACGACTGAGCCCGGCCGGACCCGTCGATCCCGTCAGGAATGAAGAAGCAGTCCAGGGCCGCGGCTCGATAGCGTGATCGGCATGCCGAAGCTGATCCTGGTCACCGGCGGGACCGGCAATCTCGGGTCGCGGGTCGTCCGCCGTCTCGGGGAGCGCGACGTTCGAGTGCGCGTGCTGAGCCGGCGGCCGCATCCCGCCGGCGAAGGCGTCGAATACGTGGCCGGCGACCTCGCCGAGGGAACCGGCCTGGATGAAGCGGTCGCCGGCGCCGACGTGATCGTCCACTGCGCCAGCGCGCCCAGGGGCGACGCCGAGGCGGCGCAGCACCTCGTGCGGGCGGCGCTGGCGATGGAGACGAAACCGCACCTGGTCTACATCTCCGTCGTCGGGGTGGACGGCGTGGGGTTCGGCTACTTCCGGTCGAAGCTGGCGGCGGAGCGGATCGTGGTCAACTCGGGACTGCCCTGGAGCGTGCTGCGGGCGACGCAGTTCTACGACTACATCCTGAACGGGACCCGGAGCATGACGAGGCTGCCCGTCGTGCCCGTCCCGAAGGACTTCCGGTGCCAGGCGATCGACGTCGAGGAGGTCGCCGACCGGCTGGTCGAGGTCGCGCTCGGGCCGCCCTCCGGGCGGGTGCCGGACCTCGGCGGACCGGAGGTCTCCACGTGGGCCGACATGGTCCGCGACTACCTTCGGCTCACCCACAGGCGCCGGCTGGTCCTCGCGATCCCGATGCCAGGCACCCGAGCGATCCGGGATGGCGGTCTGCTGGTCGCCGGCCAGCCCACGGGCAACGGCGGGGCGGCCGGACGCCTGACCTGGACAGGGTTCCTCGCGCGGAGGTTCGGGAACGGCTGATCGGGCGTGGAAGAATAGCCCGCAGCCATGTCGATGAAGCGCAGCGCCGGGCGCATCCTGACCACCCACGCCGGCAGCCTGCCCCGACCGCCGCAGATCCGGGAGGACGTCACGGCCAGCGAGCGGCAGCCCACGCCGGCGGACGACAACGGCCTCGCCCAGCGGGTCCGGAGCGCCGTCGCGGACGCGGTCCGGCGCCAGGTGGCCGCCGGGATCGACTCGGTCAACGACGGCGAGCTCGGCAAGTCGAACTTCACCTGGTACGCGGCCTCCCGCCTCGGCGGCCTGGAGGTCCGCCCGCGGGCGGCCGGGGCGCAGCCGCCGGGGTCAGAGATCTCCGGGCGCGATCGCCATCATTTTCCGGGGTACTTCGAGGACACCACCGGGTTCTCGGCGCGGCTGGGTCCGCCGCCGGCGGTGGTCTGCGTGGCGCCGCTCACCTACGCCGGTCAGGCGGCGCTCCAGGCGGACATCGACTCCATGCGGGCGGCGCTGGCGGCCGCACCGGCGGAGGAGGCCTTCCTGACCGCGGTCGCCCCGGGCACCATGGAGCACTGGCTCGAGAACGAGCACTACCCCAGCCAAGAGGCCCACCTGTACGCGATCGCCGAGGCCATCGGCCACGAGTACCGCGCGATCACGGATGCCGGGTTCGTGCTCCAGGTGGACGATCCAGACCTGTTCGACGCCTGGCAGATCCACACGGGGATGACGGTCGCCGAGTACCGAGGGTTCGCGGAGGTGCGAGTGGACGCCCTCAATCACGCCCTGCGCGGCGTCCCGCCGGAGCGCGTGCGCCTGCACGCCTGCTGGGGCAGCTACCACGGGCCGCACACCCAGGACCTCCCGCTGGACGACGTCGTGGACCTGATGCTGCGGGTCCACGCCGGAGCCTTCTCGGTCGAGGCGTCGAACCCGCGCCACGACCACGAGTGGCGGGTCTGGGAGCACGTCGCCCTGCCCGAGGAGAAGCTGCTCATCCCCGGCGTCGTCGGCCACGCCAGCGACATCATCGAGCACCCCAGGCTCATCGCGGACCGGCTGGTGCGGTACGCGCACCTGGTGGGACGCGAGCGGGTACTCGCCGGCACCGACTGCGGTCTCGGCGGCCGCGTCGGTCACGAGGAGATCGCCTGGGCGAAGCTCGACGCGCTGGTCGAGGGAGCCCGGCTCGCGTCCGGGGAGCTGTGGGGTGGAGGCGGCTAGGGGCCCCGCCCCTGGTCTCAGCCTCCGCTCGTGATCGGCTGCGCGAGGATCCAGAGGCTGGTCATCGTGTAGCCGACCATCAGGATCAGCATCGGGTACTGGCTGACCAGCACCGCCTG
>Ga0126369_10003385_pt1 | contig 11527 bp, 11 predicted proteins | sample PanSoiMetaPlot_1_FD_109646 | JGI IMG/M metagenome (GOLD analysis project Ga0126369, IMG submission 109646) | Tropical forest soil microbial communities from Panama - MetaG Plot_1 | ecosystem: Environmental > Terrestrial > Soil > Tropical forest > Bulk soil | place: Panama | collected 2016-02-17 | reverse complement strand
TTCGACGAGCCGTTGTCGAATCTCGACGCGAAGCTGCGGGTGCAGATGCGCACTGAGATCAAGGAGCTGCACCAGCGCCTGAAGACGACTTCGATCTATGTCACGCATGACCAGATCGAAGCGATGACCATGGCCGACAAGATCGTGGTGATGCGCGACGGCGTGGTCGAGCAGATCGGTGATCCGCTCTCCCTCTACGATGCGCCGAACAACACCTTCGTCGCAGGGTTCATCGGCTCGCCGGCGATGAACATGGTTCCCGGGACGGCGCGCACCAACGGTGGCGAGGCGCAGATCGAATTCGCGGGGAACGTAACGCTACCGGTGCCGCGCGGCGCTCGCGCTTCCGACGGACAGAGCGTTTTATACGGGATTCGTCCCGAGCATTGCACGCTCGCCGATGGCGCTGGACTGCCGGCGGAGGTCGTCGTGGTCGAGCCCACCGGTGCCGATACCCAGCTGTACTGCCGATTCAACGGCCAGGAACTCGCTTCGCTCATTCGAGACCGGGTGACCTGCCGCGCCGGCGACCGCATCCGACTGAAGCCCGACCTCGGACGCGCTCACCTATTCGATGCCGCCAGCGGCACCCGGCTGGTCGCATGATTTGCTTCGAGTCGAGTCTGCACGACCCATATCAATTGCAGAGCAGCCTTTCCTTAAGGAGGACAGCATGAGCAATTTCAAGCGTCGCGATTTTCTCAAAGCTACCGCTGGGGTGGCCGCCGGGACCGCATTGGGAACAGGGTCCTCGCTGCTTTCGACCGAGGCCGCGGCTCAGCAATACAAGGTCACGCCGGAGAAGGGCGCGAAGCTGCGCGTGTTGCGCTGGAAGCGCTTCGTGCAGGGCGACGAGGACAAGTGGGCAGAGAACACCAAGAAATTCACTCAGCTGACCGGAATCGAAGTACGTGTCGACGCCGAAGGCTGGGAGGATGTCCGACCCAAGGCGGCTGTCGCGGCCAACATCGGCAGCGGACCCGACATCATCATCGGCACGATGGAGGACGCGCACCAGTATCCCGAGAAGCTCGTCGACGTGAGCGACCTCGCCAACTATCTCGGCAGCAAGTACGGCGGCTGGTATGAATCGGCGAAGGCGTACGGCATGCACGACAAGAAATGGGTCGCCATCATGATGGGCGCCGCGGGCGCGACGCTCGTCGGCCGCGAGAGCCAGATCAAGGCGGCCGGCTTCGATCAATTTCCGCGCGACATGCCCGGATTCCTGAAGCTCTGCCAGGCGCTGAAAGCGAAAGGCACGCCGTGCGGCTTCGCGCTCGGAAATGCCACTGGCGACTCGAACTGGACGTTCTGGATGCTGTGGGCGCATGGCGGCAAGATGGTGGACAACAAGAACAACGTCGTGATCAACAGCCCGGAGACGATTGCCGCGCTGGAGTACTCGAAGCAGCTCTACGACACGTTCGTTCCGGGCACGCTGTCCTGGCTGGACCCGAGCAACAACAAGGCCTTCCTCGACAACCAGTGCTCACTCACGAACAACGGAATCTCGATCTACTACGCGGCAAAGAATTCGCAGGACCCCAAGCTGCAGGAAATGGCGAAAGACATCCAGCACTACCCGTTCCCGCTGGGACTCGACGGCAAGGCACGTGAGCTGAACCTCGTGTTCCCGATGATGATCTTCAAGTACACGAAGTATCCGAATGCGGCCAAGGAGTACCTGCGCTTCATGATGGAGAAGGAGCAGTATGTGCCGTGGCAGGAAGCGTCGATCGGGTACGTATGCCAGCCGCTCGCGGCCTACGAGTCAAGCCCGTTCTGGACGGCAGACCCGAAGAACACGCCGTATCGCGACTGCATGAAGAACATGACGACCAACGGCTACGCGGGGACGCTGGGTTATGCCTCGGCGGCGGCGCAGGCGGACTTCATCGTTCCCAACATGGTGGCCGAAGCGGCATCGGGAGCGAAGACGCCGAAGGAAGCGGCGGAGCGTGCGCAGAAGCGCGCCGAGCGCTATTACAAGGTATAGCATCGCGGCGGCGGCCGTTCCGATCGAAGGCGGGTTGCCGCGGCGCCGCGACGCCACACCTGCGCGGATTGAGGGGAGCGCCTGCCGGCGCCCCTTAATCCGCGCAAATTTCCCCTGCGCACTGTGCCGAGGCTGATGGCGTCCCGCTCCACACCGCTCTCGCGCGCCCTCGAGAGTCGCAACGTTCTCGGGCTGCTGTTCATGCTGCCCGCGGCCGCGCTGTTGGTTGTCTTCCTGACTTACCCGCTCGGGCTCGGCACCTGGCTCGGCTTCACCGACGCCAAGGTCGGTCGCGCAGGGCAATGGATCGGCTTCGACAACTTCGAGTTCCTGTGGGACGACGCGGTCACGCGCCTCGCGCTCTTCAACACGATCTTCTACACGGCGATCGCGAGCGTGATCAAGTTCGCACTCGGCCTCTATCTCGCCTTGCTGCTCAACAAGCATCTTCCGTTCAAGGCCTTCTTCCGCGCGGTCGTCCTGCTGCCGTTCATCGTGCCGACGGCGCTCTCGGCGCTCGCATTCTGGTGGATTTACGACGCGCAGTTCTCGGTCATCAGCTGGGTGCTGACGAAAATGGGGCTGATTCACAGCTACATCGATTTTCTCGGCCAGCCGTGGAACGCGCGCTTCTCCGTGATCGCCGCCAATATCTGGCGCGGCGTTCCATTCGTCGCGATCACGCTCCTCGCCGGGCTGCAGACGATCTCGCCCTCGTATTACGAGGCGGCAAGCCTCGATGGGGCCTCGTCATGGCAGCAGTTCCGCTACGTGACGCTGCCGCTGCTCACTCCGATCATCGCCGTGGTGATGACCTTCTCGGTCCTTTTCACGTTCACCGACTTCCAGCTGATCTACGTGATTACGCGTGGCGGCCCGGTGAACGCCACCCATCTCATGGCCACGCTTTCGTTCCAACGCGCAATCTCGGGCGGCAATCTGGGAGAGGGCGCGGCGATCGCGACCGCCATGGTGCCGTTTCTGCTGGCCGCCATCCTGATCAGCTACTACGGCCTGCAGCGGCGCGCCTGGCAACAGGGAGCGGGGGACAAGTGAGCGCCGTCGCTGCCGACCAGCCCGTCGATTCGCGCGGCACCGAGTATCTCGTCTCGCTGCCGCGGCGGATCGTCACGGTGTATCTGCCGCTGGGCGTGTTCCTCGTCGTGCTGCTCTTCCCGTTCTACTGGATGGCAATGACGACGTTCAAGCCGGACGCCGAGCTGCTCTCGCGCGAAGGCAACCCGTTCTGGATCAGCAACCCGACGCTCGCGCACGTGAAGAAGCTGCTGTTCGACACCCAGTATCCCGAGTGGCTGATGAACACGATGCTCGTGTCGGTGGTGTCGACCTTCATATCGATCGTTTTCAGCGTGCTCGCCGCCTATGCCATCGAGCGTCTGCGCTACCGCGGCTCGCGCTACGTGGGAGCGGGCATCTTCCTCGCCTACCTGGTGCCGCCGTCGATCCTGTTCATCCCGCTGGCGACGGTGGTGTACAAGCTCGAGCTGTTCGATACGCGGCTCGCGCTCATGCTCACCTACCCGACCTTCCTGATCCCGTTCTGCACCTGGCTGCTGATGGGCTACTTCAAGAGCATCCCCTTCGAACTCGAGGAGTGCGCCCTCATCGACGGCGCGAGCCGCTTCCAGATCCTGGTGAAGATCATTCTGCCGCTCGCGGTGCCGGGGCTGATCTCGGCCGGCATCTTCGCCTTCACGCTGTGCTGGAACGAATTCATCTACGCGCTCACCTTCGTGTCCTCGTCGGAGGTGAAGACAGTTCCGGTCGGCGTCGTGACAGAACTCGTCGAGGGTGACATCTACCACTGGGGCTCACTCATGGCCGGCGCCCTCTTCGGGTCGATTCCCGTCGCGGTTCTGTACTCGTTCTTCGTCGAATACTACGTCTCCGGCCTTACCGGAGCCGTCAAGGAGTAGCCGCCGGAGCAGCGAGTCGCCCGTCGACCTGCGCGCGCAGCGCGTGGGGTCGAGCGTTAAGCGAGTGCCGGCGCAGCCGACGCGCGACCATGGCTTAGCGCTGCGGCGGTTCAAGGAGGCTGCTGACCCGGGGTTGAAAACGGACGACCGGCCCCTAAGTCGGCTAAAATGAGGGTTGATCACAGCAGAGGCCAATGGCGATGAGCGTCCAGGACACGATCCGCGAGCAGGTCACAACTCACCCCGTCGTGCTTTACATGAAAGGCACGCCACAGTTCCCGCAATGCGGCTTTTCTCAGGCCGCGGTGCAGATGCTGAGCGCCTGCGGGATCGACAAGTTCTTCTCGGTCAACGTCCTCGCTGAGCCCGAGATCCGGCAAGGGATCAAGGACTATTCGGACTGGCCGACGATTCCCCAGCTCTACGTCAACGGCGAGTTCGTCGGCGGCTGCGACATCATGCGGGAGATGTACGAGGCCGGCGAGTTGCAGCAACTGCTCGCGAAGCAAGCAGCCTGAAAGGCGTAACTACGTTCGCGCGCGCTGCACGCGCTTCACTTCAGGAATCCGACGCAATGCGCGCATCACGTGCGCGAGGTGTTGTCGGTCGCGGACTTGAACGCTGAAGAACATGTTGACCACGCGGTCGCCGTCGGGCCGCTCCATCGATAAGTACTCGATGTTGGCGCCGGCATCGGCGATCTCGGTAGCAAGGCGAGCCAGCAAGCCTCGCTGATCGTCCACCAGCAAACGGATCCCAGCTTCGAACACGCCCTCGACTTTCGACGCCCACTCGACGTCGACGATCTGATCGGTATCGGGACGCCCCTTGCGCAGCGTCAGGCAATCGCGCGTGTGCACGAGGAGCCCCTGGCCGCGGCGGAACTGACCGACCACCGCGTCGCCCGGGATCGGCCTGCAGCATTTCCCATACTGAATAGCAACGCCTTCGACGCCGCGCAGCTGCAGCGCATCGGTACGGGCGGGACCTGGGCTTGATTCGCCGGCGCTGTTCGCGCGAGTCAGCGCCTGGGCGACGACGAACGACAGCCGCTTGCCCACACCGATGTCGGCGAGGACCTCGAGCCGACTCTTGGCGCCGTATTCGCGCGTGAGCGTCTCCCAGCGCGCCGGCGTGATCGACTCGGGCGGCACCTTGAGCGATGCAAGCGCCTGCTCGAGCATTCGCTCGCCGAGCAAGGCCGACTCGCGCTGCTGCAGCGACTTCAGAAAATGCCGGATGCGCGAACGCGCCTTGCCGGTGGCGACGAAGTTGAGCCACGACGGGTTGGGCCGCGCGGTCTGCGAGGTGATGATCTCGACCTGATCGCCGTTCTTGAGCTCGGTGCGCAGCGGCAGCAGCTCGTAGTTGATCCGGGCAGCGGTGCAGTGATGCCCGATATCCGTGTGCACAGCATAGGCGAAGTCGACAGCCGTGGCGCCGCGTGGAAGCGCCATGATCTTGCCCTTCGGGGTGAACACGTAGATCTCGTCGGGGAAAAGGTCGCCCTTGATGTGCTCGAGGAACTCCTTGGAATCGCGCGATTCGGACTGGATCTCGAGCAGGCTTTGCAGCCAGCGGTGCGTCTGTTGCTGCGCTTCCGCGATGTCGAGCTCGCCTCCCGCCTTGTACAGCCAGTGCGCGGCCACGCCTGCTTCGGCGACGCGGTGCATGTCGTGCGTGCGCACCTGGGCCTCCAGCGGCGTGCCGAAGGGACCGAAGAGCGTCGTGTGCAGCGATTGGTAGCCGTTGGCTTTCGGAATCGCGATGTAGTCCTTGAACTTGCCGGGGATCGGCTTGTAGAGGCCGTGGAGCACGCCGAGCGCTGCGTAGCACGCGGTGGTGTCCTTGACCAGGACACGCACGCCGTAGATGTCGAACACCTGCGCGAAGCTGTAGTGCTTCTCGCGCATCTTCTTGTACACGCTGTAGGTAATCTTCTCGCGTCCGTTCACCGTGGCCGCGATCCCTGCCCGCTTGAGCCCCTCGCGGATCGACTGCAGGATCCGGTTCATCACCTCGCGACGGTTGCCCCGGGCGGCCTTGATCGCCCTGGCGAGCACGCGGTGCCGGATCGGATACAGGTGCTTGAACGCGAGCTCCTGCAACTCCTGGTAGAGCGCGTTCAAACCGAGGCGGTTGGCGATGGGTGCATAGATGTCGAGGGTCTCGCGCGCGATGCGCTCGCGATGCGTAGCCGCCATCGCGTCGAGCGTGCGCATGTTGTGCAGGCGGTCGGCGAGCTTGATCAGGATGACGCGAACGTCCTGCGCCATCGCCAGCAACATCTTGCGGAAGCTCTCCGCCTGCTGGTCTTCGCGTGACTGGAACTCGATCTGGTCGAGCTTGGACACCCCATCGACCATGTCCGCGACGGGCTTGCCGAAGGACGACTCGATCTGATGCTTGGTGACATCCGTGTCCTCCATCACGTCGTGGAGGAGCGCGGCGGCGAGCCCCTGCGCGTCGAGGCGCCACTGCGACAGGATGCTGGCTACGGCCAGCGGATGCGTGATGTAGGGCTCGCCGGACTTTCGAAACTGCCCCTGGTGGGCGTGCTCGGAGAAGGCGAACGCGCGCTCGACGAGCGCAACTTCAGGAGGAGGCAGGTAGTGACCGAGATGCCGGGTGAATTCTGCAATTTCCGACATGCCCGATCACCTTGGGGCCTTATCGCCGCTTCAACTCTGCGTCTTGAGCAGCATCTCGATGCCGACTTTGCCTGCCGCGACTTCGCGGAGTGCGATGACGGTAGGCTTGTCGCGGTCGGCGTCAAGCAGCGGCTGTGAACCAGCGCTGATCTGGCGGGCGCGATTGGTCGCCGCAAGCGTGAGCTCGAAGCGGTTGGGAATCCTCGCCAGTGCGTCTTCAATGGTGATACGGGCCATGGTCCTTTCCTGTCGTATCCTTCAGATTAGTTGTGCCAGCAGCGCTTTGTAGCGTACTCGTTGCTGGGCAATCCGCAGCCTCGAAGCGCGCACGATTGCGCTCAAATCGTCGAGGGCGGAAGCAAACTCCTGATTAATAATAACATAATCGAACTCACCGCAGTGTCGCATCTCCTCGCGCGCGGCCGTCAGACGGCGCGCGATCGTTTGCTCGTCATCCTGGCCTCGACGCACCAGCCGTTCCTCGAGCGAGGCCAGCGATGGCGGCAGGATGAAAATGTGGACCGCCGACTCGATTAGCTTGCGAACCTGAGCAGCGCCCTGCCAATCGATTTCCAGCAGCACGTCCTGGCCGGCCTCGATCTGCTTCCGGAGCCATGTCGCGCTGGTCGCGTACCAGTTGCCGTGCACGTGAGCGTGCTCGAGAAACTCGCCGACGTCCTTGAGCTGCTGGAACCGCTTCGGGGTAACGAAGTGGTAGTCGATTCCATCCTTCTCGCCGGGCCGGGGCGGACGCGTCGTATATGAGACCGACAGCAATATCCCCGGTTCGCGCTCCAGCAATGCCCGCGTCAGGCTGGTCTTGCCGCCGCCCGACGGCGCGGCCACGACGAACAGATTGCCCAGCGCCGCTGCGGCCTCCTCGTGAAGACCCCGTTTTGGCATCCTATTCCACGTTCTGTACCTGCTCGCGCATTTGCTCGATCAGCACCTTGAGCTCGAGCGCGGCTTGCGAGAGCTCCGCATCGACCGACTTCGAGCCGAGCGTGTTCGCCTCGCGATTCAACTCCTGCATGAGGAAGTCGAGCCGCTTGCCGCTGCTGCCGCCCTGGCGAAGCACCCGCCTTACCTCGGCCACGTGTGCACCCAGCCTCGAGACCTCCTCGGCAACATCGACCTTGGCGGCGAACAGGGCCAGCTCTTGCCTGAGGCGCTCCGCGTCGGGGTCGAGCCCGGCCTCTTTCAGTCGCGTTCCAAGCTTCTCGACGTAGGCATCGTGGATGGCGGGGACGCGCGGCGCGACCCGCTCGAGTTGGGCCTCGATGCCGCGACAGCGCTCCTCGAGCATCGCCTTGAGCTTTTCGCCCTCGCGCGCACGCGATGCCGCAAGTTCGGCCAACGCCTGTCGGACCAGCGCGGTTGCCTGCGCTGCCAGCGCTTCCGGTGCGAGCGAGGGCTCCGTCAGGACGCCGGGCCAATGCAGGATCTCGGCCACGGTAAGGGGCGTGCTCTCCGGAGCGTGTCTCAGAACTTCGGTGGCGGCATCGCGTAGCTGTACGACTCGTTCGGCATTCACTGCGAGCTTCGCGGCCCCGGGCATCGCGTGGTTCAAGCTGACCCGGCAGTCGACCTTTCCCCGTCGGAGCTCAGCCGTCAGCAGTTCGCGCACCGCCGCCTCGAGTCCTCGCAACTCGTCCGGGAGCCGCAACTGAAGATCGAGGTAGCGGTGATTGACGGACCGCAGCTCGACCGCAAGGGAGCAGCCCGGCAGCTCGGCAGCAACCGCCGCGAAGCCGGTCATGGACAGGATCATCGGATCCCGCTCCGCGGCCGCCAAATGGGCGGAATTGAAGGGAAAGTCAATGAAATCTTTACTTTATTCGCTGGGTTGCAGAGAATGTAGAGGTTATCAATCACCCGCGCAAGTACGGCCGGAACGCATCTTGCTCCCGCCGTCGCCTATGGGCGTCACCAACCAGGCTCTTCCTTCCGGGTACCAGCTTCTGAACTACCGGGTCGACCGCCAGATCAGCCGCGGCGGGTTTTCCATCGTCTATAGGGCCTTCGACGACGGCGGCTCGCCGGTCGCAATCAAGGAATACCTGCCCTCGTCGCTGGTCTTGCGCACCGAAGGCGACATCGTCCGGGCGAGCACGGCGGAGAACCTGACCTCGTTCCGCTACGGCATGAAGTGCTTTTTCGAAGAGGGCCGGGCGCTCGCCAAGATCAATCACCCGAACGTCGTGCGCGTTCTCAACTTCTTCCGCGCCAACGAGACGGTGTACATGGTCATGCGCTACGAGCGCGGCCGCACCCTGCAGCAGCAGATCCAGATGCGGCAGGACCAGATGTCGGAGCGGCTCGTCCGGCACGTGTTCATGCACCTCTTGAATGGCCTGCGCGAAGTGCATACGCACAAACTCCTGCATCTGGACATCAAGCCGGCCAACATCTACCTCCGCACCGACGGCTCGCCGGTCCTGCTCGACTTCGGCGCCGCAAGGCAGACGCTTACCAATACGCGGCCGAAGCTCGCGCCGATGTACACGCCGGGGTTTGCGGCGCCGGAGCAGTACCGCGAACCGGACCGGCTGGGGCCGTGGACCGACGTCTACGGCATCGGCGCCAGCATGTTTGCCTGCCTCGCCGCGTTCGCGCCGCAGGCGGCCGATGCGCGGCTGTCCGAGGATCACCTCGTGTCGGCGAAGAAGATCTGGGCCGGCGGTTATTCCGACAACCTGCTCGAAGTGATCGACTGGTGTTTGAGGCTCGACCCGCTCGAGCGGCCCCAGAGCGTGTTCGCGCTCCAGAAGGCGATTCGCGACATCCCGCCACGGAAACGCAAGTTGACGTTCCTCGACTCGCTGAAGAAGAAACTGTTCAGCGAAGTGATGTAAGTACCAAGAGCACGCCGTGCGTTTCACGATCTTCCAGGAAAGCCGCAAGGGGCAACGCAAGGTCAATCAGGACCGACTGGCATACACCTACAGCCGCGACACCCTGCTGCTGGTCGTGGCCGACGGCATGGGCGGGCACGCGGGGGGCGAGATCGCGGCGCAGATCGCGGTGCGGCTGTTCATCGAGCGCTTCCAGCAGGAGTCGAAGCCTTCGCTGAAGAACCCGCTGAAGTTCCTCCAGGATTCGATGCTCCGCGCCCATCAGGCGCTGGGCTCCTACGCCAATCAGTTCTCAATGCTGGAAACACCGCGCACGACCTGCGTGGCGTGCGTCGTGCAGTCGAACTACGCGTACTGGGCGCACGTGGGCGATTCGCGCCTGTACCTCTTCCGCCAAGGCGGTCTCATCGGCCAGACGAAGGATCACTCCAAGGTCCAATACCTTCTCGACCAGGGAATCATCGGCGCACACGAGATGTCAGATCACCCGGACCGGAACAAGATCTTCAGCTGCCTGGGCGGGCTCGTGGACCCCGTCATCGACCTGTCCCGGCGAACGCCGCTGCGCAACAGCGACCTGATCGTCATATGCACCGACGGATTGTGGAGTGTCTACCCGCAGGAAGAGATCGCCCGTGCGCTCACCGGGACCCCGATTCTCAAGTCCGCACCGACGATGATGCGCGAAGCAGAGCTCCGTGGCGGGGCGGACGGCGACAACCTGTCGGTGATCATCGTGCGCTGGGGTCCCGAGACGCTCACCGACGAGCCGACCACGACGATCACCGAGACGATGGGCCTCGGAGAATTCCAGACGGAGATCGATCGCACCCTGACGCTGACGGACCGCAAAGGCGCTCAGCGCGATTTGACGGACGACGAGATCGAGCGCGCAATCGCCGAGATTCAGGCGACGATCAAGCGCTATCGTCGCTGAGGCGCCTCGAAAGTCTACGATGCGCTGGATCATCATCGACACCGAGACCACCGGCCTCGACCCGAAACAGGGTCACCGCGTGATCGAGCTCGCCGGCGTGGAGGTCGTCGACCGCCGTCCTACTGGGCGCCATGTGCATTTCTACCTCGACCCGGAGCGCGACATCGATGCTGGCGCGACTGATGTCCACGGCCTGACCTGGGAAACGCTGCGCGAGAAGCCGAAGTTTCGCGACATCGCTGACGACTTCATCGAATTCGCGCGCGGGGCGCAGTGGATCATCCACAACGCTCCGTTCGACCTCGCATTTCTCGACGAGGAGTTGAAACGCCTCGACCTGCCCTCGACCGCGGCGATCTGCACCGAGGTGATCGATACGCTCGCGCTCGCGCGGGAACAGTTCCCGGGCAAGAAGAACGGACTCGATGCGCTGTGCGAGCGCTTCGGGATAGCGAACGCGCATCGCACTCTGCACGGCGCGCTCCTCGATGCACAGCTTCTCGCGGAGGTGTACCTCTCGATGACGCGCGGGCAGGAGTCGCTCGCGATCGAACTGACGCCAGCGGTCGCCGCTGCGATGGACCTGAGCGAAGCCAAAGCGCTGCCGCCGGTTCGGGTGCTTGCGCCCTCTGCCGACGAGCTCGCATTGCACCGCGCCTATCTGCTCGAGCTCGATCGAGACGCCAAAGGCCGCTGCCTCTGGCTCGCGCTCGACACCGAACCAGGCGGCTTGCGCGAAGCCGCTGCTGCGTAACATGTCCGTCACAGACGCTGGACATAATCCGGTGGCCGCAGCGCCCGCGACGGCATCGACGGTGACCTCGATCGCTCCCAGCTCAGCCCCGGCCCCCGTCAAGGAGCAGGAACCGCCGGCGATCAATCGCGAGCTGTCGATCCTGGCGTTCGACCGCCGCGTGCTCGCGCTCGCCGAGGATCCGTCCATACCGCTGCTCGAGCGGCTGCGCTTCCTGTGCATCGTCAGCAGCAATCTCGACGAATTCTTCGAGATCCGCGTCGCCGGGCTGAAAGCGCAGATCGACGACGGCGCCGATCTGCCGGGTCCGGATGGTGCACTGCCATCGCAAGTTTTCCGCGAAGTATCACGGCAAACGCACGAGCTGGTTGCACAGCAATATGAGCTGTTCCAC
>Ga0126369_10003384_pt1 | contig 11527 bp, 11 predicted proteins | sample PanSoiMetaPlot_1_FD_109646 | JGI IMG/M metagenome (GOLD analysis project Ga0126369, IMG submission 109646) | Tropical forest soil microbial communities from Panama - MetaG Plot_1 | ecosystem: Environmental > Terrestrial > Soil > Tropical forest > Bulk soil | place: Panama | collected 2016-02-17 | reverse complement strand
GGGCGGCGTCGATCTGCTCATCTTCGAGACGTTCGGCTACCTGTCCGAGCTGGTCGAGGCGGTGCGCACCGCGGCCACCGTCTGCAGCCTGCCGCTCGTCGCCCAGATGACATTCGCGGAGGACGGCCAGACGCTGGGCGGCGAGAGCCCGCGCGCGGTCGCGCACGCGCTGGGCGAGCTGCCGGTGGCCGTGGTGGGCACGAACTGCACCCTCGGACCGCAGGGCCTGCTCCGGGTGGTCCGGGAGCTGAGCCGGTACACGCCGCTCCCGCTGAGCGCCCAGCCGAACGCGGGCGTGCCGCGCATGCTGGGTGGCCGGCGTTTCCAGTACAGCGTCGACGCCGAGTATTTCGCGCGCCACACCCGGCGCTACGTGGAGGTCGGCGCGGTGCTGGTGGGCGGCTGCTGCGGGACCACGCCGGAGCACATCCAGGCGGCCGCCGCCGCGGCGGCGAATCTGCGTCCCGCGGAACGGAGCCGGAGCGTCGCGCGGGTGACCGCGGTCTCCCGGGGCGACCAGCCGGCGGCGGAGCCGGCGGACGGCGGCCTGGCCGAGCAGCTCGGCGCGGGTCGCTTCGTCGTCGCGGTGGAGGTGACGCCGCCCGTCGGAGGCGGCGCTGAGCACGCCACGGCCGAGGTCATGCGGGTCCGCGGCCTGGGTGGAGGCGGGGTCAACGTCTTCTCCATCGCGCCGACGATCAGCGCCCGCGCCCAGATGAGCCCGCTCAGCCTCGCGCTCCACCTCCAGCAGCGGCTGCAGGTCGAGGCTGTCCTGAACGTGACCACCTGGGACAAGAGCATCATGACGCTGCAGGCCGACCTCCTGGGCGCGCACGCGCTGGGCATCCGCAGCGTGATCTGCCGGACCGGGAGCCCGCCGCTGCGCGGCGACTATCCCAACGTGGACGGGATCTGGGAGGTGGACTCGGTCGGCCTGATCGAGCTGCTCGACGGCCTGAACCACGGTCGCGACTCCAACGGGCTCGGGCTGGAGGCGACCACGTCCTTCTGCGTCGGAGCGCGCTGCAACCCCGGTGCGCCGGACTTCCGCGCCGAGCTGGCGAGGACGCGGGCGAAGATCGACGCGGGCGCGCACTTCCTGGTCACGCGTCCGCTGTACGAGCTCGAAGGCCTGCGCGACATGCTGAGCGCGCTGTCCGGCCGCCGGGTGCCGGTGCTGCTGGCCGTGAAGCCGCTGCGCAGCTTCAGCGAGGCGGAGGAACTGCGCCACGAGGTGCCGGACGTGACGGTGCCGGAGTCCGCCCTGGAGGCCATGCGCCGCGCTGGCGACGGGGAGGAGGAGGCCGGCATCAGGCTGGTCGAGGAGCTCCTGGAGGACGCGCGGGGCCTGGTGGACGGCGTGGTGCTGTCGATCCCGGACGGCTCACCGGCGGCGCTGGACCGCCTGCTGGAAGCCGCCGCCCGAGCGGAGGCGCCGGCGAACCCCTCATAGGGTGTCGCCGGACCGCGTCCGACGTCTCGTATGGGCGATCGGGAGCGCAGCCGCCGGCGGTTCGACCTACTGGCCGCTCAGGGCGAGCCGGGTCAGACCGGGCTGTCGGCGCCGCCCTGGGCAGCCAGTCCTCCGAGCGCCGTCCGCGGCGCGGCCGGCAGCGCAGGCGACCGGGGCGAGGTGACCGGGAGCCGGATCGTGAACGTGGTGCCGTGGCCCTCGCGACTGTCGACGTCCACCCGACCGCCATGGGCGGTGGCGACCTCGCGGACGATCATCAGGCCCAGGCCGCCGACCCGGCCGTCCCGCTTGCCGGCCCGATACCAGGGGTCGAACAGGTGGGGCAGGTCGGAGGCGCGGATGCCGTCGCCGGTGTCGGCGACCACCAGTTCGACCCACTCGGCGGAACGGCGGCACGCGAGGCGGACCCGGTCGCCGTCCTTGGTGTGGCGCACCGCGTTCGTGACCAGGTTGAGCAGGGCCCGGCTGAGCTGCTCGGACTCCGCCCGGACCGGTGCCGGGCCCGCGACGGCGAGCTGCCAGTCCCGGACCGCCAGTCGCCTGGCCTTGCGATGGACGTCAGTCAGCACCGCCGACGCGTCGACCACGGCCAGCGGTCCGGCCTGGCCGAGCAGCATGCGCCCGAGGAGCAGCATGTCGTTGATCTCGTCCGTGATGCGGTCGAGCTCCTCGAGGGAGATGTCGAGCGTGTCGCGGATCTCCTCCGCGGCCGGGCGCTCCATCCGCCGCAGCACCTCGAGGTGGCCCCGAACGATGGTCAGCGGCGTGCGGAGCTCGTGCGACGCCAGCGCGTAGAACGCCTGCCGCTGCTCGAACCCGCCCTGCAGCCGAGCCAGCATCGCGTCGAACGTCTCGGCCAGACGTCCGACCTCGTCGCGCGGCCCGCGGTAGCCGATCCGCCGGCTGAGGTCGCCCTCGCTGATGCCCGAGGCGGTGGCGGTGATGCGGCGCACCGGATCCAGCGCGTGGCCAGTCACGGCGTATGCCAGCAGGCCGCCGAGGGCGACCAGGACGGCGTTGCCGATCAGCAGCGGTGTCAGGTGCGCGGCGACCGTCGCCTGCACGCCGGCCAGCGGCAGCGCGATGCGGAACTCACCCACCTGCTGCCCGTTCTGGACGATCGGGATGACCGCTACCCGGAGGTCGCCGTGCCGGGCGTCGTGGACGGTCGCCGGCACGCCCGGCGGCGTCTCCGCGGCCGCCATGGCCGCACGCAGGCCACTGTCGTCGCTGTTCGTGAGCGACGTGCCGTCCTGGAGGGTGACGACGTACACCGCCGAGAACCCGTGCCCGGCGTCGACGTCCTGCGAGAGGAAGTCGTGCGCCCGCTGACTGAGCTCCGCCTGGCCGGTGGCTCCGGCGACGTCGGCCTGGTACTGGCGCGCGACGATCGCCAGGTCGCCGTCGACGGCGCCGTCCAGCTGCGCGCTCAGCACCGCCAGCGAGAGCAGTTCGAGGCCGAGCAGCACGATCAGCGACACCGCGCACCAGAGCAGCGTCAGACGAAGCCGCAGGCTGAGGGTCGGCGTCACGACGCACAGACGCGCAGGCGGTAGCCCGCTCCGCGCACGGTCTCCAGGCTGACGTCCGGAGGCCAGGGCACCTTCCGCCGCAGGTAGCGCACGTACACGTCGACGACGTTGCTCTCGGACTCGGACTCGTACGGCCACACGTTGCTGGTGATCTGCGCGCGCGAGAGCACCTGGTTCGGGTGGCGAACGAAGAGCTCGAGCAGCGCCGACTCGCGCGGCGTGAGCGCGGCCTGGCCGGCCTGCGCGCGCGCCGAACGCTGCTTGAGGTCGAGCACGAGGCCGCCCGCCCGGAGCTCGACCGCGCTGACCTGGTCCCTGCGCACCAGTGCGCGGATGCGCGCGAGCAGCTCGTCGAAGACGAACGGCTTGGTCAGGTAGTCGTCGGCGCCCTGGTCCAGCCCGCGCACCTTCGAGCCGACGTCGTCCTTGGCGGTGAGGATCAGGACCGGTAGGCGGGCGTCTCGCGCCCTCAGGGTCCTGAGCACGTCGAGGCCGCTGCGGTCGGGCAGGATCAGGTCCAGGAGGACCAGGTCGACCGGTTCGGCCTGGCTGAGCGTGATGGCGCTCTCGGCGTCGCCCGCGACGACGCACGCATAGCCCTCCGCCAGCAGACCCTTGCGCAGGAAGGACGCGATCCGCGGCTCGTCCTCCGCGATCAGGATCAGCACGGACTCATCTGCCGCCGCCGCCGTCCTTGCCGCGGCCCGACGACCCGCCGTGGTCGTCCGGCGGGTATGTGTACACGGCCCCGGGCACCACCGCGGTGGTCGGGACGGGGTAAGGCAGCGCGGGGTTGGCGACCAGCGGGGCCGGGTTCGCGGCCGTCGGCGCCGCCGTGGCGTTCGCCGCAGCCGGGCCGCCCAGGCCTCTGTCCTTCGCGGGCGCGACCGCGGAGCCGATCACGATCTGGGCCGGCAGCCCGGACCGCGGCGGTGCGAACAGCTGGTCGACCCGCACGGTACCCAGGATCGAGGCACCGTCCATCTGCAGGCAGACGCCCGCGATGGCCACCCCGGCGAGGAGACCCACCGCCAGCAGCAGCAGCACCTGTCCGCGATGCACCAGTACGCGCATCCCCCTGATGCGCATACCGAGCGTGGTTACGGATCGACTGCTCACACTGCCTGGGGCAATCGGCCTGCGAAGGGCGGCCACGCGGGCGCCTCATCCGGCGGCAGCGCCGCGGCCAGGAGCTGGACCGCGTCGAGGTCCGTCACGTGGCGGCGCCCGCTCAGCACGTCGATGGCGGCGGCGAGCTCCTGCGGGACGCGGGCCGCGCCGGTGAGCAGCCCGTGCAGGAGAGCGCCGAGGGCGACCAGGTCACGGCGTGGGTCGAACCGCCGGAGATCCCGCGCCGAGCCGGCGTCCAGCAGGAACGGCTGGCCGCAGTGGACGGCCACGCGGCGCGGCTCGAGGGGGACATCGCCGAGGCCGCGGGCGTGCACGTAGCGCAGGCAGGCCGCGAGGTGAAGGCCGAGCCGCGCCGCTTCGGCCGGGGGTAGCGGTCCGCCCATCGCCAGCACCTCTTCGAGCGTGTGGCCGTCGACGCGCTCGAGCACCAGGTGGGGAACGGGCTGGTCGTGGCCGTCGTCGAGGAGGCGGGGAACGGCCGGATGGCTGAGCCGGCGCAGCGTGCGTGCCTCGCGGGCCAGGCGGCGCACCGTGCGCAGGTCGTCGGCATGATCGTCGCGAGGCAGCTCGACCACGACCAGGGCCCACCGGTGCTGGCTCCACGCGAGCCAGCGCTCGATGCGGTCGTCGCCGCCGAGGGGCTCGCAGGCGAGCAGGCCGGGACAGATGCGCTCACCTGGCCGGAAGCGGCGCCGACCGGCGGCCGTCTGCGTCGGACGCAGTGGCGGCGGCTGGGGCGGTGCGTCCGTCAGCGCTTGCACACGCCCCATGCTGCCTGCGGAGCCCGCCCGTCGCGATGAGGTGAGAATGAGAAGGTTCTCATCACCGCAGGCGGTCGAGCCCCGCTAGACTGTCGGCGGGGGGCCGAGCCCCCACCCGGTCCCCCCTTCGCAAAACCCCGGCCGGTGCCGGCGGCCCTAGGTGTAGTAGTTGTAGACCGCCTCCCCGGCAGCGGATGGCTTGGCGGCGCCGTCGACGCGCACCTCGAAGCCGACCAGCACCTGGCTGCCGCCCTCGATCGGCTTGACGTCGTTCAGCGTGAACGTGGCCCGGACGGTGCCGGGCACGGGAACCGGGGCGGGAAACCGGAGGCGGTTGAGCCCGTAGTTCACGCCCATCCGCACGCCCTCGACCTGGAGGGTGCGGCCCAGGAGATAGGGGATGAGCGAGAGGGTCAGGTAGCCGTGGGCGATGGGTCCGCCGAACGGGCCGCTGCGCGCTCGCTCGGGGTCCACGTGGATCCACTGGTGGTCCTCGGTGGCGTCCGCGAACAGGTTCACGCGGTCCTGCGTGATCTCGAAGGGCTCGCTGACCCCGATCTCCTGTCCCACCCGCTTGCGGAGTTCGTCGATCGTGAGGCTGCTCATCGTGTGCACAGGCTAGTCGCGCAGGACGCGGAGCTGGCGGGCCTCCTTCGACTGGCGCACCAGGTCGGCGCTGCGGGCGCGCAGCCGCCTGGAGTCCTCGCAGACCGCGTCGCGGTAGTGGAGCAGCTCGCGCCGGGCGGCCAGCGTGAGCCTCGCGGCCGGGTTCTGCGGCAGGGTCACGATCGGTGCACCCTGCTGCGCCTTCAGGCGCTCCAGCCTCCAGCGCAGACGCGAATACTGCTCCTCCAGCAGCACGACGTCCCTGGCGCTCTCCAGGTCGGCCACGCGCCCGGTCGCCCGCAGGTACCTGGTGTGCGCTAGCGTGGCGCTCAAGAACGCGTCACACGCGCGGAGCCAGTCTCTCTCCAGCACTCGGGTTTCGGGCGCCAACAGCCTTGGTCCCTCCTGCTTCCATACTGCCACGAGCCGCACCGCCACGACAGGTTGTGGTGTTGAGGGGCCGGTCACGGCGTAGGCTGAGCTGATGACGGAGCCGGTTCAGACCGAGGTCGTGCCCGCGCTGGAGTGCGTCGTGATCGGCGTGGCGTCCTCGGCAGGCGGCGTCGACTCGCTCCTGGTGCTAACCGCCTCCCTGCCGCCGGCGTTCCCGGCCGCGATCTTGATCGCGCAGCACCTCGGCCCGTCCCCGACGAGCCGGCTCGAGAGCATCCTGGGTCGCCGGTGCTCGCTTCCGGTCCGCGTGGCGGTGGACGGAGACGCCATCACGCCGGGCGTCGTCGTGGTGTGCCCGAGCGGGGCCCACCTGGCCGTCCGCCGCGGCCCGCGCCTCTGGCTCTCCCGTGAGGGACCGCTACACTTCGTGCGGCCATCGGCCGATCGCCTGTTCGAGTCGCTCGCGCGCACGTGCGGCCGGCACACCATCGCGGTGGTGCTGAGCGGCTCGGGCACCGACGGCGCCGCGGGCGTGCGCGCGATCAAGTCGGCGGGCGGCACGGTGATCGTCGAGGATCGGACGACGGCGCGGTTCTTCGGTATGCCGGACGCGGCGATCAGGACGGGCGCTGCGGACATGATCCTTCCCATCCACGAGATCTCGGAAGCCCTGGTGGCGCTCACCCTCGAGGCCTGTCATGAGCCCAACTGAACAGAACGCGGACTTCGAGTCGCTGCTGCAGTACCTTCAGCAGTCACGCGGCTTCGACTTCACCGGGTACAAGCGGTCGACGCTCATGCGCCGCGTGCTGAAACGCATGGGCACTGTGGCCCAGACCGACTTCGGCGACTACCTCGACTACCTGCAGGTCCATCCCGACGAGTTCGCGCAGCTCTTCAACACGATCCTGATCAACGTGACGAGCTTCCTCCGCGACCCCGAGGCGTGGGCCTTCCTGTCCCGCGAGGTACTGCCGCGGATCCTGGAGAGCAAGCCCGCGGACGAGCCGATCCGCTGCTGGTGCGCGGGCGCCGCCTCGGGCGAGGAGGCCTACTCGCTGGCCGTCCTGCTCACCGAGGCGCTGGGCGTCGACCAGTTCCGCCGGCGGGTCAAGATCTACGCCACCGACGTCGACGAGGAGGCACTGACGCAGGCGCGGCTCGCCGGCTACCCGGCGCGGGAGCTGGAGCCGATGCCTGCCGAGTACCTGGAGCGCTACTTCGAGCTGCAGGGAACGCGCTACGTGTTCCGGAGCGAGCTGCGGCGGTCCCTGATCTTCGGCCGGCACGACCTGGTCCAGGACGCGCCCATCTCCCGCCTCGACCTCCTCGTCTGCCGCAACACGCTCATGTACTTCACCGCCGAGACCCAGGCGCGGGTTCTGGCGAGGCTCCACTACGCTCTCAACGACGGCGGGTACCTCTTCCTCGGAAAGGCCGAGATGCTGCTGACGCACACCAACCTGTTCACGCCGGTGGACCTCCGGCACCGGGTCTTCGCCAAGGTGCCGAAGGTCAGCCTGCGCGACCGGCTGATGATCGTCAGCCAGGCGGGGCACCCCGACGTCGGCAATCACCTGGGCCGGCAGATCCGGATGCTGGAGCTGGTCAACGACGCCATGCCGGCGGCCGAGATCGTGATCGACGCGTCGGGCGCGGTGGTGCTCGCCAACGAGCGGGCCCGGACGTGGTTCCGTCTCAACACGCGCGACGTCGGCCGGCCGCTGCAGGACCTCGAGGTCTCCTACCGGCCGCTCGAGCTCCGGTCGGTCATCGACCAGGCGTACAACGAACGCCGCCAGGTCAGCGTGTCGAACATCGAGCGCCGCAATGGCGACGCCGAGGTCCAGTTCATGGACCTGTTCGTGACGCCGCTGCTGGAGAACGACAACGGCGTCCTCGGCGCGAGCATCATCTTCACCGACGTCACGCGCTTCCACCGGCTGCAGGAGGAGCTCGAGCGCTCCCGCCAGGAGCTGGAGACCGCGTACGAGGAGCTTCAGTCCACGAACGAGGAGCTCGAGACGACGAACGAGGAGCTCCAGTCGACCGTCGAGGAGCTGGAGACCACCAACGAGGAGCTCCAGTCCAGCAACGAAGAGCTGGAGACGATGAACGAGGAGCTCGAGTCGACCAACAGTGAGCTCCAGGCCATCAACGGTGAGCTGCGCCAGCGCACCGACGAGGTGGAGCAGGTGAACTCGTTCATGGAATCGGTGCTCGGCGGCCTGCAGCTCGGCGTCGTCGTGGTGGACGCCGACCTCCGGGTCAAGATGTGGTACGGCCGCTCGGAGGATCTCTGGGGACTGCGTCCCAGCGAGGTCTACGACCAGCCGTTGATGACGCTCGACATCGGCCTCCCGCTGACCGAGATCCGCGGGCTCGTCCGGACGACGCTGTCGGAGGGCGCCAGCCGGGAATCCGTCGTGGACGCGACCAACCGGCGCGGCCGCACGATCCGGTGCCGGATCGTGGCCAGCGTCTCTGGGATGTCCGAGAACGGCACGCCCAACGTCGTGCTGCTCATGGAGGAGCTGCGTCGGGGCTAGGGCTGGGGACGCTAGTCCTGAGGCTCCCGCTCGTGCACCAGCCGCCGCAGCACCTCGGCGTGGCGCGTGGCATCGCGGTACCGGCGCTCGAATCGGGCCGCTGTGTGGGTGCTGCCGCTGGCCCGTGCCCGGGCCGCCAGGTGCTCGGCGAGGCCGGCGTCCTCCTGCAGCGTGCGCATGGCCGTCCACACCGCCTGTTCGACTGAGGCGCTCTTCATCGCCCACAGCGTCTCCAGCCCGTACGCGTGGCCGGCGCGGCAGCGCAGGTTGTCGCTGTCCGGATCCGTCCAGAGAACGCCGCCGCAGTCCGGGCAGGTGAGCCCGGTCGCCACGCCCTCGGGGCCACCGGAGCCGAGACTCAGGTCGAGCGGGACCGACGCCGCATCGGCGGGCGCGGGCCCGGCGTCGGCGCGTACCGCCGCCAGGTTGGCCAGACGGCGGCCGATGGCCGAGGCGCTCAGGACCTCCGCGGCCGGCACCCGGCGCAGCGCGTTGAGCGGCATCTCGGGGTGCGGCGCCTCCTGCGGGTCCTGGACCAGGGACAGCCCTCCCCTGGACGCGAGGACGCGGAGTCCCTCGCTGCCGTCGTCCAGGTTGCCCGAGAGGACCGCGCCGCAGACCCGCGGACCGAAAGCTGCCGCGGCGCTGCGGAAGAGGGGGTCCAGCGCCGGCCGCGTCGAGTTCACGCGCGGGCCGTCGTCGATCTGCACGCCGCCGGGATCGAGGAGCAGATGGCGGTCGGGCGGCGCGACCAGGATCCGTCCAGGCTCGATTCGATCTCCTTCGCGCGCGTGCCGGACCGGCAGGCGGCCGGCCCGCGCGAGGATCTGGGGGAGGCGGCTCGGGCTGGTGGGCAGAATGTGCACGACGACGAACATCGCGATCGCGCTGTCCGCGGGCAGCTGACCGACGATGTCGCGGAGCGCTTCCAGCGAGCCCGCGGAGCCGCCGACCACCGCGATGTCACGCATCGGGGCGTCCTCGTCCGCCAACATGGATGTCAAGACCCGGTACTCTGTTATACGTCCCGTGTTATCGCACGGGGGGTCGGAACAAGATGAGCGACGAGCTTCCACTAGCGCTTCTCCTCGCCGACGTCGCGCGCCTGCATGCGGAAGCGGGCCAGCGCGGCGCTGGCCACCCCGTCCTCGACCAGGCGCTGAACAGCCTCGAACGGTCCATCGAAGAGCTGCAGGTGGCGTCCGAGGAGCTCCAGGTCAAGAACGAGGAACTGCTGCTCGCGCTGCGCGAGCTCGAGGACGAGCGGCGGCGCTACCGGGACCTGTTCGACCTGGCCGCCGACGGCTACCTGGTGACGGACGCCCAGGGCGCCGTCGTGGAGGCGAACCGGGCGGCAGGGGAACTGCTCGGTCGCCCGGCGGAATCGCTGGTGGGCCTCCGCCTGGTGGACCTGCTGGCGCCCGGCACCAGGATCGAGGCCGCGCGTCGCCTGCGGCAGGCGAGCTTCGAGCGTGGAGGGGAGACGATCCTGCAGCTGGCCTCCGGGCGCGACGACGCGCGGCTCGTCCACGCGAGGTGCCGCCGGCACGACGACGGCCGCGGCGGAGAGCCGCAGAGCCACTGGACGCTGACGGACCTGCTTCGACCGCTCCTGGAATCGGAGACCGCGGCCGGGGGCGATGCGGCGCTGTCGCGGCGCTGGCTCGGCATCTACGAGGAGTTGGTGTCGGTGACCGAGGCGCTGCTCGACAGCGCCACCGCTCGGGCACAGCCCCTGTCCCGGACGGCGCGGGAGCACCTGCTGGAGTCGGAGGTGCGGCCGCTGGAGGCGCGCCTGGCCCATCTGCGGGCCCGGCGGGACGCGTGGACGCGCAGGCACCGGGAGCAGGTCGGCCTCGAGATCGACATCGCGACGGGCGAGGTCCACTACCGCGGCCGCGTCGTCGAGATGACACGCCGGGAGCTGCAGCTCCTCGGCTTCCTGTTCACACGGCCGGGGAAGTTCTTCCCGGCCAGCGTCCTGCTCGCCCGTGCCTGGCATGCCTCGTACCTCAGCGAGGAACAGGTTCGGACCTACGTCGGGCGCCTGCGCCGGAAGCTCGCTCAGCTCGACGTCCCGTGTGAACTGGTGACACGCAGACAGCAGGGCTACGCCCTCCTCTTCTCCGAATGAAGCAAGGAGGGGCGACGGCAGCCGCCCCTCCTCTCCGGTGTGAGTAGTGGAGTCCTCTCTGTGGCTCGAAGCGGACCTTCGCTTCCCGACCTGCCCAGGTTCTAACACAGTCTCAGCAAAATCTTCCGCAAGCGCAAGGCCAATTGTGACAGTAATGATCGGGGGTAGAGACTCCCCATGACTGTCGCGGAAGCTGATCGCAACGATGGGGGTGCGGGGAAGGCGCCTCCACGCGCGGTAGCCTGCGTTCATGTTCGCGCTGCCGGTGGACGGCGAGATCGACCTGGTACTGGCCGAGGAGCGGCACGCCGACGCGGTGGCGGGGCTGATCGTGCGCAACCAGCGGCGCCTCGCGCGCTGGGAACCGTGGGCCGAGCGGCCGGCGACGCCCGGCGCCCTGCGCAGCTTCATCCGGGGCTGCCTGGAGGGGTTCGCGGCCGGAACGCAGGTGCAGACCTACATCCGCGTGGGCGGCCGGCTGGTGGGCTCGTGTGGTCTGCGAATCAGCGCGGCCACGCGGACCGGTGAGGTCGGCTACTGGCTGGACGCGGACCACGAGGGCCGCGGGATCGCGAGCCGCGCGGCCCGGGCGCTGGTCACAGAGGGCTTCCAGGAGCGGGACCTGCTCCGTGTGGAGCTTCGCACCGCTGTGGACAACCTGCGCAGCCGGGCACTGGCCGAGCGCCTGGGCTTCGTCCACGAGGCGACCCAGCGCGCCGCCCAGATCTTCTCCGACCGGCGCGTGGACATGACCCTGTACGCGGTGCTGGCGAACGACTGGCACGCCGAGCGGTAGGGCCCCTCGAGCGCCCACCGGCCGGAGCACCACGAGCGAGCGACGCGAAGCGCGTGAGCCATCCCCTCCCTCGCTTGCGGGGGAGGGGGGAGGGGGTGGGGGATGCTCCCTCCAGCACCCACCGACCAGAGCACCACGAGCGAGCGACGCG
>Ga0126369_10003383_pt1 | contig 11527 bp, 17 predicted proteins | sample PanSoiMetaPlot_1_FD_109646 | JGI IMG/M metagenome (GOLD analysis project Ga0126369, IMG submission 109646) | Tropical forest soil microbial communities from Panama - MetaG Plot_1 | ecosystem: Environmental > Terrestrial > Soil > Tropical forest > Bulk soil | place: Panama | collected 2016-02-17 | reverse complement strand
TCAAATTGTTTTCGCGCCACGCTTAGTTCGGGTCTCGCGTTGGGCCGCTCGGGTTATTAATTGGCCAAATCGATTACGAAACAGAAACTTGGCGCTTTCATCGCCGCGTTAGAGCACTCAATGCAGTCCTTTTAATCGGCGCTCAATCCGCTAATCTATAAACGGCCGCCAACGTCTCTTTCGTGCCTTATACGATCGTCATCGACATGCTTGCTCAGTTCGTCGGGGCGGTGCGCGAGGGGTCGGCATGCGACTCTATCCAGGAGATAATTTCAGGCCAAACTACCGCGCGGGCTTCGCGGCCGATCAAAATTCCCAGATGCTGTAGGCACACGCCGTTCTCTCGCGGAACCTCCACAATGCGAACGTCCGTTATCGTCATGCCGGTAACGAACGGTTTGACGGAAAAAACGGGGGCAATCTCATCAACAACATTGGCCACCGCAAGCGTTGGCGCCCTTAGAGTGTCAGGACCAATACACTTATTGGCGATTTTCAAATTGCTATCGAAAAAACGGTTTTCACGATAGAGCCACTCCATCATTTGGCGGACCATTAGACCTGAAAGAGGCACTTCATCGAGAGCCCAGCGCTCGACTCGTGCATGGATTTCCCGCGCATGGCCGTCCGCAAGACTAAGCAGAGCATCCACGAGCCTCGACCATATAAATGTGTCGGGAGATGCAAGGGCGCTCACATGAGAGAGCAGCGAGCCCGGACACGACGCAGCGTGGAGAAAGCCCGACGGAACAAGTGACACCAATGCGTCCCGAAAACGGCTGGTATGAGGGTGGAAGCACAGTGGCGCACTAAGCAGCACGAGACCGCGAATGCGATCTGATGCCGATGCTGCGAATATCGCCGCAAGCGTGCCACCGAGCGAATGACCCATTAGTAGCGCCTTCGCGCCTGCTCGCCTGCTTGAAAGTATTGCAACACATTCAGAAATGCTCTCGACGTATTCTCCCAGGCCTTTCTCGGCGGTGGCCTCGACCGAAAGCCATTCCAAAAGGTAAACATGAAGGCCATGGTCCAATAAGTAACGGACAGCGCTCACTGATGGGGCGAGATCCCAGATGTATGCGCGTTTGATGGGGGCCGAGACAATGAGCACAGATTGCTCGCGACCTGATTTGCCATAATCGCGGAGGCGCCAAAACGCGCCAGAAGCTACGATCTCATAGCGGCATTCCTGGGGACCCAATCCAAAGGCTTCGAAGCTCTGCCCCTGCGTGCGCCGCAGCAGGTCATTCATCGTGAACAACGCGCAATAAGCGTCCAATACAGCATTATCTGAAAGCGTTGTGGCCGTCATGGCACACCTTGTCGTCGCCGGCGCGCGGCGTGTGCGCTAAAGCCGTGTGGTGCGCGCCGAAAAACAGCGGACACCACGCGGCTGTTAGCTGGCGGTTCACCAGTCACCCGGCTGCAGTGCGCCGCGGTGGGCGCTGATAAAGAAGCCAGATCTCGAGCGCGGCGAGAACGGCAACAATGATGCCAATGACGATGTGCACCTGCATCGCCGTAGTCCCCGTGAAACCGAGCACCCAGGGCGAAACAAAGACCCAGACGCCCGCGATTAGATTGAGCCACTCCTCCCAAACGGCAAATGCGGCCAATGCGGCGATCGATATCGCCGCAATGACAATTCCGCTGACAAAGGCGTTCTGCGAGGGCGCGCCACTCGAAAATCCAAAGATCCAGGGCGACACAAAGAGGATTGCTCCAAGGATCAGATTGGCGACGTCACAGAGCTTGGCATTGCTCCATTCATTCATGATGTCCTCCTTTTTCTTAGGGTAACCGCCTCCGGCGTTGATCGCACCGACGCGGCAACGCTGCATGTTTTTAATTGGGGACCGCTTAGCGAAGTCGAGGATAGCGCCGCCAAGTTCAAGCAGGCGGCGATCTCGAGACTAACCGTGAAAAGCGTGGTCCACATGACCCAGGCTCCGCGTTAGCGCGAACACGGGCGGAAGGTCCGGTGGCATCTAACGCACAAAGGTCGACAGGGTTCCCCGGGTTGACCCGATCGCCGGGGCGACCGGCTCCATGGCCTAACAATTCATCAGTGAAAGACTTGCAATCGACATCCACCAGGATGCAAACTTTAAATCCTGACAGGTGTCAACGCCGGTGCGCGGTGTACCCACTCGCGCAGAAGAGGAGCATGACGCCATGAGAATCCAAGAAATCGATATCCAGGACTACGCGCGACAACTATTGGAAGCGCATGGTGCTCAGGCAGTCGTCGAGGCCGCTCAAAAAGCTTGCGCTTTCGAAATGGAAGGCAAAAGCGAAGACGCCGAAGTTTGGAGGCACGTCGAAGCGGCGCTGAAGTTGATGCGTGGGCCCCACGAAAGCTGAGATACGTCCGACTACAAGTGCTTCGGGTGAGCGTCACCGCATCGGATCGACGCTCCACCACTATTGGACGCAGGAGGGAAGCAAATGTTTCTGAATTGCTCCACGGCCGACGATGTCCTCAAAGCCATCAAGGCCAAGAACGTCCAGATGATCGATTTGCGTTTCACGGATTTGCCGGGCACCTGGCAACATTTCTCCGTCCCTCCAAGCGCAGTCGATGCCGACGCAATGAGCGAGGGCATCGGTTTTGACGGGTCATCGATCCGCGGTTTCCAAGAGATTCAGGAAAGTGACATGCTGGTCGTGCCCGACTCGACCACAGCCTTTCTTGACCCATTCACGCCGGCAACGACTCTGGTGTTGATCTGTAACATCAGAGATCCAGTTACCGGCGAAGCCTATAGTCGCGATGCCCGCTACATAGCCCAAAAGGCCGAGACGCATCTCAAACGGGCCGGTGTTGCTGATACGGCCTATTTCGGGCCGGAAGCGGAATTCTTCGTATTCGACCAGGTGCGCTACGATCAAGGTATGAATTTCGCCTACCACGAGATCGACTCGAAGGAAGGCATCTGGAATTCAGGCAAACAAGAAGTCCCGAACCTTGGCCACAAGCCACGCCAGAAAGAAGGCTACTTTCCGGTCCCCCCAGTCGACAGTATGCAGGATTTGCGCACCGAGATGGCGTTAACGATGGAGTTACTGGGCATCCAGATCGAAGCTCACCACCATGAGGTGGCAACGGCCGGCCAAGCGGAAATCGATATGCGATTTACCAAGCTCACACGCATGGCCGACAACCTGATGCTCTACAAGTACGTGATCAAAAACACTGCGCGCAAGCACAATATGACGGCGACGTTCATGCCTAAGCCTCTCTTCGAAGACAACGCCTCTGGAATGCACGTGCATCAGAGCTTATGGAAAGGCGACACCAACTTGTTTCACAGCCACGGGCATTACGCCAACTTGAGCGATCTTGCCCTTAATTATATCGGCGGCTTGCTGAAACACGCTTGGGCGCTGTGCGCGCTCTGCGCACCCACGACGAACTCTTATCGTCGGCTGGTGCCGGGCTATGAGGCGCCGATCAATTTGGTCTATTCGCAACGCAACCGTTCTGCCTGTTGCCGGATTCCGATGTATTCGCCAAATCCGCGTGCCAAGCGGATCGAGTTCCGCACTCCGGATCCCTCCTGCAACGGATACTTGGCGTTCGCGGCAATGTTGATGGCCGGCCTTGACGGCATCGACAAGCGCCTTGATCCAGGCAAGCCGATTGACAAGAACCTCTACGATCTACCGCCCGCGGAAGCGAAGGTGGTGAAGTCCACGCCTGGCTCGCTACAGCAAGCGCTCGATGCACTCGAGGCCGATCATGCGTTTCTGCTCCGCGGCGATGTATTCACCAAGGATGTCATTGAGACTTGGATTAGCTACAAGCGGGAAAGAGAGGTTGACGCCATCGCGCTGCGACCTCATCCCTATGAGTTCCACCTTTATTTCGACATTTAGGGTTCGCTGTAGATCACTACTGTCACGGCAGCTACAGGTGCGTTGGTCCCGGCGCCGAATTCCAGGCGCTGCGCGAGACCCACATAGAATCTCCTGGGCTTTGAGCTATTCATTGAAACGGTCCCCAAGGACGGCAACCGCGACGCAGTGATGCAGTTCCTGGTGCCACGGCATTGGGATAAGCTGGGCGCACCAATAAAAATCGCGAATCCTGTGACCTGCATCACAGCCGGAGCGTACCGGCTACCGGTAACAACGTAGTGTGATTTTCGGAGCACCCTGGTAGGGCTCTGAAAAAAGGGACCGCGCGTTTCTGTAAACGGCGGCCCCAATAAGGCCACCGGCGGGGTGAACGCCGGTGGCCGACGCATCAAAGACAGCACCGGGGCGTTTTTTTTGTGACAAAATTGTAGCTTTCCCCAGCTTGCGCAATGGTGCCAGAATTTGAGACACTGCGAAGAGCCATAAGGTCGGCACCGCCCCACCCTTCATTGGCGGCCAATTTTGCTGTGACGCCGCTGCTGCAAGTGTGGGTGGAGTGTCTCGCTACCTCCGCCTGATGCTAAATATCGCTACCATTTTCATAACGGGCAATTTTTTTCCGTGGAGAATTTTGGAGGAGGCGGTAGCGAACGCGCCGTGTGTTGACCTTTGGTGCTACGGTGGGGGACAAGCGTATGAGTATACCAGACCAGCCGGACGCTCTAGGTCCAAAAGACTTGCAATATTACGCGCCCCGAAAGTTGCGCGACGGCGCCAGCGATGCTCCGTCCATCGAGCCCGCAGCGCGACTGGATGAATCGCACAATCCGCAAGCAATCGATGACTGGACAACGTTTCCCGTTGCGCCGCTGCCGAATTCATTTCGAACATCGCTCGAAGATCTCGACAAACTCAACTATGAACGCCCGGCGGGATTTTTCCGCGTCAAGACGCTTGCCATTGTCGCCGGAGCCGGGGTCATTGGTATTGCGATGGGGATCGGGTTCCTTCAGATCGCGCAGTGGCGAAACAGCGCGGTATCGGCAAAGGATGCAGATGTTCCGCTGGCGACCCGTCTGCAAACCGCCACCACCGACCTGCAAAAAGTGACAAAGGCCGGCGTCGCGCCGACGCTGAGCGTGAGCGATGAATCCGCCGAGATGAATACCGCATTGCCGCTCGGCATCGAGGTCAAGAATTCGATCGCGGGCGCAACGATCATGCTGAGTGGCCTTCCTTCCGGAACCGTCGTCAACACCGGCAGCGCGGAGAGTAACGGGCAATGGCGCATCGCCGTCGAAGATCTGCCGAAGACGCGCATCGTACCGCCGCAGGATTATGTTGGTCTCGTCGCCGGTGTCGCCGAACTGCGAACCGCGAATGGTACGCCGATCGTGCGTAGCCCCGTGCGCTTGACCTGGCGTCAACCGCCGCCGCCTCCGCCCGCTGAACGCCGTGAGACGGTCGTCCTGCGTCCACCACCGCCGCCATCACCGCCACCGGTGACCCAGAGCACCGCTGTCGACACTTCCGCCGTCGGCAACACCGAAGCCACGCCGGCGCCTAGGCAGATGGACGCGAAAGAAGCAGCCGCTCTATTGCGGCGCGCGGAAGATCTGATGTCAAACGGCGACCTCGCACCCGCGCGGCTGCTGTTGCAACGGGTTGCTGAAACCAGAAACGCGCGCGCGGCATTTCAGCTTGCGACAACCTATGATCCGATCGCGATGAAACAGTTCGGAAATATCGGCGTCGCGCCCGATCCAAAGCTTGCACAATACTGGTATCAGCGGGCGCGGGATTGGGGTTCAACCGATGCGTCGGGACGTCTCGAGGCGCTCGCAAGTCAAAGCCGATAGTCAACACGAACGGTCCATAACCGTCAGGCAGGGGGAAAGTCAGCAATGAAAAAATTTGTCCAAATGAGCTGCCTTGCAGCTATGACAGCGGTGCTTGCTGCAACGAGCAGCATCGCCGAGCAAGGCGAAGTCGACCCCGGCCAGGTGAGCGAAGGTCTCAAGGCGATCTTCAACTACGGCGGCCGCGGCGGCCATACGACCAAGGACCGTCTCAACGCCAACACGACCACGATCATCAGCGGGACGATCGGCGGGACCTATGTGCAGATCGGCGCCGACCTCGCTTCCGCACTTGATGACGGGGACAACCTTCGCGTTCTGCCCATCGTCGGTCGCGGATCGGTCCAGAGCATCGCCGACATTCTCTATTTGAAAGGTGTTGATATCGGCATCATCCGCTCCGACACGCTCGACTATCTGGAAAAAAAGGGCTTCGCGAGCGGCCTCAAGGGCCAGTTGTCCTACATTACAAAACTCTATAACGAGGAAATGCATGTCGTAGCGCCAAAGTCCGTCCAGAAATTGTCCGATCTGGAGGGGAAAACGGTCGCTGTCGATTTGCCGAATGGCGGTACATTCATCACCGCGATCACGGTGTTCGAGCGGCTCGGTATCCACCCGAAATTCGCCTACATCGAACAGCGTCTCGCCTATGAAAGACTGCGCAAGGGCGAAATCGACGCCATGGTCGCCGTCCAGGGCGTGCCGTCGAAGTTCACCACCACGATCAAGGACGAGCGATTCCACCTGGTTCCGATCGACTACGCGCCCGCGCTCCAACAGGACTATTTCCCGTCGCAGCTGAAGTCCGAGGATTATCCGGCCTTGATCCCGGCCGGGCAGAGCATCGATACCATCGCGGTGCCGGCAATTCTTGCGGCCTACATCTGGAGTCCGGGCAGCGAGCGGTATCGCAAGGTTGAACGTTTCGTGCAGGCGTTCTTCGACAAATTCGAGATGCTGCAGAAGCCGCCGTTCCATCCCAAATGGAAAGAAGTTTCACTGAGCGCGCAGTTGCAGGGATGGAAGCGCTTCCCCGCCGCGCAGACGTGGCTCGACCAGCACGCGAATAAGAGCGCCAACGCGACCGCGAGTGCATCGCCCGAAATGCGGCGCAAGTTCGATCAGTTCATGGCGACGCGCGCGTCATCCGGAGCGGGCGCCGCAACAACACCGGAGCAGAATGCGGTGCTGTTCGAGCAATTCCTCGAATGGCAGAAAAACGGCGGTAATAAAGACGCAGCGCCATCCCGGGTCAGCGGCCGCAGACAGACTTCCGGTGCAGGCGACCGGTAACGGCTCTAAACCATTCTCCGCTCATCCCCGCGTAAGCGGGGATCCAGCTTTTTACTCAAATCCTGGACGCCCGCCTGCGCGGGCATGATCGGTGGCCAGTCGCCCCCTCACCTTCGCCCGAGAAACCAGCTTGCCCCTAGCAAAATCACGCCAAGGCCGCCGACGAGCATGCCGTGTTTAGCTCGGATGCGCATCAGGCCAACTTCATGCCCGGGAAAGAAGCTCGGCAATGAATCCGCTGGCACCAAAAAATAGACGGCGGCAACGACGAGAAGAATTACCCCGAGAATTGTGACAATCGCTTTCATCCTAAGGCTCCCCTTTTTCCTGTCATGCAGCACAATCCCTCTCTAGTATTGCATCGCCGATTGTGGCCAAACCACGAATTGTTGCGCTGTACAGGGGTCACCGATGATAAAAACGCCGCCCGGCGTGGTCGGGATTTTACTTTTGCTGTGGCCGCTGGCTGCCGCCGCTGCTTCGTCGTGTGAACCAGCACAACTGGATCGAGACGGGCTCAGCCGATGCGTCGATGAACTCCAAAAAGACATTGAGCACAATCAATCGGAAATAGAGCGCCTCAAACAGCAGAACAGCCTGATCTCCAAACAGCTTTGCATGATCGCGATCGAACAGCATCGTAGAAATACGCACAGCGAAGCTCTCAAGCTCATCATCGAAAGCACGTGCGCGCGGTTCGACAAGCAGCTGAAGGACGACCGCTCCTAAAACGATCTTTGCAGATGTTCACCAGCGGTGCAGCGTATCCAGGATGACCGCAATCGTCCCGATGATGGCCGCAAGCTGTGACAGGATCGACAGCGCGCTCACCAGCACTTTTCCAGGGCGCATTTGATGATTTTTGTGCTTGCGGCGCATTGTTCTTTGCTTCTTGCGCCATTCTTTTTCATAAAGAGCGTCTTGACAATATTCCTATAGGATAATATACCTACAGTTGCCTGCTTCCATGAGGGGACGCGAACCGGTTGCGCCGGCTCGTGCGGAGCAGGCCGGCGCCCGCGGGCGTGGCGAGCAGGTCACGCACTCGGGCGGCGTCGGGGCTCCGCCCGGCGGCCAATGATGGGCCGCCCGCCAGGAGCTGGTTGACGGTTGAGCCGTTGAGGCTTGCCAGAGGCTCTGCCAATCCAGGCCGCACGAAAGCGCGGCAAACCCGGCAGGGGTCCATGGCAGGCCTGGATGGACGGACCCGCAAAGCGCGGCCCGACGCCGAAGGAAAACGCCGGACGGCGCGCCAGGAGGCGCCACGCCTTCGCAAGAAGGCGTGCCCAACGGACTCTCGCGCCGCTCGGCGCGCCGTCCCCTCTCTTCTCTAAAGAGAGGCAAAATGAACAAGCCTCGGGCGCGTCCGCGCCGCGAGAATGATGGAGCCTGGCTGAATGCAAACGGGAAAACCACTCACCCGGGAAGCCGAAGAGCAACTGCTCATGATTATCCAGCGCATGAGAGCAAACCTGCTCGGCTTCCCACATCTCTGTATCAAAACCCTCTGCCGCCGTGCCGACAAATGCTTAGCGGACCCGGATATGTGCATGGCTCGTTTCGCCCCGCTGGTATCGGAAGACGTCCGCAGCGGGGTCGATGCGCTGGTGATGGGAAAATTCGATGGGCTCTCCTACGACGAGGTGCGCGAAAGCGCGCCGTCCGAGGTCCGCGCTTACGAGGAATGGCTGAGAAAGATCCAAGAGTCCCAGCGAGATTCCAGGTTTTTCGCGCAGCAAAAGTCGAGGCGAGCGCCGCCCGCCCTCTCCGCTTCGCAAGATTTTTGATGCATTTCGAGCATTTCTTTGAATCGCTTCTGGCACGGCACGGGGCTAGCATTGGGCCTGCCCTGGGCACTCAAGACCAGGGGGAGGCATGAAAATGACAGTCGCTGCGGCCCCGCTGCTAACCGCGTTGCCGACGGCCGCATTCGCGACGGATGATCACATTGCCGTTCAACCGAGGGCGCTCGAATGGAGCCCATCACCTCCAGGTCTTCCGCCCGGCGCAAGGATCGCTGTGATTTCCGGCAGTCCGGGCAGCGATGATCCTCATGTTGTCCGCACCAAATTGCTGGCGGGCAAAAATAGCCCCCCACAGGCATCCGACCGATGAGAACGTCACTGTCCTGTCCGGGGTGTTCGCCTCGCGCGCCCTCACCATGAGCCCACTGAAACACACGAAGGAGAGGAACAGACCATGCCAGGCAAGATGATCCAGATCCACGGACGCGCGGGTAGCGACTTCGATTGCTACCTCGTGATGCCGCAAGCGGATGATCCGGTACCGGCGGTCGTGCTCGCCAGCGCAGTGCATGGCGTCGACAAGGATTTGCGCGATCTTGCCGATGAATTCGCCTCGCATGGATTCATCGCAGCGGCGCCCGACCTGTTCTGGCGGACCATACCTGGACCCCTCACCCGCGCCGACGGCGAACTCACCACCAAGCGATCGCAGCCGCGCCCGGAAAAGATTAAAACCGGTGAAGCCGATATGTCGGACACACTCGCCGAATTGCGCAAGCTGCCGCAGTTCAACGGCCGCGCCGCGGTCATGGGTTTCTGCTACGGCGGGCCGTACGCCATTCTCGGGCCGAAGCGGCTTGGCTATGCGGCCGGCATTTCATGCCACGGCACGCGCTTGCAGGATTACATCGGCGAGCTCGAAGGTGTCACCGCGCCGATTTGCATCATCTGGGGCGATGAGGACAACCAGGCGCCGCCGGAAGTGATCGAGGCGTTTCGCGCAGTGCCGCCCCGCCTGAAGAACGTCGAAGTCCATATTTTCCCCGGCATCAAGCACGCCTACATGATGCCGGATGCCGGCGCCGCCTTCAGCGCGAAAACGCGGGAGTTTTCCATCGGGCGTGCGCTCGCCATCCTCAACGACCTGCGCGGCGGCGGTGAACGGTTGCGGAAAGCATCGTAAGCATTGAACGATCATCGCGCCGAACACGCCAATGGATTCGGCGCCGCGATTCAAACTCACACGGCTGTTCTGGATCGGGCTTGCGGTCCTTGTTCTGGGCAGCGGACCCCTGCTTGTCGTCGGAGCAGCGGCCGCGTTCGGACTGCTGGCCGATCCAATCGGTCCCGGCCTGCTCGCCTTTTTCACGTTCTGGCTGGCCGTCATCATGATTGTGTGGGGACTGGTCGCATCGCTCACCCGCTAGCGGGCGGCGATGCGACGCAACCCCACAACGCATTTCTAGGCCGCCTTGGCCGCGAGCTCCTGGTCCTTGGCCTGGGCGCGCTGCGCCGCCGGACGGGCGGCAATACGCGCCGCGTAATCGAGAAATTCTTTCCGCTCCGGGAGCATCTTGAACACCATGCCCCAGCGCACGTTGGAGCCAATCACCACGTCCGCCGCGGTGAACTGATCGCCCATGAGCCAAGGACCTTTCTCCACCGCTTTCGCAACCACGTTCATGGTGGTGTCGAAGTCGCCGTAGCCCAACATAGCGCGCCGCGGCTCTTCCCTGCGCGGAGCCGCACGGTCGATCACCGCCGCCTCCATGCAGCCCGGCCCGAAGAACAGCCATTTCAGGTAGACCCCGCGTTTCGGCGAGCCAACCGGAATATTCAGTTTCTTGTCAGGAAATTCATCGGCGAGATAAGTGCAGATCGCGGCCACCTCGGTGATGACCGTGTCGCCATGCTTGAGCGCCGGCACCTTGCCCATCGGATTGATTGCGAGATATTCCGGCTTCATGTTGTCGCCCGCACTCAGCTTGAGCAGCTTGATGTCATAGGGCTGGCCGATTTCCTCCAGCATCCAAAGCACGATCGAAGAACGCGACGGCGAAGCATGATAGAGCGTGAGATTGGGCATAATGCACCTTGCAAAATTGACCACGGGAACCGACTTACGACTAGATCATGATTGTGCAGGGACCGTGACCATGTCCAATAACGTTCGCGACAATACGGAGCGGCAGCGGTTCGAGCTCGATGCCGACGGCCAGATCGCATACTCCAATTACAGGCGAGCCGACGGCGTGCTCACCATCCTCCACACGGAGGTGCCGAAGGCGCTGGAAGGGCGCGGCATCGGTTCGGCACTGGCGCGCGGCCTGCTCGACATTGCCCGTAGCCAGGGCGTGAAGGTCCACCCGCTCTGCCCGTTCTTGGGCGGTTACATAGATCGCCATCCGGAATATGCGGATCTGCGGCAGTAACCATTTTAGAAATTCATTTGATCGATTGAGTCGATGCGCAAGCGCACCGTGGGCCTATGACAGCCGCAAAATCTGACGCAATATTTTTCGGTCTATTCGGCTGCGGCCGCGCGCGTCGCCGGGGTGCGGTCTTTCCATCGCACCATGGCCGCATCAATCACGACGACCGCAAGTCCGGCGGCAAGCACCTGCCAGCCCGGTCTGATGCCTGCGTTGAATTCAAAGATCGTGTTGAGCACCAGCAATGGCGAAACATGAAAAGCGATCGCGATCCCGATCGCCTCGCCGATGAATGTGGCGATGGAAACCGTGATCGCAAGCGCAAGCAGGT
>Ga0126369_10003382_pt1 | contig 11529 bp, 8 predicted proteins | sample PanSoiMetaPlot_1_FD_109646 | JGI IMG/M metagenome (GOLD analysis project Ga0126369, IMG submission 109646) | Tropical forest soil microbial communities from Panama - MetaG Plot_1 | ecosystem: Environmental > Terrestrial > Soil > Tropical forest > Bulk soil | place: Panama | collected 2016-02-17 | reverse complement strand
CCGGCGTCGCGTCTCCTCCCAGACCCGGGCCGCGTGCTCCGCGTAGAACGCGGGCGGCTGGCCGGAGGCGGGCACGACCGAGATGCCGGTCGGCAGGCCGGACACGGCGTGCCAGCGCAGGCAGCGGTCGAACGCGGCCCGGTCGGGCCCGGACGGCGTCCACGCCGAGTCGTAGCCGAGCCGGGCGCCGAGCTCGACCAGCCGGAGCTCGTCCGCCTCGGCCAGCGCCTGCCGGGGGTCGATGCTGAAGCCGATTCGCACCGGGTCCTCCTCAGCCCGTGCGGGCCGCGCGAGCCGTCGTCCGGTCTCGGCGCGCCGCCGCCCGGCAGGGCCGGCAGACGCCGGCGAAGACCACGTGATGGCCGTTCACCACGTAACCGGTCCGCCGCTGGATCTGGGCGACCACGTCCTCCACCACGCACCCGGGCACCTCGGACACCAGGCCGCACACGGTGCAGCGGATGTGCTCGTGATGGTCGCGGCGCGTCTCGAACCGCGCCTTGCCGTCGCCCAGGTCGACCTGGTCGACAACGCCCTCCCGCTCGAGCCCGTGCATCGTTCGGAAGACCGTGGAGAAGTCGGCGCCCGGGATCCGGCGGCGCACGGCCTCGAGCAGCTCGTCGAGGCCCCACGCATGCCGGTCCTCGGCCGCGAGGATCGCCTTCACCGCGTCTGTCACCGGGCTGGGACGTGGCACAGCAATGAGTCTACTGTCTGAGCGCCCGATCTCACGCATTGCACTTGAGCAAGTCACTTGTGCAATACTGTTGCGGTGAGAGCGAGGATCCTGGTCGCGATCGCCGCCCTGGCGGTGGTGGCGGCGTGCAGCGGACCCGCGCCGGCGGGCGGCCCGGGCGGCTCGGTCCTGCGGGTGGTCGCCGCGGAGAACTTCTGGGGCAGCATCGCCGCCCAGCTCGGCGGCACCCGCGCGGAAGTGCAGAGCGTGGTCACCGACCCCAACGCCGACCCGCACCTGTACCCGACCAACACGAACGACTCGCGCGCGATCGCGCTGGCGGATGTGGTGATCGTGAACGGCGCGGGCTACGACACGTGGGCCCAGGACATGATCGCCGCCGGTGGCAGCGGCCACCGCAGGGTGCTGACTGTTGCCGACGCGCTGGGCAAGAAGCGGGGTGACAACCCGCACTTCTGGTACCACCCGACGTGGGTCGCGGTGATCGCCGACCGGATCTCAGCCACCTTCAAGGCGGCCGACCCGGCCGGCGCGGCGTACTTCGACCAGCGGCGGGCCGCGCTGGACGCCTCCTTCAAGCCGTACCGCGACCGGATAGCCGAGATCAATCGGAAGTTCAGCGGCGTCAAGGTCGCCGCGACGGAGAGCATCTTCGCGTACATGGCCGCCGCGTTGGGCCTCGACCTGATCTCGCCGCAGGAGTTCATGACCGCGGTCGCCGAGGGCACTGAGCCGCCGGTCGGCGCCGTGATCGAGTTCGAGAACCAGATCCGGGAGAAGCAGGCGAAGGTGCTGGTCTACAACGTGCAGACGATCAGCAACACGACCACCAACATCAAGCACCTGGCCGCTGCGGCCGACATCCAGGTGGTCGGCGTCTCGGAGACGATGGAGCCGGAGGGCACGACGTTCCAGGACTGGCAGCTCGCCCAGCTCCTCGCCCTGGAGAACGCGCTGAATGCCGACGCGCTGGCGAGGTAGCAGCATGCCGCCCGCCATCGTGGCCGCCGACCTCGCGGCCGGCTACGGCGCCCGGACCATCTGGTCGGGCGCCACGTTCTCGATCCCTACTGGCGCGTTCACGGTGGTGCTGGGCCCGAACGGCGCTGGCAAATCCACCCTCGTCAGGCTCCTGCTCGGGCTGCTCCCGCCGGCCGGCGGCAGCCTCGAGGTGCTCGGCCAGCGCCCCCGGCGCGGCAGCTCCCTCATCGGATACGTCCCCCAGGGCGCGGCGTTCGACCCCGAGTTCTCGATCCGCGGCGTCGACTTCGTCGGCCTGGGCCTCGACGGCCACCGGTGGGGCCTGCCCCTGCTCGACTGGACCCGCACCGACCGGAAGCGGGCGATCGCCGAGGCGATCGAGGCAGTGGGCGCTGCCGCGTATGCCGGCCGGCCGATGGGCCGGCTCTCCGGCGGCGAGCAGCAGCGCCTGCTCCTGGCCCAGGCGCTGGTCGGCCGGCCCCGGATCCTCCTGCTGGACGAGCCGCTGTCCAACCTCGACGTCCGCAACCAGGGCGCCATCGTCGGCCTGATCGGCGAGGTGGCCCGGTCCAGCGGCCTGACCGTGGTCATGGTGGCGCACGACGTCAACCCGCTGCTGCCGCTCCTGGACCTCGTGGTCTATGTCGCCCAGGGCCGGGTGGCGGTGGGGACGCCGGCGGAGATCATCACGAGCGGGTCGCTGAGCCGGATCTACGGCGCGCCCATCGAGGTCATCCACGACCGGCGCGGGCGCGTCTTCGTGGTCGGCCTGGACGAGGAGGTGGCGCATCCCCACGCCAGCTGAGCTCTCCGTCCTGCTCAGGATCACCGACACCACCCCGCCGCTGAGCTGGAACCCCCTGGACGACCTGGCCACGATGCTGCAGTACGACTTCATGGTCCACGCGTTCCAGGCCGGAACGGTGGTCGCGATCGTCGCCGGGGCGATCGGCTACTTCGTGGTGGTGCGGAGCACGTCGTTCGCCGCGCACGCGCTGTCCCACATCGGATTCGCCGGCGCCACCGGGGCCGTGGTGCTGGGGCTGAGCCCCGTGTTCGGGCTGCTGGCGTTCACCCTCGGCAGCGGGGTCACGATCGGCGCCCTCGGCAGCCGGATCCGGGGGCGTGACGTGACGATCGGGATCGTGCTGGCCTGGACGCTGGGGCTGGGCGTCCTGTTCATCTCGCTGTACACCGGCTACGCGACCGAGGCCTACGCGCTGCTCTTCGGCGAGATCCTGGGCATCAGCGAACGCGACGTGGAGATCGTCGTCGTGGCAGCCATCCCGACCCTCATCGCGCTGGCCGTGCTGTACCGCCCGCTGCTGTTCAGCTCGGTGGACGAGAGCCTGGCCGCCGCCCGGGGCGTGCCGGTGACGGCGCTGTCGATCGCGTTCATGGCCGTGCTCGCGCTGGCGGTCACCGAGGCCGTCCAGGTCGTCGGCGTGCTGCTCATCTTCGCGCTGATCGTCACCCCCGCCGCGATCGCCATCCGGTGGACCCAGCGGCCGGCCGCGGCGATCGCCATCTCCGCGGGCCTGGCCCTGCTCTTCACGTGGGTCGGGCTGACGATCGCGTTCTACCAGCCGCACCCGGTGAGCTTCTTCATCACGAGCCTCGCGTTCGGCACGTATCTGGTCGTGCGGATCGCGGGCGCCGTGCGCCGCGTGTAGAGTTTCTGTTCCCCATGACCGATTCCCGCAGGTACAGCCGCACCCTCTACGACGGGCTCTCGCGCGCGGCCGCGCGGTCCTACCTCCTGAACATCGGCTTCAGCCACGAGGATCTGGAGCGGCCGATCGTCGGCGTCAACCACGCCTGGATCGGCACGATGCCGTGCAACTTCAACCACCGCCAGCTGGCCGCGTGGGCGTCGGCCGGCGTCCGGGACGCGGGCGCGACGCCGATGGAGGTCAACACGATCTCCATCTCCGACGGGATCACGATGGGGACCGAGGGCATGAAGACCTCGCTCGTCTCGCGCGAGCTGGTCGCCGACTCCGTCGAGCTCGTAGGCCGCGGCCACTACTTCGACGCCCTCCTGTGCATCACCGGCTGCGACAAGACCGTGCCGGCGATGGCCATGGCGATGGCCCGCCTCGACCGCCCCGGCGTGCTGGTCTACTCGGGCTCGATCGCGGCCGGCTCCTATCGCGGCCGGCAGGTGGCCGTCGGCGAGATCTTCGAGGCCATCGGCGCGGTGAGCGCCGGGCGGATGACGGAGTCCGATCTGCGCGAGCTGGAGGCGTCGGTCTGCCCGGGTCCCGGGGCGTGCGGCGGCCAGTACACGGCCAACACGATGTCGATGGTCATGGAGGTCATCGGCCTCTCCCCCGTCGGCCACAACTCGATCCCGGCGATGGACCCGGCCCGGGAGCCGGCCACCCGCGCGCTCGGCGGCCTGGTCGTCCGCGCGCTGGAAGCCGACCTGCGGCCGTCGCGGATCCTGACCCGGACCGCCTTCGAGAACGCCGCCGCTGCGGTGGCCGCCTCGGGCGGCTCGACCAACGCCGTCCTGCACCTGGTCGCGCTGGCGCGCGAGGTGGGCGTGGACCTCACCGTCGACGACATCGACCGCGTCTCGCGCCGGACGCCGCTGCTGTGCGACCTGAAGCCGGGCGGCCGGTTCGCGGCTCCCGAGCTGCACCGCGCGGGCGGCATCGCGCTCCTGACCAGCCGGCTGATCGCGGGGGGCTTCGTGGACGGCTCGGCGCTGACCGTGACCGGCCGCACGCTGGCGGAGGAGTGCGCGGGCGTCCGGGAGACGCCCGGTCAGGAGGTCGTCCGGCCGCTGGCCGATCCGTTCAGCGCGCACGGCGGCCTGTACATCCTGAAGGGCAGCCTCGCGCCGGACGGCTGCGTGATCAAGGTGGCGCATCACGCCCCGCAGCGCCACCGGGGCCCGGCGCGCGTGTTCAACCGCGAGGAGGACGCGCTGGCCGCGGTGCTGTCCAACCAGGTCCGGGCGGGCGACACGGTCGTGATCCGGTACGAGGGGCCGAAGGGCGGGCCCGGCATGCGCGAGATGCTCCAGGTCACGGGGGCGCTGGTCGGGCAGGGCCTGGGAGATTCCGTGTGCCTGATCACGGATGGCCGTTTCTCCGGCGCCACGCAGGGGCTGATGATCGGCCACGTCGCGCCCGAGGCGGCGGTGGGCGGGCCGCTCGCGGCGCTGCGGGACGGCGACCTGATCGCCGTGGACGTGGAGGCGCGGCGCATCGAGGTCGAGGGCGTCGACGTGGCCGAGCGTATGCGCGACTGGTCGCCGCCGGAGCCGCGCTACCGGACCGGCGTGTTCGCCAAGTACGCCGCCCAGGTGACGTCGGCATCCGACGGAGCGGTCACGCGACCGTAGCGGTCATCGACCCGGCGGTCCTCCGGTTCTGGTACGAGACCGAGGTCCTGACCCTGCCCCGCGTCCCGGCGCCGTCCGGTCACGGCCTGCCCACGGCGCCCGGCGACGACCCCGGCCTGGTCGGCGTGCGGCCAGGGCAGGCGCCGCCGTGGCCGGTCGCGTCGATCGCGGACGACCGGGGGACGCGGTGGGTCGCGCACCACTACGTGTACCTGGGACTCTTCCGTCACGACGACGCCGTCGCGGAACTGCTCGGGCTCCTGCGGGCGGACCGCGACGACCCGGACCGCACGGAATCCCGGGTCCCGGCGGACCGCGAGCGCTCGCTCGGCGAGGGCTGCCTCGCGGGGTTCGCCGTCGACCACCGCGGCCACCCGATCGCGCGCACGTATGTCCTGGCCAGCTTCCCGTGGGCGCTCGGGCGGCTCCGCGAGGGGCAGCCCCTCCTCGGCTTCCCGGCGGCGAGCGGCGAGGCGGCGGCAGCGTTCGCCAGGCGCTGGCGGGCCGAGTCCTCCGAGGAGGCCGGCGAGGCGGCCGCCATGGGAGCCGCCGATCTCGCCGCGGAAGTCGAGGAGATCAGTGGCGAGATCGGCTGGACCCCGGCGCGGGCGTCGCCGTGGACCGCGGTCGTCCGGCGCTCGTGGCGGCACGAGACGACGGACACGGCGGACGAGGACATCGTCAACAGCTTCTACCTGGAGGACCTGGAGCGGGTCCAGGCGGCGGTGACGGGCGGTGACGCCGGTGCCGCGCTGGCCCGCTTTCTCCGGCGGTCCGACGAGGAGCCGCGCGCCGACATCTGGCACGACGCCGCGGTGGCCCGGGCGGCGGTCCGGCCGCAGGCGGTGCCGTCGGCGCGCTGGCCGGCGCCCGGCCTGCCGCCCCAATCGCTGATGCAGCAGGCAGCGATCGACCTGTCCCTGGAGCGGCTCCTGCCCGCCGGCGGCGGCCTGTTCTCGATCAACGGACCGCCGGGAACGGGCAAGACGACGCTGTTGCGGGACGTCATCGCGGCGATCGTCACCGAGCGCGCCCGCCGGCTCGTGGAGCTGGAGCGGCCCGAGGATGCCTTTCGGCCCGGCGATCGCGTGACCGTCGGCGGCCAGTCGCGCCCCGCCTGGCGCGTCCGCCCGGAGGTGCGCGGCTTCGAGATGGTCGTGGCGTCCTCCATCAACGGAGCGGTCGAGAACGTCACGCGCGAGATCCCGGCCCTGGACACGATCGACGAGTCGGTGCGCCCCCGGCTCGACTACTACCGGGAGGTCGCGAGCTCGCTGACCGCGGCGCCGGCCTGGGGCCTCGTGGCCGCGGTGCTGGGCAACGCCCGGAACCGGCGCCGGTTCGCCCGCGGTGTCTGGTTTCGCGAGCCCAACCTGCGCGAGACGATGGCGTCCGGCGAGGCGCCCGACTGGACCGGGGCGCGGAGGGCGTTCCTGGCCGCGCTCAAGCGCGAGTCGGCGTTCCGCGCACGAGGCGGCGACGACGACGACTTCTGGAGCCTGCCGGACGCGGAGCGGCAGCGCGGGCTGCCGTGGGCGTCCGCCGAGCACGAGCGCGCCCGCGCCGAGGTCTTCGTCGCCGCCGTCGGCCTGCACCGCGCGCTGGCGGCCGCCCGGCCGCTGCGCGAGAACATCGCCGCGGCGATCGACCTGGTCACGGGGCGGCTCGATCCGGAGGGCTCCGAGGCCAACGCCGGCATGGTGGGACACCTCTGGTCCTCCCTCTTCCTGATCGTGCCGGTGGTGTCGACCACGTTCGCGTCGTTCGCGCGACTGTTCCGCGGACTGGGCCGGGAGGAGCTGGGCTGGCTGTTCGTGGACGAGGCCGGCCAGGCGCAGCCGGCGCACGCCTTGGGCGCGCTCTGGCGATCGCGGCGCGCGCTGGTGATCGGCGACCCGCGGCAGATCCCGCCCGTCGTGACGCTCCCCGTCCGCGCGTATCGCCGTCTGCGCGAGCGCGCCGGCGTCGACCGGTTCTGGGATCCCGCGGAGACGTCGGTCCAGGTCATCGCCGACCACGCCAACCCGGTCGGCGCCCGGCTGCGCGACGGCACGTGGTTGGGCTGCCCGCTGCGCGTGCACCGCCGCTGCGTCAGCCCGATGTTCGACATCTCCAACGCGATCGCGTACGACGGCCTCATGGTGCCGGCGACCGCCGAGCGACACTCGCCGGTGGGCGACCTGCTCGGTCCCACGCGGTGGGTCGACGTCCGGGGCCGCGCCACGGAGGAGCACTGGGTCGAGGAGGAGGGCGAGGAGGTCGCCACCCTGCTGGACGCGCTGCTGCGGGAGGCGTTCGTCCACGGCCGGCGGCCCGACGTGTTCGTGATCTCGCCCTTCCGCAGCGTCGCGGCGCGCGCGCGGCGGCTGTTCCGGCAGCGGTTCCGTGACCCCAGGACGAACCGTGTCGCGCCGGCCGTTGCGGACTGGGCGGAGAAGGGCATCGGGACCATCCACACCTTCCAGGGCAAGGAGGCGGAGGCGGTGGTGCTGCTGCTCGGCGGAAACCCGAGCCGGCCGCGGGCCCTGCGGTGGGCCGGTGCGTCGCCGAACATCCTCAACGTCGCGGTGACGCGCGCGCAGCTCCGGCTCTACGTGGTGGGGAGCCGGGCCGCGTGGCGCTCGGCCGGCTTCTTCGGCGAGCTGGACCGCCGTCTGGCGCTCCCCCCCTAACCCACCGCGAGCAGCGCGGCGCCGGCCAGCACGGCGGCCGCGCCGCCCACCTTCAGCGGTGCCCGCTCGCGCTCGCCGAGCCGGAGGACGCCCCAGAGTGCCACGACGACCACGCCCGACTCGCGCAGCGGCGCGACCAGCGCCAGCGGGGCCAGGCTGAGCGCGGCCAGCGCCAGGCCGTACGCGCCGACGGTGAGGACGCCGACCGGCAGCGCCTGGACCGCAAGCGCCGGCCTGGCCCAGGGCAGCAGCCACAGCGACGTCGCGGCGAAGACCGCCCACGCGTAGAGCCAGAAGGGGCCCAGGCGAACCCCGAGGCGGTCGACGGTGGTGTAGGCGGCGATCAGGACGCCGGTCAGCAGGGCGGGCGCGAGCGCCGCCCGGCTGCTCACGGGCGGACGGGCCAGCCAGATCCCGGCCAGCAGCACCACCACTCCCGCCGACTGCAGCGGCGTGAGGCGCTCGCCGAGCAGGACGACGCCGGCCAGCGCCGCGAGCACGGGCGCGGTCCCCCGGGCCACGGGGTAGACGGAGGACACGTCGCCACGCCGGTAGGCGGCGGAGAGCGCGTGGAAGTAAGCCAGCTCGACCAGCCCCGACACCGCCGCCAGCGCCCACCCCTGCCAGGGCAGACCCGGGCGGCCGCCGGCCAGCCAGGCCGCCGCCACGCCGGGCGTCACCAGCAGCGTGCCCAGCGGCAGAGCGACCGCCGCGAGCCGCAGCGGGTCGGCAGCCGCCTTGAGCCGCAGGTTCCAGGCGGCGTGCAGGAGGGCCGATCCGAACGCCAGGGCGACGGCGGTGGTCGTCACTCGGCCGGGAGGAGCGCCTCCGACGCGGCGTCGTCGGCGGGGATTCGAGCGCCCGCCGACCAGGCCGATCGGAACGCCTCCTCGCCCAGTCGCTCCCGCAGGTCGACGAGCATCCGTTCGTGCGTCGCCCGCCTCCAGCCGGCCAGCGGGGACCCGATCGCGACCCGGAGGGTCTCCGCGCTGCCCAGTGTGCGCACGGCCGCCTCGGAACGCTCCAGCGCCGTCAGCATCTCGGCCAGGTCCTGCAGCAGCTCGGCCTTCAGGTACAGCGTGCCGAACCGCTGCAGCAGCTCGCGGCTCTCCTGGTAGGCGACGCGGGCGCCGGCCGTGTCGCCCTTCGCGACCGCGATCGCCCCCAGGTTGATCAGCGAGCTCGCGAGCCCGTACACGTCGGCGATCTCGCGCCGCAGCGCGATGGCCTCGCGTGCCGTCCGCTCGGCGGTGTCCAGGTCGCCCCTCCGGAACGCGACGAACGCCAGGTTGTGCAGCGACACCGCGGTCCACCACCCGAGATCCGCGCTTCGCGCAAACGCCAGGCTCTTCTCGAACAGCTCCGTGGCCCGGTCGAACTGGTCCCGGGCCAATGCGGCCGCCGCGAGCGTGGTCCACGCGGTGAGCTCCCCGTACGGGTTCTCGTCGCCGGCCGCCATGCGCAGGCTCCGCTCGGCCAGGGCGTTGGCCTCGTCCAGCCGCGACTGCACGTATGCCAGCCAGCTCGCGCCGGCCACCGCCCTCGCCCGAAGCACACGCTGATCGGCGGCCAGCCTCGCCTCCGCCTCGGTGTCGTCGCCGGTGACGAGCCTGTCGAGCCAGCGCCTGCCCTCACCGAGGGTGCCGTCCGCGAACCAGAAGAACCACATCGCGGCGGCCAGCCGGTAGCCGGTCCGCTCTCGTTCCAACGGCCGTTCCGCTCCACCCTCGACCGACCACGTCAGCGCCGCCCACAGGTTGTCGCGCTCGCCCCGCATTCGCTCCAGCCACCTGGCCATGTCGCGCCCCGTCAGGCCGCGCGAGGCCGCCTGCGCGAAGCCGGCGAAGTAGTCGGCGTGGAGCCGCGCCGTCGCCTCCATCTCGCCGCTCTCCGCCAGCCGCTCCAGGGCGAACTCGCGGATCGTGTCCAGCATCCGCATCCGGGCCTGCTGGCCCGCTCCGCCCGTGCGGATGACCAGGCTCTTCTCGAGGAGCGACTCGACCGCCTCCATCACGTCGACCGCGCCGCTGCCGCACACCGCCTCCGCCGCGGTCAGCGTGAAGCCGCCGACGAACACGCCCAGCCTCCGGAACACCTGCGCGTCCTCGCCGCTGAGCAGCACGTGACTCCACTCGATGGCGGCGCGCAGGGTCCGCTGACGCTCCGGTAGGTCGCGCGGGCCGCGAGTCAGGAGGAGCAGCGGGTTCCGCTCCAGGCGCTCCACCATGTCCTGCGGAGTGAGGAGGTTGCTCCGGGCGGCCGCGAGCTCGATGGCGAGCGGGATCCCGTCCAGCCGCCAGCAGATCTCGCTGACCGCGTCTCGATTCTCCCGGGTGAGCTCGAATCCCGGCAGGGCGGCCCGCGCTCGCTCCACGAAGAGCGCGACCGTGGGCACGCGACGGAGTTCCTCCAGCCCGACCTGGCGGGCACGGTTCCGGCTCGGGGTCGCGAGCGGGCCGACCATCACGACGTGCTCGCCCCGGACCCGCAGCGCTTCGCGGCTGGTCGCCAGGATCTTGAGGCGGGGTGCCGCGTCGAGTGTCTCGCTGGCGAGCGGAGCCGCCTCGACGAGCTGCTCGACGTTGTCCAGCACGAGCAGCAGCTCGCGGTCCCGGAGATGATCGATCACCCGCCGGTCCAGCGGCTCCTGTCCTCGCTCGCTGACGCCGATCGCCTCGCCCACGGCGGCCGCGACGCGCGTCGGATCCATAGTCGTCGCCAGGGAGACGAAGACGGCGCCGTCGGCGAAGCCCTCGGCGCCGCGGGCCGCGGCCGCCAGTGCGACGGTGGTCTTGCCCACCCCGCCCGGACCGGTCAGGGTGACGAGGCGGACCTCCGGCCGGCCGAGCTGCTCCACCACCTCGGCGATCTCGGCGTCCCGGCCGAACACGGCGCCTCTGGGCTGCGGCAGCGATCCGGCGACCACTCGCTGCTCGGCATCCCTCGATCGCGAGTCGTCCCCGGCGACGACGAACCGGTCGGTCAGCAGCGTGGCGAGGTCCTCGCTCACCTGGTCCCGGAGCTCATCGGCGTTCGCGAACCGCTTGTAGGACGCGCTCGCCTCGTTCCGGATCCGTTCCAGCAGCGCGGCCAGGCCGGGCTCCAGCGCCGGGGCCGGCTGCTTCACGTAGAACAGTGCGGGCTTGCCGCGGGCGAGCACGTACTCGTCCTCCAGGCCCGAGATCTCCTGGCCCGGGCCGATCCAGCCGTAGCGCTGCCAGTAGATGCCGATGAAGATGTCGCTCTGCGAGACGTAGCTGGTGTACAGCTCGCGCGGTGGGTATGGGCGCGCGCCCGCCTCGAACATCACGGGAATCAGCCGCAGCTGCGTGATCGCGTGCCGCGCGGCCGCTCGCTCGGGCGCCAGCTCGTCGAGCGTGGAGCTCACGAATACGCGGAGACGCTGATCGGGCGTGCGGATGATCTGCGTCGTCGTCATCGGGCCCGGAGCGCAGGCTACCAAACCCCGGCCGGCGCTCCGGTCCCGGCAGTTCTAGATGACGGCGTTCTCGGTCTCCGAGTCGAACAGGTGCAGGCGGCGCATGTTGATCCCGAGCTTCACGCGGTCCCCCACGAACACCTGGAAGTGCGGGTCGACGCGGGCGACCAGGTCGTCGCTGCCCACCTTGCCGTACAGGTACTGGTCCGAGCCCAGCACCTCCAGCACCTCGACGCTCATGTCGATCACGGTCGTGCCGTCGCGGGTGTCCTCGCTGAGGTCCTCCGGGCGCAGGCCGAGCACGCCCTTCTCGATGCCGGGGGCGCGCGGGAGCTGGACATCGAAGCCAGAGGCCTTCGCGGTGTCGCCCTGCACCGTGACCGGG
>Ga0126369_10003380_pt1 | contig 11530 bp, 8 predicted proteins | sample PanSoiMetaPlot_1_FD_109646 | JGI IMG/M metagenome (GOLD analysis project Ga0126369, IMG submission 109646) | Tropical forest soil microbial communities from Panama - MetaG Plot_1 | ecosystem: Environmental > Terrestrial > Soil > Tropical forest > Bulk soil | place: Panama | collected 2016-02-17 | reverse complement strand
TAATCTATTGATTCTATGGTGTTGGTAGCGATACCGGGATTGTCCGTCAGAATCTTCAAAAACGCATCAAAAACGGGGGAAACCGTGCTTTTCCAACCAGTTGGCGCTCAGAGACTTTTAATCACCGTTAGCTCCTTTTAGCGCTTGGCAAGCCCTGTTCCGCCCACTTTTAGTAAAAACAGTAAAAAGGAACCAGGAGCGGAAGTCAAGCCAAAGGCTTCGGTCCTCAACAGACATTATAGATTTCAATTTGTTTATCTTGTCGTGAACTCAAGCAGAAGGTTGTTGGTCAGTATTAACAGCTACCGTATACCCAAGCGCCGAGTACCCGACCAATCGTTTCTTGTACATTCGGGCTAGCATCGGCACGAGCACGTCAGCGTAGTCGTACACGAGCACTTCCCTTTTGTTCTCGTGCAGCCGATGGAGCCGACCTACGTATTGCTGGAGCGTCCCTCTCCAGGAGATCGGCATCGTGAGGAACAAGGTGTCAAGCCGAGCGTCATCAAAGCCTTCGCCGAGGTAGCTTCCTGTCGCCAGAATTATTCGGGGCTCGTGGAGCCCAATGTGTGAAAGCGACGCCGCGATTTGCTTTCTTTGCTTCGTTCCCACACCACCTTTCAAGACAAAGACGTGCTGACACATTCCGCGCAAGCGTCCCGCCAGATAATCGAGATGTTCAGTCCGGCTGGTCAATAGGAGAGGCGACCTTCCGTTGAGGAGAGCTTTCTCGACATCTTCGATGATCACGTCGTTTCTCCGAGCGTCTGTAACTAGCGCGCCATAAATGTCGTGGATCGCCGTTTCGTCCTCTGGGCTGTTCCAGGTGAAATCGGTGAGTCTGGGTACTACCCTGTGTTCGAGCGGCGAAGATTTTGCTGCCTTTTTGGGACTGAGGAAGAACCGAACCGGGCCACATTGCATGTAAATGATCGGGTGGTGGCCATCTTTTCGGGTGGGCGTGGCAGTCAATCCCAGAACATATTTGGCCTTAATCTGGCGAAGGACACTTTCAAACGTGAAAGCAGACAGATGATGGCACTCGTCAACAATGACGTGGCCATAATCCGCAACAAAATCTTGGACCTCGCCTTTTCGGTGTAGGCTTTGGATCACGGCAACGTCGACGGTCCCCGTTCTCTTGTTCTTGCCTCCTCCAAATTGCCCTATGTCGCCGCTAGACAAAGAGAGAAAGGACGCCAGGCGCTCCCGCCATTGGTCCATAAGTTGCCGGCGATGCACGAGAACCAGTGTGTTAACGCCTCTTTTGGCGATCAAGCAAGCTGCGACCACTGTTTTTCCAAACGCCGTGGGAGCGCAAAGTATTCCGTCATCGAATTTTTCAGTCTGCCGTACCGCATCCTGCTGCTCAGGCCGCAGTTCGCTGGCGAAGTAGACTTCAATTCTCTGGCCTGGGTTTCGTTCGTCTTGGATCTCACTTTTGACCCCGTTTTTCTTGAATAGATCAACGACCTCCTCCAAGGCACCCCTGGGAAGGCCTATATGTTCAGGGAAACTCTCACTGCAACATATGACGCGAGGTTTACCGTAAGTCGAAAGCCGCATGGCCTGGGCCTTGTAGAATTCCGGGTTCTGGAAAGCGGCGACGCGAATCAAACGATCCTGCATGGACGACGGGAGGTCTTTCTTTTCCACATAGAGCAAATTGCTTCTGATTATGCGGACCGTGTCCGGCAAAGGCTCCGTGATTTTTTCTTCTGTCCGCACCCGCGATGGACGCAACAGCCACGGAGCTTCGGCATTCTGTTCCTCTGGCAAAATTAGCCGCACTCCAAGGGCGTTTCCTTCAGGAGCGAGGTCGCGAATCAGGCTTGAAAGCGTATCTACTTTAATGCGTTGCACTGATTCTAAGAATTCCCACTGGTTCGGATAGGGCTCGAAGAGTTCATTCAGGAAGACACTATTTCCGTGTTCCCTGGGCCCTTTCTGTAACGGCAAAGCGATCAGATTGCCAAAGCCGCCTTTCGGCAGGGTGTCCTGGCTGGGGAAAAGACGGTCGTACGAATCAAGGCCAATTTCGTGTCTCTTCTCCATGGTCCGTGTTAAAAGGGCACAGCCAAGCTTTCTTGCGTCAGCAGCGAAAACCGGTCGATCAAAGAATATCCAGACATGCGCGCCGTTTCCTGACCGCGATCTCTCAACGATTGCCGAAACGTGAAAGCGGCGGCACGTTTGAAGAAAGGCCGTGGAGTCTGCCATCCAAGACTTTTTGTCAAAATCAACCGCGAGGAACCAGCAAGTTTCATCCGGCAGCAGCGGATATATTCCGACAGTGTGTTTCCCTGTGAGGTGCTTCCGAATCACCTCTTCCGTCAAGGGAAGAAGGATACGTGTCTTTCGAGCGATGCGCTTGCGTTCTTCTGGCCGAGCGGCATTTATTGCTCGCCAATCCATCGCGGCGGCTGGTGAATAGCCTGATTTCCCGCCCTTCCCTTCCCATCGAACAGCGTAAACATCCTCTCGCCCACGAAAAAGGCTCCGAAACAAGGCAATCTTGCCAGCGGGTGTGGCGAGGTCGCCGCCAGATTTCCCCAAGTCCGCTGTTGATCCCTCAGGCTGCGCGACAACTCCCGAAACCGGGATGCCTAGCATCGCCCTCAGCCGTTCATTTTCATCTCGAAGCCGTTTGAATTCGGCATCCATAGTCTCAGATGGCTCTTTAGATTTCTTCTCATCCATAGGAGTACGCGCTGTCGATTTTGTGAGATCTCCTCGATACCCTTCTTGAGAATCCTAAAGTATTAGTTTAGAATTCTCATATGCGCTATGTCGCGAGGAAACTAGCTGACGTTCTAATAGGGGCCGCACGTCACTTTCCGGCGGTGGTCGTAACAGGGCCACGCCGAGCAGGGAAAACGACCCTTTTGCGTCAACTGTTTCGTAAAGCCCAGTATGTCCTCCTTGAAGACCCCGACGTTCAAGGGCGCGTGCGCAGTGATCCCCGTTCTTTTATTGAAGGGCTGCATCCTCCCGTCATCTTTGATGAGATTCAGAATACACCTGAGTTGTTGAACTACGTTCGCACACTTATTGACCAAAAGCCCCGTCGTATGGGGCAGTGGCTGTTCACCGGATCGCAGGAAGCTCCTTTGATGCGCGGTATCACCGAGTCGATGGCGGGGCGAGCCGCGATTTTACAGCTATTGCCCTTCAGCTTGTTAGAAACGGACAGGGTCACTCTCTTGTATGGCGGTTTCCCAGAAGTAATTGCGCGGCCTAAAGCCCGTGACTTATGGTTTGCGTCCTATTTGCAGACATATTTGGAACGTGATGTTAGGGCAATCACAAACGTGCGAGACTTGGTAACGTTTCGTCGTTTTCTAGCACTGTTGGCCAGCCGCCATGGCCAAATTCTTAACAAAACGGACTTGGCGGCTCCGCTCGGGGTAAGTGTGCCTACTATTGGCGAGTGGCTCCAAATTTTGGAAGCAACGGGCGAAATTATTCTTGTACCCCCATACTTCGAGAACTTCGGCAAACGATTGATTAAATCCCCTAAACTATATTGGCTTGATTCTGGTCTCGCTTGTTATCTCCTTGGAATAAGATCGGTGGCTGAGCTAGAGCGTTCTCCCTTCTTGGGCCCCTTGTTTGAAGGCTTCGTCGCGTCCGAGATACTCAAGAGCCAGACGAATCGCGGGATGAGAAGAGAGTTGTACTACTTTCGCGATCAGCAAGGTCTCGAAGTAGATTTTCTCGTGCCTGGGCCTAATCTTGGACTCTGGTTAATCGAGGCAAAGGCTGGTCAAACGGTCCGGTCGGGAATGGCGACGCCACTCCAGTCATTGCAGAGGTCCCTCGGGAAAAAGGCGAGCCGCTTGATGGTAGTTCACCGTAGACCCCGCGCGTCTCTGATCACTTCCGCGATCGGCAGGGGAGTGGAAGCCTTGCCCCTGGAGCATTTCATCAAAGTGCTTACGCAGGGACCAAGCAAGCGCGGCGGAAAATCGGAGCGCTATTTGTTGAAGTGATGTTCTTTCCCGGTCAGTTCGATGATTTGTATACTGATAATATATATAATTATTTGGTAGCGATACCGGGATTCGAACCCGGGTTTCCGCCGTGAGAGGGCGGCGTCCTGGACCCCTAGACGATATCGCCGTTGGTTTGCGCGGCTGTTTCCACTATTCTCCGTCGATCCATGAATTTTCTCATGCCCCTACTCGACGCGCAAGCAAGCTCATTGATCTGCCTCGCCTCTCAGGCGCCAACAGATCAGCAGGGGTATCCTCGTGCCGTTCCGAAATGAAACATCGTGCCTACACATGCTCCGCGGCAGCTAGTTGTACACACAGCGCAACTCCCTCGGCCGCCTGACCCACTTCGGTCAAACCTGGAAACGTCGGTGCGATACGAATCGTGCGGTCCTCTGGATCTTTCCCGTAGGGATGCGTCGCGCCTGCGGGTGTCAACTCCATCCCTGCCTCCGCCGCAAGCGTGACCACGCGCTTTGCGCAACCCTTCGACACCTCCAGACTGATGAAGTATCCGCCCTTCGGTCGCGTCCAGCTCACTCCAGCAACACCTTTCAACTTTTCTTCGAACACCGCCTGCACCCTTCTAAACTTAGGTGCAATCAGCCCGCGGTGCCGATCCATTAGCTCTAGAATCCCAGCCTCATTCTTGAGAAACAGCACGTGCCGCAACTGATTCAATTTGTCCGGCCCGATGGTTCGCGGATTCATCCGCGCCAGCAGCCACTTCACGTTGTCCTTCGAGCCCGCAAACAAGGCCAGCCCCGCTCCCGCCAGGGTAATCTTCGAGGTAGATGCAAAAACAAACGCACGGTTTGGTTGCCCGTACTTTGCGCAAAGCTCCAGCATGTTTGCAATTTCCACCCGTTCGTCGGTCAAGTGGTGTACCGCATACGCGTTGTCCCAAAACAAGCGGAAATCCGCCGCAGCCGTCTTCATTGCTGCGAGTCGCTCGATCACTTTGCTCGAAAATGTAACCCCGGTCGGGTTGCTATATTTCGGCATGCACCACATGCCCTTGATTGAGGCATCCCCCGCCACCAACCGCTCCACTTCCTCCATGTCCGGCCCATCTTCGCGCAACATCAACGGAATCATGCGGATTCCGTAGTCTTCGCAAATCCGAAAATGCCGGTCATATCCCGGAACCGGGCAAATGAACGCGATGTCACCCTGCTTGCCCCACGGAGCCACGCCGTCGCATGTTCCTTTCAGCAATGCGTAGGTAACGCAGTCATGCATCAGGGCCAGGCTCGAATTATTCGCCACCACGACCTGCTCGGCCGGAGCGCCTAACATTCCGGCAAACAACCGGCGCGCCTCTACTAGCCCCTGCAGTCCACCGTAGTTCCGGCAGTCCGTCGCACCCTCGGTCATGAAATCCTTCTCGCCGGGCAATGCAAGCAGTCCCGCGCTCAAATCGAGCTGCGCCGAAGACGGCTTTCCGCGCGTCAAATTGAGTTTCAACCCCTTTTTCTGAAACGCCTCGTAGCTTCGCCGAAGTTTCAGCAATCTCTCGGCTGCGGCCGAACTGGATGGAGCGGATCCTGTCATGGTCAGCGTCGTCCCCCATTATCATCAAAGCAAAGTCGCGATCCTGTGCAACTTATTATCGCGAATTCCCGGCCAGCGTGGCCACAATTCATCCGCACCCGGCAAAGGCAAATTGGCCGCTCTGTTTCCATTTTCTGTTTTCGATTTTCCAATTTCGAACTACACTTATCCGCGCTCCACGTAAATTCTCGTCTCTGGAGACTCCCGAATGAAATCCTTCGCTCCGTTCACCCGCAGGCGATTCCTTTCTGATGCCACACGCTTGTCGGCTCTTTGTGCTCTCTCTGGCCCGCTTCCAGCGTTCTCTTGTTCTTTTGTCGGTGGGGGTCGCATGGATCAAACGCCTATCGTGGATGCCGGCTACGCCGCCGTCTACAAAGTGAAAGAAGGCATCTATGCCACCATTTCCGACACGTCCAAAGGCTTTACAACCATCTGCAACGGCGGCTTTCTCTTCGGCAAAGATGCCGGCCTCGTCCTGGAAGGCTTCGGGACTCCCTTGGGTTCTCATTTTCAGCTCGACGCATACCACAAGGTCGCGCAAGTCCCGATCACCGGGGCTCTACTCACCCACTATCACTTCGATCACTCGATGGGGAACACCACCTATGGCGCCAACAGCATTCAATTCTGGGGACATGCCAACGTCGCCAAGCGCATGATGGAATCCTACGGCGTTATGCAGGGCGCCGACCGCGCTGCCTTTCTTGCTCCCTCGGAAAAACGCGTGCAGAACGCCAAAAATGATCTCGCTCGCCAACACGCCTTGAGCGATCTCGGCGCCGTCACGACTGTCTTCGATATGGCGAACAAAACTTCGCTGGCCTTTCCCAATCGCCCGCTCGATCCCGCCAAATTACCACTTCAGGTGGACCTCGGCCACTTCCCCATCAGCATCGAACATTTCCCCGGTCACTCCGGCACCGACATTATCGTTCGCGTGCCCGAGCAAAAAGTCGTCTTCACCGGCGACCTGGTCTTCAACCACTCCTACCCTGCTTGTTTCGACGAACAGTGCAGTATGTCCAGCTGGCGCAGCACCCTGAAGACTTTCGCATCCTGGGACAAGGACAGCACCTTTGTCCCCGGCCATGGCCCCGTTTGCGGCCAGGAAGGCATTCAAAATCTCCGCGATTTGTTTGACGATCTCGGCGAACAAGCCGAAAAGATGCACAAGGCTGGCATCCCCCTCTCCGACGCCTTCGATCAATACATCATTCCCGACAAATTCAAAACCTACCCGATCTTCGCTTGGGGTCTGTGCATCGGTGACGCCATGGCCAAACTGTACGCTGAAATGGGCGCGCACTAGCCCTTTGACCCACTCCGCGTGAATACTTTATTCCCTGGGACTGGGCTTGGTTCGGTCCTCTTCTCCAACGGAGCGCGGGATGAGTGGGCCCAGTTTGCGAACGCTGGTTTATAAATTGCTCAGGGCGAGAGGCCACAACGGCTGCTGCTCGCGGTTTGCCTGGTCACCCTAAAGAGTCCTGGAGGCCCCCGTCAGAACTTCACCAGAATCGCCATATCAATAAACAATTCATTCTTCCGCAAATCCGGGAACCACACGCTACCCATTCCACCACCGCATGCCAGCTCCGCTGCCGGCAAGCTCGTCTGCCCCGACGATGACCCATTGCTGCATGCATAGAACTGCGGCGCTCCATTGTTCCCGCCCGGCGGCGTGATCCCACCCTTGCCTGTCCAATACGGCACGTTCGCATGACGGTAGTCATACTCCCACCGGAACGTGATGTATTGCTTTGGCATCCAGTCAAATGTGAACGAAGAGTCCCACGCCTTGAACGGATCGCCCGGATTGCCGGTAAAGTATGGTGAGCTCGTGGCCGCCGTGAGCGCCGTCTCCCCGTTGAGCGGCGGAATCAGCACGAGATATCGGGCGGGGTTGTTGATCTGCCCACCGCCTAACGTCACGGCAAACATATCGCGATGGAACCAGAAGCGGTTGTAACCCATCCAGCCCGCAAAGCTCTGCTTCGGCCCACCTTTGTGATTGCCGTAGCAGCTCACCCCGCTGCCGTATTCACAGCCCAGGTCGCCCGTCAACGTGAACGCCATCTTGTCCAAAGTGTTTTCCGGTTTGTCGTAGTACTTCACCTCGACGCTGTTATCCGTGTGGATCCGACTGCGGCCCTTGATGAATAGGGCGTCTTCGCCCAGCCCGTAATTGTTCGAGATAATGCTGATCCACGGCGCCGGAGTCCACTTGATCTGCCCTCCCAAGCCGGGCCTGTGATTCGCCGAGCCGTATGCCTGCCAGCCGTTGATGAACCACGGCTCAATCTTCAAATGCGCGGTCGGGAAAATCTGCACGCGCACCCCGTTGAAAAACCAAGGCGTGTTCGAGGAAACGTACGACGGCTGGTACGCCCAATTGTCGAAATTGTAATAGCTGAATAAACCGACGTAGGACATGAAGATGCCGGCATCCACGTTAATTCCGTGCAGTACATTGAAGTGATAGCCGCCGTACGCTTCCGACACATAGCGATAGGCTGTATCCAAGTCCCACTGCCCATGCCCCGGGCTGGGGTCGTTCCGTGGGGTCGTCGCCGAATACATACCGAACTGTGTCATCAGCCGAGCCCGCACATTTTCATAGTGAAAGTCGCCGCCCACGCCCAATTGTTCAAGTTGCACTTCATTTGTCCGGAACAGCTCGCTTGATCCCCCCATCGAGTGATCGTCCGGATGATTGAAATCGTAGACGTAGTGGATGTCTGCCCTTATTTCCGGCGTGAAAAACTTCGTGTTCCAGAAAATCTCCTTCGTACGCGCATTGCCGTTCAGCCAGGTCCAATCCGCATCTGAGAACGGTTCAATCTTCTTGTTTTCCGTGCCCGTCTGCGCCGGGTTGTCCCGTTTCGGGCCGATCCCCACCGCAGCCGCATCCATCGCGCTCGAGCTTGAAAAACCTGCCTTGGGCGCGCCTGTTGACACGATCCCTGCTGCCGTTGCGGATGCGGCAACGGCACCACCTCCGGTTGTCGCAGGAACATTCGGCTTCTCCCTTGCTTCCAACTCGGCCACGCGCCGCTCGAGTTCCTCCACGCGATCTAACAGCCACCGCTCCCGGCTTGTCCATCCGGCCTCCGGCCGGCTCTCCGTTCCATCAGCGTTGGTCGCCACCGTTTTGTCATTCCCCTTGTTTTTGTCGTCGGCAAGTCCCAACCCGCAAACGAACGATCCGGCGAACAAACTCCATCCCAGCAATAGACCACGACCCTTCCATGAATGCATGGTTCTTCTCCGTACCTGTTCTCAGCAACGATTTTCTGAAAGTTGCACCTACCCAGTGCCATTTCAGAACAAACCCGTAGTCTCTCGTTGCCCAACTACCATAGCAACGCCTTCATAAGGAATCTGTGAAGGCGGAATCAGCCCTTTGTGAGCCGTTTTACCCGCTCTCCCGCAACAAAATTGTTATTGGTTTCTACGCGAACGACCGCGTTAAGGTGGGCTCGCCCGCACTTTGCAACTTCTCTACCAATTCCCAGTTGCTAGACAGCCGACGTAGCCCTGCGCGCAAGCCTCCCTCGAGGGCTGCGTCGCGACACAAATCCCCTCTCGCCGGCACAAAGAGAGACGGCAACCAAGAACACGAATTTCCGAGGGTAAGGCCAACAAAGAACTTACAAAGAATCGGTCTCGGTAACGAGGGCAACGAATGAGTTAAGATCGAGTGGAGTTCTACCAGCAGCACTCTTGGGGTAACCGAAGACGACCTGCGGGACGCGCCTACCCAATGCCCTCCTTCTTTGCAATCTCCGCGGCCATCTTCAACATCTCCGCATGAATCAACCCATTCGTGGCCAGAATGGACTTCCCGCCGAGCACGTAGGGCTTGCCCTCAAGATCACTAATCGTCCCTCCAGCCTCCTCGACAATCACCAGCCCAGCCGCGGTATCCCACGGTTTCAAGCCAAATTCCCAGAACCCGTCAAACCGCCCAGCCGCCACGTACGCCAGATCCAGAGCCGCCGATCCGTCGCGACGCACCCCGTGCGAACACAATGTGAAATCCCAGTAATAGTGAATGTTCGGCAGTGAATGCCGCTTGTGATTTGGAAAACCGGTGCACAACAAACTCCCCCGCAACGCGGGAATCTTCGAGCAGCGAATCCGCTTACCGTTGAAAAACGATCCCTCGCCCCGCGCGGCCCAAAACATCTCTTCAAAAATGGGGTTGTACACCACACCGAGCAGCAGGTCGTTGCCCTTAGCAAGCGCCATCGAAACGCAAAAGCACGGATACCCGTGCGCAAAATTCGTCGTCCCGTCCAGCGGGTCCACGTGCCAGCGATAATCCGAACCGGTCTCCTTGCCGGTTCCCTCCTCCGCCGCCACCGCGTGCTCCGGGAAGAATTTCTGCAAACGGCTAACGATCACCGCTTCCGACCGCTTGTCCGCCTGCGTCACTAGGTCGTAGTCGCCCTTGTAGGCAATATCCGGCGGCCGCTGCACCTCCTCGCGCAAGACCGCCCCCGCTTCCCGCGCAATCTCAAGCGCCGTTTCCAGATATTCCTTGCTCATGCGTTCTCGCATTCTCTGCGAAGCCCGATCAGAAATCAGCAACCAGCAAACATATAACAGCGACCATCGCCGGTAGTCCCACCCATCGCGCCAGTCGCTTGTCTGCAATCCCAGTTATTGGACCAGATAGGTCTTCCGGTGCCTGGCCGCGTACCCTGGCAGCACATTCACCTCAATTGTACGGTAGGAATTCGCCGGCCCGCGCGGATTCGGGTAATACCCCAGTCGGTACTGCGTTCGCAGCTCAGCGTCAATGCGGTCGTAAATGACCGAGAGTTCTTGCACCGTATCCGGAAAAAACATCGCGCCACCGGTAGTCTCTGTAATTGTCTGCAACGCATGCTCTCCCGCCGTATTGCGTCCATTCTCGTTCTTGACCGGCCGGACCAGGACCGTATACAGCAGTACTTCTCCACGCAGCGCCGCCCGTCGCGCCGACTCAAAATCCGAGTTGCTCGTGGTTTCGCCGCCGTCGGTCACTAGAACAATCACGCGCCGCCGCTCGCTGCCACGCTTCGCCAGCGACTGCGAACCGAGCAGAATTGCGTCATAAATTGAAGTCCCAGCTCCATCGGGAACCTTCGCGACCGCCTCCTGCAGCACATTCACTTTGTCGGTGAACGTCGTCCGCTGCGTCACCGATTCGTCGAATGAAAACACCGACATGCGGTCTTCGGGACGCAAAACCTGTTGAATAAAATGATTCGCCGCCGCGCGTTCGAACTGAATATCCATATGTGCGCTCAGGCTCGCGTCAATCATCAACGCAATGTCCAGTGGCCACTTCGTCTCTTGCTCGAAAAACTCGATCTTCTGCGGCACGCCCTCTTCGAGCACCTGAAACGCTTCCACTGGCAAATTCGGCGCGGGACGTTTCTGTTCGTCCAGCACGCTGACCAGTACGTTCACCAGGTTCACATTGACCTTGATCGTCCCTTTGGCTGTCTGCGTTTGCTGCGGCTTTTCGAGCTCCGGCACCGGAGCCTGGAAGATGATATCGCCTGGCCCGGAAGGTTGGGCGTTTGCGGGCTGGCTGTTAGCAGGAGGTTGCGCCCATGGCGGCCGGTCCGGCCTGTCCTGCGCAGAGACCGAGCTAGCCCCAGCGAATAGAGCCAGAGATATCCCTACAAAAGCAAAAAATCGCGACACCTGGAAGGTCATCAGGTATTTAGGATGCAGTTTTCGCACTCGGGGGTGTCGGAGGGAGTTCCCCATCCGCCCATACCGCCCCATCCGCAAAGTATTCCTTTTTCCAGATAGGCACGGTCTTCTTCAAGGTGTCAATGGCAAACCTGCAAGCGTCGAACGCGGCTCCGCGATGCGGCGCGCTCACGGCAATGAACACGCTCGTTTCTCCGATTTCCAGCCGCCCCAGCCGGTGTACCATGGCCACGCGGTGAATCGCAAACCGCTCATGAATTCGTTCG
>Ga0126369_10003379_pt1 | contig 11531 bp, 7 predicted proteins | sample PanSoiMetaPlot_1_FD_109646 | JGI IMG/M metagenome (GOLD analysis project Ga0126369, IMG submission 109646) | Tropical forest soil microbial communities from Panama - MetaG Plot_1 | ecosystem: Environmental > Terrestrial > Soil > Tropical forest > Bulk soil | place: Panama | collected 2016-02-17 | reverse complement strand
GCCCGCGCTGCTCGGCGATTTCACGCCGCCGCTCGTGGTCGAGCGGGTGGCGCTGTTCTGGTTCGAGCCGGCCCGGGACGCGGCGGCATTCGATCCCGAACGCTTCCCGATCTTCATCCTCGAGCACGAGCGGGATCGCTACATCTACGGTTTCCCGCGGCTCGACGGACGGGTCAAGATCGCGCGCCATCACGAGGGCGAGCCGGCGGATCCCGACCGCATCCGCCGCGACGCGGCGCCGGAACAGGCGGAATCGCTGCGCGCCACGTTCCGTCCCTTTCTCCCCGCCGCGGACGGGCCGCTGCGCGAGCAGGCGGTGTGCATGTACACCAACACGCCGGATGGCCACTTCGTGCTCGGCGCTCACCCGCACCATCCGCGGGTGACGGTGGTGAGCGCCTGCTCGGGGCACGGGTTCAAGTTCGCGCCTGCGATCGGCGGGATCGTGGCCGACCTGGTCTCGACCGGGGAGACCGCCTGGGAGATCGGCCTCTTCTCCCCCGCGCGCTTCGCCGCCCGGCCGATCTGACGATCGCGCCCGGGGCGCGGCGCTCTCCCGCTACTCGGGGATCTGCACCAGCTGCGCGCGCCTCGCGATCGGCGTCTTGAAGAGATCGCGCAGCGCCATCTGCGCCTCGCGCCGGGTGGGGAACGGTCCGACCACGACCCGGTATGGGTCTCCCGTGCTCTTGCTCACGATCCGGCACGGCAGCTTGGCGACGCGGTTGATCTTCCTCGCCATGGCGATCGCGGTGTCGGGAACCGCGGTGGCCAGCACCTCGAAGCCGAAGCCCTGCTTCATGCCGTCCCCCCAGCGCTCGCCCGAAGCGATCACCGGCAGTGCCGGATCCGCGGCGAGGAGCGGCTGGAGCCCCGCGGTCGCGCGCGGCGGCGCCGGCGCGGCGTCGGGCGGCGCGGACGGGAGCGTGGGATTGCTGACGGTCGCCGGGCGCGCCGAGATCTGGGGCGCCGCGGGCGGCGCGGGATGCGGGACCGGTTTCCACCGCCCGGTGATGAGCAGCACGACGATCAGCACGCCCACCAGCAGCACGCTCGCCCCCAGCTCCTGGACGTGGTCCGAGCCGGTCCGGCCGGAGCCACTCGGGGCATCCACGCCGGGCCGCTCGGCGGCCAGCTCATCGGCGGTAACGTCGCCGGCGCGGAAGCGCTGCTCGAGCGTCGGTTTCTCCTCCGCGGGTTTGACCGGCTCGGCGGCGCCGGCGCGCGCGTTCTGCTGCGCGCGCAGGAAGCTGGGCGGCTTGCGCGTCTCGGGCCGTGGCGGGGGCTCGGGCGCCGTCTCCGTGCTCCGAGCCGGTGGCTCGTAGATGCGGCCGACGCTGGTCTTGCGCTTGAGCTCGAAACTCTGCGGCGGGCCCGGGTTGCGCTTCACGGCGGCGATGCCGGGGCGTGAGTCGCCGGCGGCCATGCGCACGTGGTCGGGCGTGACTTCCGGATCCCCGAGCTGCTCGGCGTGCTCGAGCGCACCACCCGCGAGGGTGTTGATGTCGCGCGGGAATCCATTCGTATAGCCGTGGATCTCCTCGCAGGTCTCGGCCGGGAAGAGCGCCGGACCATCGCCGCCCATCGCGGTGACCCGGTGCTGCAGGTAGCCGGCCGTCTCCTCGGGGGAGAGCGGCGCGATCCGCACGTGGACCGCGATCCGCTGCCTAAGCTGGGCGAGCTCGGGGAGACCCAGCCTCCGCTCGAGCTCGGGCAGGCCGACCAGCACGGTCTGGAGCAGGCCGCGGCCCTCGTGCTTCATGTTGGACAGGAGGCGGGCCTCCTCCAGCAGCTCGGTCTTCAGCCCGTGCGCTTCGTCGAGCACCAGCACCGCGACGAAGCCCTGCCGGCGCAGTCCGCGCAGATGGTGCTCGAGCGAGGCCAGTGTCTGGGGCTTGGAAGGCGGATTCGGCAGCGGGGCGCCGAACTCGATGCACACCGCTTCGAGCAGTTCGGAGGGTGTGAGCGACGGGTGCGAGATGAACGCCACCTTGGCGAGCAGGTCGGCCGGGTTTCCGCCCTCCAGCGCCTCGGTCACGACCGAGGTCTTGCCGCAGCCGGAGTTGCCGGTCACGGTCACGAACGAAGCACCCTCGGCGATCCGCCGGCGCAGCAGCGTGACCGCTTCGATCCGCTTCTCGTACTGGAAGATGAGACGGCTGTCGTGGCCGGCGACGAACGGGTTCTCGCTCAGGCCGTAGGGACCGGGCATCGCTTGCTCTCGGGGTGGTCGTGACCGAACCTCGGGACTCGTTCGGTTATCGGCACATCGACGCCGTTTCTTCGCTCCCGCGCGGGGGAGACCACGGGCCGCGGATGGGCCTGGGCTCCGGCTCCAAGTGGCTGGGGGGCCGCGCGTTGCGCCTGAATCCGGGCGTCGCCGCGCCGGGGGCCCGGGCCGCCGCGCCGGTCGCCGCTTCGGAAGGAGGCGAACAACCGTTCCGGCCTCCCGCTCGTCTATTGTGCCGGGCGCGGCATCGCGCGCTCCCGCGCGTCTCGGAACTTCGCGTGCCGAACGCAGGGCCGCTACATTCGTGTGATGATCGCCGGTTTCGCACCCACCCTCGAGGGTCCCATCATGTCGGTACGAGCCGCCCTGCTCGCGGGGCTCCTGCTCATCGCCCCCGCCCCCTCGCAGGCACAGGAGCCGACCGCTCCGGGCACGGGCCCACCGGCGACCACCGCCCCGGTGACCAGCCTGCGCGGCAAGTTCCAGGACCCGCTCACGCAGGCGGCGGTTCCCGGGGTGCTGGTCAAGCTCACCAGCATGGCGGACACGAGCGACGTGCACCACGCGACCTCGAAGGACGACGGCACGTTCGAGATCACGGGCCTGGGAGTCCACAGCTACCGGCTCGAGGCGACGCGGCTCGGCTATGCGCCCCTGCGCACGATCCTCCGGCTGACGAAGAAGGACCAGGATGCCGGCGTGCTCGCGATGACCGCCGAGTCGGTGCCGATCCCGGGCATCACGGTCACCGAATCTCCGGCCCCGGCGGTGCAGAAGGCGGACACCACCGAGTATCGAGCCGGCGCGGTCAAGACGCAGAAGGACGCGACCGCCGAGGACCTGGTGCAGAAGCTGCCGGGCGTCACCATGGAGAACGGGCAGGTCAAGGCGCAGGGCGAGCCGGTGCGGCAGGTGCTGGTGAACGGCCGGCCGTTCTTCGGCACCGATCCGACCGCGGCGTTGCGCAACCTGCCGGCCGAGGTGGTGGACCGCATCCAGGTCTACGACAAGGCGAGCGACCAGGCCGAGTTCAGCGGCTTCGACGATGGGCAGTCGCAGCGCACGATGAACTTCGTCCTGCGCGATCAGCGCATCAAGTTCGGCAAGATCTACGGCGGCGGCGGCGACCAGGACCGCTACCAGTCGGGCGGCAATGCGTCGCTGGTCCACGGCACGACGCGGGTCACGCTGATCGGAATGTCGAACAATATCAATCAGCGGAACTTCTCCCCCCAGGACCTGTTCGGCGCCATGGGCGGCGGCGGTGGCGGGCCGCGCATCCAGCTCTTCGGCGGCGGCGGCGGGCGTGGCGGCGGCGGCGGGCAGGTGTTCCGCTTCGGCGGCGGCGGCGGGTTCGGCGGCGGCGGCGCCTTCGACCCGGCCAGCTTCCTGGTCAACCAGCAGCAGGGCATCAGCACCACCCACTCGGGCGGCGTCAACTACTCCGCCCAGTGGGCCAGGAAGGTGGCGTTCACCGCCAGCGCGTTCGTCAACTACACCGACACGCGCAACCTCCAGACCCTGACCCGCCAGTACCTGCCTCCGCAGGATTCGATCGCGTTCTACGACCAGAACTCGATCACCGGCGGCCGCAACGGCAACCAGCGGGTGGACATGCGGGTGGAATGGACCATCGACTCGCTCAACTCGGTGATCTACCAGCCGCGGCTCTATTTCCAGAATACGAATTCGACGAACGACGCCGGCGCCGAGAACACCAGCGAGCTGAACAGCCTGCTGAGCGCCTCGCGGGGCGGGGCCACCGACGACAACAACGGCAACAACCTCTCCAACCGGCTCACGATGCGGCACCGCTTCGCCAAGCGTGGACGCAACGTCTCGGCCGACCTCAACTACGGGCACAACCTGCGCGACGGCGACGGCTCGCAGCAGTCGTTCACCGACTACTACCTGGGCGGCACTGCCAGCGACACCGTGGACCAGCAGACCACGGCGCACGTCACGACGAGTTCCTACTCGGCCCGGATCGCCTACACCGAGCCGATCAACAAGTCGCTGCAGGCCCAGGCGATTTACAACCCATCCGCCACCCGCAGCACGTCGGACGCCCGCGGCTACGAGTTCGACCCGATCACCCAGACCTACACCGTGCCCGAGAGCGCGCTCTCGAACTCCTACCTGAGCCACAACACCGTCCAGCTCGGCGGCCTGGCGGTGCTCTACACCAAGGGCGCCTGGAAGCTGCTCGGCAATGTTTCCTACCAGCACCAGGGGCTGCGCTCCGAGCAGACCTTCCCCGGGACCGATCTCATCGACCGCAACTTCAACGACCTGATTCCCTCGATGACGCTGACCGGCTCGTTCGCGAACCGCCGCAACCTGCGCCTGGCGTGGAACACGTCGACCGCGGCCCCCTCGATCAGCCAGCTCCAGAACGTGGTGAACAACACGAATCCGCTCTCGCTCTCGACCGGCAACCCGGCCCTTCAGCCGGCCTACAACAATTCCGTCTCGCTGCGGGTCTCGGAGGCCGATCCGTCGCGATCGCGCAGCAAGTTCCTGTTCATGAACGTGACGCGCACCTCGGACCCGATCGCCAACTCCACGTTCACCGCTCCGTTCGACACCACGGTGGGCGGCATCTTCCTCGGCCGCGGCACCCAGCTCACGCGGCCCAAGAACCTGAGCGAGTCGTGGAATGGCAACCTGTTCGGCGTGTGGAGTCGGCCGCTCAGCAAGATCAAGAGCATCCTGAGCCTGAACGGCGGGCTGACGTACACGCGCACGCCCACCGAGATCAACGCCGCGACCAACATCGCCAGCACCTACGCGATCCGTCCGGGCGTGGTGGTGTCCAGCAACATCAGCCAGAACCTGGATTTCACCGTGAGCTACTGGTGTACGTACACGATCGCCAACAACACGCTCACCACCAGCAGCTCCGGCGACTATTTCACGCACAGTGCCGGGCTGAGGCTCAACCAGGTGGTGGGACCGGGCATCGTGCTGCGCCAGGAGGTGAACCACAACCTGCAGACCGGCGTGCCGTCCGCCTACGGGCAGGACGTGCTGCTGTGGAACCTGACGATCGGCAAGAAGCTGCTCAAGGACGACCGGGGCGAGCTGCGAATCACCACGTCGGACGTCCTGCGCCAGAACCGCAGCGTGAGCCGGAGCGTCACCGAGTCGTACGTCCAGGACTCGCGCGACCAGGCGCTCGGCCGCTACGTGCAGGTGGTGTTCAGCTACTCCTTCCGCTCCGGTCTCCCGGCCCCCGGCGCGGGCGGCGGCGGCATGCCGATCTTCCGGCCCTGATCCTGTGCGCGGCGGAAGTCCTCCGCCGCGCCGGTCGAGTCCCCGAGGGCGAGCCGCGCCTGGCCGCGCGCCGCGTGGAGCTCGGCCGAGGACGGGGCCAGAGCCAGCGCGCGGTCGAGATCGGCGACCGCCTCCCCCGCGCGCCCCAGCGCGAGCCGGGTGATCGCGCGGTTGTAGAGCACTCCGGGGCGATCGGGTGCCAGCGCCACCGCGTGATCGAGCCACACCAGCGCCGAATCCAGCGCCCCGCGTGACCCGTACAACGCCCCGAGGCCCTGGTAGACGTCGGCGCTCTCGAGTCCTAGCGCCAGCGCCGAGCGGAAGTCGACGAGTGCCGCGTCGTTCCTCCCCGCCAGCGCCCGTTGCTTGCCGCGGTAGACGTAGGCCGGCGCCAGCCGCGGATGGACCGCCAGGGCCCGGCTCCACAGCGTCTCGCTGTCCCGCCACACCTCCACCTGGGTGCGGGCCAGCACGAACAGCCACAGCGCGAACGCCGCGCCGGCGCACGCGAGCACCGGCACCCATACCGCGCGCCGCGGCGCGCTCATCCCCTTGAGCCAGGAGTCCACCGCCATCGCCGCCGCGAACAGCAGGCCCACCGAGGAGAGATAGCTGTAGCGGTCGGCCATGATGAAGCCGCCGAGCAGGACGAACGGCAGCGTGGGCGCCAGATGCGCGAGGAACCAGCCGAAGCCGAATGTCAGCGCGCGCGAGCGGCGGAGATCCCACACCGCGAGCGCCACCATCGCCAGCACGACGACCGGCGCCACGAGGAACGCGAACGTGCGCGGCTCGTTCGGCGACGGGAACGGGTAGTAGGCGCACAGGCCGAGCGGCACCACCATCCGCCAGGCGGTCATCGCCGGGCCGTAGAGCGGCAGCGTGACCCGATCGAGCGGGGTGAGATCGGGGCGGATCCCGGCCGCGGCCGGGGCCGGGTGGAGCCGCCACAGGAGACCACCCAGGTCGCCGCCGTTCTGGACGCGCCACGCCACGAACGCCGTGATCCCGGCGACCACCAGGAACGGCAGCTTCTCGATCAGCGCCGCGCGGGTGAACGGCGCGCGGCGGCACCACAGGTCGAGCAGCACCATTGCGGCCGGGAAGACCATGGCCATCGGCTTGGCCAGACACGCCAGCACGCACGCGGCGAGCGACGTCCACAGCCGCACGCGCTCCCCGGTCTCGAGGTAACGCCAGTAGTCGATCGCTCCGAGCAGGAAGAACAGCGTGTAGAGCACGTCCTTGCGTCCCGAGACCCATGCGACCGACTCGACGTGGAGCGGGTGGATGCCGAACAGCAGCGCCACTGCTGCCGCAACGCCGAGGCGGCGCCCGGAGATCAGGAACACGAACCACAGGACCAGCAGCGTGTCCGCCACATGGAGCACCAGGCTCGTGGCGATGAACGGACGCGGCGAGAGCGGCGTCGAGACGTTCATGGCCAGCGACAGCAGTGTGAGCGGGTGGTATTGCGTCTCGACCACGGCGCGCAGACACCCGAGCGGGCTCTTCGCCAGCACCACCGGGTTCTCGACCACGTACTGCATGTCGTCCCAGTCCACGAACGAGTGGCCGAGCGCCCCGCGGAACACGAGGAAGGTCACGAGTGCCACCGCCAGCGCCACCGCGAGCGTGCGGGTGCGGCCGGGTGCGGAGGCCGGCGCCCCTGCCCGGGCGGTCGCGGACACCCGGGCCGCCACCGCCGTCCGGCTCCGCGGATCGGACGGCGTCACCTCGCGGCGCCGCGCCCGTCGTCCGCGGCGGCGGCCCGCCGCCGCTCGGCCTCGACCAGGCGCGGCGGCCCCAGGCTCGCGATCGCGTAGCCGTCGGGATGGGTGCGGTTGGGACGGTCGGTGAAGAAGCTGGGGGTCCGCCGCGGCGGCATCCAGCGCACGACCGCGCCGCGCAGCCGCAGCACTCCGGAGACCGCCGCGCGCACGCCGGGCAGCGGGCGCGGGAATCCGAACGCCTCGAGCATCGCGTCGTCGAGCAGGGCGTGGATCGCGCCACGCACCAGCGGGGCGAACGGGGGCGGATACCAGGCGGCGAACAGGTCGCGGGTGGCGATTCCGATCTTACGGTTGGTCTCGGTGAAGCGGAACGTGCGGCGCTCGTATGCGCGCGCCCACGCCTCGAACGCCTCATACGAGGGCGGAATGTCGTGGATCTTCATGCGCGTGCCGACTCCGTGCCAGAACCAGTAGTAGCCGAGCCGTTCGTTGCGCGAGGTCGGGCGCCAGCCGTAGCGGTCGATCCAGCGGATCGGCTCGTAGATGAACGTGGAGAGCACGTACAGGAAGTCATCGTTCGTGATCGTGAAGTGTCCGTGCGCCCAGTTGGTCCGCTCCAGCGCGGCGCGGCCGCGCCCCTCCTCGAAGCCCCACTTGCACATCTCGGCGATCAGGAGGGCGGTGTCGTCGTAGCGGCGCTGCGTGTTGCGGTAGAACTCGCCGCTGCGATCCAGCACGGCGGAAATGCTCGGCACGCAATAGGTGCGGTAGAGCGCGATCTCCAGGGCGCGGGTCGAGTCCCAGCAGAACTCGTAGCCGAACGAGAGGTGCATGATCCGCTGGCAGTCGCGCTCGGGGTCCAGGCGCTCGATCTCGCGCAGGTTGTCGAAACGTGACATGGGCGGCTCCCGCAAACGTGCGATGGGCCCGCCACAGTACCATCTGCGGCCGCGGAGGTTCACGGGCCGCGCGTGTCGCCACGCGAGCGGGTCGCCGGCTAGCGGGAGCTCATCCTCCACCACCACCAGGCGACCGACGCCGACACCAGCAGCAGCACGGTCACGACGAAGTTGCGGATGCCCGACTCGATGTTCGCGGGCTCGATCGGCCGGGGACCGGAGGGCATGCCCGGCGGCGGCGCGCCGGGCGGGTTCGACTTGCCGCCCAGACGGAACGTGAACGTCGGGGCGAATCGCACGGTGTTGATCTTCACCCCCGAGCCGCCGGCCTCCACCTTCGCCATCGCCTGCTCGTAGGCCTGCCGGACGTCGGGCGGCATCTCGTCCACGCTCGCGTACCGGACCCCGTTCACGAGGAATGCCTTGGCCACCTGGGCGGCGAACCGGATCCCGCCTTTCCCCTCCAGCACGTCGGGGACGCCGTTGCCATCCCGGTCGGCGAGGAGCGGCGCCCCCATCGCGAGCGCGCCGTCGTAGATCTTGCGCACATCGGGCGGCATCTGCTCGGGCGAGTCGTACTCCTGCCCGTTGATCGTGATCCGGGTCGTCATCTTCTTCCACCTCCTGCGGCGCTAGCGGACGTACTTCGCCGACTGCGTGATCCACTGCAGCGTCTGGTCGGCGTTGCCGAAGCCGCGCGTGGTCACCATGCGGCCCGAGGCCGGCGAGAACACGACCAGGGTGGGAAACGCCTCCACCCGATAGCGCTGCTGCAGCTCCTCGATCTCGGGCGGGTTGCTGCCGGTCTCGCGCCGCTGGTCCACGATCGAGACCGGGATCACCGCGCCCTGGAGGGTCGCGGCGCGGGCTCCGTCCTCGAACACCTCGTGCCGGAGGCGCTGGCAGGGCCCACACCAGTCGGCGCTGAAATCGATGAACACCGGCTTGCCGTTCTTCCGCGATTCCTCGAGCGCGCCGTCCATCGTGGTCCATTGCGAAAGCTCGACCGAAGCGTCCGGGCTCGTGCGCGTCGCGGGCGCGGAAGCGGGCGCGGTCTCGGTCGCCGACGTCACCATCATCCGCACCCTGGGGGCGGTGGAGGAGGCCGGTGGACCGTCGGAGCGTTCCGGCGGTGGCGGCGCGACCAGCGCACGGCTCACCATCGTCGCCGCAGGCTCCGGCGTCGGCAGGTTTCCCACCCACCAGCCGATGGGAAGAGCGAGCGCCGGCAGCAGCAACCATGCGGCGCGCGACAGCGTGATCCCGGTACCGGGTTCGGACATGAGAACGACTCCTGCTCCGGGGTCCTTAAGGCGGGCAGGGTGAGCCGGTCGACCCCGAAGGGGTTATCGGCCGGTGGGCCGCGGGCGTTCAGCGCCCGGAGCGGAGGGTGGTGGCGGGCCTAGCGGCCGCTGCTCAGGCCACGCAGCCGGGCGAGGACGCGGGTCCAGAGACGGAGCCAGCGTCCATCGACGCCGAAACCGGACCGCGAGTACACGTAGCGCGGCGGATCGGGCTCGCCGTCCAGAACCTCGTCTCCGAATCCGCGCGCGAGCGCCCAGCGCTGGAGCCAGCTGATGCCCTCGGGGCCCGCGTACTCGTCGGGCGAGGCGTAGGCCGGGTCTTCCAGCGCCCGCTCGAGGGTGACGAAACGATAGCCGCGCTGGACGAGCATCGCCGCCAGCTCGTCGAAGCGATCGGCGTTGATGCTGTTCGCGTGGAGCAGCAGGATCTGGCGCACCTCGTAGCCCAGCAGCCGTCGCGACAGCGCTTCGAAGTACTCCAGCTGGCGCACGACGTACGGCACGTACTCGTCGGCGACGCGACGGGCGGTCCTGCGGTCACCCCTAAGCTCGGCCCGATCGTGCGCCGCGGCGAACAGATAGTCCTCGGTGTAGACCGTCACCGGCGCGATCGTGTAGCCGCGTCCGGCGAGGAACGCCTCGACCCGCCGCTTGATGGGCAGGCTGGTCCCGGTGCGCAGGTAGGGATGGCGGAAGTAGCGCAGCGGCATGCCGCGCGCGGCCAGGAGCCCGCGCGTCACGGGCTCGCCGCGCACCACGTCGTCCTCGTAGCGCTCGACCGGGGTCGCGTGGAGATCGAGGTGGCCGAAGGTGTGATTGCCCAGCTCGAATCCGGCCGCGAGCCATTCGCGCAACAGCTCGACGCGGCCGGGCTCGGCGATCCCGCCCTTGACCAGGTTCTCCTCGTTCACGAACCCGACCGCGGGAACGCCGCGGGCGCGGACCGCGGCGAGCAGGCGGGCGGTGATCGCGCGATGGCTGTCCAGGTCGCCGCGCGTCACCGAGACCACCGGCAGGTCGTCGAAGGTGACGGCTACCTCGCGGCCGCGGGACGCACCCGGCAGCGGATCGGGGTCCGGACCGTTCGCCGGCCGGGGCTCCGCGCTCACTCCGGTGCTGTTTCGGTGCGCCGCCGGTCGATGCTCTTCTTGAGCACGCGGAGCAGGTTCAGCTCGACCGCCGTCTTGGCGTGCGTCATGTTGTCTCCGTGCCGCCGCACGTGAAGCGTGATCGCTTCCACCCGGTGCATGGGCACGTCGAGCTCGCGGGCGCGGTGGTACCAGTCGGTGTCCTCACCGAACAGCAGCGACTTGTCGAACAGCCCGACCCGGTCGAACACGCGCTTGCGGTAGACACCGCTCGCGATGCTGTACGGAAACGACTCCTTGGGGTTGCCCCGGTACTCGTAGGTCCCGGTGGCCGGATCGAGCTCCATGACCTGCGAGTAGCCCCGCACCACGTCAAGATCCGGGCGGAGTCGCAGCTCGTCCATGCAGGTTCGGAGCATGTGCTCGGGCCACAGGTCGTCCACGTCCAGGAACGCGACGTAGTCGCCCGAGGCGTCGCGCACGCCCCGGTTGCGGGCCGCCGCCGGCCCCTGCTGCCCCTGCTTGAAGTAGTGCACTTCGCAGGGGAGCCGCCGCACCACCGCCTCGGTGCCGTCGGTGGAGCCGTCGTCGATGATGATGATCTCGATCGAGGGGTAGCGCTGGGAGAGCACGCTGTTCACCGCATCGGCGATGAAGCGCTCGCCGTTGTGCACCGGGATGATGACGCTCACCAGCGGCGATTCGGCCGTGGCCGGCGCCGTGCCGTTGGTATGCGGACGCGGCGCCGCATCGGTCAGGAAGGTCCGGATCGCCCCGGTGAGCCGGTCACGATCCTTCCCCAGCTCGATGCGATACCCGGGCAACGCCTCGCACAGCGAGGTCAACAGCCGGTGTGTCCGGTCCCCGGCATAGGGAAGCTGGGACATGGTGGTGAAGCTCGCCGCCTCCTGGACCACCGGGGCGGCCTCCGGCACCAGCGTCGTCTCTTCGCGATCCACCACGCTCGGGACCGCGATTCCCGCCAGCGGCATCCCGGCCCT
>Ga0126369_10003377_pt1 | contig 11532 bp, 10 predicted proteins | sample PanSoiMetaPlot_1_FD_109646 | JGI IMG/M metagenome (GOLD analysis project Ga0126369, IMG submission 109646) | Tropical forest soil microbial communities from Panama - MetaG Plot_1 | ecosystem: Environmental > Terrestrial > Soil > Tropical forest > Bulk soil | place: Panama | collected 2016-02-17 | reverse complement strand
GTCCTGCCGCCAATGCGCGCACAGCGTGCTGGCGTCATCACTACAATCTCATCGGTCGCCGCCTGGGAGCGATATCCGAATGTAGCCTACAAGGCGACTAAGGCAGGAATGATCGCCTTCACTCAGCAGATTGCCGTCCAGAACGCGGAATATGGCGTGCGCGCCAATGTCATATTACCGGGATTGATGGACACACCAATGGCAGTTGACACACGAGCTCGGGTCAGCGGCAAAAGCCGGGCCGAGGTTGCCGCCGCGCGTGATGCGCGCGTGCCGCTTCGCCACAAAATGGGCACCGCATGGGACGTCGCCAACGCCGCTTTGTTTTTGGCTTCGGATGAGGCGAATTTCATTACTGGCGTCGCGTTACCGGTCGATGGCGGCGCCCTCGCTTGCATCAATTAAGCGTCATGCTTCAACTGAGGAAAGCGCGTGCAGAATTCAGAAACGTTTGACTATGTCATCGTAGGAGCCGGCAGTGCGGGTTGCGTTCTGGCCAACCGGCTCACTGCGTCCGGGCGCCATCGGGTGCTTCTCTTAGAGGCAGGTCCAAATAACCGGCATCCGTGGCTTCACATTCCACTCGGCTTTGGCAGGCTGTTCAACAATCAGCGATTCAATTGGTGTTACCAGACTGAGCCCCAGCCAGGATGTCACAACCGCAGGATCATCGCCCCGCGTGGCAGGGTTCTCGGTGGATCCAGTTCGATTAATGGACTGATCTATATCCGCGGACAAGCGGAGGACTTCAACATTTGGCGGCAACTGGGGAATGCCGGCTGGAGCTTCGAAGAAGTATTGCCCTATTTTCGAAAGGCAGAAGACAATGAACGCGGTGAGGATCAATTCCATGGAGTTGGCGGCCCCCTCGCCGTTTCTGACTTATGTGACCGCCATCCTCTCGCCGAAGCCTTTGTCGAGGCAGCGTTGCAATGCGGGCAGATCCGCAATGACGATTTTAACGCTTCGATCCAAGAAGGCGCAGGGTATTACCAGACTACAATGCGCAACGGGGTGCGCTCCTCGACCGCTGCCGGCTATCTCAAGCCAGCGCGACGGCGCGCCAACCTTAAAGTGGTTTCGGAAGCGCTTGCCACGCGTATTGTCTTCGAAGGTCGACGTGCGACCGGCATAGAGTATGTTGCCGGGAACAAAAAATGCCGCGCCGGCGCCAATGCCGAGGTGATTGTCGCTGGCGGCGCGTTCAATTCGCCGCAACTATTGCAGCTCTCTGGCCTAGGCCCAGCATCGCTCCTTCAATCCCACGGTATCATCGTAATCGCCGATGCTCCGGGCGTCGGCGACGATCTCAACGACCATATTTCGGGCCGCATCATGTTGCGCTGCAAGGAGCCGATCACGCTCAACGATGCGGTACGCAGCTGGACCGGCAAGCTTGCCCACGGCTTGCATTACTTGTTCACGCGCCGCGGTTATCTCGCAATTCCAGCGATCTCGTCCGGATGCTTTTTGCGTGCGCATCACGCCTCCGCGACACCCGACTCGCAATGTTCGATTTCGCTATTCTCTGCCCAGACCATCGGCGGCGAGCTGCATCCTTTTCCAGGAGTGACGGGCAATTGCGTGTTGCTGCGGCCGGAGAGTCGGGGCTATGTACGCATCAGATCAGCCGATCCACGAGACGCCCCGGCAATCAATCCGAATTATTTGGCAACCCAAAAGGACCGCGAGACGATCGTGGCGGGTGTCGCAGCGATGCGCCGCATCTTCCAAGCGCCCGCTATGGCGCGCTACATCGCCGAGGAGATCGAACCAGGCCACCAGTGCGACAGCGACGATGACTTACTCGATTTCATCCGCCGCCGCTGCTCCACCACCTATCATCCGGTGGGCACCTGCCGCATGGGCCAGGACCAAAAGGCCGTGGTCGACGAACGGCTGCGCGTGCGCGGCTTCGCCGGTTTGCGTGTGGTCGACGCCTCGATCATGCCCGCGGTCGTTTCCGGAAATACCAATGCCGCCACGATTATGATCGGCGAGAAGGGCGCAGACATGATACTCGAAGACGCAAAGGCCCTGCATTGAGAAACTGTTCAATGTCCGCGGGCGTTGAATACAGATAGAGAACACGTACCTGTCGTTTGCTTGCGCCGGCGAGTGGATTGTTTATCAAGATTTGTCCATTGCATTGTCGGCAACGAGTTCTGCGCCGTTGATGTAACTTGCGGCGTCCGAGACAGCAAAGACGATGAGATTGGCGATCTCCTCAGGCGTACCCCAGCGCGTATCGCGCACGCCCTGATTGCTCGACCAAAGTGATCGCTCGCGGGCGGCGTCCTCGGGACCGAGCTGGCGCTTGGCAAGTTCTCGTTCCCATTTGGCAAAGCGCTCCGGAGTATTGATGAAGCCCGGTATCACGCAATTGACGCGGATATTGTGCGGCGCAAGCTCGTTAGCGAGCACCTTGGAGAAGCGGATTTCAGCCGATTTCGCCGGACCGGTGCAGGAGGACAAGAATGGCGGGTTTAGGGTCATGATCCCGGTCTGGCCGCTCACATTGACGATCCGGCCGCCGCCCTGAGCGATCATCATGGGCACTATGCGCTGACAAATACGAAACTGCGCGAAAAAATTGATCGCCATGCCCTCGACGAGTTCTTCATCAGTTACTTCGAGAAATGGTTTGTAGGTACCCGTGCCGGCATTGTTGATGAGAATGTCAATTCGGCCGAGCTTGTCGCTGACGATGCGTGGAATCATTTCAATCTGTTCAAGTTTGGTCACGTCCAACGGGTGTGTCTCGATCTTTGCCTGTGTAGTTCGCATAATGTCGCGCGCTGCGTCGGCGAGCGCCGACTCTCGGCGCGCGCAGATTAGAACCTTTACGCCCTCCCGCGCGAGCGCGCGCGCCGTCTCAAGGCCTATTCCCTTGCTCCCGCCAGTCACGAGCGCCGTTTTGTCGGCGAGGCCCATCTCCATCGCTCTGGCTCCTCTTCAAAGGCTTGCGCTGCTCGGCGGCTCAAGATTGTACGCAGACTCGGGACGCTAATCATGGTGGAGATGCGCGAGAAAAAAGTTGGGAGAAATCCCACCCCTGCGGCAAGCGCCCCGCCACTCTTCATTCGTTCGACCGCCGACCAACGATGCGGTGCACGAGTCGCGGCACCGCTTTGCGGGCCATCAGGTCGGGGCTATAGTACGTCGTAAGGTCGCAAGAGAACATGACAGCTGGGAGTAAGCCAAGGGCAAGCCGAGCCAAGTCAAGGGAGGATTCAAAATGCCGATCACTCGTCGTCAAGCGCTTGGATCCGCAGGCGCCGCCATCGCAGCCAGCACGCTTGCCAAGCCCGCAATTGCCGTGAATGACCCGATCCGCGTCGGTTATCTGCCGGCGCTCACTGGCCCGTCGTCCTCCACGGGTATCGGCATCAATCGCGGAATCCAATTGGCGGTGCAGGAGATAAACGCGGCCGGCGGCATAAATGGCCGGCAGATCGAATTGATTACTCGCGATACCCAAAGCGACCCGACAAAGGCTGTCAATGGAGCGGCGGAGCTGTCACACGGACAGAATGTGAGCGTCGTCTTCGGGCCGGTGAATTCCGGCGAGTCGCTTGCGGTCGTGCCCCTGCTCGCGCGCACCAACACACCGCAGGTCCATCCTTGTTGGGTCGATACCCTGACGGATCCACAGAAATATCCGATGTGCTTCCGAAACGCGCCCACTAACCAGCAGATCGGCGCCGCCGCGAACCGTTATGTCGTGGAAGTGCTCAAGCGCAAAAAGGTCGCGGTGATCAGCGACACGACTGGCTATGGTACCGCGTCGGTTAACGCCTATGTGCCGATGCTCCAGGGGAAGGGCGCGGAAGTCGTCTATCAGGGCAACGTCGACGCAGCCAATCCTGACCTAAAGCCCGAGCTTCTGCGGATGCAATCCGCAGGGGCGGAAGCAATCATGCCGTGGAGCGTCAATGCTGGCTTTCTCTCGCGCATCATCAACACGCGAGGCAATATGGGTTGGGATGTGCCGATCGTCGGCCAAACCACACTTGGCTCAGGTCAGACAAAAGCGCTGCTGGAGAAGCCCGAATACTGGGCGAAGGTTTATCCGAACAATTTCCGCAACGTCTGTTACGGCCAGGGCGGAAAACTTCCGGAGCGCACCACTGCCTTCGTAGACCGTTTGAAGAGCGCCAAGATCGACATGGGCGACACCCTCTTGTGGTGGATCGCGCTCGGCTATGACAGTCCGCGCATGATCGCCGATGCCATGAAGGCCATCGGACCCGAGCCACAACAAATTGTCGGCTACCTCAACAAACTCAAGGGATTCCCGGGCGTCTACGGTGACATATCCTTTAGCCCCGATCGGCATAACGGCTACCCGGACGAGGAAGTGGTGATGGTCGAGGCTAATTCGCTCAAGGACGGTGCATTCAATTTAGCTCCCGGCTACAGCTCTTGAGCCAATGATCGAATCGATCGTCTCGACTGGGGTGGCGATCGGCTGCATCTACGCACTGATCGGCATTACTTATAACGTGATGTTTTCTGCCTCGCGCGTGTTCAGCTTTACCGCGGGCACGCTCGGTATGTTGGGCGGGGTGCTGGGCGCACTGTTCATCGCCCAGATGGGCGTGCCCCTGATTGCAGGCTTTCTCCTGGTACTTGCCGCCGGCGCGGTTTTCGGCATCGTCACCGAAATTGTCGCGGTGCGGCCGGTACTTAAGAGCTTGGATCAGCATCTCTACGTGCTTTCCACGCTTGCATTGGCACTCATGGTTCAGCAGTTCACCGCGATCGAGTGGGGAACCGAGTCACGACCATTTCCACGCCTCTTTGACATTGCGCGCAGTGACTTCGATCAAGAGTTCTGGTTGCCGATGCTCGCCTGTGCGGCGGTGATCATCGGCCTGGAATTACTCTATCGCTTTACGCTGGTCGGCCGCGCCTTTCTGGCAATCTCCGAGGACAACTATGCTGCGCGCGCGCTCGGGTTACCGGAACGCGGCTTGCGCATGGCAAGTTTTGCGCTTGCCGGCATGATCGGCGCGCTGGCGGGCTTTGCGGGCGGAGAGATGCTACTCGCCTTCTTCGGCAATGCGCCGATCCTCACTTTCTATGGCTTCGTTCCGGTAGCGCTTGGCGGCATGGGAAATAATCGCGGAGCCGTGGTCGCTGGTCTCTTGCTCGGACTATTCCAGCAAGCCGCCAATTTTCTGGTAGGCGGCATTTTCGCGTCGGTGGCGGTATTCACAGTGTTCATCATCGTCCTGCTGGCACGTCCTGAGGGCCTTGCGGGCGCGTCTCTTCAGCGGCGGGTCTGATGGATGCGGCGGCAAAATTGCGTCCGAGGCGTGCAAATGTGCTCGGCTCGACAAGCACGTTCAGCGCGACGCTACCGCTACTAGTACTGCTGCTGGTGGGCCTCGGTTTCCCGTTGTTCGGTGGTGGTTACTGGGGCGTGATCGCAACCCGTGCCTGCGTTTATTGGGTGCTGGTATCGGGGCTAAACCTGGTCGTCGGATTCGCGGGCCAGATCGCCATCGGCTGGGTAGCCCTCCTGACGCTTGGGGCCTACACCACTAGCGTACTCGCAGCTGGCAACGTGACGCCAGCTTTCCCGCCCTATCTCGCTTTGGCAATTGCGGCCACGGTCGGCGCCGTGTTCGGTTTGATCATTGGATTGCCGGCACTACGCCTGCGCACATTCTACTTCGCCATCACAACACTAGGATTTGCCACGATCGTAACGCAGGTGGCTCTTGCGTGGCAAAGCGTTACCGGTGGCGGGGTGGGTGTGCCTGGGCCGATCTTTCCAGAACCGTTCTCCTCCCAGTGGGGCTTTTATTATTTTTGCTTTGGTCTGGCGGCGATCTGCACCTGGATGACAGCGAATCTGGCAGCTAGCCGATTCGGCCGCGCACTGACCGCGATCCGCGACGCGGAGGTCGCGGCGGAAGCGAGCGGCATCTCAAAGCCCGCATTGCTGGTGCCGGTATTCTTGTTTAGCGGTGCAGTCGCTGCAGCGGCCGGCGGGCTGTTCGCCTCATTGCAATCCTACATTACGCCGGACGCGTTCACACTCGACCTCTCCGTTTTGTTCTTCATCGCCATTCTGATCGGTGGGCGCGGCTCTATCCTCGGACCGCTGCTCGGTACGATTCTTTTGACAGTTCTGCCAGAATTGGCTGCGCCGCTGGTCGCCTGGTCCACGTTCCTCTATGCGGTGTTACTGCTCGTTATCGTGCTTGCAATACCGGGTGGAATTGCCGAGCTCCTCGATTTCAAGAACCGTCGCCCCCTTGCAAGTGGCCGCGCGATCATCCCTCAGCCAAATTTGATCAAGCAGTTATTCGATGAACCGCGCGAGGCTGGCACTTTGACAATTGAACGGCTGGCGATGAATTTTGGCGGAGTCAAAGCAATCGACGATCTCGATCTCGAGATCCGGCGAGGACAAGTACATGGACTGATTGGCCCCAATGGGAGCGGAAAGACCACAATCCTAAATGTTATTTCTGGTTATTACGCGCAGCAGCACGGCGCTGTCAGATTGAACGGAACTGCATTGCAGATATTGGCACGTCGACAACGCGCGCGCATGAGGATTGCGCGAACATTTCAGACTCCTCGCATTGTTGGCTCTGCGTCGGTACTGCAGAACGTCATGATTGGCGGCACCGTCGATGGTAAAGGCACGTTCGTTGAGTCATTGCTGTCACTGCCACGCCACCGTCGCGATGAAGATATACTGCACGCCACGGCAATGCTGGCCCTAGCAACGGTAGGTCTGGATCGACTAGCGCAAGTGCGAGCCAACCGTTTGCAACACAGTGAATTGCGCTTCACGGAGATCGCTCGCGCGCTAATGCTACGCCCGGCTTTCCTATTACTTGACGAGCCAGCAGCAGGCCTCACGACGGAGGAGATCGAGCGGCTTGGCGCCTTGCTCCTGGCAATCGCCCAAGTGGGCACCGGCGTGCTCGTGGTTGAGCATCACCCCGATCTGATCTTTGACATATGCCATCACGTCACCGTGCTCAATCTCGGTAGGCTGCTAGCGGCTGGGACACCGGCTGAAATCCGGTCGCATCGGGAGGTAGTCAATGCCTACCTTGGCGGCTGAGTCACTACTCCAAGCCTCCGATCTTTCCGCCGGTTACGGTAAGATCCGAGTACTCCACGGTGTCGACCTCACGGTGGGCACCGGCGAGATCGTGGCGCTCCTTGGGCCCAACGGAGCCGGCAAAACAACGCTATTGCGCGCGGTATCCGGGCTACTGCCGTGGTCGGGAAACGTGCGTTTCGCCGGCCGCGATCTCACAGGGGCCAGTCCGCGCGACGTCATTAAAGCGGGGCTTGGGCATGTCATCGAGGGACACCGAGTATTCACGCAGCTTCCGGTGCTCGACAACCTGCTGTTAGCCGCTTACGACCTGCCGCGCGGCGAGCGCACCGCCCGTGTTGAGGAAGTGCTCGAGCTGTTCCCTGAGGTCGCCGCAAAGCGCCACGAACGCGCAGCTTCGCTCTCCGGCGGTCAGCAGCAGATCCTGGCGGTGGCGCAGGGTTTGGTGCGACGACCGAAACTGTTAATGCTGGATGAACCGTCCGCCGGCCTGTCGCCGGTATTAGTGGACCGCGTCCTGGTGGTGCTCCGGCGGTTGCGGGAGGCTGGCACCGCAGTGCTACTCGTGGAGCAGTTGATCGAGAAGGCCCTGGCCCTTGCCGATCGCGTTTATGCGCTTGCACGCGGATCAATCGTTCTGGAAGCCAGAACTGATGAAGCTGATTTGCCGCTGCGGCTGGAGCATGCCTATTTGGCAACCGCTAGGCACACTCCAAAATCTGACTGATTTTTCGAAAGGCGCCCTCGATGAATCTTGGTTTGAAAGACTGCAAAGTCTTCATCGCCGGCGCCAGCAAGGGACTCGGTAAAGCTTGCGCCAAAGCATTGGCGGACGAAGGTGCCCGCGTCTTCATCTGTGCGCGCAATAAGCAAGCGCTCAAGCGAGCTGCGTCCGAATTCGGCGCGGCCGGTTATTCAGCCGCCGACGTTTCCCTTCTGGCAGAGGTGAAGCGTGTTGTGGCCGACGCTATTGCCGCATTGGGCGGTCTGGATTGCCTTGTCACCAATGCCGGCGGTCCGCCAACCGCTCCCTTCGAAAGGGCTAGCGATGAGGACTGGGATAGCGCCTATAAAGTCAATTTGATGAGCGCCGTTCGCCTCATTCGTGAAGCATTGCCAGCACTGAAGTCCTCCGGCAGGGGGCGCATCGTCAACCTGACTGGGTACGGCGTAAAAGAACCCCTGACTGATCTTGTTGTCTCGGATTCGGTTCGCGCCGGCGTCACGGTCATGGCCAAAACTATTGCGACTGACCTCGCGCCATACGGCATCACCGTTAATAATATCGCGCCCGGTCCCATAATGACCGATCGCCTCATCGAAATACTTTCCGCTAGAGCGAAGACCTCGGGTATGCCAGTGGACGAACAATTTAAGCTCTTTTCCGAAACAATTCCGCTCCGGCGCATGGGAAAACCGCACGAAATCGGCGATCTCTGTGCTTATCTCTGTTCGTTGCAAGCCGGCTATCTAACCGGTCAGACGATTGTCGTCGACGGCGGCATCAATCGATCGATCTAGATAAACGCTGAAGCATCGACGCCTTTGGCTGCAATGGACCGCTTGCCAAGCGCGCTATTTCTCCAGCGCGGCGAGCGCCTCACGTTGAGCGAGTGAGCGTCGCGGGAATTGGAGGATGCTTGGAGCCAAAGAGCCGGTTGAATCCAACTACCGTCGGCGTCATTTGCGGCATTGTGGCGTCCGTATTCTGGGCGGCCGGATTTGCCGGAGTTCGCTATGGACTCAACATCGGATTCTCCCCCGCAGACATCGCCGTTCACCGTTATTTCTGGTCGGGTCTCGCACTCTTGCCAGTCGTGGTGCGAGCCGGCATCGCTGATCTAAATGGTATTGGGTGGGCGCGCGGAATTTTGCTTACGTTGCTGGGCGGACCTACTTTCGCGATTATCGGATATGCGGGTTTTCTGTTCGTACCGCTCGGCCACGGAGGTGTGATTCAACCGTCGTGCGGAGCACTGGGTGGCTTGCTTCTCGCTACGTTGGTACTGCGGGAAAAGCTCATAACTTCGCGGCTGATCGGCGCGCTGATTATTGTCAGCGGACTAGTGGTGATTGGCGGTGAAGGTGCGGTCACATTCGGCGAACAGGGAGTGGCCGGGGATCTCCTCTTTGTATTGGCGGGATTGATGTCTGCCGGTTTCAGCACCGTGCTGCGGATGTGGCGTGTCGCTCCAATGCCCGCTGCGGCGACAATCGGTGTGCTGTCGTTATTCGGACTGCCCATCTATTGGTCGCACTACGGCCTTGCAAACATGATCTCGTTGGGGTGGCGCGAAAACCTTCTTCAAGCAGTACTGCAGGGTGTGTTGGCGGGGCCGGCAGCTTTGTATCTCTTCGTCAAATCGATTGCTCTTATCGGAGCTGGGCGCGCGGCCATATTTTTCTCGCTCGTGCCACCATTTGTACTGCTCATCGGATGGCTGGTCCTTGGAGAAGCGCCGACTCTCCTTCAAGTAATGGGGCTAATAATTGTGTTGGTCGGGTTCCAGCTGACGCAGAAGGAATGAAAATTCCGTCACGCTGGGTGATAAACGTCTTTGCGACAAGAATCCTGTAAGAAATTAGCGCGATTGGGCGTTGCCGTAGCGTATCACTTCTTGCCGCTCCCTTAACCAAGACTGCTCATCCGCTAGAGCCAGCACGTCTAGGTCTTTTGGCGTCGCCGCCGCGTCGTCCACCCATTCGCGCAGCAACGGGCCGCCATTGATCACGTCGATGGCGAGTTTGTCTCGCTCGTACTCGTAGGCGAAATCGCGCCACAGCTGGTAGTCGGAATACAAACGGCGGATAGCCTTGAACGCGAGCGCCTGGATACGCCACGGCCTGAAAGCCTGGTGATCGTAGACGGCATCTTCAGTGTGGATCTGAATGCCGTTGCACAGTTTGGCAACATGTTTGTGAAAAGTGGGCTCAAACCAGCAGTCACGCAGCCGGCAACCGCGCAGCCAATGCGGCGCCAGAGAAGCCATTTCTTTCATGATGGCCCGTGCATCGATATCGGGAGCTCCAAACAGTTCGAGCGGTCGTGTCGTCCCTCGGCCTTCCGACAGCGTCGTTCCCTCGACCATCACTGTGCCCGCATAAGCGCGAGCCATCCACAAACTTGAAGCGTTTGGACTGGGGTTAACCCACGTCCGTTCGCCAAGCGGCCAACCGAATCCTGGTGCAGCATCGGGCTGCCAGCCTTGCATCTCGATAACACGGTACTCGACATCAAGCTTGAGGGTCCTGGTGAACCACGAACCAAGCTCACCGAGCGTCAGCCCGTAACGCATCGTTAGCGGTCCGGCACCCACAAAGCTTTGCCATCCCGCTCGCAGCATCAAACCTTCGACAGGTCGACCAACAGGATTTGGCCGATCCAGTACCCACACCGCTTTTTTATGTTTCGAAGCCGCTTCGAGGACATATCGGAGGGTCGTTATGAACGTGTAAATCCGGCACCCCAGATCCTGCAAATCGACGAGGATGACATCGCACGTATCCATCATCGCATCTGTCGGCCTACGGACGTCGCCATACAAACTAAATACCGGGATGTTGTGTACGGGATCGTTGAAGTTTGGCGACTCGATCATGTTGTCTTGCTTGTCGCCACGTAAGCCATGCTGCGGACCAAACGCCGCGGTGATAGTTATATCGCCGCATGCGGCCAGCGCATCGAGCGAGTGTGTCAAGTCTGCCGTGACTGAGGCGGGATGGGCCAACAACGCAATGCGCCTGTCACTAAGCGGCTTGCGCAAACTCCGTTCGGTTATGAATCGATCAATGCCAAATCTCATGGTCACTATGATTCACGCGAGTTCAAGCGCAAAGCAATTGGAATGATGAAAATCCGCGTTGCCGGGTGGGTGCGCCAATGCCCAATATGATCGATGGCCGTTAATTTCCTCAATCACTGCCGAGAGCCCGACTCGCAACGTCGAGCCGCGGGACAACAGTGCTTGGCCCAGGTTCAGTGACGCTTGCAAGACGTAGCGCTCGGGACTCGATCGCACCGTGATTTGGGGCGCGTTGATCTCGGTCGCAACATGCATGTCGGTGCGGTAGTCGCTAAACCGATAGGCTGCCCACTGTGTCGAGGGTGCGAAGTTGAACTCGTAATACGCGACGCTTTGCGCACTCCCAATGAAGGCCTCGAAGCAGGTGTGTCTCCAAAGCTCGTCAGTCCGGGTACCGGCGTTCGCGGAAGGCACTGCAAGGTCCCCTATCGTGCCAGTCACGACATAGGCAAATATCAAATTATGGGGTTGTGGACGGAGAACTTCCACATCGATGTGTGTTACTGCGAAACAAGTCGACCCCGGATGAAGCCGCAACGCTTGGCGCATTCCAGCATTCTAGCGTGCGGGTATTATTCTGGAAATGCTCGCCAAAGCGAAGCTCCCACGAGAGGAAACTTTTGGCTGACAATGTCC
>Ga0126369_10003375_pt1 | contig 11536 bp, 11 predicted proteins | sample PanSoiMetaPlot_1_FD_109646 | JGI IMG/M metagenome (GOLD analysis project Ga0126369, IMG submission 109646) | Tropical forest soil microbial communities from Panama - MetaG Plot_1 | ecosystem: Environmental > Terrestrial > Soil > Tropical forest > Bulk soil | place: Panama | collected 2016-02-17 | reverse complement strand
GGCGAACAGATGATAGAACGGCTGATCCTTGTGCGGCCGGACATCCGCTGGAATGGATTCGTACCACTCGTCGGTATTATTGAATTCCGGATCAATGTCGAACACCACGCCGCGGAACGGAAACACGCGGTGACGCACGACCTCGCCGATCTTGAATTTCGCCAACCTAGTCTTGTTCATAGGTTACATACTAGCCCATAATTGTGGCGCGCAAGCCCCTCCAAAAGTGGGCCGCATGGTTATCGACCATCACTTTTTCATAGTCCATAACTCGCTGCAACGGCAGGGTCTTTGGCCGCGACCAGCCGCGCAAGGTCGACCACCACTTTGGCCTGCTTCCAGGTTGCGTCGTCCTGCATCTTGCCGTCGATCATCACTGCGCCGGTGCCATCCGGCATGGCGTCGAGAATTCTTTTGGCGAATTTCACCTCGGCCGGATCGGGTGAGAACACCTGCTTGGCGATTTTGATCTGCGAGGGATGCAACGACCAGGCGCCGGCGCAGCCCATCAAAAAGGCATTGCGAAATTGTGCCTCGCATCCGGCCGGATCGGAGAAATCGCCGAACGGTCCGTAGAACGGTTTGATGCCGGCGGCGGCGCAAGCGTCAACCATCTTCGCAGTCGTGTAGTGCCAGAGATCCTGCTGAAAGGCGGGGCGGGGAGCATCACCGCCGTCATCGGCAAGCACCTTGTAGTCGGGATGGCCGCCGCCGACACGGGTCGTCTTCATGGCCCGCGACGCCGCGAGATCGGCCGGGCCGAGGCTCATACCGTGCATCCGTGGAGACGCTGACGCGATCGCTTCGACGTTGTTGACGCCTTGCGCTGTCTCGAGGATCGCGTGGATCAGGATCGGCCTGCGGACCTCGTGTCTGGCCTCAAGCTGGGCGAGAAGCTGGTCGAGGTAATGAATGTCCCACGCGCCCTCGACCTTCGGCAGCATGATCACATCGAGCTTGTTGCCGATCGCGCCGACGATGTCGACGATGTCGTCGAGCACCCACGGCGAATTCAGCGCATTGATCCGCGCCCACAATCCGGTCGCGCCGAAATCATGGGCCTGCGCCATCGCGATGAAGCCTTGGCGTGCGGCTGCCTTGGCATCAGCGGGGATGGCGTCCTCGAGATTGCCGAGCACCACGTCGACCTGCGTGATCAGCTCCGGCACCTTCTGCCGCATTTTCTCGACATGCGGCGGCACGAAGTGGATCATGCGCTCGAGTTTCACCGGCAACTCGCGCCACGGCGCCGGGGCGCCCACGGCCAGCGGCTTGTAGAAGTTGTTTGGAAGCTTCATGAACGATCCCTGTCGGCGCATTGAACTGCCGCCTAAGCTACAGCATTGATTGAGGCAAAGCGCGTGCCATGACCTCCCAGACATCCATCGCACTTCAGCCGTTGTCGGGGCTGGTGGTCCTCGACTTCACCACGTTGCTGCCGGGGCCTCTGGCGACGCTCATGCTGGCGGAAGCCGGCGCCGAGATCATCAAGGTCGAGCGGCCCGAAGGCGAGGAGATGCGCTCCCACGGCCCACATGTGGCCGGCGAAAGCGTGCCTTTTGCGCTGCTCAATCGCGGCAAGCGCTGCATCAGCCTCGATCTCAAGAGCGCGGAGGAGCGCGCCCGGCTCGCGCCGAGTCTTGCTCGCGCCGATGTCCTGGTCGAGCAATTCCGGCCAGGCACGATGGCGCGCTTCGGCCTCGGCTACGAGGCCGTCGCCGCCGTCAATCCGCGCATCGTCTATTGCTCGATCTCGGGCTACGGCCAGAGCGGGCCTCGTGCCGGTGAAGCCGGCCACGACCTCAACTATATCGGCAACACCGGATTGCTCGCGCAGCAGCCGGGTCCGGCCGATCGTCCGGTCGTGCCGCCGGGATTGATCGCCGATATCGGCGGCGGCACCTTCCCGGCGGTGATCAACATTCTGCTGGCGCTGCGCCAGCGAGACCTCACGGGAAAAGGTTGTCATCTCGACATCGCCATGGCCGACGCGATGTTCACGTTCGCCTGGCAAGGGCTCGTGTGCGGCTTTGCAACCAAGCGATTTCCCGGCGCCGGTGAGACCGCGCTGACCGGCGGCTCGGCACGCTATCAGCTCTATCCGACCGCCGATGGCCATCTCGTTGCCTGCGCGGCGCTGGAGCAGAAATTTTGGCTCGCGTTCGCCGCGGCGATCGGGCTCGCGCCGCAATTCCTCGACGACGGGCGCGATCCCGTCGCTGCCAGGGAGGCGGTTGCGGCCATCATCGCGGCAAGGCCGGCGCAGGAATGGCGACCGATCTTTGCCGCAGCCGACTGCTGCGTCACGATCGTGGCGTCGCTCGAGGAGGCGGTCCGGGATCCGCATTTCGTCGGCCGCGGCTTGTTCGCGCAAACGCTGGTGGGGCCGGGGGGCGCTGTCATGCCGGCCCTGCCGGTGCCGATCGCGCCTTGCTTCCGTTCCCCCGCGAGTGCGGCGGCGTCGGGGCGAACCGAGATTGGTGTGATCGAGGCTACAGCGCCTCCCCCCGCATGAGCCGCGGTTGACTCACTGCGGGCATCGCTCCCTCTCGCATGACCGCGCGACGCAACGGGCCAAGGCGCTGAAGGAGATAAAGCGACAGACCGCGGGCGCCTTGAACGGGCAGGAAGTCCGAGAGCAGGGAGCGGTTGAGAATATCAACCGCGACGGTGCGGGCCGTCACATCGGCGCGCCGAATGTGCTCATAGCGATCGGTCACCGCGACGCCACCGATGTCGGAGCCGGTTCGATGCGCGTGTGCTGTCAGTTCGGCGATGACTGCTGCATCGCGCAGGCCGAGGTTCAGGCCTTGTGCGCCGATCGGGGGCATCACGTGGGCGGCCTCGCCCACGAGCGCAATGCGGCGACTGGCGAAGCGTCGCGCCGTCTGCACCGCCAGTGGAAATTTTCCGTGGCCCGGTTCGACCGTGATCTTTCCGAGGATCGAGTGCGAACGCCGCTCGATCTCTTCGGCGAGCGTCGCTGCGTCTTCCGCGTCGAGATGTCCGGCGTCGGCGACGACGGCAACGAGGCTCGATCGCGGTCCCGGCAGCGGTACCAGGGTGAACGGGCCTGATTCTGTGTGAAATTCGGTCGAGATGTCTTGATGTGCACGGGAGTGGCCGAGGTTGAAGGTCAAGGCGGTTTGCCGATAGCTCCAGCCTTGCGTTTCGATCCCGGCGGCCGCTCGGCAGAGCGAATTGTGGCCATCGGCGCCGACGACAAGGCGAGCGACAATCTCGTCGCCTGCGGCCAACGCTACGTCCACGCTGCCTTCGCCGATGGTAACCGTACGCGCCGAGTCATCGATCCAGGCGAGGTTGGCGAGAGCGCGCGCGCGTTCCGCCAAAGCAGCGACGAGATGGCGGTTCTCGATGTTCCAGCCGAAGGCGTCCAGGCCGATTTCGGACGCGGAAAACCTTGTTTCCGGCGCGCGCCAGAGGCGCCGCGTATCGTCGATGATCCGCATCGTGCGCAGCGGAGCCGCGAATTGTCGGCAGGAGGTCCAAACGCCGATGGTGTCGAGCGCGGTGACCGAGGTCGCCAGCAGCGCCGTCGTGCGATTGTCGGTCGGCCGTCGACCGGCGACGAGAGTGGTTGCGAGGCCGGCGCTCGCGAGCGCGATCGCCGCGGTCAGGCCCGCTGGGCCTCCGCCGACGACGGCAACGTCTGATTCCGTTCGGGCCACGCCGCTCATCTCCGCCGCGCCGAGGCTTCACACCCGAGGCCTCATGATCGCTGCGCTTAATGTAACACCGCAACGCGGAATCACGCAGGCCAGTCACTGGGCATGGCGTCGAGTCAAAAAGAGGGCCCCGCAAGCGGGGCCCAAAGTCTTAAGAGGGTAGTAGACAGCTCATTGAGACGGCGCCGGTTGCCTCGGACGGCGTCGTCGCAACGGATGGTTCGCCCATCGCTGGATCCTGTAGCTGCTCGCACAATAACGGCCTATCGGGTGAACCCTGTAGTGCCTCAGGTGATCACCTGAGAGCGCGGCCGATTTCAGATACCTTGGTTAATGAGAGACCGAGCGTCTCCGCTTGTCGCGGCGCGGGTTTCGCGACGAAGCTACTTTTCTGGATCCTCGTTTGTCGACGGGCCGGTGCCGACAAAATACAGGATCGTTCCCTCGTCCTTTGTCACGCCGAAATGGCGGAGATGAGCGGGCTCGGTGAAGAAGCTGCCGGCTGGCTTCCGATCAAGTTTGCTTTCGTCAAACTTGTCGCCATAGCCGTGGTAGAATGTGCCGGACAAAACCACAGCATATCTGTCGTCGGGATGTGAGTGCGCCTTGTACACGGCGTGAGGCGGCCACCGTACCAGCTGGATATAAAGTCCCGGTTTGCTTCGATCGCCAATCACCGTCGCAAAGCTCCTGCCGCTGCCGTCAGGGCTTGGCTTCCACTCCATCTTGTCGATCTCGATTCCGAACGGAATCAGCGCGGATTGTTGGGCGAGCGCCGGAGTACTGAGGAGCAAGCCCAACAGGAGCGCGAGAATCGGGCGAGCCATACGTTTCTCCACGGGCTAGGATTGTCGCAGCATGGCATGACGCATTCCACCGACCAAACTGGACGTTTCTCGCCGGCCGAAGCTCACATCGCTCGCGCGCGCACGCGGCCAAGGCTGATCGCGATGGCGTGTTTGCTTTCGCTGGCGGGACTGGGCTGGGCCTATCTTGGACTGCTGGTCGCCGGACACTTGGCGGGTGAGGAGGCGAACCGCCTCGGCCCCGGCATGGGCGTTTTCGATCTTGTACTGCGCCATCACGACCTCGGGATCTTTGCCCGCGCCATCTATGCCGCGATTTGCCAACCGAGCTTCGGGCATGCCGCGGTATCGGGATTGTGGGGCGCCGCCCTCGTCTTCGCCATGTGGTTGGCGATGACGTTGGCGATGATGCTGCCGACGGCGGGGCCGATGATTGTCACCTACGCGGAGATTGCCGAAACCGCGGTCGCCAAGGGGGAGCCGGTTGTCTCTCCATTGGCGTTGATCGCGGGCTACGTGGCGATCTGGATCGGGTTCGCTCTCGTGGCTTCCTCGCTTCAGGTCGCGCTCACCCAAGCAGGGCTTCTCGACCCGACGATGGGGGCGGTCGGTCCGCTGTTTTCCGGCGCGATCTTTCTCGCCGCTGGCGCCTACCAATTCTCAGCCCTGAAGCACGCCTGCGTCACGCTGTGCCAGCGCCCGTTTCCGTTCTTTCTCGCGAACTGGTCGACGGCGCCTGCCGGGATCCTTCGTCTTGGACTGCGGCAGGGAACCTATTGCCTGGGCTGCTGCTGGGCGATGATGCTGCTGATGTTCGCGGTGGGCGTGATGAACGTGATCTGGATGGCGGCCCTTGGGCTCATCATGGCGACCGAGAAGCTCGCGGCCACGACCCGCTTCAGTCGTGCCGTGGGGGTGGGGTTTGGCCTGATCGGCATGGGGCTCGTGGGAACCGCGATCGCGGCCCATTGGCCAAGGTAAAAGCAAGTCGTGTAAGGTAGACACCAAGTCGTCGACGTGAGGAAAAGGTTCGTGGCGGAAGCGTGGACTCTGCGGGGTGAGTTGATTCTGGCGTGCAACTGCACGATTTTCTGTCCCTGCACCCTGTCGCTCGGAAAGGCACCACCAACGGAGGGCTATTGCCAGACCTGGGCAGGCATTCGCATTGACGAGGGCCGGTTCGAAGCGATCGATCTTTCCGGCATCAAGATTGGCCTCATCATGGAAATCCCAGGATTGATGTCCCGCGGCAATTGGACCGCCGGGCTATTCATCGACCAGCAAGCCTCGATCCAAGCGGTGAAAGCGTTGACCAAGATCTTCACGGGCAGGGCAGGGGGCTCGACGCACCTCCTGTCGATCCTGGTCGGCCACTTTCTCGGCGTGCGCCAGGCGAGCATCACCTACGATGTCAACGGAGACACGCGGATGTTTAGCGTCGACAAGCTCGTTAAAGGCACGGTGACTCCGATCGAGGGCAAGAACAAGGATCAGCCGGTGGTCATTCGCAACAGCGAGTACTGGATCGCGCGTGATATCATCGTCGCGCGGGCGGACCAGTCGCGGGTACGCGCTTTCGGTCGCAACTGGGACTTCGCTGGGCGCTCGGCGGAAATCTGCAAGCTCGATTGGGGCAATCAAGTCTAGGACAGGGAAGGCGGGATCTCAGTCGCGGGAATGTTGAGCTGGCCGCCAAGTAGCCGCCAATTGACGCGACTTGGCCCGCATTTTCAGAGGGGGTGGGTGACGATCTCGCATTGAGTTCCAGCACGCAACCAAACCGCATTAGCGCCGCACGCGGTCCATCGGGATCGCGGCGGCGCTTTCGCTTTTGGATTGCGGCGCGGATGGCGGTGGTCAGTTGCGCCAGCTGGCGTCATTCTGATCGAGCATCCGTTGATAGGCTGGCCAATCGGCCGAGCCGCGACCGCTGTCGTGATGCTGGTACTGTCGCGCGGTCTTTTCGCAAACCTCCGGCGCAATCTCGAATAATTCCTCGCCGGTCGCCTGCATCATCAGCTGGATTTTTGCCGCCTCGATCAGCGATTTCATCAGCACGAAGGCTTCGCGCGCGGTTTTGCCGACGGTCAGCAGGCCGTGATTGCGCATGATCAAGGCGCGATTTTCCGCGAGGTCGGCGCGGATGCGCGCGCGCTCGTCGAAGTCCTCGGTGATGCCTTCGTAGGCATGATACCCGACGCGTTTGTAAAACCGGATCGCGGCCTGTGAGACCATGCGCAGGCCGTTCTTCAGTCCGGAAATTGCCATGCCCAATTCCGTATGGACATGGATGGCGCAATTCACGTCGGGACGGCCGGCCAGCACACCGCCATGCAGCGTGAAGCCGGGACGGTTGACGCCAGCGGATTCGTCGAGGTCGGCGTCCATGTCGACCTTGACCAGATTGGTAGCGGTGACTTCGGTATAGAGCAGCTCGTGCCGCTTGATCAGAAACTTCCGTTCTTCGCCGGGCACGCGCATCGAGCTGTGATTGTAGATGGCGTCGTCCCAGCCGTGGTGCGCGATCAGCCGATAGACGGCGCTGAGATTCGTTCGCGCCTCCCATTCTTCTGATGACATCTCCGCAGGGACGGCCACTGACGGCTGGGTGTGCAAGTTCATGGCAGGCTCCTCCTAACGTTGAATCGAGCATATCACGCCGCGCGACCCCGCGTAGTCGTGTTTCCTATTCGTGAGAGCCAAGTCGGTGGTCAGGACTGAATGACAAAACCATCCTCTGTCGCGGGGCGACGCGGGCAGAGCCAGAGCGGTCGCTCCGCGCGATGCCTGCCTTTGTGTCTCATTTACTGGCTGTTCGAGATGTTGCTATTTTTCCAGCAGCGGCGATACGGACGCTTCAAAACAAAACAAGACGCGCCGCAGGGAGGACAAAATGATTGTTGCGCGCTTGTTCTCGGCGGCGATTCTTGCTGTATCCACTTTGTGGACCGCCGCAGCCTCGGCCGAAACCTATCCAGATCGTCCTGTTACCATGATCGTGGGGTTTGCGCCCGGCGGGGTCGACGACGCGACGGCACGCATCATCCAGGACGCCATGCAGAGAGCTCTTGGCCAAACGATCGTCGTCCAAAATATCAGCGGAGCCGGCGGTATGATCGCGGCCGACAAGGTGGCCCATGCCGACCCCGATGGCTACACCATATTGCTGCATCAAGACGCGCTGGCGGCCGGCATGACGCTTTATCCGGATCACACGTTCGACGCGGAGAAAGACTTCGTCCCCATCGGTCTGGTCAATACCTCGATCAATACGATAGCGGGGCGTCCAACCCTGCCGCCAAACAATTTCGACGAACTCTTGCGTTGGATGAAACAGCCCGACCAGATGATCAAGGTCGGGCACCCCGGCGTCGGTTCGTTCGGTCATTTGGGCGAGGTGCTGGTCTTCCAGGAGCTCGGTGTGAAGGTCACCCAGGTGGCTTATCGCGGCGCGGGTCCGGCGCTGGTCGATCTATTGGCCGGGCAAGTGGACTTGGGTCCGATCTCCGCGGTCGTCGCCCAGCCGCTGGTCAAAGCCGGCAAGCTCAAAGCCTACGCTGTCGTCGGCAGCAAGCGGTTCGCCGGTCTGCCTGAGCTGAAGACGATGGGCGAGCTCGGGTACAAGAACCTCGATGCCGATTTCTGGCACATGCTCCTAGCGCCGGTCGGCACACCGCGGCCGATCGTCGATAAGCTCAACGCCGCGCTGCGCGCTGCGCTCGCCGATCCCAAGGTGCAGAAGACCTTTGCAGACGGCGGAATGGACGAATATCCGCCCGACCAAGAAACACCCGAGGCCGCGAGTGCACTGCTTAAGCGCGAGATCGGGCGCTGGGGCGACGTGATCCGTACCAACAACATCGTGGCTAAGTAAATTTTGACTATCAGTGGCATTTCCCTTGGGGGATCACAGCCGCTCCACGATCGGATCAAATGCGTTTGGCCGCCAACCGACTTAAAAACTTCCGCCCACTGGCACCCCGAAAGGTATCGTGGACCTCCTCAACCACGAGATCGTACGGATCGTCCGTTTGCCCGAAATCCAGAAGCGGCTTTTGGAGCTCGGTGACGCCGGTTGCAACGACTCCATGACAGAGCGTCCGCTACTCGCTCGACTGCGGTGGCAGTCATCGCGGACGTTGCGATATTTCTCTGTCGGGCCATGAGCTCCCGCGGGTTCCGCCCCGTCGGTAATCGCGATGTAGTCCGGCCCTCGCCAGCGCGTCAAGCGAGATAACGGGACACTCGTTTGAACTCACCCACGGCCCCTGCAGCGGCTGGCACGGCGCCTTCCACGATCGACCAAGCTGCCCTAAGCTGGTGGCGGCTAGCCGCCGGCTAGCCGCCACGGTGCAGCCAACTCGATCCAAAATGATCTAACGAAAAACATCGATAAAATGGGCATAAGTCAGCATGTGTCTAATGGTCTCTAACTTGATGCACCCTACCAGATCGCCCGATTGGGGCAATCAATAGGGGCCGTTTGATGCCCTATAATCCGGAACCAACCAAGGACGACAGCGCGACCGCTGGCTCGGCTCTCTCCTTAGTGACGATCCGCGCCTTCGCCATTCACATCCTGACCGCGTCAGGAGCAGCGTTTGCGCTGCTCGCGCTTTTCGCCGCTACCGAGCACAAATGGACGCGCATGTTCCTGTGGCTGGGCGTTGCGTTGCTTGTGGATGCGATCGATGGCCCGCTGGCGCGCCGCTACAAGGTCGCCGACCTGCTGCCGCGATGGTCTGGCGAGGCCCTCGATTTCGTGGTCGATTTCGTCACCTACGTCTTTGTTCCCGCTTACACCATCGCCGCGAGCGGCGTGCTGCCGGACGCGCTCGCGCTCGCTACCGGCCTCGGCATCGTCGTCATCAGTACGCTGTACTTCGCTGATCGGCGCATGAAGACTGAAGACAATTATTTCCGCGGGTTCCCTGTCCTGTGGAACCTCGTTGCATTCTACCTGCTTTTGCTCAAGCCTCCGGCATGGCTCAGCTTCGGCATTGTCGTGCTGCTCGCGGCACTCACCTTTGTGCCGTTCCCGTTCATCCATCCGCTTCGGGTTGAGCGTCTGCGATACGTCAACGTGGCGCTCCTCATGCTCTGGTCTGCCCTCGCAGCGGTCGCGCTCGCTCGCGACATGGCGCCGGGACTCTGGGTCAGCGGCCCGCTCTGTGCGATCGCTGTCTACGTTCTGGCGGCGGGCTATTTGCGCGGCAGCTCGGGTTGAGATTGGCATGGTGGAGCTCTTGACCGACCCGCGGGCGTGGGCCGCGCTCGCGACCCTGGCAACGCTCGAGATCGTGCTCGGCATCGACAACGTCGTGTTCATCTCGGTGCTGGTTTCGCGTCTCGATGCTGTGCGCTCCCGGCGCGCGCGGCAAATCGGCCTCTCGCTCGCGTTGATTTTCAGAATTGGACTGTTATTCGGCTTGGTCAGGCTCATCGGCCTCACCGATCCGGTGGTGACGATCGTCGGAAATGCTCTCTCGTGGCGCGATATCATTCTCATCGCTGGCGGGCTGTTTCTGATCGCGAAAGCGACCCACGAAATGCACGCGCATGTGGAAGCACAGGCCGACGTCGAGATCGGCAGTCAGGCGACCGCCCGCGTCGGAACCGCTTTTGCCGCCATCGTTATCCAATTGATCGTGATCGATCTCGTATTTTCGATCGACTCCATCGTCACCGCAGTCGGAATGGCGCAGGATATCCGCATCATGGTCGCCGCGATCTTGATCGCGATCGCCGTCATGTACGCTGCCTCGGCGCCGGTGGCCGCGTTCATCGCCCAGCACCCCACCACCAAAGTGCTGGCGCTCGCCTTTCTCGTGTTGATCGGCGTAGCGCTCGTCGCCGACGGCTTCGATTTTCATATCCCGCGCGGCTACATCTACTTTGCCATGGCCTATGCCGCGGCCGTCGAAGCGGTCAACATTGCCGCCGTGCGCAGGCGCCGCCGCGCTCGCGACATCAATGTACAAACGGACAAGCAGGAAGGACCGAAATGACCGCTCCCATTCTCCTCGTGACCGGCGCAAGCCGAGGCATCGGCGCGGCGATTGCAAAGCTTGCCGGATCCCGCGGCTTCGACGTGGCCGTGAACTATCTCCGGGATCGCAAATCCGCCAACGCCGTCGTGGCCGCCATCGAGAGCGCGGGTCGGCGGGCCATCGCGGTGCAAGCAGATATGGCCAACGAAGCCGACATCGTGCGCATGTCAAAAGCGGTCGACGACGGGCTCGGGCGGCTGACCCATTTCGTCTACAACACGGGGATTACCGGACCCATGTCCCGCGTCGATGCGATCGACTCCAAGGCCGTGCGGGACGTTTTCGATATCAATGTGGTCGGAGCGATTCTGTGCGCCAAAGCCGCCATCGCGCGCATGTCCACCAGGCACGGCGGCGCCGGCGGCGCAATTGTGTTCCTGTCGTCGGCCATGGCGACGCTCGGCGGGGCAGGGGAATTCGTCTGCTATTCAGCATCCAAAGGCGCGATCGAGAGCATGACGATCGGTCTTGCGCGGGAGCTTGCAGGTGAGGGGATCCGTGTGAACACGGTGGCGCCCGGCCCCGTCGCGACGGACATTCATCCTCCCGGGCGGCTTGAGCGGCTCGCACAGCTCGTGCCGCTGGCGCGCGCCGGCACTCCGGAGGAAGTCGCTGAGTCCGTCATCTTCCTGCTTTCGACCGCATCTACGTTCACCACCGGCGCCATTCTGCGTGTGGCCGGCGGCCGCTGATTTCCGACTCCGAAACTCCGCACTGCTCGTGGAGCGGATTTGACATTCGCGAACGAGCATGCCGCAAGGGGATGCGAATGTCAGAATCGGACCACTCGCGCGTGAAATCTCCATTCAGTCCCTTGCGTCTCGTTTGCGACTACCTATGATCCGGCCGGCGGCGCCAGCCGTCAAAAGAATGGTCAAGGTGGGTTCCGGCCCTCATGGATTTGAACCTAGTCTCGAGGAGAGCGTCATGGTTGCAGCAGTGCGGGTGCATAAGCCTGGTGGTCCGGAAGTCCTGACCTTCGAGGATGTCGAGG
>Ga0126369_10003374_pt1 | contig 11538 bp, 13 predicted proteins | sample PanSoiMetaPlot_1_FD_109646 | JGI IMG/M metagenome (GOLD analysis project Ga0126369, IMG submission 109646) | Tropical forest soil microbial communities from Panama - MetaG Plot_1 | ecosystem: Environmental > Terrestrial > Soil > Tropical forest > Bulk soil | place: Panama | collected 2016-02-17 | reverse complement strand
GGTACCCAGGAAACCAACGGTGATTCCGCCTGTGCGCTTCGGCATGAACTTGCTCCTTCAACTGGCTAGGACGATTGCCAGCTAGCTTGCACGCTACAGAGCACCGCCATGACCCCCGTGGTCATTCTCCCCGACAAAAAGAAAGCGCCCCTCCTGGGACTGAGGGGCACTTCCTGTCACCGCAATGTCTACGGCTGGAAAGCAGACATCGACAATGTGAATGTACACGCGCAGGTACTAGATGTCCAGCATCTACCTGCGGCGGGACCGCTTCTCTAGTACCTGCATCACCATCTCGTCCCGGTGGGACCGCAGAACCGTATCCACAGCGTGCAGCAGCGCCGCGACCCCGGAGGCTGCGATGGCGATCAGCACACGGCTGTCCACCGACCGGTGCGTGGCCAACAGCACCAGTACCCCGCAGCAGATCAAGTTGATCAGACTCTTCCACCAACCGGGCTGCTGGAGTCCCATCCGTTTGGTGCCCTCCTTATACCACTCGGTGAGCTTGTACGACCCCAGGCCGATGATCAGCACGTAGGCCAGGAGGGTGGTCACCAGAGGGTGGGATCCAGGGGAGCCTGCACTGCCCCGGCAGAATAGACCAAGGTGTAGGTGCTACCTGCTGGAATCCATCGGTACAACTCGGTGTTGAGACGGGTGGTGCGCGGGATGCGTCGTCGGTAGACGTAGCTGGCGTTGCTGACGGGGTCCACCACGAAGTCGCCACTCGACTGGGAGAACGACGAGGCGTCGATGAAGTCGTTGAGGGCCACGCCAGGGGACAGCATGGCGGCGTTCAACAAAAATACGGCGCTCTGTGCTCGCGTAAATCGAACGAAGGGGAACACCGTGGTGGGCAGGACGCCGCTCATCGCTTCGGGTGGGGGGTCTCCCAAAAATGTGTACTGGGTGATGGCGGGTGGCAGAGAGTCCCTGTCGTAGGTCGGGTTGACGGTATATCCGTAGGAGTTGTTGGGCGCGCCCCAGCACTCGACAAAGGTGCCGTCCGGGTAATACCAGCGCAGCCCCAGTTCCAGCCAGGCGTTGTTCGGAGCCAGCACGCTGATGAACCGGCCATAGACGCTGAAGTTGAAGGACTGTCCGGCCTGGACGGTGAAGGGCAGGAAGCTCCCCGACACCCCTGGATAGGTGGGCTGGGGTGGGGGAGAGAACCACTGGCCGTTGATCCAAGAGTTGGGATCGCCGGTCGCGTAATAGCTCTGCGGCTCGAACCACCAGGAGTAGATGGGGTCGAACCACGCCCGTGGGTTCGGCGCTCCCTGCGTGGCCCCGAAGTACCAGTCGTTCCTGGTGCCATGGGGAAGCCCAGATGGGTAGGTCGGTCCTGAGCTACGGGCGCTGGCGAACCAGCCATAGGGCAACGGTGGTGGGGACGACCATGTGCTGACCCTGCCGAACCAAATGGTGGCATCGGGGCCACCGGCACTGACCTGGAGGGCAGCGTTGCCGTAGATCGCTATGGATTGTTGTGGATCTTCCGTGGTCTGGTAACGCACACTCATGGCGGCTGACGTCTGCTGGCCGGTGGGCGTCATCGGATCCACGGCGTTGCTCAGACCGTCGAAGCCGGTGAGGATGGTTGGTTCGTTGGAGGGGCTGATGGGCTGGGTGTTGTCGTAGTTCGGGTTGGGCCGCGAGAACGTGGTGATCGGGTTGGATAGCAGGTTGGTGAACTGGGGCTGGAGGTTGATCTTGACGTCGCGCGGGTAGTCGTAGCCACCAGGAATATTGGTGGTGATCTTGGAGGGGATGCAGGGATACAGGCAGTCCAGGGTGGTGAAGTGGCTGTCGGTGGTGACCCCCTCGATCCGCACTCGGGGGTAGAGCGTGTAGTACGACGCCGGTCCGTAGGGCAAGCTCTGGGGCTGGCTGGCCGCAGGCGGCACACCGGGGTAGGGATTGATCACACCGCTCAGGTCGTACTTCACCCACTTGCTGGCCTGGCTGGTGAAGGTGGCAGGAGCGAGTACCTGTACCGGCGTGCCGCTGCCGTTGTCTCCCCAGAGCGATACCTCAATGGTGCGTGCTGTCTCCGAGTAGACCTGGAACCGGAAGGTGGCGTGGCCTCCCTGGTAGCTCGAAGACACGAAGTCGGTGATCGGTATGCCGCCTGTGGTGACGTACAGGTCTTGGTTACCGGTGCCCAGTGAGGCATTGTCCACTAGATGCACCACGCCTGCGGCGCAGCCCTGGACATAGGCGACCAGGGTGGCCGTGGTCGCGCCAGCGGGGGCGGTGTCCTTGACGATGGCTGCCACCCATTTGCCGATGATCTCTTTGACCTGATTGCCGGTGGTGGTACTGATCAGCGTGCCCGTGTTGTTGTACCACTGGATCAGGCACCAGACCTGGCGGTTGGCAGCAGTGGTGGTGGCCAGGTTGCGAAAGCGCATCCCGAATAAATACGAGACGCCTGCGGTCACAGCCTGGTTGGCCAGGCGTGCTGAGATGTCTCCCTTGAGGGTGGGGGTGAGTTGCAGCGAGTGCGTTCCTGTATATCCGTAGTGGGAGTTGTTGGCCACGGTGGTGTTGGCTCCGGGGGTCCAGTTACCGACCGTCCCGCCGTCGAAGGAAACGCTGTCGCCCGTGATGAGGTTGGTGCCACTGGCCTGGATGCCCATGCCGCTGTCGGTATAGGGAGGCTGGAGGGTGGACGGCAGTCCGTTGGGGTACACCAGGGCGCTGGTGCCGACATCGATCACCTTGCCAACCGGGTCCTGGCTCATGCCCTGGATGGCGCTCGGGCCACTGAGCATGTTGGCGTGCGAGGTGAGGTGCAGTCCGACGTTGCCCGACACGGTGGGGAAGTTGGTACCGACAGGAGGCCAGGCTTGCCAGCTACCGACGTCGTCCAAAAATATGCTGTCGTCCAGCATCAGCAGTTCGTTGTAGCCGTGGTGGGTCATGACCGTGGCCGGGTAGCTGGTCATGATGGACGTGAACTCGGTGATGCCTCGCGGGCTGCCCTTGATTTTGTAGAGGTGGATGGCGTTCTGGATTAGCTGCCGTTCCTGCTGCATGCCGATCTCAGGCTCATGGAACAGGCCCAACTGCTGGGCCATCAGCGGCAACAGCGCCCCGGAGCAGTTCAGTGGGTCGTTGACACTGCGGAGGGACTCAAGCTCGGTACGGATGAAATCCATCTGGAAACCCAGGAGTCCCAGGTACCGCTTGAGCGGGGGCAGCGCCCCGTTGACGGGCCAAGGGTTATAGGGATCCACCATGACGAAGTCACGGTCCCGGTACGCCATGGGCAGCAGGTTGTAGTACTGGTCGCCGTAGCCATAGTTGAATGGCACCAGGCCAATGAGGTCGGAGCAGCGGATCCAGGTCTGGTAGGTGGGGCTTTGCGGGTTCCCGTCGTAGCCGAACATGGTGTAGTACTGGAAGCCAGAGGACAGGCCCGGTACCGGTGTTGACGGTATGGGTGGCGGGGGCAGCAGGAGATTGACGCCAGTATCGGTGAAGCTCGGCACCCGTTGCACGAAGTCCATGTAGGTCGGAGTGGTGGTGGTGTCGCCCCACAGAGGGATGCCATCGTTCTCGTCCTGGGGTAGGTTGTTGCGGTTCCGCACCAGGCGTAGGTAGACACAGTCAGTGGAGATTGGCTTCTGCCAGGTGATGTGCAGGGTCTGGTAATCGAGCGGGGTGGACTTGAACGGCTCGACTGAGAAGTCAGGTCGGATGATGTTGGGGTCTCGCCCGAACCGACCTATCCCATAGAAGGCGATGCCGTAGACAGCCATCAGATCCCCAGTGCCATCCAGACCATGGAGACGTTGGCGGAACGGTCTACCACGATGTCCTCGATGAACTGGATCCAGGCACCCTGGTCAGTTAGCGACAACAGGATCAGTTGGTCTTCCATGTACTGGTAGTTGTACCAGCCCAGCATGGACTGGCCGGGGAAGGGCATCTTCATGTAGACGAACGAGGCCAGCCCACCGAAGTGAGCCGCGGCGAAGTTGATGTAGATGTTGCCGTTGCCATCGGTCGGGCCGTAGAAATATCCCCCGGTCATGCGCCAGCGCCTGGCGTCTGGCCCGGTCATGGCGTGCAGGCCAGTGAAGTTCGGATCGGTCAGGGAGTCCTGCAACTCCTCTTCGATGATGTTCTCAACCTGGGCCGCGGTGAGTCCGGCTCCTTGAGCTTGCGCCAGTGTGATGAGTTGGTGGCTCGATGTCGCCGTGCGCCCGGTAACCGGGCCGTTGAATCCTCTGGTCCCGTTCACCGGCACGTACTGATGATGGTCATCAGCGGTCAGGGCCAAGCTCTTCGAGTGCATGTGGTTGTGGCTGGGCGGCGGGGTAGGCGCGACGATGTTGGTGCCCGGTTGTACCTGTCCGAAGGCCAGGTTCCAAAACATCCAGTGGATGGAGTTGGACAGCCATCCCTGTAGGGGATAGGCGGGAGCGGTCTTGGAGGAGGTCGCTGGCTTGGCGGTCATGCCAGGGATCTGGAAAAGCTGCACCCCCACCGTCTTTTCGATGGCCACCACTTCTTCTTGGATCTGCCTGGTGATGGCGGCGGCATCGATGGTCAGGTCAACGGTTGTCCCGTCCGGGTTGACCAAGGTCTTCTGCCCAGGCTGGCCGGGTGGGTCTGGTGGCTGGTCGTAATAAGTCAGGAAGTGGGCCAGGGAGGTGGGGTACGCAGCAGGCATCAGGTCCCCATGGCCATCCAGGTCAGCGATACCCAGACGTTCGTCTGCCAGGAATAATCGTGGCTGAACTGCACCCAGCAGCCCGAACCGGATGGCATGTACAGGGTCACCTGAGCTTCGATCCAGGCATACGGTCCGTTCGGAGCCGGGAACTGGACGGGACCAGGGTGCGGGATCGGCGGGATCTTGGTACAGGTGAAGGCTTGCAGGCAGTTGCCATAAGGCTGGGCGAAGGGGACCCAGATCTGGCCGTTGCCGTTGGTGGCACCGGAGATGAGTCCACCCTGTACTCGCCAGGCCGGTCCGGTTCGAGCTATCGATCCGATCAAGGGAGGGTTGCCGGAATCGACGCCAGCCATCAAGCCGCCCAGCGCAGCGTTCACCATGTTCTCGACTTGAGTGGCGTTCTGGTAGCCGAAGGAGGTGAGTTGGCTCAACGGCACCAGATCCGCAGGGTTGCTACCGGCCTTACCGGTCACCGGTTGGCTGAACCCTGGATAGCCCGAGATCATGATGTACTGCGGGTGGTCGTTACCCAGGTTGTCGCCCAGGATCGATGAGTGGACGTGGGTGTGGTTGGCGGGAGCCTTGTTGCGGTAGAGGTCTTGGATCGCGCCGCTGAAGGTGGTGTACGGCAGTCCCTGGAATGGCGCGGTGCCCAGTGCGTTCTCGATGGCCAGGATCTCGTCGTGCAACTCGTTGACCGAGTGCGCCCAGATGGTGTCGGTGTAGTCGTGGTAGGTCTGGAAGACCTTCAGAGCGTTGGGATAGGACGCAGGCATCAGTACGGAATCCCTCCGTTAGCGGTGACGGTCACCTGATATGCCTGGGGGATCTCGGTGGCAGCACAGTTGATCCAGCCGGTGTAACCGCCGCCACTCGCCGGATCGCCAAGCCCTCCCGTGTACTCGTTGCGATATAGCCCCGTGATGTTCACGTAGTCAACCCCCTCCACGTTCATACAGGCGTGGTAGACGCTCGACAGGCTGATGTCGAAGCCGAAGTCCACTACGGAGAAGAGGAAGAGGTTCTGGATAGCTGCGATCACCTGGGACTTGATGGTGGTCTGGTGATATTGCGCCAGTACCTGCACCGTGGCTTGCACGTTGATGGGCACATACCCGGTCTGGGCCTTCAAGGTGACTTGGTTGTAGTACTGCGGCGGCAGGACGTTGATGGACATCCCCACCATCTTTTTGTCGTCCAAGTAGCCGGTCATGGCTGAGTTGCTGATCGAAGGGGCCAGGGCGCTGACGCGATTGGTCAGGGTGGTGATGCCGTTGGCGTCATTGCCGTAGGCGAAGAAGTCTCCTGTGGGGTGGACGTAGATGTTCACGGCGTTGTAGGCCGTGCTCATGGCAGCCGCCTTAGCTACCTGGGCGATGTTGAGCACCAGGGCGGCGTAGTCGTCCAGCGTGACAGCCCGATTGATGGCCGTGATCGATAGCGGGGCGTGGATGCGGATGTGGTCGGTGGTCTCGGCGTCGGCCCCACCTGAGGCTGCCAGAGGATTGGTGACGCTGGCTATGGCGCTCGGTCCTTGCAGCACATTCGTCAGTGAGCCAGCCGCTACGTTGCCCAGAGCGCCACCACCCTGGATGTAGTCGGCGGTGATAAAGGCTCCAGGGGGAGGGATTCGCCCAGCGATGCCGTCACCGAACTGGATGATTACCACACTGTTGGCGTTGATGGTGTAGCTGTAGGCGTTCTCACTGGCCATGGCGTCGATCAGCCGCTGGTAGTACGTCCAGGCGTAAGGTCCGTTTCCCTCATCCACATAGACGGCGACGCTGCCGTCCACCACTGGGCTACCGAAGAGGGTGTAGGACTGGCCCGGACTCCCGTTCGAGATGCCGATGCCCTCCCCGATCTGTGACCGGCCCTGGATGGCTGACACGACTCCGCTGTAGGTACCGGGCGGCGCAGGCTGGTAGACGACCTGGATGGTGTTGCCAGCGGGCGGGATATTGCCGGGGTTCCCTGACGTGCCCCCACCGAAGAACAGGGTGTTGTTGTTGACGATGGTGTACATGAGGGCACCCGCCGCCTGGCCAACGAGGCTGTTGCCTGGCGCGAGGGTGTAGGTGACCGGACTCTGGAGGGTGCCGTCTGGATTGAGCGCCGTCCCCACCTGGATGGTCTGGTTGCCACTCCCTCCGGTGAAGATGTAGGTGGGCCAGGCGGTGCCGTCACTCCCCAGTACGAACTGCTGGTTTGCCGTTCCAGTGGATGTCCAGTTGCGAGTGGTGGAGACCTTGTCGCCGTAGATCCAGAGATCCTGGGTGGTCTCGAACACCACGCCCTGGTCGCCTCCGACCGGGTTGGTGGAGACCTGAGTCGGGCCTCCCAGAGACTTGGGTCCGGGGATCAGGACCGGGAGGGGGGCCGGTTGGCTGATGGTGAACTGAAGCCCTCCTGGCGGTGTGCCGGTGGTGGGTATGACTCCAGGCGGGGTCCCTACTGTGGCCGAGACATTGCCGTGCGGGGTGTAGTCCAGCAGGGTGGCCAGGTTGAGCACTGACTGCCGCTGCTGGGCGGTGCCGATGAACGACTCGTTGGCGATGCGGTCGCTGTAGTAGTTCAGGATGTCGCCCACGTAGGCGAATAGCTCCAGCATCACGATGCCGAAGTCGCCAGGGCTGCGATCGGTCCACTCGGGCAGATAGCTCGGGATCAGGTTGAGCATGTCGTTGACAAGGCTGGCGTGGTCTCGCGACGTGTAGTCAACCGGTGGGATGACGAGCGTTTGTGGGAATGTGATGTCAGAGACGGTGGCCAGAGAGATCGGCGTGACGCTCACCCGCTCACCTCAATTCCGGTGCCGCCCAAAGAGATGGTGACCGTGTGCAGTTGTGGTGCCCCGCCTATCGAGAAGGCGATCTGTAGCTCCATGATCCCTGAGTAGTCCAACTGTGGGACGAACTGGATCTCGTTGAGGGTGACGTTCGGTTCCCAAGTGGCCACACCCGCCTGGACGATGCTGATTATCTGCTGCTCTATCACCGGGTTATCGGTCTCGAATACCCTCCGGTACATGCCAGCGCCATAGGTGGGACGCATGACACGTTCGCCAGGAGAGGTCAGCAACAGCGCCAGGATGTGATCCTGCGCCCAGGCCACTGGGTCCCGATTAAAGGCGATGGCTCCGTCTGCACCTACCTGAAAGGGCTGCTTGATCTCCCAGACTGGTGGAAGCTGCCGGAAGTTCGGTGGGTTGATGGGCACAAGATTGCTCATGGCATGCGCTCCACAACCTGGAGGGTGTGCCGATCATGGGCATCGCACTTCCACTGTGGGGTAGTGGTGGCGTTGTTACGCACGTAAACCGTGCCGGTACAGGCTCCGACTGCTCCCGCGGTTCGCATCTCGCTCCCCACTCCTGGCCACGCCCCTGCCATGGTGTGGTGTTCAGCAGCAGTGTTGTAGAAGAAGTGGGCGATCCCTCCAATGGAACTGGCTACCGGTCCGGTGATGGCAAAGCCCACGTCGATACTGCCACCGGCTACTCCCGCCCAACCGGAACCCATGTAGATGACGTCAAAGAGTGTGTCAGGGCGAACCTTCTGGAAGCTGACGTTCCATATTGCTACCCAGGCAGTCTGTGTTGTCAGGCTGACAGTGAAGTTGGTGAACAGCGTGGTTTGCCCCACCACGAAGTGGGACGAGTTAGCTACTGGGATGGCGAACTGCCGGACGTCTCTGGCTGTGGTACCAGACACCGACAGGAGTGGAACGTCGTAGAGTCCGGTCAGGTTATGGCTCAGACTGGCGACGAAGGTCAGATAGATCTGCCGTTGGCCAGGGTCCATCCTGGCCACTACCGTGCCATTGCCAGTAGTGGGCACGGTCTTGGGGGCGGTGGAGATCTCGCCGTAGAAGCCGTCGATCCAGCAAGCACCCAGTCCGATAGTGGCGGTGCCGCTCGAAGCGGTGCCGGTCCATGATGGGACCATCTGGTTGGCGTAGTTGGCGATGACGCCTGTGGTGACGAAGTTGCGCGCCATCGACCGCCAGTTGGCCGGGTTGGCAGTGGCTCCTGGCCCCTGATCGAATGGGAAGTAGTTGTCAACAAGCGTCATTCGTCACCCTTAGTTGATGGACGGCGTGCCGATTAGCTCCAACGACATCATGATCTGCGCCACCTGAATGGATGCTCCGGTACCTGCTGTCACGATCATTCCTGCCGTCTTCCTTCCCGCCGTGGTCGATGGCAGTGACATGGATAACGAAACGGGTAGGGAGATCGATGTGGCGGCACCTCCACCACCGACTGCTGGGGTGGCCTGGGGTATGGCGGTGGCACTGGCTGCCGGGTACTGATCCGAAGCGCCTTGCTGGTATACCAGGGAGCAGGCGGCGGTCTGTGCAGTGGCCAGGTTGTTGAAGGTGACTACGGCGCTACCGCGCAGGATGGCCGGGGAGGCGAACGGCACTCGGGCCGTCAAGAAGCTCGCAGCGGTGGTGCTGGTTGAGTTCGTGGGCACCGTGATAGATGCGCCCTGCTGGTACCAGGCCCAAAACGCCAAGCCCATGCCAGGGTTGATCATGGTGCGGAGGTCGAAGAGGGCGTTGCTGCTCATCAGCCACAGGGGGATCTCCCAGTTGTTGACCGACTGCTCATAGTTCAGCGTGGTGCTCGGGCCGTAATCGACAGCGTTTGGCTTCCAGTAGATCTGGGCCGTCTCGTTGGTGAAGTTGACCTGAGCCACGATGGTGCCGTTGGCGGCGACGGTGAAGGTCTGGGCATTGATGATCTCGGCGTAATAGCCGTGGATGAAGCAGCCACCCGGTTGGACCGTGACCACGTTGGTGTTGGTGTTCAGGGTGGCGCTGAGTTCGCTCAGGTAGCCCTTGATGACGCCATCGGACGCCCACAGGTTCGCCATCTTCCGCCAGCGGGCCGTGTTGGCAGACGCCCCGTACCCTGGATCGAACGGGAAGTACTCGTCAAAGGATCCCAACTTATTGCTCCCACCCGCTCCAGGGTTGGTGCTGCACTTGCACAGGCTGTGGGTACTGGCTTTGCAGGCTGGCGCGCTGCCGTGAGTTCATGTAGTCGGTGTAGTGGGATGGGGTCGATTCCATGCCCAGCGTGTACCGCAGCGCCTCACCGAATCCCGTGCGCCGAAAATGCAGTGCATCGCTGTGCGCCCTCACGATGTTCTGGGCGGCATTTTTAATGGCTGGCTTGTTGAACTGGCCGTTGTTGATGTACTTCCCGATGCCCTTGGCCGCGAAGGCGGGCGGTGGTGGCAAGTGTGGGCCGTAGGGGATGTTGGCGGCTGGGCCGACATGCTCGGCCCCGGCAAAGGGAAGAGTCTGCTGTTCGGACGGGCCGGGTGCAGCTTCCGCCGTCTCCATGCCTGGCAACTGGCCCTGCTGTCCGACTCGGGGTCGCCGGAAGCTGGGACCCGGTGGCTGCGACGCCGGGTGCCCGCCCATGGTGCGCGTCCGTTGAGCGTTGCGGCGCTGGGTTCTCGCACTGCGGCCATCTGCCATCACTACCTCCAGGGTGGGGCGAGCTTCTTTAGCTGGGTGGTGCGCCCGATGCCCGGATCGGCGTCCATCATGGCTTCCTGGGCGGGGCTGTACATGGGCAGCAGGTCGAACTTGGGAGCGTAACGGGGGTTGAGCACCAGGGTGTCCACCGGCATGGCTTCCTGGCCCTGGCGCATGACGCCCTCCATGGGCTGTAGCTCTCCTGGCCAGAAATAATCGGAGGGATCTATGCGCTCCCCCTTGTGTACGCCGCGCTGGTAGCTGCGCTGGTTCTGCCGAGACTTCAGGTTGTCGAGGAGCCGGTCACCTCGCCGGGTGTTGATCGTTCCCAGGTAACCGTCAGGCCACTGGGCTTCGGGCGTCCGGTTGTAGGCAGCGCGGCGGGCGTCCAGGGCGTCGCGAAAATACGGTCCCATGCCACCGCCGCCGCCTGCGGTGTTGGCGTTGCCAGGCGCGCCGAAGTTATAGGGAGGCAGATACTGCCAGGGGGTGAATACGCCTCTAGGCACCGTTCCCCTCCCTCCGGTCATTGAACAGTGCGTTGACTTGGTTCTGAGCGTTCAGATAATCGAAGCTGCGTTGCAGATGCGCTCGTACGTGCATGCGGGCTTGATCCATCGCAGCTTCCCGGCGTATGAGGTAGGACTCGCCGGTTACGCCTGGAGGCGGTTCAGCTTGGTGACCGACCTTCATGCCGTGCCAGTGGCTCCAGCCTTCTACGGTTCCACCGGGCGGGATGCCTTTCGGGAATGTCTCCGAAGGCTCTCGCCCGTACTTGGACTGGAAGCGAGCGAACCGAACGGTCTCGCCACAGTTCTGACACTGTGGCGCGTGGGTGCGCGACTCCTCAGGCTCGTCTGGCTCAAACTGGGCCACGGGGTTACCCCGTGATTGACGATGCGTCGAAGAAGCTCCGTACCTCTTCTGAGCGGGAGTGGGAGACGGGCATCAACTGGCCCAAAAAATGGGGATCCTGTGGATCCCTGCTGGACGAGTCTTTTTCCGAGACCACCATGTCATAGGTGGGGCCGTGCGGTTCCTTGAGGACGTGGTCGGCGTACTCATATTCGTTCGGAGCGCCACCACTGGTGGGCGCAGGACCCGGACCCCAGGTACCTCCCCGTCCGTTAGCCACCATACATCTCCTGCTGTCCCTGGCCGAAGGAGCCTTGGCGACTTGACGTCGAGGGCACCGGGCGACCGCCGCCCTGTGTGGGAACGGGGGACTCGGTAGGAACTTTCATACTGGGCGACACCGTCAGGCGGGCACCATGGGATTCCATGGCAGCCCGCGGTGGGTGCGGCTCAGCCTGCACACCACCGGCCACCCCGGCTACGAAGTGGCTGTTGTC
>Ga0126369_10003373_pt1 | contig 11540 bp, 10 predicted proteins | sample PanSoiMetaPlot_1_FD_109646 | JGI IMG/M metagenome (GOLD analysis project Ga0126369, IMG submission 109646) | Tropical forest soil microbial communities from Panama - MetaG Plot_1 | ecosystem: Environmental > Terrestrial > Soil > Tropical forest > Bulk soil | place: Panama | collected 2016-02-17 | reverse complement strand
TCATCGGGTGCTTCTCCGCCATTCCCTTTTCGATTTCCGACGCCTTCAACGACACCACCGCGTTGGTGTCGAGAATCTCGACCGGCTTGATGAAGCCGATCGGAACTACGTCGATCAAGTCTGCCACTCGCAATGAAATCGTCCGCTCAACTTTCGGTTCCAGTGCGCGCGCCAACGCGGGCGGCAATTGCGATGCCGCCGGTCTCGCCGCTGAACTCGTGATCCGTCGCGCGCCCAACTCAAGCGGAGTGCTGCGCGGAGTTCCGGAGGTCGCAGCCGCCGATCGAAACGGATCCGGAGACGCCGAAAGGGAACGCGTCGCGTTCGGCATTACCGTTTTGCTCAAACGTTCGCCCTCCGGTTTCTTCGGACGAATAACGCGTGCCGGTGTCCGCGTTGGAGTTTCCTCTGCACTTTCCCCTGCGCCGAAGCGGCCGGCTAATTTCTTGAAAAGATCGAGAAACGGGATCGTCATCGCTTCAATCCTCCGCCGTCACTCGCCACACTTCTTCAAGCGTGGTTACGCCTTCGAGCGCCTTTTCGATTCCAACCATCCGCAAAGTTTTCATTCCTTCGGTCACGGCCTGATTCTTGATCACCGCCGCCGACGCGCGCTTGATGATGAGCCGTCGAATCGCTTCACTCACTGGAAGCGCTTCGATCAACGCGGCCCGCCCGAGATAACCGCGGCCTTTGCACCGGTCGCATCCCGTGCCGTGATAGAAGACGGCTTCCTTGTTTTCAGCCAGGCCGAGCTTCGCGACCATTTCCGGCTCAGGAACGAATTCTTCTTTGCAGTTTGAACAGACCCTGCGCACAAGTCGTTGCGCGCAGGTCATCAAAATCGAGCTCGAAATCAAAAATGGCTCGATGCCCATATCGTCCAAGCGCGTGATTGCACCCGCGGCGTCGTTCGTGTGCAACGTGCTCAACACCTGGTGACCGGTCAGCGCCGCTTTCACCGCGATGTCGGCCGTTTCGTTGTCGCGAATTTCGCCGACCATCACGATGTCAGGGTCTTGACGAAGGATCGAACGCAAGGCGGATGCGAAATCGAGTCCGATGTCGGACCGCACCGCGACCTGGTTAATTCCCGCCAGCTCGTACTCGATCGGATCTTCGACGGTGACGATGTTGTATTCGGGGCTGTTCAATTCGTGCAGCACCGAATACAGCGTCGTCGTTTTACCCGAACCGGTCGGACCGGTAACGAGAATCATTCCGTGCGGCGCATCGATCGCATGCTTGAATTTCGCCAGCGTGTCTGCGTCCATTCCCATCTGCTCGATGCTCCCGCTGAGCGATGCTTTATCGAGAATGCGGATAACAATTTTTTCGCCGTGCGCCGTTGGCAGAATCGAAATACGGAGGTCGATCTCTTTGCCGAGAACGCGTATCCGGAACCGGCCGTCCTGCGGAATGCGCCGCTCCGCGATGTTGAGCCCGGCGAGAATTTTGATGCGCGACGTAATCGCCAGTTGCAACGCTTTAGGCGGCGACTCTGCCGGAACCAATTCGCCGTCGATTCGGTAACGCAGCTTGAGCGTGTTTTGAAACGGCTCGACGTGAATGTCCGACGCCTTCTCTTTGACCGCTTGAGCCAAAATCAAATTGACGATCTTGATGACAGGCGCGTCTTCGCTGTCGTGCGCGAGCCGGTCGAGGTCGATCTCTTCGCGCTTGTTCGCCTGAACCTCGATCGCTTCGGCGTTTTGCGCCGCCTCTTCCGCGACTTTCTTAATCGCCTGACCTATGTTCCCCGCGCCATGAACTCCACTCAGCGTATCAAGCACTGCGCGTTCGGTCGCGATCATCGGCACGATCTCGAGTTGAACGCGACGTTTTAGATCGTCGACCGCGAGCACGTTGGTCGGATCGGCCATCGCGACAAATAATTTTCCGTCCAAACGCGCGATCGGCACCAGTTTGTTCGCCTTGGCCATTTCGCGCGGCACTAGCGACATCACATCTTCGGGCACGCGCAAACGCGACAAATTTACCGGCGGTGTGTTCAAGCAACGGCCAATGCTGAACACCATGTCCTGCTCGGTAACGAATTGCCGGTCGGTTAGAATCTTTAGCAACCGGCCGCCTTCAGATTTTTGAATGCCGATCGCTTCCTCAAGCTGATTGGGAAGGAGCAATCCCTCCTCGATCAACACGTCTGCGATCCGTTCGCCGAAAGATTTGCTTCTCACGGGATCGCTCAGGTTTTGGGATCGAGCCGGTAAATCGAACGCAGCGTTTGCGTGATCGCGGCCGGCCGCGCCAGATACCATGACACTGTGTAATCAACCGATTGCTGCACCGCATCGCGACCGGCGGAATCGAAGGGGTTGCAGCACGCCACCATCATGGTACGGCTAACGAGATCGAACGGGACAAACAAACGCCCGAGCGTCAGATATTCGGGCAACATCGGCGCGATCTGCCGGTCGGTGTCGTAATATTCCAGCGGCACAAACGCGAACTTCGTCCGGTCGATTAATGCCGAGAGCACCGGCTCGAGCTGCTCCGGTTTTTCCCGGCAAAGTTGCTCCAACATCGACGCCCCCAGCGCCTGGCCATGAAGCTCCTTGTTCGCTTCCTTGGTCGCTTCGAGCGCGGCGTGCACCTGCTCTTCCGTGAACAGCTGCTGTACAATCAAAAATTTCGCGAGATGATCGTCGCCGCGTTCATGCAAGTTCGTGATCCGGCCCAAACCTTTGCCGCGCGCAGGATCGACATCGATCAGCGACCCCTCGACGTTGGGTGAAACCAACGAACCGTCCGCTTTCGTGAACGGACCGTTCACCAGATTGCTCGCCTGCTGTTTCTTGTCTTTCTCGACGATCGCCTGGCCGGACGCCTGCAAGCGTTGCTCGATCTCGCCCAGCATCGCGACGATTTCCGGCGAGTTTGGGTGCCGGGTCAGGATCATTTCGCACTCGTGCAGCGCAGGCGTGTATGATCCGGCATTGAAATACGATTCCGCCAGTTTACGCGAGGCCTTGAGCGCGTCGTCGTGACGGCCGAGCTTGCTGTAGGCCTCCTTCAGGATTTCGAGTGACTGATAATCGTCCGGCTGTGTTTGAGTAATGGCCTCAAACATCTCAATCGTTTGGAGGATTTGGTTATGCTCCTCGGCAGAAAGCGCGTGTTCCAGCACGCCAAACCTAAAAGCTAGAAGTATGCCCCTACCCCGCCGGAAAAGGGATTTTCCCTCGTAAATCTGCGAATTTCTGGACCCCGCTAAGGCGTTGAAAACGCGGACCTTTACCTTAATCAGGAAGCGAGGAAAGCCGGATGTTCAGTTGGCTAACCTTCATCCTCTCCCACACCCTTTCGGTAAAGACCGGTCTGCCAAGCTGGAGTCAACGAAGGCTGGTCACTCGTCACTTCTTTGAATAGAATTTTTCCGTGTTCTGCGACCCCCACCCGCGAATCGCATTCCACGATCTGCAATTCCAAACGCGTTTACGTTTTTGGAACTCCTCGTCGTCATCGCCATCCTACTGGTCTTAGTTGCGCCGGCCTTCACGTGGACGCTTAGCTCGCGACCCGGTTGGCTTTCAGTTGATTGATTGCGTCGCGCAGCTCGGCGGCGCGCTCGTAAAGTTCTTTTGCAACCGCGGTTTCCATTTCGCGCTCCATGATTTCGAGTTTGGAACGTGGACGTTTGGCGGTGACTTCTTTGAGCCAGTCGTCCAGGAAATGAATCTCGGAACTTTTCGCAGCCAGCTCGGGGAAGTTCGACTTCTGGAAAAATTCGGCGATCGCATCCCGCCCGCGTTGAATTTCGGCGATTGCTTCCGGGAATTTTCCCTGGCCCAGAGAAATGGACGCTTTGGCGCGCGTGTTCATCATCAGGACGTAGGGGCGAAATTGCTGCAGCGTCCACGCGAGCTCGTCGCGATCGGTGTGGGCATCGACAAAATCGAAGAGATCGAGGTTTCGTTGGGTGTCGCGCACCACGCCGTGGAAATCGTTGATCTGAAATAAACTCAGGTAGCGATGATAATACTGAATCCCTTCCTGCTGGAGCTCGGCGCATTGTTCGGGCGTAAGTTCATAAGTGTCGCCACGACCTTCGGCCCGCGCGGCCTGGAGCTGATGATAGGTAAGGAGCGATTCGCAACCCTGCGGCCGCAATCCGTCGGGGCGGCCGTGTAATTCCATCTGGAGCACGCCGAGATCGATCCGAAGCTGCAATTTATGCCGGCCGTCGAGCCCGAGAATCTTGCGAACTTTGATGGCGCGGTTCTCGTGGGGCCAGTCCTTCAGAATCGTGTTCAGGTCAAGGCTCATCCCGCTTCCGATCATCGGATATTTGCTCTTCAATTGTCAATTGCCCGATGTTTGATGTTTAAGGGTGGATGTTTGATGTTGGGGCCCGTGGAAAGCGCGATCGAGTCCTTTATCCGCTATCTGGCGGTCGAGCGCGGGTTGTCGGACAATTACCAACTGTCGACCCAACGATCGCTAAACGATTTCGCCACGTGGTGCGGGCAAAAGAAAATCACAGGCGCGCGAGCGGTAACGCTTCCGATAATCAGCGAGTATCTCGCGGCTAAAAAACGGGCCGGACTTTCGGCGGCATCGATCAAACTCATCGTGGTCGCGCTCAAGATTTTTTTTCGATTCCTCATGGGCAAGGGCGAGATCGCGCGTGATCCGACCGAGGCGCTGAGTCTGCCGCGAATCGAACGCTATTTGCCGGAGACGTTGAATGAGCTGCAGGTCGAGCAGTTGCTGAACAGTATCGACTCAAAAGCGCCGCACGGCTTGCGTGATCGGGCAATGTTGGAGCTGCTTTACGCGAGCGGGTTGCGCATTTCCGAACTGGCAAACACGCGACTGGAAAATTTTTGTCCGGAAGAGGGCACGATCCGCGTTATCGGCAAAGGCAACAAGACGCGGATCGTGCCGGTGGGACGGAAAGCGTGCGAAGCGCTCGCGGTTTATTTATCCACCGAACGACCAAAGCTGGTGAAACGACGAACAGGCAATGAAATTTTCCTTTCCGAACGCGGCACGAAGCTTACCACCACGCGGATCTGGCAGATCGTGAAAGAAAAAGCGAAAATGGCCGGGTTAGAGAAGAATATTTATCCGCATTTGCTCCGGCACAGTTTCGCAACGCATTTGCTGAGCAACGGCGCGGACCTGCGCATTATTCAGGAAATGCTCGGCCACGCCGACATCTCGACTACGCAGGTCTACACGCACGTCGATCAACAGCGACTCAAAGCCGTGCATCGACAATTCCACCCCCGCGCGTAGCGCGTTTGCTCAAGCATCGAGCATCGAGTATCGAGCATCCCTTACCATGAAACGTCTGCTTTTTCTCGTTGCCGGGGCTGCGGTGGCGGCGGGCGCGGTTTATTACGGAATCCATCGCGTCGAGCAGGCTGGACCTACCGCAGTGACCGCGCTTCTTCCACGCGGCACGGTCGCGCTCGTTCACCTTCCCGATCTCAATCGGAGCCGCGACGATTGGCATCAGACCGACATCTATAAGCTTTATCAGGAACCGGCGATTCACGAATTTTTGAACAAGCCGTTCGCGAAAGTTCCGCAACGCGATACGACGGCGAAAACGCTCTCCGAACTAGAACAACTGGCGCCGAAAGACGCTTTCATCGCGATCACTTCAATTCAGAACAACAATCCTCATTTGGTAGGCGGCTTCCGCTTTCGTGGAAGCGAAGCGGAGACGGAGAAAATTGTCGGGAAATGGCGGGCGCAACTCGTACGCGACGCGTCCGCTCATGAAAACGTCGATTACGAGCAGCACAAGATCGACATCGTCGGCGCGGCGCCCAATCAGATTGCGACTGTTTATGATGGACAATGGTTTTTCATTTCAAATGATCTCGACGAATTGAAAGCGGTCCTAGACCGCGCCGATCAGCGGACGAAGGATGGGCAAACAATTCTGTCGGCCGACGAAGCGTTTCGCGCGGCAATGGTTCACATGCCGGGCAGCTACGTCTTGCTCTTCTACGTTCAACCGCACGCATTCTCCGAAAAGCTGGACGCAGTCCGGAATGCGATCGGTGCGTCAACTGGCGGAACTGCGGCGCTCAATCAAATTCGGAGTGTTTGCGGAGCGACTCGTTTCGATAACGGCAAAATGCGCGACGTCTTGTTCATCGGCATGCCGCAAGCCGGACAGCAAAAACTGACACGCTTTTCCCTCGACCTTGGCACGCCTGAGACGTTCTTGTATCTCGCGACGTTGATCAATCCGGATCGACTTTCCGAAATCAATCAAGGCGGCCTGCCGACTGGAACGTGGTTACAGAAGGTTTTCGACGCGGCCGCGCGCGCCGGCGTGACGGTGGACGATTGGAAAGCGGCATTCGATTTGGAACTGGGATCAATTGCCGACTGGCCGCAAGATTCGCGGTGGCCGTCGATCATTGCCACGATGCGAGTCAAAGATTCGGCGCGCGCGAACAAGCTCGTGGCAGCACTGACGCACGCGATCGACGAAGACACGGCATGGACCAAAACCGAGAAGGAGGGCGTCGTTTATTTTTACATGCAAAGGTCGGGAGCATTGTTTGCGATTACGCCGACGATTGCGTTGTCGAATCAAATGATGATTGTCGGACTCGATTCAGGGTCGGTGGAAACAGCAATCAAGCGGAGCGCGAAATCGTCCTCCGGTCTGGCGAGCTCTCCGAGTTACAAAACCGCCGGGCGCACAGTCCCAGCGCCGACCGAAGCGTTCTTGTATATCGATACCGCGCTGCTCTATTCGCGATTGGACGCCGCGCTGCGACCAATGCTGTTAATGAGCGCGGCGTTCATGCCGGCGATTTCGGATTATGTCGATGTTGGGAAGTTGCCGGCTCCGGAAATTGTGACCAAACATCTGAGCCAGATTGTTTCTTCGCAACGATATGAGGGCGATGGCTACGTTACAGAATCGGTCGGACCGGTGAGCTTGAGCGAGGTAGCGATTGCTCTTGGGTTGCCGGCAGTCTTTTCCGGTATCGGCCACGAACGCAGCCACTGAAAGCGGGCCAAAACTAGCCACCTGAGTGGGACATTTCGGCCCTCTTTACCCAGCGTAGCGCCGAGTTCGTCTTTACCCTGAGATTGTACTGTTAGTTTGGACAAAATGTGTTACTGTTCCGGCCCTATGGCTATTCTCAAGAAAAACGCATTTTCTCGTCGAGTTCCTGATCTGGTGACCGAGGAACTCGTAGCGGTGCTCTCTCGTCGCGCCTCCTACGAGTTTAAGGAACTGTTTGATATTGTGCACGAGAATCTCCGCGCGCGAAACGCCGCTAGCGGAGGCGAGGAAATGCTTCGTCTGCGTGCTTACGAAAAACTTCAGAACTTGGTCGCGCGCGGCGCGGTGAAAAAGAATGGCAAGAAATACAAAGGTCTTCCTTCCTCGCTAGCAAAGGCGATCGCGCCTCAAAACGGACATATTCCAAGTAATCGGCTAGCCGCAGTAAAATAACTGCCACTCGGCCGTAGAAACACGGCGAATGATTCACGAATATCTGCCGGTTCTCCTGCAGATCATTGTGGCCATTGGCTTTGCGGCTTCCGCATTGGTAATTAGCGTGCTGCTCGGGAAGACGGGCAAGCGCACGAGGGCCAAAGACACAGCCTACGAATGCGGAATGATCCCGCAGGGTGAAGGACAACCCCGCTTTAGCGTGAAGTTCTATCTCGTGGCGATGTTGTTCATCCTCTTCGATCTCGAGATCGTGTTCATGTATCCGTGGGCGGTCGTTTACAAAGAAGCGATCGCGCACGGCACGACGATCTTCTGGAGTATGCTGAGCTTCATCGCGATCCTGATGGTGGGCTACGTCTACGCGCTGAAAAAAGGCGCGCTCGATTTCCGAAAGTAACGATCGTTGAGTTTGGATCGCCCGCTCTGGCCGTTCATTGCAACACTGGCGGTCAGCCTTCTGCTAGCCGCATTCGCGACCACCGGTTTTCGACAGGTTTTCGTCCAGGAAGTGCTCGGCGGCGCCTACGATTCGCAGGCTGAACATTTCTTGCGCGGGAACACCGATGTCGATGGCGACGCGATCCGGCACGAAGCGATCATTGTTAACGGCAAGTCGCGAATGTACTTCGGGCCATTTCCGGCATTGCTGCGAATTCCCCTGAACTTTGTTTATCCCGCAGGCCGCGGTGTTTGGTCGCGCGTGTCGGGACTGTGCGCGGGAATAATTGCGCTGAGCTCATTTGCGGCTCTGCTCGCGGAAGCGCTCGAGGCGTCACGCTTGTCGCCTCGCTCGCGGTGTTGGTTCGGGAGCGCTTGCATCGTCGGGCTCGCATTCGGCTCGCCGCTTCTGTTGTTGCTTGGAAATCTTTCCATCTACAATGAAGCAATTATTTGGGGCTTCGCCTGGTCGCTCGCGGCACTCTATTTCATGAACCGGGCGCGCTCTAGGATCGATTCCAATGCTATTTGGTGGCTGATTGGATTTTCTCTCTCTGCGGGCGCTGCTCTGCTTTCGCGGGTGACTTTTGGATTGCCGTTTTTGTTGATCGCACCTGCTTTCTTCCTGATATCACCAGGCAAGAACCGGTTGCGATCGCTGGCCGCTGTCGCTCTACCGCTCGGCGCCGCTTTGATTTTCTATCTCCTGCTGAGTTACGCGCGATTCGAAACGTGGAGCGGAACGAGTTACGAGCATTATATCAATCCGGTTCATCGCGAGTTCGCGAGGAACTACGGCGTTTTCACGCTTAACCGGATTCCGTACGGCTTTATCGATTATTTCAGCCTGCGTTTTCCAAAATTTCAATCGAGCCCACCGTTCCTTTTGGCCGAAAGACCGCCGGTTCCTAATTCATCGCTTTATTCGCTGCCGGTCAGCGAAACATACGTCTCCATTGTCTGGTGTTCGAGCTGGCTACTCCTCGGCACAATCATTGGCGTCGGCTATCTGTTTCTGCGAGATCGATCTGATTTTTTTAAACGCTGGGCGGCGGCCGCTCTCTTCGTCGAGTGCCTCATAATTGTATCGCACTTTTCGTTGGCTGAGCGATATGCCACCGAACTCTATCCCTTCCTTATCTTTTGCTTTCTCGTTTTCCTGAACGCGGGAACTTTGGCGCCGGTCCGTCTACGCTATCTCATTGGAGTACTGGTTGTCTTTTCCATCGCAGTCAATGCGATGACCACCATCTCCTGGTTGATCGGCGCCGACCAAAATGTTCCGGCCGAAACCCGAGACGCATGGAAGGCGTTCATTGGGGCTTCCAACGGTTAGGGATGAATTTGGTTGGTCCAGAGAAATTGATACGTGGCGACCGAGTTGATCGCTACTGAGACTACGAAGAGAGACAATTCAGTGGCCGAGATTTTCCGCGGCCCGTTTCCGAGCAACAAGAGAAACATCCACGGCAGAAGGACCATTCCGTAACGATAAGAGAATTGCCAGCCACCGGGATTGCCGTGTGTCCACAAGACGAACGTCAATAACCCGATCGCCGTCCAGGCCGCGATCTTGTGCGGCCCGCCTTCGCGAAAAAGGAGAAACAGGAACGGGCTGGCTAGAAAGATGGAGCACCCGAACGCGTAAGGATGAATGAAAGGAAAAACCGGAAGATCGCCGAATCCCTCACCTAACATTTTGTATGCGTTCCAGGGAATGGCATGCAGCGAAAAAAGGCCATGCTGGTACCACGGCTCCTGCAACAGACGCGGAATCCGCGCATACCCAAAGTCGAACGGAGAACCAAAACGCGCGTAATTGTAGAGCGCGGTGAAAAGGGCGAGCGCCACTGGAAAAATCAAAAAGTAAATGAACACCCGGAGCTTCTCGCGCGATTTCTGCCAGAGCGCCGTCCAGCCAGCGACTTCGGGCGCGATCTGTTCAATCAAAAAATAAATGAAGATCGGCAGGCAAAGGACGGTCTCAGTTCGGTTCCCGATCGCGAGTGCAAAAAAAGCTCCGGCAACAAGCGGCCGGAATTCGACCAATACGAAATACAACGCTGCTACTTCGCCAAGGACCGCCAGGCCAAGCGCGATCTGCCACGCGCCGCCGAACCCGAGATTACACCAAGTCCAAGTTCCAAAGATCAGAACCAAAGAGAGCATTACCCGCTTGAGGACTGACGTGGCTCCAATCGCCGAAACGCGAAACAAAAACCAGATTGTCATGCCAGCGATCAGTGCGGCCAAAGCGCGTCCTGGGAAATTGTGGATCAGTTTGAACTTTTGCAGGGCAGCGACCGGCAACATGCTCGTTACCGCGCCTAGCGGGAAGACCGAGTAGTAGCGGCCACTGACCGGAACCATTTCGTTGAGCCAGGAAGGCGGCTCTTTGTCCATGCCGAGTTTGCCTTGCAAAAGCGCCGAAGCGATTCGCGCGGTGTAATCGAAATGCTCCTCCGTCGCCTTGATCGACAAAAAGAAGACGGCCGTTGTGACGAGCGTGAGCGTGAGCGCGACCCAATAGTCTTTTCTGTTTGCCGTCTCGTCCATTGCCGCCATTTTAGCGTTACTTGAGCCGGAAACGTCCATCGATATTATTCCTTCACTGCGATTTAATTCGGCTAATTTCCTAATGATCGTTTCCCCTTGCGCGGTCAGCCGGTAACGCCTAATAGCTTTAACCTTCCATGATTCACCACATCGTCCTTTATAAACTCAAGCCCGAGGTGACTCCCGCGCGCGTCGAAGAGATAATGATGAATACGCGAATGCAGTTGTTGAAAATTCCCGAGGTGCTCAATATCAAGTGTGGCAAGCGCATCGATCCCGAATTGCAGTGGCCGTTCTTCATTGCGATCGATTTCGAATCGATGGACAAATTCGCCATCTTCCGGGAGGACCCGATTTTCGTAAAGTTCATGGAGGAAATCATCAAGCCGAACACGGCCGATTCTCTCAGCCTGGATTTCGAAATGGATCCGGGCAAGGACGTGCGGTTCTCCTGAATCAGGATCTCTCAGGAGCGCAAGAAAGACAGGAAACAAATCCTTCAAAATTCCTGCGTTCCTGCTTTCTTTAGAGATTCGTGATGACTAAGAATGCCATCATTCTCGCGGGCGGCGCCGGCAGCCGGCTTTTTCCGCTGACCAAGATTGTCTGCAAGCAATTGCTGCCGGTTTACGACAAGCCGATGATCTGTTATCCGCTAGCCACGCTGATGCTCGGCGGCCTGCGCGAGATACTGATTATTTCCACGCCGAAAGATTGTCCGATGCTGCGCGATTTTTTGGGCGACGGTTCGCAGCTCGGAATCAAAATCGACTATGCCGAACAGCCGAAACCGAACGGAATCGCCGAAGCTTTCTTAATCGGTGCAAAGTTTATCGGCGATGCCGGCGCGTGCCTCATCCTCGGGGACAACATCTTTTACGGAAAACTCGATTTTTTTCGAGATGCGCTCGCGATCAAAAACGGGGCGTGCATTTTCGCGTATCAGGTGCGTGACCCGCAAAGATACGGCGTAGTCGAGTTCGGACCTGATGGGCGCGCGTTCAGTCTCGAAGAAAAACCGAAACAACCGAAAACGCATTTCGCGGTCCCGGGTCTCTACGTGTATGACGAAAAAGTCGTCGAT
>Ga0126369_10003371_pt1 | contig 11540 bp, 10 predicted proteins | sample PanSoiMetaPlot_1_FD_109646 | JGI IMG/M metagenome (GOLD analysis project Ga0126369, IMG submission 109646) | Tropical forest soil microbial communities from Panama - MetaG Plot_1 | ecosystem: Environmental > Terrestrial > Soil > Tropical forest > Bulk soil | place: Panama | collected 2016-02-17 | reverse complement strand
GCAGTTTCAATGGTGCGAACCGCTTTCTGGAGATTAGCGCGCGCCCCAACGGTGGTTCCTTCACGCTGCTCTCGCCGCGGCAGCAAGTGACGTCGACTCCCTACGCTATTCGCAGCGTGAATGCTTCGAGCGCCGACAGCGCGACAAATGCCACACAGTTGGGAGGTGTCGCGGCCGCTCAATACGTGCAGACGAACGATACACGTTTGACTGATGCACGAGCTCCGACTGTGGGCTCGGCGAACTACATTCAGAACACAACCGCGGCGCAAGCGGCTACCAACTTCAACATCTCAGGCACCGGCACGGCGGATATTCTCGGTGCGACCACTGAGTTCGATCTTAAGGGTGCGCGGATTGTTGGCACATATAACGGGGGCGGTAACGGCGGCTTGTTTGTTGGATTCGGGGCGGGCAACAGCAACACGAGCAGTACCCAGGGCAGCGACAACGCATTCTTCGGAAATTTTGCCGGCCAAAAAACCACCGACGGTGGTGAAAATGCGTTTTTCGGCAGTTTGGCCGGAAATAGCAATACGACGGGTGCGTTCAATTCCTTCTTCGGAGCAGCCGCCGGACTTGCCAATTTAACCGGACAGCAAAACTCATACTTTGGGGGCGCGGCGGGCAATTCCAATTCGGCCGGATCCAGCAACTCTTACTTCGGTTCGTCGGCGGGTTCGCGCGGCACTGGTGATGGGAACACTTTTATCGGTGCTCGTGCGGATTTCTCGGTCGCCAATGCAGCCGGCACTAACAATACGCTATTGGGATCTGAAAGCATCGCGAATCCCGGTGTCACGAATTCCACCGCCATCGGTTTTCGGGCTGTGGCCGTGCAAAGCAATTCTGTCGTCATCGGTAGCATCAACGGCGCCGGCAGCGGAACCGCTGACACCAATGTTGGTATTGGCAGCATCTTCCCGACGAAGCGTTTAGAGGTCAGGACGCTCACCGTAGGCGACGGGATTAGCTTGTTTGGACCTGGGGTCGCTTACCTCCTTTCGGATGTGACCAAGACGGAAAAAGCGGCGCTGGGTTTTGCCGGCAACGCGGGCCTGTACAGCACCGACGCGGCCGCCGGTGATGTCGTGCTGCGCGCCACTAACCGGTTGATTCTGCAGCACGGCGCGGCAGGCGCCGGTCTGATCCTTACCGGGACCGGCACGGTCGCGATTCCCAACCTCGGAGCCGCCGGCGGTTCGCAGTTGTGCCGCAACAGCAATAACGAGATCTCAAATTGTTCGTCGAGCCTGCGTTACAAAACCAAGGTGCTCCCGTTTGCCGGCGGGCTCGACATCATCAATCGCCTGCGCCCGATTTCATTTGAATGGAAGCAGGACCATGTGAAAGACATCGGCCTGGGCGCTGAAGAGGTCGCCAGGGTCGAGCCGTTGCTGACGTTTCGCAACCCTCAAGGCGTGATCGAAGGCGTTAAATACAATCAACTCTCCGCGGTCTTCATTAACGCGATCAAAGAACAGCAGGTCCAAATCGATGCGCTGCGACGGGAAAACGCGGGGCTGAACGCGCGGTTGAGAAACCTCGAACAGCGGCCGTATCAGAGAATCCGCGGCAGCCACCGTCGCAGAGGCAATTAGTCAGGACCCACAGCCCGGGACGAATTACAATGCGCAAAAACATCCTATTGCCTGGTCTGCTGGTGCTGACGCTGACTGCTGCCGGCGCGGCGACATTACGACTTGCATCCCATTCATCAACCGGGGCGACCGCAGACAAAGCCATAAAGTCCGTCTCCAAAGACCCGCAGAATCCCCTCGTCACGCAAACACCCGTAACTCCGCAAGCGCTTGGCGCGGTCGATCCGCATGTGATCGCCGGAGGTGGTGGGACCAGCGCCGGCGGCAGTATCACCGTGACCGGAACGATCGGGGAGTTGAGTGCTTCGCAACCGATGAGCGGCGGCTCAATAAGTGTCACCGGCGGTTTCTGGCCTTCAACTGCAACCGCCTCAGCCGCCACGCCGAGTCCATCACCGACCCCGAACGCGTCGCCGACGCCGACTCCAACGCCGACCCCTACTCCGCCGCCGAACGCCGTTCAGTTCAGTTCATCAAGCTACAGCGTGCAGGAAGATTGTACGACGGTGACGATCACCGTGAACCGGACCGGCGATACTTCGGGCGCGGCCAGTGTCGACTACAGAACTTCGGACGTCACCGCGTCTGAACGCAAGGATTACATCACGGCGCTGGGCACCCTGCAGTTTGCGCCGGCTGAGACCTCGAAGAGTTTCGTGGTGCTCATCAATGAGGACTCGTTTGTTGAAGGCAATGAGACTTTCAACGTCAATCTCAGTAATCCCGTCGGAGCGACCTTAGGCGCTCCGGCCATTGCTACCGTTACCATCATCGACGACGGGAGCGAACCTGCCGGTAATGTAATCGACGATCCGCAGACTTATGTCTGCCAGCATTATCATGATTTTCTAAACCGGCAGCCGGACGCGCCGGGCCTGGCCTTCTGGACCAACGAGATCACGTCATGCGGCACGGATCCGCAGTGCATCGAGACCAAACGCATCAATGTCTCGGCCGCCTTCTATCTCTCGATTGAATTTCAGCAGACCGGATATCTGGTTGAGAGGATTTACAAGAGCGCGTTCGGCAGCGCCTCGGGCACTTCGACCCTGGGCGGCGTGCATCAGCTGTCAGTGCCGGGGGTGCGGCTCAATGAATTTCTTTCTGACACCCAAAAGATCGGTCAGGGAGTAATCGTCGGCCAGGGAAACTGGGAACAGATACTGGAAAACAACAAGCAGTCGTTCACCGCGGAATTTGTGCAGCGCGCGCGATTCACTGCGGCATTTCCGGTTACGCTGACGGCGGCGCAGTTTGTCGACACGCTCAACAGCAACGCTGGTAGTCCGCTGTCACAATCAGATCGCGATCAGCTGGTGAATGATCTGGCCAGTGGCGCCCGGACCCGCGCGCAAGTGCTGCGCGCGGTGGCGGAGCATCCCAACTTGATCAGCGCGGAATCCGATCGGGCTTTTGTCTTAATGCAATTCTTCGGTTACCTGCGGCGCAATCCCAACGATCCGCAGGATCCCGATTACACCGGCTTTGACTTCTGGTTGACGAAGCTCGATCAATTCAACGGCAATTTCATCAATGCAGAAATGGTCAAAGCATTTATAACTTCGACGGAGTACCGGCAACGGTTTGGACCGTAGTTCAAGACTGGCTTTGCTCAAGAGTCCGCGAAGCGGAGGTTAGAGAGTCTGCGAAGCGGACGTTAGCATAAAGCCTGGGGCGTGAGCCCCAGGATCAAACGCGGAAAAGAAGTGGAGCCCGGGTTGCGGGCGGCAGCCGATTGAATTGAAGGGTTGCGTGCTACAGGCAGGTCAGTCGCCCGCTCCGCGGGCTCATTGTTTTTGCCGGGCCGTATTCCTGGAGTTCCTCCCGATGAATCGGGATTCACCCCAGGCTTTACGCCGTCGGGCGCTCCACGCACAAAGAATCACCGTCGTGCGCTCAGCGCCCTAAGAACCCAACGGCGACGCTTATGCGCCACCATGAATCAGGCGACGCAATCGATCGGCAAACAGGACATCGATCTTCCCTGATTCCAGCACTGCCGTTACTTCGCCTTCGCCAAAATTAGGATGCATCATGGTCTGGCCGCGCCGGTAAGTGCGGGCCCGATCATATGGCGCGCTCGTCTTAGTGGAAGCCGTTCGAGTCGCCCCGCCTTTATACGGGACCCGCGAGTTGCATATCGGGCAGCTCACACGCGTGATTTTCCCGGCTTTACTGATTGAAGCGACGATGTGCCCGCGTTCTTCTCCGCACGTCAGACACATCTGCTCGATTCGATCCCCTATGGCAACCTTCTTTTCTTCCATAATCCTCACTCGCCTTAATAGACGTTCCTGGTAACTCAGCGGCCACGCCGTGGCCGAAACGATCGGACCGTGTTTCGCTGCGGGACTCCGGCAAAGGCTCGAGCTGTGGACGCGGCCACCGCCGAAGTGCCGCCAAAACCCGGCCGCACAACTCTCTTGACCGTCTGCCCGGTCAACCGTTCAATCGCTCGCATAGACAACTCGTCAACCGGGGCCATGATGGTGATCGCCTGTCCCGGCTTTCCGGCACGCCCGGTGCGCCCCACGCGATGAACATAATCCTCGGGCGCCGCGGGTACATCATAATTGATGACATGCGAAACCGAATCAACATCCAAACCGCGGGCGGCAATATCGGTGGCGACCAGGACCCTGGCCCGGCCGTCCCGAAACTCCTGCAGGGCCGCTTCCCGCTGCGGCTGGGAGCGATCCGCGTGGATGCGATTCACCCGATGATTCCGCGCCCGCAAAATATGCGAAAGCCGCTCAGCCGCCCGCCGGGTACGGGTGAAGACGAGCACTCGTTCAAAGTTTTCATCTTCGTGTTTGCCCTCAAGCAGGTCGAGCAGTAACGCGGTCTTATTTTCCTGCGGGACGGGATAAGCCGTCTGCTGGACCGTCGCCGCCGCGCTTCCCCGGCGAGCTACTTCAGCCAGGGTGGGCTGTTTCATGGTCGCCCGCGCCAGTCGTTCGATCTCCGCCGACATAGTGGCTGAGAAGAGAAGCGTCTGCCGCTGACCTGGCAGCATGGCCAGGATTCGTTTGATGGCCGGCAGAAAACCCATGTCGAGCATTCGGTCTGCTTCGTCCAGGACCAGCACTTCAATCGTGGAAAGATCTAGGGCCTCACGCTCCGTCAAATCGAGCAAGCGGCCGGGAGTGGCGATAATAACACTCGCGCCCCGCCGCAGTTCGGCGATTTGCGTGCGAATGTTTGCGCCGCCGATCGCGATCACGCTGCGATTCGCCTTTGCTTGATTCAACTCGCGATAGTTCGCATGTATCTGCAGCGCCAATTCGCGAGTTGGCGCGAGAATCAGGACCCGCACGCCGGGCCGCGGACGCTCGCTGAGCCGTTGCACAATGGGTAAGAGAAAGGCGGCCGTCTTGCCGGTGCCGGTTTCGGCACAACCGATTAAGTCTCGGCCGCTGAGGATAACAGGAATTGCCTGTTGTTGAATTGGGGTCGGTTTTGTGTAACCGAGGGACTCGCAGGCGCGCAGCTGCGCTGCCGCGAGTCCAAGTTGAGAAAACTGCATATATTCCTTTACTGAAGCAACGAGGCAGAGTAATCGTTGCGGTTTCCATTTGCGCAGAGTCGCCGCCATGGTCGATGAATTCGCCGTGGGAGCGAACGGCAGTCTCTGCGTACTGCCTTCTCCGCTTCAATTTTGTTACCAGCGTGGTTCGCGATTGCCGCCGTAATTACCGCCGCGCCCGCCGCCGCCACTACGACTGCCGCCATGGCCGCCGCGGTTTCCGCCGAAGCCGCGTCCGCCGCCACTGCGATTCTCGCGCGGCTTGGCTTCGTTGACTTTCAGCGCCCGGCCGCCGACTTCTTTGCCATTGAACTGATCGATGGCCGCGGCAGCTTCCTCCTTGGTGGACATTTCGACGAAAGCGAAGCCTCTGGAACGGCCGGTCATGCGGTCTTCCACGACGCTGGCCGAGGCAACCGTGCCGGCTTGAGCAAACAGCTCCTGAAGATCTTCACTGGTGGTCTGGAAAGCAAGATTTCCAACATATAGTTTAGTTGACATAAAGATATACCTTTTCCCCTTTTGGGGATGACAAAGAAGCGACGAATTGGATTTAGCTTCGGCGAAACGGTAGCTGTCGAAGGGCCAGGTTCGGATGCTCTCATTAAGAGCGCTTCGAGTTTCAAAAACAAGCCTGCTCTCGAACTATCCAGAACGTCCGGCGCTAATCGTCTTGTGCGCGGGGCGCATCACCGTTGATGCGCGAGAGAAGGATTAACAAAGGGGATAATGCCTGACTTGGGGCCCGGTTGCAAGCCGCGCCGTCCCTCCGGACCGGAATGCAACAATGTCCGCGGGTTCAAAAAAGTCGCCGCCGAGGGTGTAATTGGGGCCTGCCGGGCCCAACTGAGTGGGGGGTCGTAATTGTGAATCGTAGCGCGAAGACTGTTGACTGGAGCGCAAGCGTCCTCGGTTGCGTTTCTCTAAAAGGGGGCAACCAGTAGTGTCTGAATCATGAGTTGCCAGCGATTTCTCTAGCCCGGGCGTTTACGCTGGGTTCCAGATGCGATCGACAGAATAAGCCCCATTAAATGGGCAATGACATACTTGACCGATCAACAGTGCGCGGAGCGCGCGAAGGAATAAAGCCTGGGGTGGAGTCCCGATTCATCGGGACGGAACCCCAGGTCACCGATCAATTAGCACGATGAGCCCGCGGAAGCGGGCGACAGCCGTTGCGTTGGCAGGACAGGACCTCTCGTTCCGATCCGCTGCCGCCCGCTCCGCGGGCGGGATCATTGTTTGTGACATCTCCCCGGGGCTCACGCCCCGGGCTTTACGCTGTCGTGCGCTCCGCGCACTGTTGGTCAGTCAAGTATGTCATTACCATTAAATGGGGCTTCGCTCTTAACGTCCAACGGCAACCCGGCCGTGAACGGCTGGGCTAGAGAAAATTTGGCGAGCAACGCACAATTCGACAGGATCAATACGGACGATGATTACTGTGAGATTCCTCCTGATCCCCGTCGCTACCGCTCCGGGTACTGACACGCTCCTTATCAGTCTTGATGCTTGCCCGCAGGCGTTCCGTCGGACCAATTCGCCACCCCGATGAGGGACACAAGAATCGGTGGCAGCCCCTTCATTTGCGAGGTTTCGGCCGGCGAGAAAAACCAAAAGGGAACCGACATGACCGGCGAGTCCGCCACGTTAGCGCCCCAATCCTTAGCTTCCATGCCGGCAGTGAAGAACATCACATGAGGCATGTTGTGCTCGCCCTCGTCGGTCAGATAGGCCGATTTCGACATCATGTAATCCATCGCCCCGCTCTCGAGGCTCGGCAGTTGTTTATTCTGGTACGCGGTTTTGAGCGCCGCCACAATCTCCGCCTTGGAACCGCCGGCCATCACCATCCTGCTGCGCAGAAAAACGATCGGCACAATTGAACGCGCGGCCTGGGGGTTCATACAGTCGGCCGCTCGCACTTTCGGGTTCCAGAATTCGGGCCAGTCGAACGCCGCCATCCAGGCTCTATCCACCTTGCAGACAAATCCGTTCTTGCCTGCAACGGCCGTCTCGTATCCCTTCGGCCCCAGGACCAGGATGGTCGCGTCGCGGGATATGGAATCAGGCGCGGCGCTGCGGGCCAACTGAATCTCGGCGGTTTTCTCCATCAGGTATTGGTCGATTGGCGCCATCTTCGGATACTTATCCGTCTGCGCAGCGGCAGTCGACAGACCAAAGGCAATGTTGATTACCAGTATCACAATCGTGAGTTGAGATCCTCGTCTCATATGGCCCACCTCAAATGTGGAGTGTTGCTGTCGTCAGCGTGCCGTGTTCTGTCGCCGGCGCTGCTCACTTGCCCTTATGATTTCGTTCATGTCCCCGACTGGCCGAATCTCGAAAATGTTTCCGTACGTTAGCGCCGGATGCTGCGTCATGAGCTGTACCGCATGATTCATGTCCCGCGCCTCGAGGACGAGAATGCCGCCGAGCTGTTCCTTGGTTTCTGCATAGGGACCATCCGTGGTTACCACTTTGCCGTTTTTCCAGGACAGGGTTAACGCGGTCTCGGGTCCCTGCAGCGCTTCGCCACCATCCCAATTCCCATTGGCGCGAAGATGGTCGTCATATTCCAGACAGGTATCGAACATGGCGTTTCGCTCATTCTCAGTCAGGCCGTCAAATTTGTTTTTGTCGTAGTAGCCAAAACAGAGGTATTTCACTGTTGTTCTCCTCGTCCTGAACGCCGGCAACCGCTTTGCAGTTGAGCGCATTCCCAAAACTTAATTGATAATTTTTCCTTTGACGTTCGCCAATCGGTCTCGCCATTTTTGTAATTCCTCGGGTGTTTGTCTCACCCAGTCGCTCACTTCACCGACGATCTTCAATGGCGCCAGGCTTCGATACGAACGGGTTGGGTTACCAGGAAACTTCTTATTGGTAACGTTCGGGTCATTTTCAAAAGCGCCGGACGGTTCAACGACATAGACACGTTCGCGTCCATCACCCTTAGCTAATGCGGCGGCAAGCCCTGCCCCATTTACCAGGGCGGTGAAATAAATGTGATTCATTTTGACTTCCGGGTGGTAATTCGAATTGCCACCTGGTGTCAGCAAATCGCCAATTTGCAAATCCGCTCTCGTACCGTGATAGAAGGGACCAATGTCAGACGGTTTGTCAGTGAACGAGATTGCTAATTCATAGTTCCTGCCTGCGCCCTCAGCGTCCTTTAATTCCGCATAGCATTTGGCAATGTTTGAATAAAGAGAAGGAAGAGCTGCCTGAACGCTTTCGTCGTTTACCGCTAAGGCAAACTGCAACGCTGTTTCCTGCCATCTTAATTTGTCGGGAACGCTGTCCTGATGTCGGGCCACATAATAAGCGGCAGTAAATCTTTCAAAGTCGTTTGTCGATTCCTTCCAGGCTTGAAGAAACAGTCTCTTTGCTTCTTCAGGTTCGTCTTTTCCTTCCAGGTTCATACCCTGAACACAGAGTTTAATGACATGGTTACCGGCGCTGAATTCCATTTCCCCTTGCCCCCGTTGTGTTGAAGCCGCAACCCCGCGAGCTGCATTGAGCGAAACTATTTCGCGTCTCTCGAACATAGCGACGGCGGCGTTGGCGTTCAACTCAATGGTTCTAATCATTCTCTTGTATTTGCGGTGCGCTCATTTACTTTCCGGGAGCGGCGCAGACAAAACTCGCTGCGTCGTTCGGATCGCCTGAGCCTTTGTATTTCGCCACCTTTGGGTAAGCGCACAAAGGCCGCGTCATCTTTGCTCCCTGCGCCGGGTTGCGATCGTCTTTGTATTTCGTGGCAATTAGCTGCTCCGGCGCGAGGCCCTTTTCCACCCATTGTTCCAGGGCGCGGTAGATATTGTGCTCGGGATCGTCTGAGCTGGCCTGGCCGTCCTGCCCGAAAACATTCGGCCCGGGGCCGCCGCCGCAATGAGCCATTCCCGGCGCCATAAACAGACGCATGAAAGAGTCACTGTCGCGTTGGCCCATGCGCGCCTGCACGCTCTCGAAATAATTGATCGTGTTCAGCGCCGGGATCCCCGGATCATCCCAACCGTGATAGAGAATCAATTTGCCGCCACGCGTGCGGAACGGCTTGAGGTTCGGATCGATGGCGTTGAGTGCGGCGGCCGTCTTGCTCTCAACCAGTTTGCCGGCTTCAGCAAAGTTGAAAGTGTGATAGTCCCAGTCCGCCTTTTCATAAATCATGTTGGTGAAGAATTGCGAGCCGAAGAAATGCCCGGCGCTAAGTGTCGGCTGGGCACCCGTAATCCAGCCGTTCCAACCTGAGTTTTCTGAGCCGCGGCTGAAGCCGGGAAAGTAAGAAGGTATGCCGGCGTAAATTGATTTCAAGGCGCGCGCCTGCGTTTCGGTCAGGCACGAGTCGGAGTCCGCCCCCTTGCAAACCAAAATTGCCGGATCGAACTGGCACTGGCGCGGATCTGTAAGCAAGCCGTCTTTGAGTCCGTCCTTTTCATCGCAGGCGGCCATTACCGCCGCGGTGATCGCCGGCAGCTTAGCCGCGGGAATGTAGGAGTCGCCGTTCAGCGTCACCGACTGCATGACCATGGCCGCCGTGAGCAAGTGCGTCCAATAGTTGGCGGGCGCGCCGGCGATGATGCCGTCATAATCCGCCGGGAAGCGTTGCGCTTCCATCAATGCTTCGCGGCCGCCGTTTGAGCAACTCGCAAAGTATGATTGTTTGGGCGGATCGCCATAGAAATTCCGGATGATCGCTTTGGCCGTCACCGTCATTTCGTGAATTGCGCGCCAGCCAAAGTCGATCACTTTCTCCGGATGGCCCAACGCCCAACGGGCGTCGCTGCCGGTGTGACCGGTGTCGGTGCCGGCAGTTTCATAGCCGAGCTTGATCTCCTCAGCCAGCGCGCCGAAATTGATCGAACCGGCGAATCCGCCGTTTCCCTCGCCACGGTATTTGCCGTTCCAGCCAGTCAGCGGAAACCAAACTTCGACACGGATGTCTGAATCGGCTGAAGGAGTGAGCGTCGCCGCGACCCGGCAGAACGGCGGGAGTCCTTTAAGGCTGGCCGGCCGGCCCGGCACCGTGAATTCACCGGAGGTCACTTGCTGGGCCGACGTTATCTTGGTGTTTGGCAGCGCCAGTTGGGCCAGACTCTCACAAGTCTTCGCGGCCGCCGAAGCCGTTCGCGGTGCGCCAGTGAAGATCGACAGGACGATCACGGTGGGCACGAGAAAATTGATGGTGATGCGCGCGTTAGTCCGAGAATGATCGATGCTCTTCATCCGGAGTCTCCTTCAATTGGTGTGCAAAAGTGCGCGCATTCTTTCATCGACTGCCGCTGGTTTCAAATGAGGGTTGTCCGGGATTAGCTCTCCGGAAAAAGCGGAGGTGGGTAAACAGCCCTTCGGTTCCCATCACTCTTTCAGGTAACGAAGCGCCACACTTCCTGATTTGAAAATCTTTGAGTCAACGAGCTTCAGTCGTAATCGCTCCGGCAGGCTTACACCGTCGAACAAGCGTCTTCCTTTTCCTACGATGACCGGCGAGACCATAAGGCGGTATTCGTCAACCAGACCAAGCTCGATCAGTTGGGTAGGGATATCTACGCCACCGACCAGAATGTCTTTGCCTGGCTGTTGCTTCAATTTGACGATCTCGTCATGGAGGTTGGTCCCCACAATTTTCGTATTCTTGTCTTCGACGCGGTGTAATGATCGCGAGAATACAAGTTTCTTAAGGGAGACAAACGCTTCTGCGAATTGGCGGTCTGCTTTCGTCGCCGCAGGGTCCTGGGCGACATCGGGCCAATAAGGAACCATCAATTGATAGGTTTTTCGCCCGAAGACTTGCAGGTCAACATCCCGGATGAGCCCGATAAAATATTCAAATGTGTCGTCAGCAGGAATTATCCTGGTGTGGTCGACGCAGCCATCGATGGTGATGTTGATTGCGAAGATTACATTCCTCATTTGATTGTCTCCTGACACTCTTATGTACCAGTGGTCGTCAGAGCTTTGAGACCTGGTTTGTTCGAGACCGCAGCGACCAGGATCATAATTAGTCTCTCAGGTTGAAAAGGGTGGCTTGCCCCCGCTCACGGTTCCCTCCTTACTTGAAGAGCAAGAGCGGGGGTAAACCGCCCTTCCCAACCTGAGAGGTTACTCAGAACATCTTTCCCTATTCCGGGGCCGGGAAGAAAAGCAGCTCGCGCACCTCGCCGGGGATATCGCAGGCGATGGCGCCCTTCTTGGCCCAGGCAAGCGCCTCGTTGATATCGGCGCATTCCAGAATCCAGAATCCGCCCATGTGCTCCTTGGTCTCGGTGTACGGCCCGTCGGTGACCAGCACCTTGCCGTCGTTCTGCTTGCGCAGCGTCTTTGCGTTGACGGGTGGGGCAATGCCACAGGCGAACTTCCTCACGCCGGCAGCAATCATTTCGCGGTTGAGCGCGTGGATTTCTTCCATC
>Ga0126369_10003370_pt1 | contig 11542 bp, 11 predicted proteins | sample PanSoiMetaPlot_1_FD_109646 | JGI IMG/M metagenome (GOLD analysis project Ga0126369, IMG submission 109646) | Tropical forest soil microbial communities from Panama - MetaG Plot_1 | ecosystem: Environmental > Terrestrial > Soil > Tropical forest > Bulk soil | place: Panama | collected 2016-02-17 | reverse complement strand
CGGACGTTCCGCTGACGTTTGGAGCGGCAACCCCATCTGGCAAAACGATCCCGAACTCTTGCACGCCAACGTTGTGCTCGCTACTCGTAGCGCGGCCTTGACGAGCCTCTTGCGCCTCGACCCGCGCTTCCGCGTCGTTTTTCAAGATACGCAGGCGGTCGTCTTCCAGCCGCGTTAAGCGGCGAAACTCCCGAATCAATTTCCGCTGGAGGAATTGGCCGGCGGGCGCCTCAACTCCAGTGCCACTTGCGGCGTACCGTCGCAAGGCACATTCGGAATGAAGCGCAGAGTGCCGGAGGCATCTTCAAACGCCAACCCGCTCTGCTGCGACCCCCCGCGATATTGTCCCCAGGCGCGCGGCACATAGGAAACCAAAGCCGCTTGGCCGAAGCCGGTTTGCGGCTTGGCACGGAGCCGTCCGCCGCGTTCCCGCACAAAACCCGAAAAAATCAGCAACGCCGCAACTCCGATTCATGGCTCTTTCCTTTTCAAAGCTTCCCTGGTCTGCCCGCACACGCCAATTCTGTTACATTACCCTTCTAGCTGCATCGAAAAAGTCTGTGCCTGCCCGCACCGAAAGGCTTTTATGCAAACGGCATCCATAAAGTGGATTGGCGAACAGAAATTCCTGGGTACAGGTCCCTCCGGCCACGCGGTGGCCTTTGATTCCGATCGCGGTTCCAACAAAGCGCCTGGCCCGATGGAAATGGTGTTGATGGCGCTCGGCGCCTGCACCGCCACGGACATGGTTGTTATCCTTGAAAAAAAACGCCAGAATCTGCAGTCTTTGGAAGTGCTTTGCTCCGGCGAACGTGCTACCGAGCCGCCGACGGTTTGGAAGAACCTCGATCTCCTTTTCCGCATTCGCGGCGCGGTAGAAGAGTCGGCCGTGCAGCATGCCATGGCACTAACCGAAGAAAAATACTGCTCCGTCGCGGCCATGCTCAAAAAAACCGCGGCTTTCACCTGGCGCTATGAACTCCTTCCGTCGGAAGGAAAATAAGCCTGCGGCGCTTGTTTCCGGGAAAGCGCATCGCATACAATCGAATTTCTTTGCTGGGTGCAAGAATCCTCAAGGAGAATCATGTCTCGCTGCCTCGCCGCAAAAATTACGGGTGTAGCCGGGTACGTTCCGCCGCGCATCCTCACCAACTCCGATCTTGAAAAAATGGTGGATACCACCGATGAGTGGATCATGGAACGCGTCGGCATCCGCGAACGTCACCTGGCCGACCAGGGCGTGGCCGCCAGCGACCTGGCCGTGGAGGCGGTGAAAAAGCTTCAGGCAAAACACCCGTTTGATCTGCAATCGGTGGATTTGATCGTCGTCGGCACGGTCACTCCGGATATGATGTATCCCTCCACCGCCTGCCTGGTTCAGCACAAGCTCGGCATCAAGGACACCTGGGGCTTTGATGTCTCCGCGGGCTGCTCAGGATTCCTTTACTCTCTGAACGTCGGTACCAAGTTCGTCGAGTCCGGCCAATATAAGAAGGTTCTGGTGATCGGCTCCGACGTGAACTCTTCGATGACCGACTTCACCGACCGTGCCGTGTGCATCATCTTTGGCGATGGCGCGGGTGCTGCGCTGCTCGAACCCGCCGAAGAAGGCGAGCAAGGCATCATTGATCACGTCGCTCAAGTCGAAGGTATCGGTGGACAGTTTCTCTATATGCCCGGAGGCGGGAGCTTGCACCCGGCCTCGCATGCGACCGTGGACAACAAGATGCACTACATCCACCAAGACGGCAAAAACGTATTCAAGTACGCCGTCAAGAAAATGTCGGAGATGACCGAGCGGGTCCTCGAAAAAAACGGCCTCACCGGCAAGGATTTGGACTGTTTCATCGCCCATCAAGCCAATCGCCGCATCATCACCGCGACCGCTGAACGCCTCGGAATGCCCCTCGAAAAAGTGATTATCAATATCGACCGCTTCGGAAATACCACCGCAGGCACAATTCCTCTGGCGATGGTGACCGCACTGGAAGAGAAGAAACTGAAAAAGGGTGACCTTGTACTGCTTGCGGCGGTTGGAGCAGGCTTCACCTCAGGTGCGACCTTGGTCCGCTGGGCGTACTAGCGGGCGCTGGCGTCAAGCGAAAAATGAAGAAAGGGCCGAGCAGCCGGCCCTCCGTTTCTCTCCACCCAGTCGCTCGCCACTCGATCAGCCGGGAATCACTAACTGCTGTCCCACCTTGATGGCGTTCGGGTCGTTCAGTTTGTCGCGGTTGGCTTCATAGATTTTCATGTACTCGCTGGCGTTGCCGTAAAAGTGCTTGGCGATTTTCGAAAGCGAATCGCCCGCGGCCACGGTGTAGGTTTGTTGTGTGGGCGCCAGGGATGGGTCAACCGTCAGGTTAAGTGTCAGGTCGCTGTAACTCGGGTCCACCAGCTTCACCTGATCCCAGATGCGGTTCTTGATCGCTTCGCTGCCGCAGGCTCCCTCGATATAAAGCTTGTTGTCCTGGACGTGCACATGGGCGAGGCGCACGCCCATCTGGTTGATCTGATTCAACACGGATCCATACTTTTGCTTAAGCTGTTCTAGGTCTGCCATGGGTCTTCCTCGTTTCGGTGAGTATGGGCCGGGCCACAAGCATACCATCGGGTCTTCTGGATGTTGATGACAATGGTGTGACCAAATCGTTGCTTCGTCAGGTTTCCATCAGCTCCAGCCGTGGCGTCCAGGCCAATAGCAGAAGAGTGCCGGGGGCGTAAAAAATGGCGCATACGCTCCATGGCGCGCCCGTGAAGCGAAGTGCCCGCCCAAGCAGCACGGTCGTCTCACACAGCACCAGAGACAGTCGTCATGGTTGGCTGGTACTTTTCTGAAACGTGGACGCTGCCGCTTTTTTTGTCGAATCAACGCAGGCTGGCAAGAACCAGGATTTTGCCGGGGCGAGCAGTTTACATGGAACGGAGAGAGGCCACCTGAATCAGGTTTGCTTGCAGGCGGCGTTCAATCTGCACGGCCGCAAATCGCGCGCACAACAGGCGTTCTTTCTCGCCCCAGCTCGCGATCATAGGTGAAATGCCGCCCATAAGCGACTCCACCTCGCGGACCATCGCGTAGTAGGCACGCACAAAAGCAATTCCACTCTTGTCTTCTTTGAGTTCCGGTGTAAGTTGGTGCAGGCTGGCGAGCTTCTCGAAGTCGTTTCCGCACAGGGTCATTTCGTCCACGTTTGCCGCCTCCAGCACGCGGCTGGAAATCGGCAGGCTGGCCACGCCAGTGAACACCGCGCGCCAGTAGTACAGCGCGAACTGGCCCATGGCCACGACGGCGATTGATAGCAGCATTGCCGAGAACATCCCTCAGCCTCCGCGAGAAGTATGGCGGCCCGGTCGGAGCTCCCCAATAGCTCAGGGGTACTACCGAGCTAGTCCTGCCAGGCAGCCCGCGCGATGAACATACCATGATGTATTCAGTTTATTTTGTTACGGTTACACGGAGTCTTCGATGAACAGGAAAGACCCACGCGTTTGGATCGTTGGCCTGGCCCTGATTTTGATCGCCGGGGGCCTTCGTGCCCGGCAAGCCAGCAGAGGGCAACAGGAGGAGGCCGTCCTTTCCGTGTTGCAATCACAACAGGCCCAATGGAACCAGGGGGATGTCCGCGCGTTCATGAACGGGTATTGGAATTCCCCTGAGCTGACGTTCGCCGGAAGCAACGGCTTCACACGCGGCTGGGAGCCGGTCCGCCAGCGCTACGAAAAAACCTACGCCGACAAAGCCGCCATGGGCACCCTTGCGTTTTCCGAATTGGAAGTACGCCCGCTAGGACCCGATGCCGCCCTGGTCCTCGGCAAGTGGCATCTGCAACGCCAGGCCGGGGACATCGGAGGAATCTTTACCCTCGTTTTCAGGAGATTTCCGGAAGGCTGGCGCATCATCCACGACCACACCACGCAAAGCCTGCCGGAAACAAAGTAGCGACCTACTTGTTTTCGAGCGAAGCGAGGCCTAGCGGCAACTCACCCAAGTGCATTTTCAATTGCGGCCGTTTCGGTCGAGAACATGGAATTGTTCCCTGCGGGTCCATCGTCATCAAACGGTGAGCGGCATCGATGCAGCGCTCGCGGAACGCGCCTTCGCGCCACGCCATAGCGCCAGCTGCTACCCGGGAACGCCGGAAGTGGGTCTAGAGAATTTCAAGGATTTCTTCGTAACGCTTGAACGGCGGAATCAAATACGTCCCGGCCAACTCTGTTCGTGCCCAGGCCAGCATTTCGCGCGCGACCTCGAACCCGCGATCCCGCGCGGAAGCCCCGGCCACCTCCAAGGATTTCAGTAGCGGCTCGGGAATCACAATGCCGGGCACTTCATTGTTGAGCCGCAGCGCCTGCTTATAACTGTTCAGCGGCCAGATGCCGATCAATACCGGAATTGCTGGCTTCCTGCCGAGTCTTTTCAAAAACGCGTGCCAGTGCTGCGGATCAAACAGAGGTTGCGTCATGGCGAAGTGGGCCCCCGCCTCCACCTTGGCGTGAAAACGCGCGATCTCCACGTCCAGATCATCCGCCACCGGATTCAATGCCACGCCAATCGTGAAATTCGTCTGCCCTCCCAACGTCTTCCCTGCCCAGTCCGTGCCTTGGTTCAAACGGTGTAGAATTTTTACCAATCCAACGGAGTCGACCTCGTACACCCCGCTGGTCTCCGGGTAATCGCCCACTGACGGCGGATCACCGGTAATCGCGAGCACATTGCGCACACCGCCGACGGTCCACGCTCCGAGCAGCGCCGCCTGCAGTCCGATAATATTCTGGTCGCGCGTTGTCAGATGTGGAATTGTCTCTACACCGCGGCCCTCCAGCGCTCCGGCAACCACCAACGCGTCCATCCCGACCCGCGCCATCGCTCCGCTGTTGATGTCAATGCAGTCCACCTTTTTCGAAGCCATCACGCGGTCCACCTGCTCATAGACGCGTTCAAGCGCTATGCCCTTCGGCGGATCGATCTCTACGCAGATCGTGAACTCGGCGTTTTGCAGCCGTTTCCAGAATCTGCTCTCCGGCTCGCGCTCCGGAACGAGCACCACGGGTTGAGCGGCGGCCACAGCGGTCGTCGTCGAATGCGCCTTCACCGGCCTGAGCGACTTCACCGCCTCGGCCATGGCGCGAATGTGCGCAGGCGTGGTTCCGCAGCACCCACCCAGTATGCGTGCGCCAAGCCCCGCGGCCTCGCGCGCAAATTCCGCGAAGTATTGCGGGGAGGACTTGGGATAAACGATGCGGTCGCCTTCGCGCTTGGGAAATCCGGCATTGGGCATGCCGCTGATACAGATGTCCTGTGCGCCCGCCAACTCCTGCAGGATCGGCAGCAATGACTGCGGGCCCAAAGTGCAATTCGCGCCAATCGCCTGCACGAATTTTTCTTTCAGCATCGAGGCGGCCAGAAAGGGCCGCACATCACCGAACGTGGTGCCTTCCTCGGAATAGGTCAATTGCGCGACAATCGGCAAGCCCGAAAACGAGCGAATCGCGTCAATTGCCAGCATGATCTCCTCAATATAGGAAAATGTCTCGAGGATGAAGAGGTCCACGCCGCGCTCTTCGAGCGCTAACGCCTGCTCATGAAAAATATTCCGGATCTGATCTGGTTCCGGATGCCTGGCCTGCACGCCAATTCCCAGCGGCCCGATTGACCCGGCGATCAGCACTTCGCGTGAAGCCGCTTCCCGCGCCTCGCGGGCAATCTTCACTCCGCGACTGTTCAGGCGCTGCACCTCATCGCCGAGGCCCAGCGGGGCCAACTTGAAGCGGTTCGCCCCAAACGTGTTCGTCTCGATGATCTGTGCTCCGGCCTCAATGTAAGCCTGGTGCACGCGAAAAACGGCTTCCGGCTCGGCCGTGTTCAGTTCGTCGAAGCAACGCACCGGCCCCACGGCCTCATGCAGCATCGAGCCCATGGCACCATCGGCGACGAGGATGGAGTTCTTCAACCGGTCCGTGAAGTCCTGTATTTTCACTGTTGTCCTGTGGCCTGGATTGCGCGGGATATGGCAGCTAGCGCTTTTGTTCCATCAAGCCGGCCACCGTGCTCATCAAATCGTACTTCGTAAGGATTTCAAACTTCATTTCATCGAGCTCCACAAACACTGCGGGATTTTCGTGGCTTAGAATGTAGGTAACGCGCTCTACCGGCGACGATCCCGGAATCTTCGGCAGCGGCTTGCTCATCACTTCGCGGACCACCAGTTTGCGGAGGTCCTTGCCCTGCAACGCCAATGTCAAGATCTGGTCCTCGTACACGGTTCCGATTGGGAGGCTTTCTTCGAACACCGGAATCTGCGAAATGTCCTGCTCCTGCATTGTTTTGAGGGCGTGGAAAACCGTCTGGTACGGACGTGCGATCACCAGTTCGCGCACCTTGCCGGACTGCCTCTTCGCGTTGACCACTTCCGCCGCGGTAATTGGCACGCTTGATTCCACATACCCGCGCTCACGCATCCACTCGTCGTTGTATACCTTGCTCAAGTAGCGCATGCCGGTATCCGGCAGCAGCACCACCACGTAATCTTTGTCGGTTAAATTCTTCGCCATCCGCAACGCCGCGCTCAGGCATCCGCCGCCAGATCCGCCGGTGAAAATGCCTTCCTGCTTGGCCAGCCGCCGCGCTACCACGAAGCACTCCTCGTCGTTGACCTGAATCACGTCGTCGGGAACTCTCATATCCATCGTCGTGGGGAAAAAATCTTCGCCGATGCCTTCCACCACGTACGTGCGGGCTTTCCCGATCTTTCCCCCTTTATGGAAATCGTAATAGAGCGAGCCTTCCGGATCGACACCGACAATCTGCACCTTGGGATTTTTCTCTTTCAGATACTTCCCCACGCCGGTGATGGTGCCACCGGTGCCCATGCCACAAACAAAGTGCGTAATCTTCCCTTCGGTGTCTTCCCAAATCTCAGGGCCCGTGGTCTCATAGTGCGCCAGCGGATTCTGTGGATTGTCGTATTGGTTGGGATAAAAGGAATTTGGAATCTCGCGCGCCAGCTTTTTGGCTACGCTGTAATAGCTGCGCGGATCCTCCGGTTCAACAGCCGTCGGGCACACAATCACCTCGGCGCCCAGTGCCTTCAGCAAATCCACTTTTTCCTTCGATTGCTTGTCGGTCGTCGTAAAAACGCATTTGTAGCCGCGCACCGCTGCGACCAGCGCCAATCCCATGCCCGTATTGCCAGAGGTACCTTCAATGATGGTGCCGCCGGGCTTCAGCAAACCCTTTTTTTCGGCGTCGTCAATCATGGTGATGCCGATGCGGTCTTTCACCGAACCTCCCGGGTTCAGCATCTCCGCCTTCACCCACATTTGCGGCTTCAGCCCCTGGTTGATCCGGTTCAGCCGGATCAGCGGAACGCGGCCCACCGCTTCCAGAATATTGTTGCAGCGCATATTGGCTTCTTCCGGCACGCGGCCGACCGTCAACCGCGTACGCATTTCTTGCCTTTAGTTTAACATGTGGTCGAGCAGTGCTTTCGCCATGCAGCAACAGGGAGACGACTAAATGACACGGCAAAACTTCGCAACCGGCACACCTTGGGAGCCGATCGTCGGTTACTCCCGCGCAGTCCGCATCGGAAATCACATCTCGGTCTCCGGCACCACGGCCACCGACGCCAGCGGAAAAATCGTCGGCGTCGGCGATGCTTACCTGCAAGCGGTGCAAATCCTACGCAATATCGAATCCGCACTGAACCGGGCCGGAGCCGGGTTGCAAGACGTAATTCGCACGCGCATTTTCGTCACCAATATCGCCGATTGGGAAAGAATCGGCCGCGCCCATGGCGAATTCTTTAAAGACATTCGCCCGGCCACCTCGATGGTCGAGGTGAGCAAGCTCATCTCCCCCGAAATCCTGCTGGAAATCGAGGCCGACGCCATAACCGAAAGCGAATCGAGCAGTGTGTAGAAAAAAGAAGGGCGTCCCTAGAACGCCCTTTTCAAGTCCCCTGCCTTGTCCTTACGTTCCTTAGTTCGGTCGTTCTACCACTTGGCCTGTACGCGATACTTCAATACCGACTCTCCATTTGCCTGCACCGGCACGTCAAACTGCGCTGCAAACGCCGCGGTCTTGGTGTATTTGTAGGTCGAATTGAGCATCTCCCAATCGCCGCCGATAGGCTCATTCACCTGCACCGTGACCGGCGTATCCTTGTGGTTGCGAATGGTGATTTCAAACTCCATCTGCCACACGCGGTTACTGATGCTTTTGTAGTCGGTCTGCCTGCGTTCGGCAACCACATCAAACGCGTTGCCGATTTTCACGGTGACGAACTCATCTTTCGGTGTGTGGTCAATGCGATCTTCGCCGATGAACAGAACGCCGCCCTTCGAATCTTTCTGATACACGCGCAGATTCCCCGCTGGCAGGGGAATCCCGAGCCCGGCCTTCTCTTCATTCTTGAATTTGTAGAGAACCTGCACGGGGTCCTTAATCGGCGACCCCGGGTTCTGTGCATTGTGATAGTAAAAGTTCTGGCCGTTCACCACGAACAGCTTCTCGACGGGAAGCCCGCTGCCCTCAAGCAGGCTGATCTGTTTGGTCTCCTTGTCCTCGACCGACGTGCGCCGCGCCAGCGAGTAGAGGTGATATTCGCTGAAGTTTTCCTGCTGGAACTGATTTGCAGCCGCCGCGGGCGCGGCCTTCGTCATCATATCCGCCGCACGGTAGCGCGCCGCTTCGGGCAGGCGGTTCAAATCGCCGGCCACCAGTTGCAGCTTGGCATGGTGGAACGCGGTGCCGCTGTTATTGACAATCGTCACCCAACCGTCGAGGTCGGCAGCCTTGTCGTCGCGCCCCACCGTCAAAACATAATCCGCATTCCAGGAAAGATTGCCGGCCAGGTAAGAAGATTCGATCTTCTGCTTCGGCGCGCCGGAATTTTCGAGCGACATCAGCAGCGTGGGCCGGTCATACAAGTTTGCCGGCACCTCGGGAAAACGGTACGACTCGCCATAAACGCCCGTAACAATGTCGTTTCCAATCTTCCACACTGGCCCATTGTTGTTCGCCAGCAACGTCGCCTTGATTTCCTCGCGCTTTGTGGTTCCGTTGTCCATATAACTGCGCACCAGGGTCACCTCTTTACCGACGTACTTATTCAGAAGTTTCGCTGGCTCCAGCAAATCGTATTCGTAGTTCTGCTCGATCACGCCAACCTTGTCGGGCTCGGTCAGCGAACGAAAATGCACTGTCGCGGGATTCACCGTCGCAGCGATGTCCATGAACTTTAACCGGAAATTCCCCTTCGGCAGCGAAAGATCGCGAACATCGCGCACTAGCGCGATGTTCGAGTTATACACGGTCACCGCCAGATCGGTTTGATCGTTCAGCGTCGTGCTCTGATCGGCAGCCGTGCCGCGGTTCGACTCCGCCTGCCTATTGCCCGCGTGGTAGTCCGGCACAAACGCAGCGGCTCCCGCCAATGCCATGCCAGCAGTTGCGGCCGCCCAGCGCGACGCTGCGGTTTTGCGGAACCAAGGAGTCTTCATCTTCGCTTCACCTCGTCGTGAAATTTGCCTTCAGTGTTAGAACGGGAGCGGAGAAATCTCTTGCACGCTTCTACTGGTTGGGCACCCGCGTCCAGGTCGCGCCTCCGTCGCGGGTTTCGTAGCTCATAAGGTTCGCAGCATCCCAAATCGAAGCTTGTTTTGCATCCACCGCATGCACGCCCCCCAAATCCCCGGTGATCGGCGTAATAATCTTTTTCCAGTGCTTACCGCGATCGGTGGTCAGCACAAGCGTGCCCGCCTTTCCAGCAATCCAGCTAACCTTGGAAGACGGCGCGGATCCCGCCGTAAACTCACGGGCTGCGCCGGTGTCCACCTTCTTCCAGGTCTTGCCGGCATCGGTGGTCAATTCGACCGTCCCAGCCGCGGCAAGCTTCCACCACACGTTGTGGTCGGGAGTCAGCATCAGTCCGGGCTGGGAGGCAAGCGCTGTCAGAGAAGTTGCGTTTCCCCCGTTGATTCCCTGCGACATCATCTGGCTGGTCACTGAATCTGCGGCGGCCTGCTGTTGCATCTGCACTCTAGACTTCGCTTTTGCAGCCTTGTTTCCATCCGCGTCAGTCGAGCGGTCTCCCAAAACCCCGCCCACCGCATTTCCCGCGGCGCCCGCCGCGGGCTTTGCAGGCGTGGGCGCAGCCGGACCTGGAGGAGGCGGTGCAGGCCGGGGGGCACCAATCTCAACCGACTCGCTCGCCCTAGGTGGAGTTTCCTCCCGCAGCGCGGGCATATTTTGGGGGGCCGCCGAGGGTGCCGCACGGGGGACGGCGGGACTTTCGGCCGCCGCTCCCTTGCCAGAGCCAACTCCGCTCGCGGCTTTTGAGTCCTTCGTCAGCCCATCGGTCATCGCATACGGCGATGCTCGTTTCGCGTCCTGTGATTCATTTATCGTCGCTTCTAATTTCTTGCGCGCGGTCTCGGCGTCAAGTTGCTTGCGGTCATCGCGTTCGGCCGGTGGAGCAGCCGGCGCTACCTCCGGTTGAGCCACCTTTTGCTCCGGAGCCGGCTCCCGATTGAGAGCCACCTGCGTTCCCCCGAGCTTCGACATCTGAGGATTACGCTGTTCGTAAATTCCAATCGACACGAGCACGCCCGCGGCGATCGCACCCACCGGAACAGCCCATCGCAAAAGTGTTGGGCGCCGCTTCTTTTCGATCAGTGCCGGACCTGAGGCCGCCGCGGCCTTGGGCGAAAGCAGCGAGCGCATTGCGGCGACCTCGATCGCTGGAACCGGCTGCTCGTTCCCATGTTCCGCCAGCTGCTTTTCTGTTGCCTCGACCAGCGCTAGTGTTTCCTGGCACGCAGCGCATCCTGCGATGTGCTGTTTCCACTGCGCCATGTCTTCGGGCGACAAGGATCGTTCCTGGTATGCCGCCAGCGTTTCCACATCCGGGCAGCCGGTCTGCGCCGAGCCCCGACGCAAATGCTGCGCGAGAGCGCGTTCGAACTTTTGATCGCGGTCGTCAGCCGGCATGGCGTTCTCCTTTCTTAGAACGAGGTCGCAATGCAATCTTGCAACGCTTCACGACGGCTCCTTGCGGCCCGCCGGTAGGTTGTGCGATTTTCCGCCGGGAAACATCTGCCGGAAATCAATAGGCACATCCTCCGCGGCATAGTTAAAGCATTGCTCGATCTCGGCATCGCTTAGGGAATATGCATCGCGCAAATATTTCTCGGTCATCGCACGCAATTCACGGCGAATCCGTTCCAGGTTTCGCGACACGCTTGATTCGTGTTCGCCCAGCTTTCGTCCGACCTCGGCAAGCTTCATCTGCCGCGCGTAGTAAAGCTCCAGCCTTTCGCGGTCTGCTGCGTTCAATTGGCTCACGCATTTTTTGAGCGCGGTGGCAAAACAGGAAAGATACTGCGCGCGATGCGGATCGATCAGCGGAGTCGGCACCGGCTCGAGCGGTAGTTCGCGATTCTCGCCGTCTGCTCCGTCGATCGATGCCAGCCGCCGGTGCGCGCGGATATGGTCGATATGGCGCTGTGCCAGCACCGTGCGCAGCCAGGTCTTCAGCGAACT
>Ga0126369_10003369_pt1 | contig 11551 bp, 11 predicted proteins | sample PanSoiMetaPlot_1_FD_109646 | JGI IMG/M metagenome (GOLD analysis project Ga0126369, IMG submission 109646) | Tropical forest soil microbial communities from Panama - MetaG Plot_1 | ecosystem: Environmental > Terrestrial > Soil > Tropical forest > Bulk soil | place: Panama | collected 2016-02-17 | reverse complement strand
TCGGCGACGCGTGGAACCTAGGGTTCCTCAAGGAGACCGAGCGACAGGTCGAGCGCCACCTGCAGGGCCACCTTGACCGGCTGAGCCCGAACGATCTGCGGACCCGCGCGGTGATCACGGCGATGCGGGAAGACGAGGCGGGGCACGCGCGAACCGCGGACCTGCTCGGGGCGAAGGAGCTCCCGCAGGTTGCGAAGTCCGTCATGCGGGCCGCCGCCCGGATCATGACCGCGACCTCCTACTGGCTGTGACGCGAGCGGAGGGCGCAGCCTTTCCAGGCGAGTCACCGCGGCGTCCCGCTCGTTGAGCAGGCGTTGAAATGAAGATCGGTTGGGTCGTCAACGGACCGGAGATCGACCCGAGCACGGGCACGATGTGTGCGCCCGAGGTAGAGGAGACCCCGGACGGGCTCGTCTCAGACCTCGCGAGCGTCCGCTACCGGATGCTCATTCCAATGAAGGCGCTGGCTGCCAGGGGCCACAGTGGCGCTCTCCTAGCCGTAAACGCCGAATCCCTCGCGCGTGTCACCGACGAAATCGGTCAGTTCGACGCGCTCGTCTTCAAGAAAACCCTGGAGATCGGCCGGTTCCAGGAACAGCTTCTCGCACGCGCGAAGGCCGCGCGCATCCCCGTCTTGTTCGACATCTGCGACCCGCGCATAGACCCTGCAACCGAGCTCGGGGCCCGGAATCGCAGGATGGCGGAGGCGGCCGACCGGGTGGTCACCAGCACCTCCGCGCTCGCCGAACTGCTGCACGCGGTGATCGGTCGTGCCCCCGCCGTGATTTCCGAACCCTACGAAGGCCCGAGGGGGGAGCCCCGCTGGAACCCGGACCCGATCCGGCTCAAGGCCCTCTGGTTCGGCCACCCTTCGAACATCGACACGGTGCCGCTTTCACTCGACGAGCTCGTCGTCGTCGGCCGGCACCGGCCGATCGCGCTGACGATCGTCACCGGCTGGGTCCCCAACCTTGAGCGGACTTGTGCTGACGTCACCCGGCAGTGGGGACAGTTCGTGTCGTTGCGTTACTTAGAATGGTCTGCCTCAACGACGTGGTGCGCTTTGGCCGAGACGGACCTGGTGGTCCTCCCGACGCTCCCACAGGCTCCCGACAAAAGCATTAAGAGCGCCAATCGGCTGATCGAAAGCCTCTGGGCGGGTCGCTGCGTCGTCGCTAATCCGCTCCCCTCATATGTGGAGTTCGAGCGGTGGTCGTTCATCGACGGCTCGCTATCGCGCGCCCTGCGCTCCGCGCTGGATGCGCAAGAGTCGATCAGCGGGCGCATCGCCGCGGGCCAGGCGCACATCGCAGAGCATTACTCGCCCGAGCGGATTGCGGGGCAATGGGAGGCCGTCATCGCTCAGGCGGTCGAAGGCCGCGGCCGCACTCGCGACGCGCCGATGGTCAAAGCTCCTGGTGCGGGGGCCGCGCCGAGCGCAGGCCGGCCGCCGCTGCGACTGAACCTCGGGTGCGGTGACAAGCTGCTGCCCGGTTACGTGAATGTCGACGTGGCGGAAAGCCGCGCTGGCGCGAAGCCGGACGTCCTCTGCGACCTGCATGCGCTCCCGATGTTCGGCGACGACTCCGCGGACGAGATCCTCTCCGTCCACGTCGTCGAGCATTTCTGGCGCTGGGAGGTGCTTGACGTGCTGCGCGAATGGGTCCGTGTGCTCAGGCCGGGTGGCAGGATCGTGCTTGAATGTCCGAATCTCATCTCGGCGTGCCAGGCGTTCCTCGCCGATCCCGACGCCGCCTCCGGGCCGGGTCAGGAGGGCCAACGCACGATGTGGGTGTTCTACGGCGACCCCGCGTGGAAGGACCCGCTCATGGTCCATCGTTGGGGCTACACGCCGCGAAGCCTCGCGCGCCTGATGGGGGAAGCGGGACTCGTGAATGTCCGCCAGGAGCCAGCGCAGTTCAAGCTGCGCGAACCGCGCGACATGCGCCTCGTCGGGGAAAAGCCGCTCCGCGGCTGACGAGCGGAAGGCGGGCACACCGTGGACGACGACACCGGGCTCCAGTACCTGCGCTGGTACTACGACACCGCGGTATGGAAGAACCTTCACTACCGCGGCGTGCGCACGTTGAAGAATCCCGCAGACATGTGGAACTATCAGGAGATCATCGTTTCGCGCCGCCTCCAGTGGGTGATCGAGACGGGAACCCGTCACGGCGGATCCGCCCTCTATTTCGCGGATCTCCTCGCAGCTTGCAACGCCGAGGGGATGGTAATCAGCATCGACATCACCGGGCAGGACAACTGGGTCAGGACCCATCCACGGATCCGCTTCATTATCGGCGACAGCGCAGCACCGGACATCGTGCGCGACGTCGGCATCCTCCTGCCCGCCGCACGCTCCTCGCTTTTCCTGATCTTGGACTCAGACCACCGCAAAGAGCACGTCCTGCGCGAACTAGAGGCGTGGGTGCCGTTTCTGCGCTCGGGCGACTATCTCGTCGTCGAAGACACGTGCGTCAACGGCCATCCTGTGCGACCGGATTTCGGTCCGGGCCCGTACGAAGCAGTGGAAGCCTTCGTGGCCGCTCATCCCGGTTTGCTGTTGCCAGACATCGCACGGGAGCGCAAGTTCGGTTACACGTTCGCGCCAAACGGCTACTTCATCAAGGCATAGCCGCCAAAGAAGAACGGCCGCACGCGGCGGCCGTCCGGCGGTCGGGAAACGCGTCAGAAGTTGAACCGGACCTGCGCGCCGAGGATCCAGGTGTTGGCCGAGTAGTTGCCGGACAGGGCCCCCCTAAAGGAAGGAGGGAACCCCACGGGTTGGGGCGTGAAGTTCGGCAAGTTGCTGCTTGCATCCTTGATGAAGAGATACGCCAAGCCGGTGTCGAACGCGACTGTCTTGGACATCGCCCATTGCGCACCGATGGCGAGCCAGGTGCGATCCTGGTCGGGGAGGCGGGGCGTCCGGAACTCGTCCTGCACGGGCGTCGTGTCGTACGCGAGCCCGCCCCTGAGCTTCCACTCGGGTGTGAGCTGGTAGTTCGCGCCGACGCCGATGCGCCAGCTGTTCTTGAAGTTGAGGGGCGTGCTCGAAAGCCCCAAGCCGTTCGACCGGAAAATCGTCAGGGCCTGGATGGAGTCCCAGCCCGTCCAGGTGTAGTCGGCGAGGATCTGCCACCGCGGCCCGATCTGCTGGGACAGCGCGATCGAGAACGTATCGGGGAGCTTGATGTCCGCCTTCACGCCGCCGTTCAGAAAGGGGACCAAGTTGAACGTGACGTCGCCCTCGAGCTTATTGTCGATTTTAGAGCGGTACGTCACACCGATGCGCGTGTCGGGGGTGATGGTGAACATTGCGCCGATGTTCCAGCCCCAACCCCAGTCGTTGGCCTTGACCGTCGCGATTGGGACGACCGGCGTCCCCGTGAACACGGCGTTGCTGAGCTTGGCGTCGAGATACAGCGCGTTGATGCCCGCGCCGAGCGACAGCCACTGGTTCACCTTCCACCCGATCGACGGGTTGATGTTGACCGTCTTCACGTCGGAATTGAGCGCGTGGAACTGCCCCACCCAGGGCGCGTCCCATTCCGTCTTGAGGCCGAACGGTGTGTTGACGCCGACCCCGAGCCAGAGCGTGTTCGCCATGACCTCCCAGGAGAGATACGCGTTCGGCAAGAAACCCCAGCCTCCGGCGTCGCCGTCGTTCCCCAGGAGCGATATGGTGGGCGCCGGCCCCGGCGTCGTGCTTAGGCCGCTGTTGGAGAATTTGACCGAGGTCTTTATCGCTTCGACGGAGCCGACGACTTGGCGGCCCCCGACCAGGGTCATCCCGGCGGGGTTGAACCAGATCGTGCTTGCGTCCTGAGCGGACGCAGCCTGGCCCGCGTACGCGTTGCCTAGGCCGCTTGCGTTCTGCTCCTGGAGCTGGAATCCAGCCGCTACCGCGCTCCCGCCTGCCATCGCCAACGCCGCGCCGATCGCGACCGCGATCGCGCGTTGCCGAAACATACGTTTGCTCATGTCGGTTCTCCTCCTTCGCGTCTTATCGTCTTGATCGGGCAAGGCATTGCGCCCCGCTGCCTGCGGCGAGTATAGGGAAAGGGTTGCATGGCTACAACGCGAACGCGAAAGGGGCGGCGGGAACGAGCTTCCCTGTCGCATGGGCGCAACACCCCGAGAGTCGGGGTAGCGAGGGGTAAACGGGTCCGCTTACGCGGCCGGAGCGCCGGGCTCCTCGATCAACTCGAAGTCATGCGTGATCGCCGCGGTCCTGCCCAGCATCGCGGAGGCGGAGCAGTACTTGGTGTGTGAAAGCTTGATCGCGCTCTCGACGAGGGTGCGCTTCAGACCGCGGCCACGGACGATGAAGTGCATGTGGATGCTCGTGAAGACCTTTGGATCGGTATCGGCGCGCTCCGCGCTTAGCCGGATCTCGCATCCCGTGACGTCCTGGCCGCTGCGCTTCAGGATCACCACGACGTCGGAAGCGGTGCACGCGCCGGTGCCGGCGAGCACGGTTTCCATAGGACGCGGGCCCGTGTTGCGACCACCCACGTCCGGCGCCCCGTCGATCACGAGCGCGTGGCCGCTGCCGGTCTCGGCGACGAACTGCACGCCGTCGACCCACTTGATCGCGCATTCCATCGGCATTTCTGGGAATCCTCTCGGGGGTTAGGGCGAGCGCAGCGATTCTAGCCCGCGCTCCCCGATCGAAAATACTGATTGGCCAATAAGAACATTCTTACCGCAGTGCACAACGTTTTTCTTGCATCGCACCATTCCCGGGACGATAATTCGAAGCGTCGTGAGTCATCGTCGGAAAGCCCGCTGGTGACTCGCGGACAGTCTCCTCCACCCTCCTCCTTTGGTGGATTTCACGCAGCCGCACAGGCTGCGTTTTTTTTCCAACCTTCTGATTTGACAGGGCGAGCAGCGGGAAACTACAATCGCCGCCTTTCGCCAAGCGCGCCGCCTCCGCACCCCTGAGATGAAGACCTTCACCGCAAGACCTCACCAGGTCCGCCGCGACTGGTACGTGATCGACGCCACCAACCAGGTCCTCGGCCGGCTCGCAGTGGAAGTCGCGCGCCGGCTGCGCGGGAAGCACAAGCCAGAATTCACGCCCCACGTTGATACGGGCGACTACATCGTCGTCGTCAACGCTGCGAAGATCCGGGTGACCGGCAAGAAGGCGACGAGGAAAACGTACTACCGCCATAGCGGGTATCCCGGTAGCCTGTCGCAGACCAGCTACGCGAAACTTCACGCGCGCTTTCCGACGCGTGTGGTCGAGCGGGCGGTGAAGGGGATGCTGCCGAAGGGTCCGCTCGGCTACGCGATGGCGCGGAAGCTGAAGATCTACGCGGGGGCCGAGCACCCGCACGTCGCGCAGCAACCGAAGACTCTGGAGTTGAGCTGATGATCGGCGAGTATCACTACGGCACCGGCCGGCGCAAGAGCGCCGTCGCGCGCGTCTTCATCCGGCCCGGGAAGGGCAGCTTCGTCGTCAACGACAAGCCGGTCGACGAGTTCTTCGGACGCGAGACCGGGCGCATGGTCGTCCGCCAACCGCTCGTGCTGACCAATCACCTCTCGACGTTCGACATCAAGGTGAACGTCGACGGCGGCGGCGAGTCCGGGCAGGCCGGCGCGGTGCGGCACGGGCTGACCCGCGCGCTGATCGAGTACGATCCGTCGCTGAAGCCGATGCTCGCGAAGGCCGGGCTGGTGACTCGCGACGCGCGGGAAGTCGAGCGAAAGAAAGTCGGCCTTCACAAGGCGCGCCGTGCCCCGCAGTTCTCGAAGCGATGATCGGAAACGGGGACGAACAGAAAAGCCGCCGGCGAGGCGGCTTTTTAGTCTGTAGGCCGTTGCCGCCGCGCGGCGACAACCGCGCGCGTCGGCTGGAGTCAACCAGATGATCAAGGTCGGAATCGTCGGGGGCACCGGCTACACCGGCGTCGAGCTGCTGAGGCTGCTCGCGCAGCATCCGCAGGCCGAGCTCGTCGCGATCACCTCGCGCAAGGAGGCGGGGATACCGGTCGCCGACATGTTCCCGAGCTTGCGCGGCCGCGTCACGCTCGCCTTCTGCGAGCCCGCGGCGGCGAAGCTCGAGCGTTGCGACGTCGTCTTCTTCGCGACCCCTCACGGCGTCGCGATGAGCGACGCCCGACGCCTGGTCGACGCCGGGGTGCGGCTCATCGATCTCGCCGCTGATTTCCGACTCCGCGACCTCGCGGAGTGGAAGAGGTGGTACCGGCTCGACCATGCGGCGCCCGAGCTCGTCACCGAGGCCGTCTACGGCCTGCCCGAGACCAATCGCGCGGCCATCAAGACCGCGCGCATCGTCGGCAATCCCGGGTGCTACGCGACCGCCGTCCAGCTCGGCCTGCTCCCGCTCGTCGAGTCCGAGACGGTCGACCTCGATCATCTCATCGCCGACGCGAAGTCCGGAGTGAGCGGGGCGGGGCGCAAGACCGAACTCAACCTACTGTACAGCGAGGCCGCCGACAATTTCGCCGCGTACAACGTCGCGGGGCACCGGCACGTGCCGGAGGTTCGCGAGCAGCTCGCGCGCATCGCCGGCAGGCCGATCGGGGTGCTGTTCGTGCCGCATCTGACGCCGATGATCCGCGGGATCCACGCGACGCTCTATGCGCGCATCACGCGCGAAGCCGACTTCCAGTCGCTCTACGAGAAGCGCTTCAAGGGCGAGCCGTTCGTCGACGTCATGCCACCGGAGCGCCATCTGGATACGCGCTCGGTGCGCGCCTCCAACGCCTGCCGGATCGCCCTTCACCGGCCTGGGGACGGCGACACGCTCGTCGTGCTCTCGGTCATCGACAACCTCGTGAAGGGTCCCTCCGGCCAGGCGGTCCAGAACATGAACATCATGTTCGGCGTCGACGAGGCCGCCGGACTCGCGCAGCTGCCGGTACTGCCCTGAGGCGGACCCGAGCTCGCCCTCATGCCGCCGTCACGCTTGCGCTCGCTCCGCAACCGCTGGGGCATCTCCGCCCCGCGGCTGATCGTGAGCCCCCACGTCGCCTGGTACTGGCGAGCCGTGGGCGTCATCGCCGTGCTGACGGTCTCGCTCGTCATCGCGCTGTGGATCTACGACGCCGGCCGGCGCTTCGCCGGCTTCGACGCGACCACGCTCGAGAACGAACTCGCGACGCTGCGCGCTCGGGTTGCGGCGCTCGAGGAGGAAGCGAGCGCGCTCCGCGGAGTGGCCGCGTCGAGCGAAAGCCGCCTGCAGATCGAGAAGGCCGCGCAGGCCCAGCTCGTCCGGCAGCTCAAATCGGTCGAGGCGGAGAACGTTCGGCTCCGCGAGGACGTCGCGTTCTTCGAAAACCTCGCGCGCGCGCCCGGCGAGGACACGCTCCCCGTCTCGGGCCTTAAGGTCGAGGCCCACGCGGTCCGCGGCGAGTATCGCTACCGCGTGCTGGTCACGCAGGGGCCGAAGGAGCGGGAATTCAACGGCCGCCTGCAGTTCGTGGTCAACATGCAGCTCGGCGGCCGCGACGTGACGGTCCTCATCCCCGAGGAGAACTTCGACGACGCGGCGTACCGTGTGCAATTTAAACGCTTCTACCGCGCGGAGGGGTCGTTTCGCGTCGATCCGAAGGCGACAATCCGGTCGGTGCAGGTTCGGGTGTTCGAGCGCGGCGTCGACCAGCCGCGCGCGACGCTCAGCTTCAGCCTGACGTAGCGAGGGCGCTTGCGCCGGAAAGGGGTCCTATGTTCGGAAAGAAGCCGACCAAGCCGCAAAGCCGGATCGACAGTTTGATCGGCGCCGGCACGCGGATCGAGGGCAACGTGGTGTTCTCTGGGGGGCTGCGCGTTGACGGCGAGATCCGCGGCGACGTGCGGACGGCCGAGGGTGAGACGGGCACGCTTGTCGTGAGCGAGCAGGCTCGGATCGAAGGCGAGATCCGAGTGTCGCATCTCGTCGTGAACGGCGCGCTCGTCGGGCCGGTGTACGCGAGCGACTTTCTCGAGCTGCAGCCGCGCTCGCGCGTGAGCGGCGACGTCCACTACAGCTCGCTCGAGATGCACCTCGGAGCGGTCGTCGACGGCCGGCTCGTGCACGAAGGCGCGGTGGCCGAGAAAGAGAAAAAGCCCGTCGAGCTCAAGCTCGCGACGACCAGTTGACCCTAGGGTGAAACAGGGTTTGTACCCGCGTGTCGCAGGGTACGGCGCGCGGTGGGTGCTTGCGGGCCTGGCAATTGACCCCATCTAGCGGTAGGTCGATAATCCGCTTAATGAATCGCAGGAGCACCCGATGAACGCCCCGACCGAGATGCCGGCGCCGCTCGTCTTCACCGACAGCGCCGCGAACAAGGTCAAGCAGCTGATCGACGAGGAAGGCAACCCCGAGCTGAAGCTCCGCGTCTTCGTGAGCGGCGGTGGCTGCTCGGGCTTCCAGTACGGCTTCACGTTCGACGAAGTGCAGAACGACGACGACACCGCGATGCAGAAGAACGGGGTCACGCTGCTGATCGACCCGATGAGCTACCAGTACCTCGTCGGCGCCGAGATCGACTACTCCGAGGGCGTCGAGGGCGCGCAGTTCGTGATCAAGAACCCGAACGCGACCAGCACCTGCGGGTGCGGGTCTTCGTTCTCCGCCTAGGTCGTTTGCGAATTCCAGCGAGCGGGGGCTGCGGCCCGCGCTCCGTTTTGCCGGCTTCAACTCGACGGCAAGACCCCCTATCCTGACGATTGGTCTCGTCGCGAGACCCACGGGATGTCTGCGCAGACAATCAAGACCGGTCGCAACGATCCCTGCCCCTGCGGCAGCGGCAGGAAGTACAAGCACTGTTGCATGGCGACCGCATCGGCCGAAGAGCGCGCGGCGCGCTCCGAGACAATGTCCGTTCGGCGAACGCTCGGCGGTGCGCTTGCGCACCATCAGGCCGGCCGCCTGCGTGAGGCGGACGCCCTTTATCGGCAGGTCCTCCACCTGCAGCCAAGCAATCCCGATGCGCTGCATCTCCTGGGGATGATCGCCTGCCAAACAGGAGAGCACGAAACGGCGGTCGGCCTGATCAATCGCGCCATCAGCGCGAGCCCATCCAACCCGGCCTACTACAGCAACCTGGCGTGGGCGCTGCAGGGTCAAGGGAAGCTCGCGGAGGCGGTCGCGAGCTTCCGCAAGGCGCTCGCGCTCGCGCCGGGCGACGCCGGAGTGCACGTGAACCTCGGACTGGTGTTGCAGAATCAAGGCAGGCTTGACGAGGCGGTCGTGAGTTTTCGCCAGGCGATCAAGCTCAGGCCGACGTTAGCCGAGGCGCACACCAACCTTGGTTCCGCTCTCCACGTTCAAGGCAGGGTGGACGAGGCGATCGCGAGCCACCGCGCCGCGCTCTCGCTCAAGCCCGATCTCGCCGCCGCGCACAGCAATCTCGGCAACGCGCTACGGGGACAAGGCAAGCTTGAAGAAGCGGCCGCCAGCCTCCGCCAGGCGATCAAGTTGAAGCCGGACTACTCCGAGGCGCACGACAACCTCGGGCTGGCGCTGCAGGACCTGGGCAAGCTCGACGAGGCACTCGCCAGTCACCGCGAGGCGATCAGATTAAGGCCGGGCGATGCCGCTCCGCAGAACCACCTTGCGCTGGCGTTGCAGGGTCAGGGCAGGCTCGGCGAGGCGGTCGCCGCCTTTCGCAAGGCGCTCTCGCTCAGGCCGGACTACGCCGAGGCGCACAGCAATCTCGGTTTGGCCTTGCAGGAGCAAGGCAACCTGGACGAGGCAGTTGCGAGTTATCGCGAGGCGATCAGGCTGAAGCCGGATCTTGCCGACGCGCACTACAACCGGCATTCGCTGCTGCTCGATCAGGACGATCTGGTGCCCGCCATCGAGAGCATGAAGCGTGCGGTCGCAATCGATCCAAGCAAGACGAACTACCGATTCTTCCTGGGGATGCTCCTCGATTACGCCGGCGATCATGCGGCAGCGGCAGGCCATTTCGATCGGGTCGAGAGCGGCGATGCCCTGCATCGCGCAAGGCTCGACGCCTGGCGGTACGTGAAGAGTGCAAGCCCGAAGCCCCTCCCGATCGTCGGGAGCGCGAATCAGGCCTTCAGGCTGGGCCTCGACGCTGCGGCGAGCGCAGGAATGGTCCTGGAGTTCGGCGTAAGGTTCGGCACCTCGATCCGCCAGATCGCCGCGCTAGCGAATCAAGAAGTGCACGGGTTCGACAGCTTCGAGGGCCTTCCCGAGGCGTGGCATCACGAACCGCAGGGCAGCTACAGCACCAGGGGGATCATCCCGAGCGTGCCGGGCAACGTGATTCTCCACGCGGGCTGGTTCGAAGACACACTTCCGGTATTTCTGAATGAACACCCTGGCCCGGTCCGCCTTGCCAACGTCGATTGCGACATCTACAGCTCGACGAGAACGGTCCTTCGGCTTCTCGCGCAGCGGATCGTCCCCGGAACCGTCATCGTTTTCGACGAGTACATCGGCAACGAACACTGGCGCGAAGACGAGTTCAAGGCCTTCCAGGAAGCGGTCGTCGAGAACCGTTGGAACTACGAATATCTCTGCTTCAGCTTTTTCACGAAGCAGGTGGTGATTCGCATTCTGGGCAGGTCGGGCATCCCCCGGAACGGACTGGCCGCTTAGCGCGCGGCATCGTCCGCCGCGACCCCGCAGCGCGGCGTTACGCGCCGCCAAGTGCCGGATCGTTCCCAACCCCGTAACGCTGCGGGTGTTTTTGCGGCGCCGCATAATTTGAGACGGGCCAATTAACAATCTTTGACAATTGCTCGGCGGGGTCAGAAGGGATGATCGTTCCCGCGCCAAAGAGCATGAACCCGAAGCGAGCCCTACTCTGACGCTGCGAGGCTCGTCCGGGCGATGAGGTCGAGCTGAGCCGCGAGCGGATCCGCGGCGGCGTGGAACGCCGCCAGGCGGTGCGCGGCCACCGGCTCCGCTATCGGTATTTCGACCGCCAGCGGATTGCGGAGCTCGTTGTTCACGCGAAACTCGTAGTGCAGGTGCGGGCCGGTCGCCCACCCGGTCGCGCCGACGTAGCCGATCACCTCGCCTTGCGCCACGCGCCCGCCCTCTCGCACACCGCTCGCGAACCCGCTGAGGTGCGCGTAGAGCGTCGTGATCCCGCCGTGATGCCGCAGGACGATCACGTTCCCGTAGCCGGTCTGCTGCCCGGCAACCTCCACCGTGCCGTCCGCCGTCGCCCTGATGCGCGTGCCCGCGGGCGCGCTGTAATCCACGCCGTTGTGCGCGCGCCACTCCTGCAGGACGGGATCGAACCGCATCGAGAACCCGGACGTGACCCGCGAGAGCTCGAGCGGCGAGCGCAGGAATGCCTTGCGCAGGTTCTTGCCATCGGGAGCGTAATAGCCGTGCCGATCGCCATCGTCCGCGAACCAGATGGCCCGGACCACCTTTTTGTCGTTGACGACCTCCGCCGCGAGCACGCGGCCCGCGCGAAGCGCCCGACCGTTGTGGAAGAACACCTCGTAGACCACCGCGAAGCGATCGCCGCGCCGCAGGTCGTGATAGAAGTCGATCTCGCCGCCGAAGACGTCGGCGAGTGCGAGGGTGATCGAGTCGGGGAGG
>Ga0126369_10003368_pt1 | contig 11552 bp, 8 predicted proteins | sample PanSoiMetaPlot_1_FD_109646 | JGI IMG/M metagenome (GOLD analysis project Ga0126369, IMG submission 109646) | Tropical forest soil microbial communities from Panama - MetaG Plot_1 | ecosystem: Environmental > Terrestrial > Soil > Tropical forest > Bulk soil | place: Panama | collected 2016-02-17 | reverse complement strand
CAGGTTCGTCACCGCCATCGCTTCGCCCATGAAGCGATGGATCCCGAGAATCAACGCGATGCCGGCGACCGGCAGATAGCTCGTCGCCGACAACGTCCCCGCCAGCGCGACGAGCGCCGCGCCGGCGACGCCCGCCGCGCCCTTCGACGTGACGAGGAGGAGCGCCAGCAGACCGAGCTGGCGCGGCAGCGTCAGCGGCGTCGCGGTCGCTTGCGCGATGAACACCGTGGCGATCGCGAGGTAGATCGCCGTGCCGTCCAGGTTGAACGAGTACCCGGCGGGCACGACCACACCGACCACCGATCGATCCACGCCGGCCGCCTCGAGCTTCTCCATCAGCCGCGGCAGCACCGACTCCGAAGACGAGGTGCCGAAAACGATGAAGATCTCCTCCCGCAGGTAGCGCACCAGGCGCCAGATCTCGAACCCGTGCCACCGCGCGATCGCGCCGAGCACGAGCGCGACGAACAGCACGCACGTCAGGTAGAAACACGCCATCAGGCCGGCGAGCTGCGCCAGCGTGCCGACGCCGAAGCTGCCGATCGTGAACGCCATCGCGCCGAACGCGCCGAGCGGCGCCGTCCTCATGATCATCGCGACCACCGCGAAGAGCACCGACGAGAACTGCTCGACGACCCCGAGCAGCGGCCGGGCGATCGGTCCGAGCGCGCGGAGCGCGAATCCAAACAGCACGGACACCACCAGCACCTGCAGGATGTCGCCCCTCGCGAACGCGTCCACCACGCTCGCCGGGATGATCTCGAGCAGAAACCCGGTCACGCTCTGGCCCGAGCCCGCGGTGAGGTACGGCGCGACCGCACGCGAATCGAGCGCCGCCGGGTCGACGTTCATCCCCGCGCCGGGCCGCGCGACGTTGACCACGACCAGCCCAACGACCAGCGCGAGGGTCGTCACCACCTCGAAGTAGATCAGCGCGAGCACGCCTGCTTTGCCGACCGTCTTCGCGCCGGCCGCGCCCGCGATGCCGGCAACGACCGTGCAGAAGATGATCGGCGCGACGATCATCCGCACGAGCTTGATGAACCCGTCGCCCAGCGGCTTCATCGCCACACCGGCCTCGGGCCAGACGTGACCGACGACGACGCCCAGGACGGTTGCCGCCAGGACCTGGGCGTAGAGCGTTCGATGAAGCCCCGCGCTCGTCACGCGATCGACTGACGACTGACGACCTGCGGCTTGTGCCCGAAGACCGACGGAATGTGATTCTTCACGAGCGCAAGCGCGCCGAACACCGCCGTCATCCCGGCCGCGATGAACGCGAACAACAGCGCGGGCCCTCCGAGTTCGAGCGTCCACGCGCCGGCGTACGGCGAGACAACGCCGCCCACCCTGCCGAACGCGACCGCCGTGCCGACGCCGGTGGCACGGATGCCCGTCGGATACACGTGCGCCGCCAGCGCGTACATCGTCGTCTGTACGGCGTTGATGAGACCGCCGGTCCACGCGAGCATCGCCAGAATCGCGAACGTCGACTGCGCGCCGATCGAGACGCTCGCCAGCAGCGCCGCGCCCGCAATCGCGCCGGCCGACATCGCCAGCATCGTGACGCGCGATCCGAGCCGGCCGATGAGCACCGCGCCGAGGATCGCGCCGACGACGCCGCCGAAGTTGAAGGCGGTGAGGCCGCTGCTCGCGACGGTCGCGCCGAAGCCTGCGGTCGTCAGGAGCGACGGCACCCAGTTCACGCCGACGTACACCGAGAGGAGACAGAAGAAGAACGAGCCGCAGAGCGCGAGCGTGTCGCGGCGGAATTCAGGCACGAGCAGCGACCGCACCGAGGCCTGCGCCACGCTGCGCTCGCGCGCGTCCGCGAACTCGGCGTCCTGCGGCACGTCGTGACCCAGCCGCCTGAGCAGCGCGGCGAGCTCGCGCCAGCGCGCACGCTGGCGCGCCAGGAACCGCGGCGACTCCGGCAGCACGTTGAAGAGCAGGGCGGCGAGCATCAGCGGCACGACGCCGCCGACGAGAAACAGCGCCCGCCAGCCGTATTGGGGCAGCACGAGCGAGCCGGTCACGCCGGCGAGCGTGCCGCCGAGCGGAATGCAGACAATCGTCAGCGTGACGGCGAACGCCCGATGCCGCAGCGGCACGTACTCGGACGACAGCGCCGCGGCGTTCGGCATCGCGCCGCCGAGGCCGAGCCCGGCGAGAAAGCGCAGCGTGACGAGCGACGGCACGCCGCCCGCGAACGACACGAGCAGCGTCAGCGTTCCGAACGAGACGACGCTGCCGAGCAGCGCCACCCGGCGCCCCACCTTGTCGCCGATGTAGCCGCCGATCGCGCCGCCGATCATCATGCCGATCATCCCGGCGGCGAGGACGGACGCGAACGCCGGCCGCGGCAGGCTCCACTCCTTCATCATCGCCGGCACCGCTGCCGCGAGCAGCTGGTTGTCCAGGCCGTCGAGGATGATCGTGAGCGCGGTGGCGCCGACGAGCAGCCTCTGGTAGGGGCTCCACGCGCCTTCGTCGAGAATCGCGGCGACGTCGACCGTCTTCACGCCTTACACCGCCTTCGCCTGACGATGCGACATCGAGAAGATGACGTGGAGCGACATCAGCGCCTGCAGCGGATGCGCGCCGGCCTCGACGAGCGGCCCCACGTGTTCGCTGACGAGCCCCCCCTTGCCGACGCTGATCAGCTCCTCCGCCGCCTTCCGCTGCTGCGGGTTGAGTTCGTACTCCGTCGCGACGGCGTCGAGATTGCCGATGATTCGATCGCGGAGCTCGGCGCTGTGCCGCACCTCGAACAGCAGGCGGTTCAGGCCGTAGGCCTCGGCGGGCGGATGTTTGTAGAACTGGTAGCCGCGGTTCTGGAACTTGAAGCCTCCGTACTGCTCGGCGACCGTCGACGCCGGCGCGCGCTTCGCGCTATGCGGCAAAAACCGCATCATGCACAGGCCGTGATGCCAGGTCGGGATGTAGTCGACGAGCTCGCCTTCCTGCGCGCCGATTGCGCCGAACATCATCGCCCAGTTGAGCATCTCGGTGTTGCCGACCTCGTCGAGCTGCGCCCCGGTCATATCGAGGAGCGCGTCGGTGTGGCCCGCCTCGAACTGCGAAACAAGCCAGCGATCGAAGTCGAACTCCGGCGTCAGATATTTTCGCGTGCCGGGGAAATGCGACATGCCGCCGCTGGCGATGACCGCCACGCGCTCCTTCCGTCCCTTGATGATCTGCGCGACCGCGCGGCCGAGCGCCGCGCACCGCTTCGGCGTCGGCAGCGGCGGCACGTAGACGTTGGCGAAGAACGGGATCACCGGAATGTCGCGCGTGCCGATCACGTACTCGAACGGGACGGCGAAGGCGTGTCCGAGCTCGGCGTCCTCGGAGTACGCGACGTCGAACTCGTGGTCGACGACGAGTTTGTTCAGCATGTCCTCGGCCATCTCGCGGTGCACGCGCGGATGGAACTCGCGGCCCGCGAACTTTGCGATCGCGCGGTTGCCCGCGATGATCGCGAACGTCGGTACGCACGAGACCGAGAAGGTCTCGACGTGATCGCTCCCGAAAAAGACGATGACGTCGGGCCTGGTCTCGTCGAGCACCGAGCCGAGCGCCTGCATCGCGCGCGCGGCCTGATCCAGCTGCGCCGGATCCTCGTCGGGCGGACGCGTGAACAGGTACGGTGTGTGGCACGTCCCGACAGCCGCAACGATCTCACCCATGGTGGAATCCCCCTGGGGCTGGGATTAGGGGACTAGGGGACTCCGACAGTCATCAGTCGCGAGTCTGCCCGTAGTCCCTTAGCCCCCAAGTCCCCTAGTCCCCGTCCGAAGTCTATTCCGAACGCACGTGGGCTTCATGCCTTCCCGCCTGCCCTGCGCCCACCTGCCCGGCCTGCCCGGCCTGCCTGCCCCGCCCGACCAGCGCGTTCATGCGCGGGTACACCCTGCGCGCGTTGTCTTCGTACAGCTTCTGTCTGTCAGCGTCGGTCAGCCACGCGATCTGATCGATATAGCGCCTCGTGTCGTCGAAGTAATGCCCCGTCTCCGGATCGATGCCGCGGACCGCGCCGACCATCTCGGAGCCGAACAGGACGTTGTCGATCGGCACGATTTTCAGCAGCAGCTCGATGCCGGCGAGATGGTAGACGCACGTGTCGAAGAAGACATTGTGGCGAATCAGATCGGCGAGCGGCGGACGCTTCATGTCCTGCGCGAGCCCGCGGTAGCGGCCCCAGTGGTACGGCACCGCTCCGCCGCCGTGCGGGATGATGAACCGCAGCGCCGGGAAGTCCTTGAACAGATCGGCCGTCAGAAACTGCATGAACGCCGTCGTGTCGGCGTTCAGGTAGTGCGCGCCCGTCGCGTGGAAGTTCGCGTTGCACGACGAGCTGACGTGGACCATCGCGGGCACGTCGAGCTCCACCATCTTCTCGTACAGCGGATACCAGCAGCGATCGGTGAGCGGCGGCGACGTCCAGTGCCCGCCCGACGGATCGGGATTCAGGTTGCAGCCGATCATCCCGAGCTCGTTGACCGACCGCTCGAGCTCGCCGATGCAGGTGTCGGGCGGAACGCCGGGCGACTGCGGCAGCTGACAGACGCCGACGAAGTTGTCGGGATACAGCGTGCAGACGCGGTGGATCAGATCGTTGCAGTGCTCGGACCAGTGCAGGCTCGTGGTCGCGTCGCCGACGTGGTGCGCCATCGCCGACGCTCGCGGCGAGAAGATCGTGACGTCGGTGCCGCGCTCGCGCTGAAACTTGAGCTGCGCCCCCTCGAGGCTCTGCCTGATCTCCTCGTCCGTAATCTGTAGGGCGGGTCCGTTTGGACCCGCCGGTCCTTTCGGACCCGCCGTCCCCTGCGGACCCGTCGCATCCTTCAGCGCCGCGATCTGCGCGTCGCGCCAGACCTGCAGCCCCTTCGGCGCCGTCGTGTAATGCCCGTGGCAGTCGATGATCATTGTTAGGTCTGGTCGACCAGGCGGGCCCGGCAGGTCTGGCGGGTCTGGTGGGAGAGGCAACGGAGGCGCGCTCCGTTTCTCAACCTGCCCGACCTGCCCCACCCACCCGACCTGCCCGGCCTGTTATCTCGCCATCGCCTTGTCTATCTTGTCCAGGAGCGCCATCGTCGGCAGGCAGCTCGACGCGCTCGATTCGGGCTCGCGCCCTTCGCGGATCGCGCTCGTGAACTCGACGTCCTGCCGATCGAACGCGGCGACGCCGTCGAGCGGCACGTCGTGGCCCTCGCTGTCGGTCATCGTGTCGCGGTAGACCTTGTACGTGTCCTCTTCGCCGATGTAGCGATAGAACCCGCCGAACGGCCCCTTGTTGTTGAACGACATCGCCATCGTGAACAGCGGCCCCTTCGTCGACTTCATCGCGACGGTCAGATCCATCGGGATGCCGAGCTCGGCGTGCGTCGGCCCTTGCTGTCCCCAGACCTCGAAGTTCGGCTCGTCGAGAATCCACTGCGCGAGATCGACCGAGTGGCAGCCGTGGTGCCACAGCAGGTTGTCGACCCACGACCGCGGCCGCCCGTGCATGTTCAGGTTGGTGCGCCGGAAGAAATAGGTTTCCACGACCATGTGATGCAGGTGGAACGTGCCGTCGCGTACGCGCCTGCGAATCTCGCGGTGCGGCGACGAGAAGCGCCTGGTGTGTGTCACCATGCAGACGCGTCCCGACTTTTTTGCCGCGTCGACCATACGCCGCGCGTCGGGAAGGTTGAGGCTCATCGGGATTTCGACCTCGACGTGCTTGCCCCTGGCGAGCGCCATCACCGTCTGATCGGCGTGCTGCTCGCTCGGTGTCGTCAGGATGACGGCGTCGACGCCCGGCCGATCGATGCACGCCTCGAGACTGGTGGAGTGGAACGGAATCTTCCACTGCGCCGCGAACGTCTTCCCGCCCTCATCGGTCCGGCTCGCAACCGACACCACCTCGACGCCGCCGATCTTCTGCAGCGCCTTCATGTGGATCTCGCCCATCGCGCCCGTGCCAGCCAGACAGATTCTCATCGGTAGTCTGTGCCCTCTGCCCTGTGCCCTCTGCCCTGGCTATTCCTCCACCAGCCGCGTCGGATTCGTGACCGCCATCGTCCTGACCTCGTCGGCCGTGAAGCCGGCGTCGAGCAGCTTCTGCGCGAACATGCCGAACCCCTCCGCGACCGGCGGATTGATCGTCTGGCCGAGATCGGTCGAGATGACCGCGCGCTGCACGCCGGCCTTCCTGATGTTCGCGAACGCCTCGTCCCACGTCGCCTTCGCGGTGTAGGTCGTCGTGAAGCAGTGTTCGATGAGCGCGCCCGTGTCGGCGAGCTCCTTCTGCTCGTCGCCGGTGAGGCGCTGCGAGGGAAACTCCGCGTGCGTCACGAGCACCTTCTTCAGCCCCATCGTTCGCGCCGCGCGCACCAGCGCGAAGATCTCGCGCCGGCCGAGATGGCCTGTTGCGAGGATCATATTGTGTTTGGCGATTCGCTCGAGGCACCGGCGGGCGGCGTCGACCAGCTCGCCGCGTTCGTCGATCACGGTGAGCGGCGGCGGCGAAATGCCTTCGGCCGCGAGCTCGCGCTGGATTTTCGCCCAGAACGGCAGCTTCGTGCTGCCGCCGTCGAGCCGTCCCGCCGTTTCATTCTGCGCGTCGACGGTCGGCATCCACACGATCTTGCAGCCCGTGCGCCCGGCGAGCTCGACAGCCACCGGATTCAGGCCGCCGACGCTGTGGTTCAGCGTCAACGCGCCGAACACGCGGCTGCCGGGCACCGCCTTCGTCACGACCTGTGCGCGCTCGCCCGTCTGGATGTAATGCGACTTCAGCACGAACCCCTTCATGCCGCGCGCGAGGAATTCCTTCGCGCAGTCGATGTCGTCGATGCGGCGCGCGATGACGTCGGGGCCGACGTGCACCTGCAGGTCGCACGCGTTCTCCAGCGCTTTCCAAGCGGCGTCGGTGACGTGGATGATTTCCGGGCTCGTCTCAGTCGTCATTTGCCCACCAAACGACTGATGTCCTTCTCGTTTTCCAGACAGTGGTACGCCAACAGTTCCGTGTCGAGCTTCAGCGACTGATGGAGCTTCACGGTCCACGGCGCGGTGTACGCTTTCGGATCGTCGACCGTGATCTCGATCTCGAGCTTGCCGTAACTCACGCGCCGGAACCGCTCGGTGATCTTCGCGCCTTCGGTCAGCGGACTGCCGCTGCGATCGAGCCACGTGCCATCCTTGAAGCCAACCGTCTGCACGACGAGCGTGTCACGGTCCCACCGTCCGACGGAATAGCCGTCGAAGGTTGGCTGCTCGATCTCGGGCAGCGGCCGCCCGTCGGTGAAGATCTGGCGATGCGAGTTGTCGCGCTCGTACAGGATCACGACGAGGCCCGGCGTCTGCACGATCTTCCGGAACAGCGGCGACGTGTGCTCTTTCACGATGCTCGGTGGCAGGCAATGTGAGCCGGGATCATCTTTCCCGTTTTCCTCCATTCGTTTCTTGCGGACGTCGGCCGCCCACGGCTGATACGGCAGGCCGTCCTTCAGGTTCCAGCCGATGTTGACGAACTCCTGGCCGACCTCCATGTCCGCGCAGCCGATCGCCGGACACGGCCGGTTGTGTTCGATGTCCCACATGCCGGACAGATCCGGCTTCCCGTCCGCCGTCCGCGGCGCGGGCGCGGCGAGGTTGGGTTGCCCGTTTGCCAGCCGCGGCACGCCCGGGGTCGGGTACTTCAGCCATTGAGCCGACGCGTCGACGGACGCTCCAGTGCACATCAGGGTCACGACAACGCCGGTGACGATCTTCACGGTCACCTCCAGCCTCGGAACGCGCGAGTTTAGCGTGGCCCGCTCCAACTGTGAAGCGCGACCGCGGCCATCCACACCGCGACGATCAGCAGCCCGCACGTCTCGCGGGCCTCCTCGACGGTTTCGTTCTTCATCTCCCACTCGTCGAACATATGCGTGTAGACGTCGAAGCTCGGCACGCGCGTCGCCAGCGCGAGCCCCCACACGAGCGCGACGGCGCCGATGAGCGCGGGCGCCACCAGCGGCACCGTGCCGGTGACGACGGCGACAATCGACGCGGCGCATGCGACCCCGTAGATCGCCACCCAGCGCACCGGATCGGGATCGTTGAAGTTGACGTACGCCGCGAACGCCAGCAGCAGCGCCATCAGTCCCGAGACGATGCGAAAGATCATCCGGCGTCCTACAGCGGCAGGGTCAGCCCCGCGCGCACCGCGCGCGGCGCGCCGGGATACGCATACGGCACGGGGCGCCCGCGCGCGTCGGTCAGCGTAAACCCGTACTCCTCGGCGATGTGGCCTGTCGCGTTGACGATGTCGAGAAACAGCAGGGAGCGGCGGATGGGCCGCCGCACACGGAGGTCGAGCGTCGATCGTCCCTCCAGCGCGAATACGTTCGCATCGTCCAGGAACGCGCCCCAGGTGCGGTCGTAGCGCGCGACCACGCCGAGCGCGTACGGCAGATCGATCGAGACGCCGGCCGTCGCGCGATGGAGCGGCACGTTCTTCAACTGCTGCCCTCCACCGTCGACGTCGCTCACGCTCGTCAGCGCGTAGGTCGCCGACGGCCGCACGCGCGGCCACCACCGCCCTTCGGCCTCCAGCTCGGCGCCGACGTGCCGGCTGCGCCCGATATTCGCATACGAGAACGTGCGCAAGTCGAAATCGATCTCCTCGTCGACCGCCATGCGGTACGCCAGGGCGCTCCACCGAATCGTGCGGCCGCCCGACACGCCGGCTTCCGCGCTGGTCGCGCGCTGCGGCACGAGACCGGGATTCGAGATCGTGAACGTGCCGCCTCGGAAGTTCGGATACGGCCGCGGATCGAACAGCTGATCCAGCGTCGGCGTCTTGAACGCACGCGCGACCTGCGCGAACAGCGCAAGGTCGCCGCGCTCGGTGAGCCGAATCGTCGCGCCCGCTCTCGGCGACCAGGCCTGCTGCGCCGCAATCGACGGCCCGAAGCTTCCGTCGTCCACGCGATCGTGACGCAGGCCGGCGGACAGCCGCAGCCGTGGCGCGGCCTGCCACGATCCGAATGCGAAGACGCCCGTCCGAATTCGATACCCGACGGCCTCGCTCTCGAACGATCCGATCGCGCCCGACGGGCTGACGCCGCGATAGGTCGTGTCGAGATGCTCGCGCGCGAGATCGAGGCCGGCGCGCACGACGGCGGACCGCTCGGATCCGAATGCATGCTCGGCTTCGACGCTGCCGCCGATCGCGTGGCTCGACAGCGCGCGCGCGTGCCGATCGCCCAGGCCGGGAGCGAGCGGAATCGTGCGTACCGCGTCCTCGTCGCGACGGGTGACATAGATGCGTGCCTGCGGCTGCCACGCGGCGCCGGCGCGGCGCACGCTCAGCGAGGTGGACGCGTCGCGCCGATCGACGGTGTCGAACCTGAACATCGGATCGGACGACAGCGGCGCGGCGCGCAGCGCATCGAGGCTCAGCACGCCGGGATCGTCGCGATCGCGCGAGCCGCCGGACGCGGTCCATCTCCAGAGCAGCCCACCGGCCGAACCGTCGACGCTCCCGCCGCCGACGACCTGATGGGCGGCCGAGTGATCGAAGCCGCCGCTCGTGCGCCGCGCCGCACCCGAGAGCGCGAACCCCGCGCGCGGCGAACGACGGCCGTACGAGCCGTCGGCGAGGTACGAGTTGTAGGAGCCGGCGCTGACGCTCGCGTCGCCGCCGGTCGTCGTGCGGTCGGTCAGGATCTGGATGACGCCGCCGACCGCCGCGTCGCCGTAGAACGCCGCCGCCGGCCCGCGCGACGCTTCGATCCGCCGCACCTGCGTCGTCGCAATCGCCGACCAGTCGACGAGGCCCGACTCGACGTCGGCCACACGCACGCCGTCGACGAGCAGCGTCACGTACTCGGCCTCTCCGCCGCCGAAGAATCCGCGGGCCGACACCACGGGGCGGCTCGCGTAGAACTCGGGCCGGATGAGATTGAATCCCGGCACGAACGACATCGCCTCTGCGGGGTGCACTGCCGGCAGCGTCACGAGCGCCGCGCGATCGATGACGACCGTCGACGCGGGGACCAGGGGCGTCGGCGTCTCGCCGCGCTCGGGCGTGACGACGACGTCGGTCGTGAAGCGCGGAGGCTCGTTCTGCTCCGGCGGCTGCGGGGGTTGCGCCGACGCCACACGCGGGGCAAGCGCCGCTATCAGGAGCCCGTAAGCGAATGTGCGTCTCATCGTCGCCCGGCGCGTCATTGTACTGATATCCCAGTTCGAGGCATACCGTGGCATAATGCGCCGCAAAACTACGAGGTCCGCCGTCGCTTGGGCGAAGGCGGAAGGTGCATTATGCGTCGACATCGACGGTGGCTTGCGATCACGCTCGGTGCGGTTTTCGCCGTGGGCGCGACGATCAGCGCCCAGCGCGCCCCCCAGACGCGCGCGGAGGTCGCGCGGCCCGGCGGCAAGGTGCCCGGCGCCCCGAAGCTGGCGCTGGTGAAGATCGCGGACGGTTTCAACGACCCGACCAACGTCGCCAGCGCCGGCGACGGCTCGGGCCGGCTGTTCGTCACCGAGCGCGTCGGCCGCGTCCGGATCGTCGACAAGGACGGCAAGGTCCTGCCGCAGGCGTTCCTCGACTTGACGAAGATCAACCCGCTCGGCACCGACGTGCAGACCGGCTTCGTCGAGCAGGGGCTCTACGCAATAGCGTTTCACCCGAATTTCCGGCAGAACGGCTACTTCTACGTCCACTACGCGTCGTTGCCGTTCAACGGCGCCGGCGTGATCGTCCGCTACCAAGTCGATCCGCAGAGCCCGAACGTCGTCACGGCCGATCGCGCGAACTCGACGTCGAAGGTCATCCTGCGCATGACGCGGCCGTACTACAACCACAACGGCGGCGAGATCGAGTTCGGCCCCGACGGGTATCTCTACATCGCGAGCGGCGACGGCGGCTGGGAAGGCGACCCGCTGCTCGCCGGCCAGGATTTGAGCACGGTGCTCGGAAAAATCCTTCGCATCGACGTCAACACGCAAGACGACGACAAGGTGCCGTACAAGATTCCGCCGACCAATCCGTTCGCGCACTCGGGCGACGAGCGGCTGATGCAGCTGTTCGGGATCAGCGAGGCCGACTTCGCCAAGATCCGCAACGACGTGAAGCGCGAGATCTGGGCGTACGGCGTGCGCAATCCGTATCAGTTCTCGTTCGACAAGCGGACCGGCGATCTCTACATCGCCGACGTCGGACAGAACCACTGGGAGGAGATCGACTACCAGCCGGCATCGAGCAAGGGCGGGGAGAACTACGGCTGGAACAAGATGGAAGCGTCGTACTGCCACCCGATGACCGGCGCGCCCGATCCGAACTGTCCCGTCGTCGGCGTGCTGCCGGCGGCGGAGTACCCGCACGAGACGCCGTATCCCGGCGGGGCACCCGTGAAGGACGGGTTCGGCTGCTCCGTCGAAGGGCTCGGCGTCGCGAACTACGGCGGCATGCGCAGCGCGTATCTCGTCGGCGACTGGTGCACGGGGCGGCTGTTCGGCCTCGCGTGGGACGGATCGCGCTGGCAGTTCGAGGAGCTGCTGCACACGAACCT
>Ga0126369_10003367_pt1 | contig 11555 bp, 10 predicted proteins | sample PanSoiMetaPlot_1_FD_109646 | JGI IMG/M metagenome (GOLD analysis project Ga0126369, IMG submission 109646) | Tropical forest soil microbial communities from Panama - MetaG Plot_1 | ecosystem: Environmental > Terrestrial > Soil > Tropical forest > Bulk soil | place: Panama | collected 2016-02-17 | reverse complement strand
GAATCCGCCGCGCGCGAAGTGCTCATCGCCGGGTCCATCGGGCCGCTTGGGCTCGGCGTGCAAGCCCGTCACCCGGATGACAAAGAGATTCTCGACGTTTTTTACGAGCAGGCCCTGGCCCTCGAGGAGCGCGGCGTCGATTTCTTCATTTTGGAGACCTTTTCCTACATCGAGGAAGTCCTACTTGCGGTGGATGCGATCCGCTCGTTTTCCGGCCTGCCCATCGTGGCGCAGCTCACATACTCCGAAGAAGGCACGACCCACGGTGATATTCGTCCTTCCGATGCCGCGGCTCAGTTAAAAAACAAGAATGTCCAGGTGATCGGCGCGAATTGCACGCTAGGTCCGCAAGCGCTGCTGCGGATTCTCCAGGAACTTGCAGCCGTGGACGACATTCGCATCAGCGGCATGCCTAACGCCGGCTTTCCCAAACGCGAAGGCGACCGCATCGTGTATCCGAAATCTTCACCGGAATACTTCGCGCTGTTTGCGCGCGAAGCTGCTGCGCTCGGCGTGCGGATTCTCGGTGGCTGCTGCGGCACGACGCCCGCACACATTCGCGCGATGGCGGAAGCCGTCAAGTCGCTGCGTCCGGCAAAGGCCCATCCGGCATCGCCGGTGGTCGAAGCGCCGGCGAAGCCGTTGCCCACCCCGGTTTCGCAACGCGAACCCGAAAGTCAGTTTTGGAAGAAGCTGAAGAAAAAAGAATTCGTCGTGTGCGTGGAAATCGATCCGCCAAAGGGTCTTTCGCTCGACCGCATCTTCGAGCAAGTCGACAAAGTGATGGCCTCCGGCAAAGTCGATGCCATTGACATCAACAGTGGTGCCATGGCGCGCGTCGGCATGGATGCGCTCGTAGTTGCCGGCGCTCTGGAGGCCCGCGGCGTGGAAACCGTTCCTCATTTAACGACGCGCGACCAGAACATCATTGGATTGCAGGCCGCGTTGCTCGGTGCGTGGACCGTCGGCGGCGTGCGCAACGTGCTGGCGATTACCGGGGACCCGCCTTCGGTCGGTGATTACCCGGAAACCAGCGGCGTATACGAAGTGGATTCCGTCGGCCTCGTGAAGGTGCTCAGCCGCTTGAATCAGGGCACGGACTGGGCCGGCAAGACTCTGGGCGGCGCCACAAATTTTGCGATTGGCGTGGCGCTGAATCCCATGGCCGACGATCTCGACAACGAAATCGCGCGCTTCCATGCAAAAGTCGAAGCTGGCGCGCACTATGCCATGACCCAGCCACTGTTCGATCCCGAACACTGGCACGCCTTTTTGAAAAAGCTTGGCGGCCAGCCGTCCATTCCTGTGATGATCGGAGTCTGGCCGTTGAACAGCTATAAACAAGCGCTACGCCTCAACAACGAAGTGCCCGGCATCGTGATTCCCGAACCTTTGCTGAAGTCCATGGAAGCCGCCGGGGCCTCGGCGCGCGACTGCGGCTTTCACGTCGCGCGCCAGATGCTGGCCTGGGCGCGCACCGAACTTGCCGGCGCCTATCTGATTCCCCCGTTCAAACGATACGAGGAAATCCTGGAAATCCTCTGATCACCGTCGAAGTCTTCCATGATTTGTTTTCAGTTGTCAGTCGGGAAGCCAGAACGCTGCCGGCGTTCTTTTCCTGACATTTTCTGGAGACAAATCTGGCCTGCGACTTGCACTCCCTCCGTGAACACGGGGGTAAGAATCATGAATCGAAGCGAATTGCGACAGGTTTTTCGGACAATCTGCAAGGTTGTTCAGGCATCGAATCCAGCAAAGCATAGGCGAGGGATTTGGTCTTCGATGTTCACCGTGTTGCTCTTGGGGGCGAGTATGCAGGCACAGGCCCAAACTCGCCCACAGCGCAACTCTATCGGACAGGCTGGAGACTGGCGAGCGGCAAGGAATCTTCTGCCGGGCACCGAGATTTCCGTGAAGACCCATCACCGTCAGCGTTGCGTCGTAGAAGAGGTGACGGACGACGAATTGGTGTGTGAAGCGCGCGGTCCGTGGTTCCACATGTCTACGCTAGTGATTCGCCGGTCCGAGGTTAATGAGATTCGTGTGCGGCCTCACCCCAACCAGGCGAAAGATGCGTGGATTGGAGCGGGGATAGGTGCTGGCGCGGGTGCTATTGCTGCTGGAACGACCAGTAGAGACTATCCGGGTTTTCATGCGTTTGCGGGAGGAGCAGGAGGAGCAATGGGCGGAGCCTTAGTCGGAGCGACCGTTGCAATCTTTCAGGTCATTTTTCAGCGTGGCAAGATTGTCTACAAGAGATAAACCATTGGCATAATTGAGAGTTCCTTCGCATCCTTTTGGGCAACTTGGCTTCAGGAACGCTTCTACGGATTCGCCTCAGGAAAAGCGACGGTGCTGGTGTGATCGTGAATGATCTTCCAGCCTTGCGGGAATTTTTGCCAAACCAGGCTGAATACGCCTCCGATGTCGCCCATCTCGCGCTTCAAATGCCACTTGCCCAAGACCAGCGCCGCATCAGCCCCCAAAAAGCGAAATTCCAAGTCCGAAAAATTCAACTCTCCCATTGTTTCGCGGTTGGGATAATTCTTTTTGTACCGCGCCAGCACGCCGTCCCACCCGCGCGAAACTCCATTGCTTCCAGAGAACGTCAATTCCGGCGACTGCCAGTACCCAACCAAAAAAGCATCCACATCCGCGCGATTCCAAGCGGTCTGCTGTGCTTTCAGAACTCCGCTGATGGCCGCGCGGTCGGCGTCGTGAGCATCAGCTGGACTAGCGAGCAACGATCGCTGCCTGAAAACGCAGCAAACGGCTAGCAGCTTTGTCCCAATTGCGAGCACTTTCCTTCGAGTCCAAGCCATGGCCATCCTCCCTCGCAACGCCCTTTCGCGAAGACCTGTACACGCCCCATTCACTCCCCGTAAGTCGATGATTGACGGGAGGATAGGCCGAGACCGAGCGCAAAGCAAGGTCTTCGTTTTTCCCTCTCAGCCCGTCCGCCAAATGCTTTGTTTCCACACAGATAACGCTAATCGTTCCATTCCAGTAGTACTTCGGAGCTATTGGAAGCTATTCTTCTTCCTGGCACAATCCCTTACGAGGCTGAGGGAATGTTTGCTGCCATGCTATTCACGATCTCGGTTGTGGCTCTGTCGCAGTTTGCTCTCTACTACTGGAGAGCGGTGCTGGCAGGCGTTGCCGCGCAGCCTGTCTCGGACCGCGTCCTCGCCGCCGCTCATGTCGAAGACGGGCGCCTCTTGCCTCAGCATTTTGAAACGATGGCGGAACTTCACGCATTGACGCCGGACCTGCAGTCCAATCAACGCAGCCTGGGTCTGGTACGAGTTTATTATCGCCTCGTGCAGGCTCTGGGCATGCTTCCCATGTTGACCGCCTGGAGCGAAAGCGAGCGCGTGGTTTGCGCGCGCTACGCCGCGGTCCAGGTCGGCCGCCGTTTGCAGGCCAACCTCGAGCTCGCCGCCTCGCTGCGCTCCTGTTAAGTCGGTCCGCCCTAGCTATTCCAATTCTTCGAAAGAGTCGCGGTCCGCTCTTTCCTGTTTTTGTCCGCGAGAACGGCCCGCGGCGCGCGTGACGGCTTCCTCCAGCATTTTTGCGATACGGCGTTCGCGGGACTCCGGCCTGCGGTAGTGGAAGATACTCAGCAAATTATGCCGGCGCATTGTTGGCGTCATCCGCTGCCACCCTTCCCACGCGCGGGGATCGCGCGAAAACGCGGCTTTCAGGATCGGTGGTAGCTCCCGCTCCGCTTCCATCGTGCTCAACAGGAGTTCGGCGATTTGCTCCGCGCGGCGCACGCGCGCTGCTGCGCTCTTCGGCTGGGCAACCTGACTCGAGAACCATCGACGCATGGATAGACTCATGCTGTCGAACCAGCGCCGCACCGCGCGCACCTGGCCCAAAGCGCGCTTCAATTCCTCTGGAACGACCGCTTTGCGCACTTCTACGTCCGGCTCCAGGCGGAAATGCGCGGTGTCGCCCGCGCGCACCACGCCCCCCATCTGCATGGTCTTGGTGACCAGCATGAAATGGCAGCGGCCCGCAAGTGAGGCCGTTGTGCGAAACGCAAAGCCGCGAAACGCAAAGCCGTTGATTTCGCCCTTGACGCGCAGTTGCCCGCGCACGCCCCACGCTTTTTCCACGTTGAACGGGAGTCGAATGATGACCCAGCCGAGATTCGACGACTCCATGCGCTCCAGCGTGGCTTTAAAAGACTTTGCAACCGCTTTCGGTTTCCGCTTCATACCGCAACCCGCGCAGTTCGCCACCACGAAAACAAAAAGAGGGCACGCGGAAACGTGCCCTGCTTCCTGAGAGAGTCTCAGTTCGAAACGGCGGCGCTATTTCGAAAAGCTGGCCACGGCCTCAGCTTCGGTGTTGTACACGTCGAAGACCGTCATCAGCTTGGTGATTTGCAAGACTTCCTGGAACTTGCTGCCCAGATGGCAAAGGCGCAGCCCCGCGCCCTGCGACTTCGCACTGTGATGCGCTGCCACCAGCGTGCCCAGCCCGGCGCTGTCGATAAAGGTTACGTTATCCATGTTCAGGACAATTTTCTTTTTCCCCGAGGTGATGAGCCCTTTCACTTTTTCGCGCAATGCGTTGCTTTCTTCGCCGAGCACGATGCGCCCGTCCAGCGCCACCACGGAGACGCCATCCACTTCACGATTGGTCATCTTCAATGCCACGTTAGTTTCCTCCTCGTCGGAAAGAGGTTCCGGCGGAAACCCGTGCCGGAGCCGTAAAGCCTATCAAATCAGGGTTAAACCGGGAGCGATGAATCGTAATCGAAGACTCGCCAGCGGTCAAATCTCCAAGCCCACTTCCTCGGCGCTCGCCGTTTCCGCACCGCCATCCGCTGCAGGGTGCTCTTTAGCGGGTCTCGCCTCTTGCCCTCTCTTTTCTGCCTAACTGCTTTGTCTTCTAATAATAGTCCGCGCAGGACATGTAATAGCCACAGACCAAACAGATCAACTTACAGCGACGCGATTCCAAACGCTGCGAGCACACCGGGCAATACCGCGACGGATCCTCTGACTCTAATTTCTGACCACCCCCGGTCGCACGCGCTTCCGTCATTCCAAGCGCGGAGAGGTGCTCTGCCCCATCGAGCGGTTCTTGCTCGATGAATCTCCCTTCCTTTCTGCTTTCTGCCTCCTGCTTTTCGGCAGACTCCTCCGGATTCGCAGTGGAAGTCACGGCTGGACGGTTATAACACAGCCGAGGGACAAGGAGGTAGGAATTACCTCTGTTTCTAGCTTCTGCTTTCTGCTTTTGCTTTGACCTACCGTTCCCAGGGGAATTTGGGAGGCGGGCCGGCCGATTTGCTCATGGCCTGAAACGACGCTTGCGTCCAGTCGAAACCGCGCTGGAGGTCTTGCGGATGCTGATTCAGGTGCTCGAAGAAACTTTGGCCGTCGAAGGGCAGGCCACCCCACTGGCGAAACGCCGAAGGCAGCGGCGGCCCACCGGGACGGCCCGCAGCAGGAATCTGATCGTGCAAGTGCACCGCGTACATGCTGCCGCCGGCAAGAGCCTCGTTGGGGTATTGCATCAGCCAGCCGCAATTGTGCCCGTCGAGAATCATGCTCGCGGAGATCACCACCCATTCGCCCGCATCTTCCGGCGCAGGCTTTTGACAATTCCAAAGATGCGCTTGCGGAACGAACGTGGTGGGGTCCGAAAAGCCATACTCATCCAGGCCAATTCTTTGCAGGCCATGCTGATCTGCGAAGCGTTTCACTTCCGGGAGCGACTGGTTCCAATCCACGTTGGAGTCGTTCATCAAGGTGTAAGCGGCCCTGCCCATGCTCAGCGAATTGACGAAAGGGAAGTAATAAGGATACGTGCGCACGGCCGTGACCAGGCAACTGACGGCAAGGACTGTGGTTGTGGCGCTTCCCAATTGCACCCACGTGGGCGCCGATGGGCGCAGCTCGCTAAGCAGGCGCGGAACCGGGGCGAGCAGTACGATTATCAGCACTAGGGGCACGCTGAAGTGGCGGATGCTGATGTCGAGCGGACTCAGAATGCAGAAAACCGTAAACACTAGCAGGCTCACCCAGAGCACACGCCAGTGCGGGGCCATTTTTTCTGGGATGGCAGAACCGCCGCCACGCGATTTTCGCCCAAGGGCAATGAGCACGGACACCACGAGCAACAACAAAAAGGCGAGGGAGGACTTCAGCGCAAAAACTATGGGAAAGTAAAACCACACGCCATGCGAATAGGTGCGCCCGAGAATGAAGGTTGGGCGCACTCCGGTTAGCAATACCCAGGCCACTCCGCGCAGAAATAGCACGGGAGGCAGAAGAGCGCGGCGAAAGAACAGCGCTAATGGCCCGGCCCCGAGCTTGAAAAGGGCGGTCGTGGGCTGATGCCAGGAAAAGACCAGATAAAAGACGTACACGAACAGCGCCGCGCACAAAATGCCTCTGAGCGTCGGCCGCCACCGCGCACGTCGCCACAGGCGCGCCTCACCTTTGGCTTCCGGCTGGCCCGTCACGAGCCGAAGGCGCAGGCTCAGGAGGAACGCAAGGAATACAAAGAACAAGAGTCCCGCTGTAAATTTCGAGAGCAAGGCGCCAGCCAGGCTCAGGCCAAAGAGCAGGACGTTCAACCGGTTGGGATTTCGCCATAAATTGGCAAACGTCCAGAGCGCCAGGAGCGAAAACAGCGCCACCGCGATGTCCGTGTGTACGAGAGGCCCAAAAGTGAGAAACGCCGGCGTGCTCACAAAAACGGTTAGGCAAAGGACTCCGCCCCACGGACCTCCCAGCCTTTTTGCAAGAAGGTAGATGACCACTCCGAGCAACAGCGTCACGATTAGCATGGGGATGCGCGCCCACTTCAGGGTGGTCAAGGGATTGTTCCAGCGTTCGAGGAACCATTCGCCGAAGACCCACTGTCCCAGGTAGGCCGGAAAGAACTTCTCGCTGAAGGTCCAGGAGATGTGGTTATAGTCCCCCCGAGCGCCTCGGATTACCAGGGGAATCGCCGCCAGCACCTTCGGAAGGGGCGGATGCTCGGGATTCAGGCGCAGGTCGAGCTTTTGCAAATAGCTGACGCCGGCCGCGATGTGCGACACTTCGTCTACGGTAACGGATTCGTGCCGTGCCGCGCCGCCCGCCAGCACCGCCATCAACGCCAACAGCAGTACGGCGAGCAAGGCGCTAAGAATGCCCCGCGGTTTGGAATCTGGCTTCATTCCGTTCGAGAACCTAAACAGAGCTTTCGACGACAGGCCTGCGATTCTAAATCCAATACGCACCCAGGACATTAATAATTGCGCTTCGTTTCTAGACGCAAACCAAGTGCGCTGGGGGTATGGCAGTTCGTCCAGCGGCTTTATTTCTTAGCGGGTTCGGGCATCACGTAGCCGGATTTCGCGGGCAGGCCGGCGCGCTCGAGCTGCACCGTGGTGTGTTCGATGTGAAACTGTTTGGAGGATAGCTCCTTGATGGCGGCAAGCAGACGTTCACACTCGTCCAGGTGCATGTCCGGGATGCGGGCGTGGAGGCTGAGAGCATTGTGACCGCCGCCGAGCGACCACAGATGAACGTCGTGGACCTCCTGGATGCCTTCGACAGTGAGGATGGCGCGCGCGACTTCCTCAACTTGTAAATCATGCGGGCGGCCTTCCAGGAGAAGGTGGGAGGATTCGCGAAGGACGCCGACGCTGGACCATAGCACGAGAATGCCAATGCCCAAGCCGAGAAGAGGATCGATCCAGTGCGCGCCGGTCATGCGAATGAAAACGGCACCAACGATGATGGCGATATTGGAAATGGCGTCGCCAAAATTGTGAATCAGGATGGTGCGGAGGTTGAGGTCACCGCGCCCGCGGACGAGAGCCAGGGTAATGCCGCCATTCACGGTGAGAGCGGCGGCGGAGGTCCAAATCATCCACTCTTCGACGACTTGCACGGGGGAGCGCAAGCGCTCCACGGCTTCGTAGCCCAACCAGAGGGAGAGCAAAACGAGGACAAAGGAGTTGGTATACGCAGCCAGCGTGCCGGCGCGATGGTAGCCGTAGGTTTTTTCGCTGTCGGCGGGGCGCTCGGCCCAGCGCATGGCGAGATAGGAGATGCCGAGTGCGGGGACGTCTGAAAGGTTGTGCACCGCGTCGTTGAGCAGCGCCACGCTGCGGCCGATAATGCCGCCAAAAACTTCGGCAACCACCAGTCCGATGGTGAAAACCATGGCCCAGCCCAGAACCGAAGGTTGCAAAGTGGGATGAGCATGCCCGGCATGTCCATGCTCGTGAGAATGGCCGGGATGGCTGTGGCCGTGGTCGTGAGGATGCCCGGACATGACCCCATTCTACGCGGAAGCATGGTGGCGCGGCCATCGCGCGCGCTTATTAGGCACTTTGACACCGTCTTTGGCGAAATGGATTGACGGTCTTAGCAACCACTGCCACGATGAAGACAAGCTTCCCGTACGCGCGCGTTGGCGCAGCGCGGGCCGTTCCACTGGGGATTTGCGATCGCGGATATGGCGGTTCCGATTACAAAAGTGAATTTTTGGGGCGTGCGCGGATCCACACCGACGGTGGATCCGGCGACGTGGCGCTATGGCGGCAACACGCCTTGCCTGGAACTCGAGGCGCCGGATGGCACGCAAATCATTCTGGATTGTGGGACGGGGCTGCGCATGCTGGGCAACCGCTGGACGGCTCCCAGCGGAGAAAAAAGCCAGGGGACACATATCCTGATTACGCACTACCACTGGGATCACATTCAGGGGGTGCCGTTTTTCGCGCCGCTGTATTTGCCAAACAACGAATTCAAGTTCTACAGTTTCCGCTCGAAATTCCTGGGACGCGACAGCCTGAAGCAAGTGTTTGAGGCACAGATGGCCGTGCCGTATTTTCCCGTGGACATGTCGGTGATGAGCGCAAAAAGAAAATTCCAGGAGGTAGACGGCGGGGAATCGTTCACCATCGGCGAAAACAAAGTCACCACGCGCTGGCTGAACCATCCGCAAGGCTGCCTGGGATTCCGAATCGAAACGCCTGCCGGAACCGTAGCGTACGCCACCGACAATGAACCAGGGGACGCCAAGCTGGATGAAAGCCTGCGAGAACTGGCGGCGGGCGCGGACATTTTTGTCAACGACGCGCAATTCACGCCTGAGCAGTTGGAAAGCAACCGGAAAGGGTGGGGACACTCTTCGTGGCGTGAAGGAGTAAAAGCCGCGCGGCACGCCGACGCGAAGACGCTAGTGCTCTTTCACCATGACCCGGATTCGACGGATCGCAAAGTGGATTCGATTCTCAGACAGGCGCGGGATGAATTCGATTCGGTGTTTGCGGCGAGCGAAGGGATGGTCATTACCCTGGGTGCACCAGGGGAGCCGGTGCAAGCGCACATGCCGGGGACACGCACAGCACTGCGGCGAGAAGTGCAATTCCGCGCAAGTGTTTGCGGCTTGACCGAAGGCGGAAGGGAATTCATGGAAGAAACGGTGGTCTGCGACCTTTCACTGCAGGGCGCCATGATTACCCTGAAGCATCTGCCTCAGTTGCAATCCGAACTGCAGGTCACGATGGACGCGCCAGGAACAAATGGGGTACAGCGTATCCAGCTGAAGGGATACGTAGTGCGGATTGACGATACCAACGACAAGGGGCGCGTTTCCGTGGGAGTGGTGTTTACAGACTAGCGCGAAGGCCGCTCCAGATTAATCCGCCGAACGGGCAATGGCTTGTTGGGGCGAAGCTGAAGTTTCCTCTTTGCCGTTTGGCTCGGCATCGCGGACGCTCACCGGTTGTTTCGCGCGTGCGTCCACCCGGAGTTGAAAAATATCCGGTCTAGCGTAGTGGCCGACTACATCCAAATCGTACTTTCCCCGGACAATTTGTGCGCCATCGATTTCTGCGATGAGAACCGCTTCGCCTTCCGTGTTAGGCCCGGCGAGAAAATTGCCAAAGGGATCGACGATGCAACTACCGCCGCGGCAGACAACGGCGTCGGGGTCTTCTCCAAAAGCTGAACGATAGTCCTGGGGAAAATCGCAGCGGCGATTGAACTGGTTGCACGAAAGCACGAAACAACGTCCTTCAACGGCGATGTGGCGCATCGAGGCAATCCAGGAGTCGCGCATGTCTGCCGTCGGAGCGCAGTAAATCTGGATGCCTTTCGCGTACATCGCCGCGCGCATGAGAGGCAAATAATTCTCCCAGCAGATCACTGCGCCGAGTTTACCTAGTGGAGTATCAAAGACAGGCATTGTGGAGCCATCGCCGAAGCCCCACACCAGACGCTCAGAGCCGGTTGGCATAATCTTGCGATGCTTCCCCAAGAAGCTGCCATCCGGCGCAAAAAAAAGCACGCAACAATAGAGCGTGCCGCCTTCGCGCTCGACGACACCGATGACAAGATAGATTTGGTTTTCGCGCGCGATTTGAGCAAGATCGTCGATGGCGGGCCCCGGAACATCCACGCTACTATCCCAGTACCGCCGAAAATCTTCGCGGCCTTGGTCCGATCGCGAACCAACGACCGCGCCAAAGTCCAGGCCTCTCGGATACCCGGAAACAAAAGCCTCCGGGAAAAGCACGAGTTGGGCGCCTTTGCGGGCCGCCTCGCGCGCAAGAACGTGGACTTTTTCAAGAGTGCGTTCGCGATCAAATACGACCGAAGAAGCTTGCACCACCGCGGCTCGGAAGCGCGGAAGCGAGGACTTGGCGGCTTCGGGCTGGGCATCGGGACGCGGCATGGACTCAACGATACTGCTTCAGGCGGCAGATTCAAGCGCTTTCCTGCCGAAGCTTGTCCGGGAAGTCCCGCTCTTTGGCCCAACAAAGTAGACCGTGCACAAAACCAAAGAGATTTTCCCCGACCCCTTTCGATTTCGGGCTTCATTCTTGACTTGCCGTATGAGCCTTTTCGGCATCTAATTGACGTTAGACCAACGGTGAACGCACGTTTTTTTGCCGTTGCCGAATTTCAGAAGTGTAGAACAGGAAGGGAATCGCGGCAGGTTCTTCAGCCCCCATCCCTAGCGATTGCCCCGGCACGTCCCCGCCCAGGGCTTACCAGCCAGAGTGAACTGGGCGGAGCTTTCCATGCCAGTGAACAGTCGAATCCGGAGTTACTGCAAAGCGGCCAGGACGTGGTTCACTGTTGCGGTGTGTTTCCTGTGTTGGTTCAGGCCTGTGGAGGCGTCCGAGAAACCACCAAGTGCAGGAAGCCTGGCGGCAGCGATTTGCCCTGTGGTCTACCCTCTCGACGAAACTCCCTCCGAAAAGGGGTATCACTACCTTTTCTATGGGAACGCCTTTTTCATCAACGAAGATGGTTATCTGATTACTGCGGCGCACCTTATCAAAGCGTTTCGGGATGGCGGGCAGCCGCATGTGCTGGTGGAGTTGCCTTCCGGGCAGCGGCACTTACTGAAAGCCGACGTGGTGGCGACGGATTGGGAGCATGACGTTGCCATTTTGCACGCGACACCGAATCCGTTCGAAGGCGCTTACCGGGTGGCGTTCTTGCCCCTGGCCACGGACCGGCTTGAACCTGCGAAACATGTGGTCTCGATTTCGCTGCGTCCATCCCGGCTGCAGGAGGCCT
>Ga0126369_10003365_pt1 | contig 11558 bp, 13 predicted proteins | sample PanSoiMetaPlot_1_FD_109646 | JGI IMG/M metagenome (GOLD analysis project Ga0126369, IMG submission 109646) | Tropical forest soil microbial communities from Panama - MetaG Plot_1 | ecosystem: Environmental > Terrestrial > Soil > Tropical forest > Bulk soil | place: Panama | collected 2016-02-17 | reverse complement strand
GCCGTGCTGCTGATCGGCCTGCCTGAATGGTTTCGCGAGCTGGGCAACTATCGCATGCTGGCTTTCGGGCTGGCCATGGTGCTGATCATGGTGTTCCGGCCGCGCGGCCTGATCGCTCACCGCGAACCGACCATTCGCCTGCATGCCGTCGAGTCGCGAGGCAGCGGATGAACGCCGAAGCCGCCCCCCTGATCGAGATCGAGCATCTCACCATGCGATTTGGCGGCTTGGTGGCGGTCGACGACGTTTCCTTCATCGGCCGGCCGCGCGAGATCACGGCCATCATCGGCCCCAACGGCGCGGGCAAGACCACTGTCTTCAACTGCATCACTGGCTTTTACAAACCCACCATCGGCCGGCTGCTGATGCGCGGCGATCGCGAATATCTCCTGGAGCGCATGCTGGGCCACGAGATCGGCCAGCGCGCGCGGGTGGCGCGCACCTTCCAGAATATCCGCCTGTTTCCCGCCATGACCGTCCTGGAGAACCTGCTGGTGGCTCAGCACAACAAGTTGATGCGCGCCTCGGGAATGAGCGTGTTCGGTCTGCTCGGTTTCAAGATTTACCGCGACGCCGAGCAAGCGGCCATCGAGCTGGCGCGCGCATGGCTCGAGCGTATCGACCTGGTCGACGCGGCCGATCGGCCGGCCGGTGAATTGCCCTACGGCGCGCAGCGTCGCCTGGAGATCGCCCGCGCGATGTGCACCGAGCCCCTGCTGCTCTGCCTCGACGAGCCGGCGGCCGGCCTCAATCCACGCGAGTCAGCCCAGCTCAACCAGCTGCTGGTCTCGATCCGTGACCGCGACGGCGTGGGCCTGCTGCTGATCGAGCACGACATGAGCGTGGTCATGAGCATCTCCAATCACGTCGTGGTGCTCGACTACGGCCGCAAGATCGCCGAGGGGCCGCCCGCCGAGGTGCAGCGCGATCCTGCCGTAATCCGTGCCTACCTTGGCACCGACGACGAGGCGATCGATGGCTGAGACGCCCATGCTGGCGGTGCGTGGCGTGACGACCTTCTATGGCGCCATCCAGGCGCTGCACGGCGTCGACATCGACGTCGCCGAACGCGAGATCGTCACCCTGATCGGCGCCAACGGCGCGGGCAAGTCGACGCTGCTCATGACGATCTGCGGCAATCCCCGCGCGCGCTCGGGTTCGATCCGGCTCGAGGGCGAGGAGATCAGCAGCCTTCCGACTCACGAGATCGTACGCCGAGGCGTGGCGCAGGTTCCCGAGGGTCGGCGCATCTTTCCGCGCATGACCGTCTACGAGAACCTGCAGATGGGCGCCACGCTCGCCGACCCCGGGCATTTCCAGCACGACCTCGAACGCGTGTTCGCCATGTTCCCGCGGCTGGGCGAACGGCGTGATCAGCGCGGCGGCACGCTGTCAGGCGGCGAGCAACAGATGCTTGCCATCGCCCGCGCGCTGATGAGCCGGCCGCGCCTGCTGCTGCTCGACGAGCCGTCACTCGGCCTGGCGCCGCTCATCGTGCGGCAGATCTTCGAAGCAATCGGTCGCATCGCCCGGGAGGAGGGGGTGACGATCTTCCTGGTCGAGCAGAACGCCTTCCATGCGCTGCGACTTGCCGACCGTGGCTATGTGCTGGCCAACGGCCGGGTGCGCCTGAGCGGCACCGGCCGGGAGCTGCTGGCCAACGCCGAGGTCCGCTCGGCCTATCTCGAAGGCGGGCACGCATGAGCCCGATCGACGCACTCGCCTATGAATGGCTCGGCGATACGCTGGATCTGGTGCTGCTGTTCAACTTCATTCTGATCGGGCCGGCCTCGTTTGCCGCCGGCCACGCCGTTGCCGTGACTTGGCGCCCGTGGGCCCAGATCGTGTTCTACACTGCGCTGCTTTCAGCATTGCTGCGCTTTCTCGACTATGCGCTGGCCAACGGCGAGCTGTGGTCGGTCGGCGGATTCCTGGTGGATTGGGCGATCCAGCTCGCGGTAGCGGCCTTTGCCTATCGATTGACGCACGCCCGCCTGATGGTGCGGCAGTATCCGTGGCTCTACCGGCGCAAAGGCTTGCTGGGCTGGGAGGAGCGGCACTAAGCTGGTTGTAGTCTCCACGCCCCGTGGAGTCGGGGGGTTAACTAGGGAGTCTGGCATGAAAAGGACTTTTGGGACGTTGGCCGCAGCGGCCGTCGCCTTGCTTGCGACGCCGACGCTTGCGCAGATCAAGATCGGCGTGGTCGGGCCGATCACGGGCCAATATGCCGCGTTTGGCGAGCAGATGGTCAAGGGTGCGACCATGGCGGTCGACGAGATCAATGCCGCGGGCGGCGTCAATGGCCAGAAGCTCCAGCTGCTGACCGGCGACGATGCCTGCGATCCCAAGCAGGCGACCGCGGTTGCCAACAAGATGGTCTCCGACAAGGTCGTGTTCGTGGCCGGTCATTTCTGTTCCGGCTCGTCGATTCCGGCCTCGGACGTCTACAAGGAAGGCAAGATCCTGCAGATCACACCGGCCTCGACCAATCCGAAGCTGACCGACGACGCGGCCACCAAGGGCAACACCACGGTGTTCCGCACCTGCGGCCGTGACGACGTTCAGGGCGCCACTGTCGGCGCCTACATCCTGAAGAACTACAAGAACGGCAAGGTGGCGATCCTTCACGACAAGTCGCCCTACGGCAAAGGTGTGGCCGACGAGACCAAGAAGGCCATCAACAAGGGCGGCCTGAAGGAGGCCATGTACGAGGCCTACAACGACACTGACAAGGACTTCACCGCGCTCATCAACAAGATGAAGCAGGCCAAGATCGACGTCATCGTGCTGGGCGGCTACCACACCGCCGGCGCGCTGATGATCAAGCAGGCCCGCGAGCAGGGTCTGACGGCGCAGATGATGGGCTTCGATTCGCTCGAGACGGCGGAATTTGCCCAGCTCGGCGGCGCGGCGACGAACGGCGTCCTGATGTCCTTCCCGCCCAAGGCCGAGGACGATCCCAAGAATGCCGCGCTGGTGAAGAAGTTCCGCGACGCCAAGTACAACCCCGAGGGTTACACGCTGTTCACCTACGCGGCCATCAAGGTGTGGGCCGACGCGGCCAACAAGGCCAAGTCGACCGACCCCGCCGCCATCGCCAAGGTGCTGCGCAGCGGCAAGTTCGACTCCGCGGTCGGGGTCCTCGAGTTCGACCAGAAGGGCGACATCAAGAATCCGGTCTACGACATCTACGCCTGGAAGGACGGCAAGTCGGCGCCCATTGCCAAGAAGTAAACACTGGCCAGCAGCTGGCAAAAGGGCCCGGTTCGCCGGGCCCTTCTTTTTGCCCGGCGTCACCGTCGAACAAGCTCGGCCGAAAGCCCCAGAAGCATTTGGATCGGGCTTCGCGAATTTGTGAGCCGATTCAGGGTCTTGTGGTTCGCTTCCCATGATCTAGGGGGCTGGTGACAGCGCGACCCCAATTATGGTAACCGGAGGCTCAACAGCTAGAGGGGATCGATCGTCGAAATGCCGGGGGGCACGGTCGCGGTCGCGTCGGATCATGCCGGCTTCGACCTCAAGGAGATTCTCAAGCGCGACCTGCAAGCGGCGGGCCACGAGGTGCTAGATCTTGGCACCAATTCGACCCAGTCGGTCGACTATCCCGACTTCGGCCAGGCCCTGGCCGAAGCGGTCGCTTCGGGCAAGGCCAGCCGCGGGGTGCTGGTCTGCGGCACCGGAATCGGCATTTCCATCGCCGCCAACCGCAACCCGAGTATCCGCGCCGCCCTGGTGCATGACGTCACCTCGGCGCGCCTGTCACGCGAGCACAACGACGCCAATGTCGTGGCGTTCGGCCAGCGCGTGATCGGGGCGGAGACGGCGCGCGAGGCGCTGAAGGTGTTCCTCTCGACGAACTTCGAAGGCGGCCGTCATGCCGGCCGCGTCGCCAAGCTTTCAAGGGTTGCAGTATCATGAGCGAAGCCGCCGCCAGGATGACGGACTCCCCTCTGCCGATGTTCACACGCTCGCTTGCCGAGGTCGATCCCGCGATCGACGCTGCGCTGAAGGGCGAGTTGCACCGCCAGCGCGAGCAGATCGAGCTGATCGCTTCGGAGAACATCGTCTCGCGCGCGGTGCTGGAAGCGGCGGGCTCGGTGCTCACCAACAAATATGCCGAAGGCTATCCGGGCCGCCGCTACTATGGCGGCTGCGAGGAGGTCGACAAGGCCGAGCAGCTGGCGATCGATCGCGCCTGCAAGCTGTTCGACTGCAGTTTCGCCAATGTGCAGCCGCACTCGGGCGCGCAGGCCAACCAGGCCGTGTTCATGGCGCTGCTGCAACCCGGCGACAAGTTCATGGGCATGGCCCTCGATCAGGGTGGCCATCTCACGCACGGCTCGCCCGCCAACCAGTCGGGCAAGTGGTTCAAAGTCGTGTCCTATGGTGTCAAGCCCGACACCCATCTGATCGACTATGAGCAGATGGAGGAAACGGCGCGGCGCGAGCGGCCCAGGCTGATCATCGCGGGAGCGTCGGCCTACTCGCGCCACATCGACTGGGCGCGGTTCCGCAAGGTGGCGGACGAGATCGGCGCGTTCTTCATGGTCGACATGGCGCACTATGCCGGGCTCGTCGCGGCTGGCGTCTATCCCAGCCCGCTGCCGCATGCCCATGTCGTCACCACCACCACGCACAAGACGCTGCGCGGACCGCGCGGCGGCATGATCCTCGCGGTCGATCCCGAGATCGGCAAGAAGATCAACTCCGCCGTCTTCCCCGGCCTGCAGGGCGGCCCGCTGATGCACATCATCGCCGCCAAGGCGGTCGCCCTGGGCGAGGCGCTTCGGCCGGATTTCAAGGTCTACGCCCAGAACGTGGTCGACAATGCGCGCGCGCTCGCCTCGGCGCTCGCCGAGCGCGGCTTGAAGATCGTGTCGGGCGGCACCGACAGCCACGTCATGCTCGTCGACCTGCGGCCCAAGAAGGCAACCGGCGTTGCGGCGGAAAGAGTGCTCGATCGCGCCGGCATCACCGTCAACAAGAACAGCATCCCGGGCGATCCCGAGAAGTACACCGTCACCTCGGGCGTGCGGCTGGGGTCGCCGGCCGGCACGACGCGCGGCTTCGGCGTGGCGGAGTTCCGCCAGATCGGCCATCTGATCGCCGATGTGCTGGACGGCATCGCCAAGAACGGGCCCGACGGCGACGCCCAGGTCGAGGCCCAGGTGCGCGCCAAGGTCCATGGTCTGTGCGCCCGCTTTCCCATCTACCGCGACTGACGACGCACAAGAAACGAAACGGGGGAGAAGATGCGCTGTCCATTCTGCGGTCACGAGGACACCCAAGTGAAGGACTCGCGACCGACCGACGACAACTCGGCGATCCGCCGGCGGCGCTACTGCCCGTCCTGCGGCTCGCGCTTCACCACCTTCGAGCGCGTGCAACTGCGCGAACTCACGGTGGTGAAAAAGAACGGCCAGCGCGTCGCCTTCGACCGCGACAAGCTTGCGCGCTCGATCCAGGTGGCCTGCCGCAAGCGGCCGGTCGACCCCGAGCGCATCGAGCGCGTGGTCAACGGCATCGTCCGACGCCTGGAGAGTTCAGGCGAAAGCGAGATTCCGTCGTCGCAGATCGGCGAACTGGTGATGGACGCGCTGCGCGCGCTCGATCCGGTGGCCTATGTGCGCTTCGCCTCGGTGTACCGCAATTTCCGCGAGGCCAAGGACTTCGAGGAGTTCATATCCGATCTCGCCGAGACCACCGTCAAGGATTGACGCCATGATGCGCGCCGCGCTTGCGCTGGCGCGCCGGTCGCTGGGGCGCACCTGGCCCAACCCGGCGGTGGGCTGCCTCGTCGTGCGCGACGGGGAAGTGATCGCGCGCGGCCGCACCCAGGACGGCGGACGCCCGCATGCCGAAGCCCAGGCGCTGGCTGAAGCCGGCGCGCGGGCCAACGGCGCAACCGTCTACGTCACGCTGGAACCCTGCGCCCATCATGGCCGCACGCCGCCCTGCGCCGATGCCCTCGTCGCTGCCGGGGTGTCGCGCGTGGTGTCAGCCCTCGAAGACCCCGACCCGCGCGTCAAAGGTCAAGGCCATGAACGGTTGCGTGCGGCGGGCATCGCGCTGGAAGTGGGCGAGGGCGCTCGCGAGGCGGCGGAGGTCAATGCCGGCTTCTTCCTGCGCGTGGCAGAAGGTCGGCCGCTGTTTCATCTGAAGCTCGCGGCGTCGCTCGACGGACGCATTGCCACCGCCTCAGGTGAAAGCAAATGGATCACCGGTGAAGCGGCACGGGCGCACGGCCAGCGGCTGCGCGCCACTCACGACGCCATCCTGGTGGGCATCGGCACGGTACGCGCCGACGATCCCGAACTGACCTGCCGCCTGCCTGGCCTGGGGGCGCGCTCGCCATTGCGTATCGTGCTCGACTCCCAGGCTCGCCTGGCCACGACATCCAAGCTTGCGCGCACCGCCAACCAGGCACCGGTGTGGCTGCTGTGCACGCGCGCCGCGCCGCCTGTACGACGGGAGGCGCTGCACAGGGCGGGCGTCGAGATCATCGAGGTCGATGCCGACGGCACGGGACGGGTCGAGGTCGGCGCCGCCGCACGCACCTTGGGCGGACGCGGGCTTACCCGCGTGCTGGTCGAAGGCGGCGGCGAAGTAGCCGCTTCCTTGCTGAAAGCAGGGCTGGTGGACCGCATCAGCAGCTATCGCGCCGGCCTCGTCCTGGGCGGCGACAGCCGCCCTGCGGTCGCGCAGCTGGGCTTCCAGCGGCTCGATTTCGCGCCCCGGTTCAGCCTGGTTTCCAGCCGGACCGTGGGCGGCGACACGCTGGAAAGCTGGACGCGCGCGACGTAAGTACCACCCATGTTCACCGGCATCGTGACCGACATCGGCGAGATCACGGCCGTCCACCCCGGCGGCCAGGCGGGCGACAGGCGCTTCGTCATTCGCACCGGGCACGACATGGCGCCGATTGCCCTTGGCGCGTCGATTGCCTGCTCGGGATGCTGCCTGACCGTGGTCGACAAGGGAAAGGACTGGTTCGCGGTGGACGTCTCGCGCGAAAGCCTGGCGAAGACCCATCTCGGCGACTGGCGCGAGGGCAGCCGGCTCAACCTCGAACTGTCGCTCAAGATCGGCGATGAGCTGGGCGGGCATCTGGTCTATGGCCATGTCGACGGGGTGGGCAGGATCGCCGCCATGGCGCCGGAGGGCGGCAGCGTGCGTTTCTTGTTCGAGGCGCCGGGCGAACTGGCCCGCTTCATCGCCTCGAAGGGCTCGATCGCAGTCGACGGCATCTCGCTCACGGTCAACGAGGTCGAGGGCCAACGCTTTGGCGTCAATGTGATTCCCCATACGCAGGCGGTCACCACCCTGGGCCACGCCAAGATTGGCCAGCGGGTGAACCTTGAGGTCGATATGCTCGCGCGTTACGTTCAGCGGCTGTTGGAGCACGAAAGATCATGAGTGCGCTCGAAAAGGACGCCTGGCGCATCACCTTCGCCGAGGTGAAGGCTGCGGCCGAGGACATCATCGAAGAAGCCCGTCGCGGCCGGATGTTCATCCTGGTCGACGACGAGGACCGCGAAAACGAGGGCGACCTCGTGATCCCCGCACAATGGGCGGACGCCGAGGCCATCAACTTCATGGCCAAGCACGCCCGCGGCCTGATTTGCCTGGCGATGACCCGCGAGCGGATCGAGCAGCTCGGCCTGCCGCTGATGGCCAAGAACAACGGCACGCGCCACCAGACCGCGTTCACCGTCTCGATCGAAGCGCGCGAGGGGGTGACCACCGGCATCTCCGCCGCCGACCGCGCCCGCACGATTGCGGTGGCCATCGATTCCTCATGCGGCGCCCAGGACATCGTGACGCCGGGCCACGTCTTCCCGCTGGTGGCGCGCGACGGCGGCGTGCTGGAGCGCACCGGCCATACCGAGGCCGCGGTCGATCTGGCGCGGCTTGCCGGGCTCACGCCGGCGGGCGTGGTCTGCGAGATCATGAACGACGACGGGACCATGGCCCGTCGCAACGACCTCATCAGTTTCGCCCAGCGTCACGGGCTCAAGATCGGCACCATCGCCGACCTGATCGCCTATCGCCGGCGTTACGATTCGATCGTGCGGCGACTTAGCGAGACGACGTTCGAAAGCATCTACGGCGGCGACTTCAGGTGCGTGATCTACGTCAACAAGGTGACGATGGCCCAGCACATCGCGCTGGTGAAGGGGGACCCCGCGACCGGCGGGCCGGTCACGGTGCGCATGCACGCCGTCAACATCTTCACCGATGCGCTGGGTCAGCGTAACACCGGCCGCGGTGGCGAGATCCAGGCCTCGATGCGCTACATCGCCGAGGAGGGCAGGGGCGTGGTGGTGCTGATCCGCGAGGCGCCGACCATCATGCTCGCCGAGCAGCGCCGGCGCGCCGGCGAGCCGATCGAGCCGGCCGGCGGCGAGCTGCGCGACTACGGCGTCGGCGCCCAGATCCTGATCGATCTCGGGGTCAAGGAGATGGTGCTGCTGACGCACAGCCGGAAGAGCGTGGTCGGCCTTGAAGGGTTCGGGCTGAAGATCGTCGGCCAGAAGCCGGTCCCGTCGCTGTCGAGCCGTTAGCATGTCGACCCGGACTGAAACCCCGACGGCCCGGCCGGCGGTCGCCGGTGTCAAAGGCGCGCGCATCCTGGTCGTCGAATCGCGCTTCTACGTCGACATCGCCGACGCGTTGATCGCCGGAGCCGAGCGCGAGATCAGCAAGAACGGCGCGCTGCTGGATCGCGTGGCCGTGCCCGGCGCCTTCGAAATTCCCGGCGCGATTTCGCTTGCCGCCGAACACTATGACGGCTTCATCGCGCTGGGCTGTGTGGTGCGCGGCGAGACCACGCACTACGACTATATCTGCGGCGAGAGCGCGCGCGGGCTGATGGATCTCGCGGTGCACAAGAAACTCGCCATCGGCTACGGCATCCTCACCGTGGACACCATCGAGCAGGCCGAGGCGCGCGCCCTGATCGACCGCGGCGACAAGGGCGGCGATGCGGCCCATGCCTGCCTCGTCATGGTGGCGCTGAACCGCCGCTGGCGGAACGCATGAGCGCGCAATCCCCCTCGCCGTCCATGCCGAGCCGGCGGCAGGCCGCCCGGCTCGCCGCCGTGCAGGCGCTCTATCAATGGCAGGAGGGCGAGCACGGGCCGGCCGAGATCGTCGATCAGTTCCTGAACGTGCGCACGTCCGAGGCGGGCGAGGGCGGCATGCGCCGCGACGCCGACAAGCCGCTGTTCAAGGACGTGGTCGAAGGCACCGTGGCGCACAAGGACGAGCTCGAGGAGATCGTGTCGGCGGCGCTGGCGCAGGGCTGGACCTGGGCGCGCATCGACCGGCTGGTGCGGGCAATCCTGCTGGCCGGCGCCTACGAGCTGGTGCATCGCAAGGACGTGCCGCCCCGGGTGGCCATCAACGAATACGTCGAGATCGCCCACGCCTTCTACGACCAGGGCGAGCCGAGCTTCGTCAATTCGGTGCTCGACCGGGTCGGCCGACAAACGCGTTCCGCCGAGCTCTCCGGGTAGGATATATGGCGCGCGCCTCGCGCATTGGCGAGTTCGAGCTGATCGCCCGCTACTTCGCGCCGCTCGCCCGTGGCTTCGCAGGCGCGGGCGACCTCAAGAGCGACAACGCCTTCCTGCCCGCCGATGCCAAGCACGATCTGGTGGTCAAGACCGACACGGTCGTTGCGGGCGTGCATTTCCTCGCCGATGAGGATCCGCGACGGGCGGCGGCCAAGGCCTTGCGTGTTTGTCTGTCCGATCTGGCGGCCGGAGGTGCCACGCCGTTCACCTATCAACTCTCGCTGTCGCTGCCCAAGGAGTGGACGGAACGCTGGGTGGCCGGCTTCGCGCGTGGTCTGGCGTCCGATCAGCGACGCTACGGCATCGTCTTGTGCGGCGGCGACACGGTGGTCGCGCCCGGACCGCTCACGATCACCATCACCGCCTTTGGCCGCGTGCCGCGCGGCCGGGGCCTCACGCGCGCCGGTGCGCGCGCCGGCGATCGCTTGTGGGTGAGCGGCACGATCGGCGATGGCGCGCTTGGTCTGCTCGCCGCGCGCGGGCAGATCGACAGTCGATCTCTCGAAGATCGATTCAGGAGACCGCAGCCACGCGTGACGCTGGGAGTGCGTCTGCTCGGCGTGGCGTCGGCGGCGGCCGATGTGTCGGATGGCCTGTTGGCCGATGCCGGCCACATCGGCGAAGCCTCGCGCCTCGCCGTCGTCATCGAACGCGAGCGCGTGCCGCTGTCGCGCGCCGCCCGCCGCGCCGTCGAAGCCGCTCCGCGCCTGTGGGCTCACGTGATGGGCGGCGGCGACGACTACGAACTCGTGATGGCCGTGCCGCCCCGCAAGGCGACCGCGTTACGCGCGGCAGCCCATGCGGTGGGCGTGCAGGTCACGGAGATCGGCCATTTCGCAGCGGGCCACAGTGTCGATCTCAGGGTATCCGGCAAGCCCGCGCGCGTAACGCGCCGCGGCTACGTCCATTTCTGACATGGCTGCACTGCGGGTCGCCGCCGCCTATTCGCTTGGGCGATCGGGCGGCGACAACTAGAGTGCGCGCCCAATGGACGGGCTGACGAAGGTGGAGCAAACGGCGGCAGCGGCAACGGCTGGCCTGCCGCCGCGTGCATTGCGCAACATCACGCTGCTGGCGATTTGCCAGGCGCTGACCCAGAGCAGCAACACCTTGATGTTCGCTTCATCGGCGCTGGCGGTGCTGACCATCGTGTCGCCCGATCTGCGCATGTGGGCCAACCTGCCGGTCACCATGCAGCATCTCGGCGTCATGCTGTCGGTGTTCCCCGCGTCGCTCCTGATGATGCGGCGGGGCCGCAAATTCGGCTTCCGCTGCGGCTCGGCGATGGGCATGGTCGGCGCCTCGTGCGCCGCGATCGGGCTCGGCATGGGCAGCTTCGTCGTGATGTGCATCGGCGGCCTTCTTCTGGGCTACGGCATCGCCAACATGCAGCTCTATCGCTTCGCCGCGGTCGAGCTTGCACCCAGCCATTTTCGCGCGCAGGCGATCTCCTATGTGACGGCAGGCGGCGTGGTGGCCGGGATCCTGGGGCCCGGTCTGGCGCGGTTCACGCCCGACCTCTGGCTGCCGACCTTCCAGGCGAGTTTCTGCGCGGCGATCCTCGTGCACGCCATCGTCTTCACCGTGCTGGGCTTCATCGAGTTTCCGGCAGTGCGGGCCGAGGACGTGCGCGGCCCCCAGCGCCCTCTGCTCGAGATCGTCACCCAGCCCGCCTACATGGTGGCGGCGGCCGGGGCGATGATCGCCTTCGGCGTAATGTCCTTCGTCATGGCGGCCTCGCCGCTTGCCATCGTGCAGTGCGGGCTGAGCAAGTCCGAAGCGCCGGTGACGATCTTCGTTCATGTCATGGGCATGTTCGTGCCCGCCTTCTTTACCGGCCGTCTGATTGCCCGCTTCGGCATCTTCTACGTCATGGTGACGGGCATTGCGCTCCTGATTGCCGGCGTGGCGGTGGCGCTCATGGGCACTACTGAATGGCATTTCCGCATCGCGCTCGGCCTGAATGGCGTGGGCTGGAAT
>Ga0126369_10003364_pt1 | contig 11558 bp, 8 predicted proteins | sample PanSoiMetaPlot_1_FD_109646 | JGI IMG/M metagenome (GOLD analysis project Ga0126369, IMG submission 109646) | Tropical forest soil microbial communities from Panama - MetaG Plot_1 | ecosystem: Environmental > Terrestrial > Soil > Tropical forest > Bulk soil | place: Panama | collected 2016-02-17 | reverse complement strand
TGATCCATGGACTGACATTGCACTTCGTGGCCCGGCTGATGCGTTATGTAATTGGCACTAAGCCACTGCCTGCCCCGTTGTTTCTGTTGCTTGGCGCCGTCGCGATGCTGACGACAATCTTAGTAAGCGCTTTACTATTCCTCGCGATCGAAAAGCCACTCTCGATAACCACTGCGAAGCCTAGCCTGGCCAAAGGGCCGCGTCCGGTTGCGGTTCCAACTCCCGCCCTCGGCGTCGGACTGCAGGAGATGGAACCAGTTCGCCAATCTCGTGTGAACTAGTGTTCTTTTTGGCCGGAAGTAAACACCGTCCAAGGCCCGGCCTTCATGTCACGTAAGAGCGGCTTCTGCCAGCTGTAGTCTGGATGCTGCGCAAGAAAAGGCTCAGCCAGAAAATCGGCACCGCATGGATGTCCGGCTCTCGCGACAAAGCTCATCTTCGCCGCCATGGCGCTGTCGGCCGCTTTACCCTGCACAGCGCCGCCGGGATTGTAAGCATCCCAAGCCCACTCCTTCACTCCACGTGGAGATGTGTCAACGTGCCCGCAAAGTCCGCGCTCGTTGGCCTGATCTTTCTTCTCAAAGGAATCGACGTGATCGGACAAGAACTGCTCGGCCATCTGTACATCGACCTTGCCCTTCGCCTGCTTCATTAACTCTTCCCAGCGCGTCCGCCGGGCATTGGGTGAGTTCGACGCATCATTGGGATCGAACGTCGTCTCCTCTTTGATCACCGCAGCATCGCGGGGAAAATTCGAGCTGATGAAATAACCGTCTTTCGTGCGCCATAGCGGCGTATTCTTCAACCCAAGCTCGAGGTATGCGATTTCTCCCGTTTTCTGGTCACCAATGAGCCAGTCATTAGCGTAGCCGCCGTTATTCCCTTCTTTAATGATTCGGACGTAGTCATCCACGTTGTTTGCATACTGAAGAGCCTTACGGGCCCGCATAAACTCCGGCTTGCCGTTCGGATCCCAGCCCTCAAATTGAGTGATTGTGGTTTCGGTGATCATCATTCCGGCCGAATTCACGCCGAAATCGTCATCGCTGACAATCACACCCGGAAAGCCGTCCATGAGGATGCGGTTCCCGTGCTCCGGTTGAATGTCGAAAATAATGACCCAGCGTTCGCCTGCCAGATAGCTGGTCCAATTATTGTGGGCGATCACAATCTTGTGATCTTTCGTCATGCTGCCGGTCGCGATAAACGCGCTGCAGTTTCCCGGCGCCGTCAGTTTTGGGTTCTTCGCGGACTTGTTTTGCTTATTTAGCCAAGGCACGTAGTAATCGGGCACTTCCTCGAAAGCATTCAAAGCGACGATATCCCACACGTCCAGATCAACCCCGTGTGCCTTCACGCCATGGGCAATGCCCTGCAGTTCCTGCTGATACTCGGCATCGATGTGCGGCCACAGTTTCTCTCGCGCAGTCGTGCGGAAGAACTCCCAATCACGCTGTGACTGATGGGTATCAAACAGCCTGATTGCCTCGAAAGCATCCTGAATTTCCGGCGCGAGCAAATACCCGTGCTGGTAGCCGATCTCCGATGGCGAACCTTCGAGATGCACGTAGGTCCATCCGCCTTGCTGGAACCGGTAGGCTTTCTCTAGCCGTGAATCGGGACGAGTGGCCGCCCTCGCTATGGATGTCGACATCAAGATGAGAGCGAGAAAGAATCGAAAACACAACTGCGTTTTCCCCATGGACCCTCTCAGGATAATTCTTGGATTGCCGCAACATTCTAGCTGATCGGCCGACCGTGCATCGGCGAAGCATTTCTCTGCGTTCTTCTGCGAGGTTCTTTTCCGTCCTCAGCGGTTAGAGGCTTGAACCGCAGAGTTCGACGAGAAATACGGCTGAGGACGCGAAGGAACCTCGTGCTAAATGTTCGTCCGCTGATCGGGATGCCGCCGGAGATACCAGCAGGGTTGCATCCCCGAATGCGGGTAAAGCGCATTTACGCAAGTTTCAGGAGCGGGCGGGTCAAAGATGAATTGCGTCTTTCCGCTCTTCTGCGGGACCGCGTAGTAGTGAGTCACTACCACTGATCCGTATGGATCCCGATTCGAAGCCAAGCGCAGCTGGAACAAACCCAAATCGACTACAAACGTGAGGACGGCTGTTCCGAGAATAAACAGAAACAGGCCGAGAAATACTTGTCGAAGCCGCTCCCGGAGTTTCGCCGCTGTGAGCGTCACAGGCGCCGATTATAAGCCTGGAAACTAGCGTAGACGCCGCGGCAGCAAACGTCACGGCATCTCTCATGTTGCAACCGCCAACTCCGCCAACGTCAGTCGATATAATGTAACGTTGAGACTTATCTTCGACATCTTCGGTCAGACCCTCCAGACGCTTTGGGCCCACAAACTGCGCTCGTTCCTGACCATGTTTGGGATCGCATGGGGCGTGGGGTCGTTGCTGCTGCTGGTTGGCCTCGGCGAGGGATTTCGCTCCGGCAACCGGAAGCAGTTCGATTCCATCGGCGAAAACGTTCTGTTTATCTGGTCAGGGCGAGCCCCTGTTGTGCAAGGTAGCTTCACCGCGTTGCGGCAGTATTACCTCACCTATCGCGATTACGAGGATGTACTGCGCGAATGTCCGAGCTTGGGCGGCGCGACACCGGTGATTTCCCGCAACGATATCCGGGCTGTAAGCGATTATTTCCAGGCAAGCGGCCAGATCAACGGCGTTCTTCCCGATTTCAAGAACATCCGCTACGTTCCGATCAACGAGGGTCGCTGGATCAACGAGATGGACCAGCAGCAAAAGCGCCGCGTCATTGTACTGGGTGACGAAACGCGGCGCACTTTGTTCTCCGGACGACCTTCGATTGGAAGCACGATCCTGCTGAATGGCGCACGGTTCGAGGTCATCGGCACGCTGCAGCGTGTCGGTCATGGGGACAACAACACGCAAAACTTGAAGAACTACATTCCCTTCAGCACGATGCACGAGTACTTCCCGCCATTGAATGCCGGGATCGATCTCGACGTGATCTCCCAGATCAACTACCAACCGAAGTCGAGGGCTCTGCACGAGACAGCCAAGCAGGAGGTTCACAAGATCATTGCCCGCAATCACGACTTCGATCCGAACAACCTTGACTCATTCGATGAATGGGACACAGTGAAGACCGTCGATCAGATCGGGAAGATCTTCGACGCCATGAACATGTTTCTCGGCAGCGTCGGCCTGGTGACGCTGGCGCTGGGCGCGATCGGGATCATCAACATCATGCTGGTGGCGGTGGCCGATCGCACCAAAGAGATCGGTCTGCGCAAAGCCGTGGGCGCGACCAATGGCAACATCATGTTCCAATTCTTTGTCGAAGGCGCTTTTCTAACCATGCTCAGTGGAGGTTTTGGCATTGCAGGCGCCGCGGCTCTGATGGCGGCACTTTCGAAATTCAGCTTGGGCGATGGCTTTGATCCACCGAAGCTGGTTGCGTCCACGGCTGCCCTAGCCGTCATTTCACTCGGCGTGGCTGGCGTTGCGGCTGGACTCTACCCTGCCCGCCGTGCCGCGGTGCTCGAACCCGTGGAAGCGTTGCGTAAGGAATAGCGATGCATAGCGATCTGCTCAAACAAGCCTACGCAGCGATGCGTCATGATCTCAGACGCACGCTGTTGACCATGGCTGGAATGGCATGGGGTATCGCGACTGTAGTGCTGCTGTTGTCCTATGGCAACGGTTTTGGCAAGGCCATCGAGGTCATCTTTCAGAGCTTCGGGGCCACCGCGGTGGGTGTGTTCCCCGGACGCACCTCGCAGCAGGCAGGTGGAAACAAGGCTGGTGTGCAGGTTCGGTTTACCAACGACGACATCGAATTGTTGCGCAACAATCTGCCGCTCTGCCGCCACGTGGTACGCATGGCGCAGAAAGACTCCACAGTCCAGAACAATAATCGTTCCTTCACCTTTCCTGTGATGGGGCTCGATCCAGCAATTCAGAAGATCTGGAATCTGGATATCGCGGAGGGGCGGTTTCTTGATGATGCGGACAACATGCAGCACGGGTTAGTTGCCGTGATCGCTTCCGAGGCGCGCGACAAGCTCTTTTCCGGAATGCCCGCGCTCGGCGAGAGCATTCGTATAGACGGGGTGACATTTCAAATTGTCGGCATCGGCGCACCACGCATGCAGGAAGGTGACAACGACAACAATCGCGTGATCTATCTTCCCTTCAACTCCATGGATGTCCTCAAGGACACTCACTATCTCGACGGCATCTGGCTTGACTCGATCGGGCTCGATCACGACAAGATGGATCGGACGATTCGCGAAACGCTGGCGACCGCCCACGGCTTCAAACCTGACGACCATCGTGCAGTTTTCGTCTTCGATGCGCAAAAACAGCTTTCACAGTTTGGCATCATCACGATGGCGCTGAAGGTACTGCTGGCATTCATCGGAACGGTCACGCTCGGGATAGGCGGAGTTGGGCTGATGAATATTATGCTGGTCTCGGTAACACAGCGTACCCGCGAAATTGGCGTTGAAAAAGCATTAGGCGCACGCCGCCACCATATTCTGTTTCAGTTCCTCGCGGAAGCCATGGTAATCACCGCCGCCGGTGGATTTCTGGGGATTGTTCTTTCTTATGCTGTGTCGATCGTAGCCGGGCGCATCACCTTCTACAGCGCTCTCGCCAAGCACGCGGAAGCGGCCGACATTCGGCTGATCGTTTCGCCAATGATTCTTGTTGTAGCCACCAGCATTCTTGCTGTTGTGGGAGTGGTGAGCGGGATGGTGCCTGCGCTGCGTGCCGCGAATCTCGACCCGATTGAAGCGTTAAGATACGAGTAAGAACGTTCACCACAGGGGTCACAGAGGTACACAGGACAACCTGCGTGCTACTCTGGGCCTTGTGCGGTTGTGCTTTTGGCTTCCATGTCTGACGACATCCTCTCGCGGCAGCCGCCTCGCCCGGATCTGCGGCTGATCTACGGCTCGGACCCAAACCAGTTCATGGATCTCCGAGTACCCGCAAGCGAACACAAGCCGTCTCCGCTGGTCATCAACATTCACGGGGGCTTCTGGTGCGCCAAGTACAACCTCGATCACGCCGGACATCTTTGCGCGGCCCTCACCGCAAAGGGACTTGCGACGGCCAATCTCGAATACCGCCGCGTCGGAAATGAGGGCGGGGCGTGGCCGGGCACTTTCTCTGATATCCGCTCCGCTTACCAGTATCTAATCCAAAATGCGGAGAAGTATGCTTTCGATACCCGGAAGGTCGCGGTGATGGGACACTCCGCCGGAGGCCAACTGGCGCTCTGCCTGTCCGCACATGAATCGCAGGTCCGGGCCGTGATCTCACTCGCCGGAGTGGTCGACCTGAAGCGAACGTATGAACTTCATCTCAGCCACGATGCCGTTGTCGAGTTTCTTCGCGGTACCCCTGCGGAGGTCCCTGAACACTACCGGGAAGCCGATCCGATGCAATTATCGATTGCAAAAGCGAGCGAATGGCTGATTCACGGTGCATCGGACGACACAGTACCTCCGGCATTTAGCCGCGATTATGTCGCCCAAAAGCAGTCCGCGGGAGAAGACGTGCATCTGGTCGAAATTGCCGGAGCCGACCACTTCGATCTGATCGATCCGCGCAGCAACGCCTGGAAGCAAGTAGAGCAGACTGTGCTTGCAACGCTCGCCTAAAATGTTGGGGAGAATTCCAATGCAGACTCGGGTCCAACGAATCTTCTCAGTCCTTGCCTTGGCTGCCGCCACCTTGGCGGCGTCCTCCACACAGCAGGCTGATCCAAATCGATATGTCAATGACGTCAAGGAGCTGGCCTCCCCGGAAATGGAAGGCCGCGGCGCAGGAACCAAAGGGCTCGGTCGGGCCGAGCATCTGATCGAGAAGCGCTACAAGGAACTCCACCTCGATCCGGCCGGGGTCAATGGATATGCCCAACCGTTCAGCGTGATCACGGGCGCACGACTGAAGCCGGATAACTCCTTTTCTGTAACAGCGCCGAGTGGGAAGCGGGAGCTCAACATCCATCAGGATTTTGTGCCCTTCAGCTTCTCGTCTTCAGGTCGGGTCAGCGCACCTCTCGTGTTTGCTGGATACGGGGCCACTGCCGACGAGTTCCACTATGACGATTACGCCGGACTTGATGTGAAAGACAAAATCGTGCTCGTGCTCCGCTATGAGCCGACTGGATTCTCCGGGAAGAATGCCCATCGTGAGCTGACGCAGCACTCGCAGCTCATCACGAAAGCGATCAATGCGAGAAATCATGGTGCCAAGGCGTTGATAGTGATCAACGGAAAGATGGGGGAAGGCGAAGAGGATTTTCTGCCGCGCTTCGGCAGCGTCAGCGGCCCGGAAAATGTTGGTATTGTGATGGTACAGGTGAAGAACGCTGTCGCTGACAACTGGTTCCAAGGGGCCGGGAAAAGTTTGAAGGACATACAAGAACAGATCAATGCGAGCACAAATCCATCCTCCTTTGCCTTCCCTGATTCCCTTCCCGTTTCTCTGAACGTCGATATCGAAACCACGCGCGCGACGGTCGACAACGTACTTGCCTGGCTGCCCGGCCAGACGGATGAATACGTCATCATTGGTGCGCACTACGATCATCTTGGCCGAGGAAACGTCGATTCGCTCGCCCCCTCACAGATCGGACAGATCCATCCCGGTGCGGACGACAACGCCAGCGGCACAGCCGGCGTTCTCGAGTTAGCCCGCCTGCTCGCACCCGAACGAGGGAAGCTCAAGCGCAGCATCCTGTTCATGGATTTCGCCGGAGAAGAACTCGGATTACTCGGTTCGGCAGAATGGGTGAAGGAGCCGACCCGTCCGCTCGATAAGGCAGTGGCCATGATCAATATGGACATGATCGGCCGCATCAAGGACGACAAGGTCTACATCGGCGGTGTGGGCACAGGATCGACATTCAAGTCGGTGCTCGACCAGGCGGAGAAAGAAACGCCATTCAAATTCGAAGCTTCACCCGGCGGATACTCCTCGAGCGATCACACTTCTTTTGTCACCAAGAAAATTCCCGTTCTGTTTTTCTTTTCGGGCCTGCATTCTGACTATCACAAGCCGTCTGACACCTGGGACAAAATCAACGGGGCGTCCGCCGCGCGGCTCCTCGATATGGTCGAAAACATAGCCGTGCAGCTGGCAAACACGGATCAGCCTCCAACATTTCAAGTTGTGGCGGAAGAGAAACCGCTCGGTGGCGTCGCCGGAGGTGGAGGCTATGGACCGTACTTTGGCTCGGTCCCTGATTTCGGCCAGACGGAAAACGGCGTCAAGTTTTCGGATGTACGGCCGAATTCCCCCGCAGCTAAGGCCGGATTCAAAGCTGGAGACATCTTGGTGCAATTCGGCGACAAGCCGATCAAAAACCTCTATGACTTCACCGATGCCCTGCGCCGCAGCAAAGTTGGGGATGTGGTCGAAGTGAAAGTCCTGCGCGACGGCCAGCCAGTTACGGCTAGCGTGAAGCTCGAGCAGCGCAAGTAAGCCAAGCGCGGTCTATCCGTGCAAAATCCGCGTTGATCCGTGGCGATGAACTTCTGTCCGAATCCCGTATAATCGTCCGTCACCGAGAGAGGAATCCTTTGCCCTTTGACGACCTACGCGAGTGGATCGCCGCGCTCGACCGTGCGGGCGAACTGAAGCGCATCAAGACCGAAGCCGATCCGATTCTTGAAATCCCGGAGATCACCGACCGCGTTTCAAAAGGCCGTGATGCAAAAGGCAATCCAGGCGGGCCCGCCCTTCTTTTCCAAAACCTCAAGGGATATCCCGGTTCTCAACTTCTGATCAATCAGTTCGGCTCGGACCGCCGCATGAAGATGTCAGTCGGGGTCGAATCCTACGATGAAATCGCGGCCCGCATCCGCATGTTCATGGACGTAAAGTCGCCACAGGGATTCCTCGATAAGCTGAAAATGCTGCCGTTGCTCACCGAAGCCGGCAAGTTCTTCCCCCGCACGGTTTCTACTGGTCCATGCAAAGAGGTCATCAAGCGGGACAATTTTTCGCTGCTCGACTTTCCCATCCTGCAATGCTGGCCTAAGGACGGTGGAAGATTCATCACTCTACCCTGCGTGACTACTCGCGATCCCAGGTCGGGTAAGCGCAATGTCGGCATGTACCGAATGCAGGTCTATGACGAGCGCACCACGGGCATGCACTGGCAGCGTCAGAAGAACGCCGCCGAACACCAGCGTGAACGAATGCGCGCGGCGATGTCGGAACGCATAGCGACAGCCGCCTCGGCTGTCCCGCCTGGGCAAAACCCGGCAGCGCAGGCCACAACAGACGCGTCCCGAGCCGCGGTCGACATCATGGCGCGATCCTCCGGCGGAAGCGTCCTTGCAGACGGAGATCGTCCCTCTGGCAAAATGGAAGTCGCGGTCGCGATCGGCACGGATCCAGTTGTGACATTCTGCTCGATTGTCCCTGCACCGCCGGAAATCGAGGAATATCTCGTCGCTGGTTTCCTGCGCGGCGATCCGGTTGATCTTGTGAAGTGTGAAACAGTTGACCTCGAAGTCCCTGCCAGCAGCGAGATCGTCCTCGAAGGCTACATCAATCTTGAAGAACTTCGGACCGAGGGTCCCTTCGGCGATCATACCGGTTTCTATTCACTCGAAGATCTCTACCCGGTTTTTCACGTCACCTGCATTACCCACCGCAAGGATCCGATCTATGCGGCAACGATCGTCGGCAAGCCGCCGCAGGAAGACGCATACATGGGGAAAGCCGTCGAGCGAATTTTCCTGCCCATGATGAAGCTCACGATCCCCGAACTGGTCGACATCAACATGCCGATCGAAGGCGTATTCCACAACCTGATGATCGTCTCGATTAAAAAGTCCTACCCCGGTCAGGCACGAAAAGTGATGAACGCCATGTGGTCGCTCGGCCAGGCGATGTTTACGAAGTGCATTGTGGTGGTGGATGAAGACGTCGATGTGCAGGACTTGGCCGACGTTACGTTGAAAGTCTTGAATCACATCGACCCTGAGCGCGACATCCAATTCACACTAGGCCCGGTCGATTCCCTCGATCACGCGAGCCGCCTTCCCGACTTCGGCTCGAAGATGGGAATTGACGCGACGCGCAAATGGGCCAGCGAAGGCTTTACGCGCCCCTGGCCTGACGAGATCGTGATGGACGCCAAAACGAAAGCGCTGGTCGACAGCAAATGGAAGGCGCTCGCGAAGGAGTTAGGGTTAGGCTAACTTTTCAATGCTTCTTCGGTTGGTTCGTCTCTTCAACGCCATACGTGCAACGTCCGCAGCCCCCATATCGCAGCTACGGCAAACACTCCCATGAATGCTAGGCCGACCAAATGATCTGCATTTGTGCTTTTGCACCAGCCCTGGAGCATAGCCACAGTTCAAACGAAGAATAGCCCGATAGCGATTACGGCGAGAATCTTCAGCAAGATGACTGCTCCTTGTAACTCGCCAATAATCTTGCCGAACGGACTGGCATTCCGCAGTGACACGAATCACTCTTGGGCGGACTGACACAAAATGGCTCTGCGATTCAGGGTTTCGAGGACCCGGGCGCTTCATTGGCATGGATATCATTCATAAGGTCGTATCCCTTGCATTGGAGGACCGGCAGCCGTGGATACTTCGGGAATGCCGCATCGGTTGAGGAACGCTGGCACATGTAGAAGACCGAGCCGCGATCCGATTCCATGCGGCGCATGAATTTACACGTTTCGCAAAGCCCGATGCGCTGCGAATGTTTACCGCTTTGTTGATCCACTCTATGAGAATAGCGCGCCTCTTCGTCCGATGAGTGTCCGAAACTCCACCCACAAATTCATCAAAACTCAACCGTAACGGCTTGAAGCGCGTCACCCGATTTGCTATAAGCCGGACGGAGACGTGAACGAAAATGCGTGCCCGCCGTGTCACAGTTTGGCTAATCGGATTTGCGGTAATTACAATCTCTGTCGCGCAGAGTACTCCTGCGTTTGCCTGGGGAAACGAGGGTCATACTTATATCAATCGGGTAGCCGCGCAGAAGATCCCGCCCTCCATGCCCCGCTTTCTGCGCGGGGCTGAAGTTGAAATCAGCTATCTCGGGCCGGAACCGGATCGCTGGCGCAATCCTGCGGAATTGGCGCTGAAGAACGCGCAGGAGCCTGATCACTTCATCGACCTCGAACGGGTCTCCTGGCTCGATCCGCTGCCCCAGACTCGTTACGAGTTCTACCGCAGGCTCTACGAGAAGCGCGCCTCCGCCCTGGACAACGCCGATAACTACCTTCCTGAGCATGTCGGCTTGCAGCCATATATCACCATGGAGGTGTACGGCCGGCTGAAAGCCGCTTTTCGAGAATACCGGCAACAACTGGCTGCGCACCAATCCACCGCAGCCGTGCAGCAGGCAATCATCTTCTATGCCGGATGGCTTGGCCACTATGTCGCGGATGGATCCCAGCCGCTCCACACCACCATCCAGTACAACGGCTGGATCGGACCCAATCCCAACGGATATACGACCGAGCACGGAATTCATGCGCTCTTTGAGGCGAGTTACGTGGCGGCGAACATCACGGTTAAGGACTTCGCGCCGCAGGTGAAATCCCCCACACGTCTGAATGACCCTTTTGCCGATTACATGGCCTATTTAAAGCATTCGAACGGGCTGGTCGAGCAGGTGTATGCGCTTGAAAAGGCCGGCGGGTTCACCGCGAAGGGAACGCCCGCCGCCTTCACCTTCACCACCGAACGCCTGGCTGCCGGGTCGCAGATGTTGCTGGATCTCTGGTACACGGCATGGCTGGAAAGCGAGGCGCCCGTACCGGAGCACGCCCCGGCTCCCGCTACAAAGTAGACTGATGTCGAAGTGGGTTCGCGCGCACAGCCGCCATCGACTGTTCGCCGAGCGCAGCTTGACCACTGTTCACACCCATTTAAAGCGTCCAAGCGCGACGGTTCTGCATCTGTTTCGATATACTGACTAAGACATGCCGGTCCTGAAAAACATCGCCGCAATCGCCAAGGGTATGAGCATCACCTTTTCAGAGATGTTCCGCCCGACGATCGTCGAGAACTATCCCGATGGGGATGGCCCCCTGCGTGGTGCACGGATTGAAGCCCGATTTCGCGGAGCTCACGTGCTGCAGCGCGACGAAAATGGACTGGAAAAGTGCGTCGCGTGTTTCCTGTGTGCGGCGGCATGCCCTTCGAATTGCATTTATATTGAGGCGGCCGAGAATACTGCGGAAAACCGCGTCAGCGGCGCCGAGCGATACGCGAAGGTTTATAACATCGACTACAACCGCTGCATCTTTTGCGGATATTGCGTCGAGGCGTGCCCGACCGACGCGATCACGCACGGCCACGGATTCGAACTGGCGACGTTTAGCGCGACCAACCTGGTCATGCGCAAGGAGCAGATGCTGGCCCCCCGGCCAGCACACATGGGAGCCAACATCGTATTCAATCAGGCCGACGTGAACGGCGGGGCGCCGGCAGAACTGGTGCCCGGAAGCTAAGCTTCAACGAGTTTCGAATCGATCACGCCGGTCCACCAGAGACCGGCGTTTGTGTATGGGGA
>Ga0126369_10003363_pt1 | contig 11561 bp, 11 predicted proteins | sample PanSoiMetaPlot_1_FD_109646 | JGI IMG/M metagenome (GOLD analysis project Ga0126369, IMG submission 109646) | Tropical forest soil microbial communities from Panama - MetaG Plot_1 | ecosystem: Environmental > Terrestrial > Soil > Tropical forest > Bulk soil | place: Panama | collected 2016-02-17 | reverse complement strand
GCCACCAAATCGGCGTGCTTCAGCGATCCTCGAGAAAACGACCAATATTGACTCTAGTGGACCGCCTATTATGGCTCTGGCTGTCCCACATTTGGAGCGTCTGGCGCCCGGCGCTGGCCATCGTCCGCCCCGAAACGGTCGTGGCCTGGCATCGGAGGGGCTTTCGCCTTTTCTGGACCTGGAAGGTGCGGCACGGCCATCCGGGATCCGACTTCTGGCCGGGATACAGAGGTGATCTCGTCATTTTGCTGTCGCGAGCGCGTAGTTGTCGGGTTGACTATCGAATTTCTGCTTGCAGCCGGCGCAGCAAAAGTAGAAGGCGCTTTCGCGAAATTCCGATTTGTACTTCGCTGTGCTGATCACCACCATCATTCCGCAGATTGGATCTTTGGCTTCCTGATTGGGCGCAGGTAACGTCACGTTGTTCTTCGGCGTCGTAGCCGTGGTTCGATTCACCTGAATGATTTCGGCAAGAATGCTGACCGCGATTTCCTCGGGTGAGGCAGCGCGAATGTCGAGCCCGGCGGGAGCCCGGAGCTGTCCCAGCCTTGCGGCGGTGATGCCTCGTTCTTTCAGGTAGTTCAGGATTTTGGCGGTCTTCACTCTGCTGGCGACAAAGGCTACAAAGGACGCATTGCTGAGAAGAGCTCTTTCCAAGGCCTCCTCGTCGCTCTGTCCCTGAGTGGAGACAACGAGGAAAGTTTGTGGCGTGATTTTGATCTGGCGCAAATCCAGATCGGTTTGCACCAAATCGCAATCCGGAAAATTCTCTCGGTCCGCTTCCGGAGCGGCTACAGAAACCGTGTAGTCAATGGCCTTCCCAAGCCTGGCTAAGGAAACCGCAACAGGAGAACGGCCAAGAATTAGAATGTGTGGCTTAGGCAGAACGGGCTCAATGTAAATATCCAAGGTTCCTCCACTGTGGCACGTCATCGTGTAATCCACGATGCCCTCTTCAGGGAATGAGGAGGGGCTGATGCGAATCAGGCGAGGCTGACCGTCGGCGAGGGCCTTTAGGGCTTCTTTCACCACGACTGGTTGCGCGCAGCCGCCACCAATCCATCCCCAAATCTTGCCATCTGGGGAAATGATCGCTTTGTTTCCAGGTTTGCCTGAAATGGGCGCTTGATAGCGCACCACCACGGCGATAGCAAAGGGTTGCTTATTCGTTAGCAGCTCATCCGCTTTGCTGAGGAATTGATCAAACATCGCGAGTCCCCCCTTGGCTGGTTAGAGGAATCTCTCTAGCGCCAGCAAACTCTCTAAATTGTGAGCGGGTGCGAAAACATCCACGTAGGGCAGAGCGGCACTCATGCCACGTGTAATGGGTTTATACTCTTTCAGTCCCAAGAGCGGATTCAGCCAAATCAATTTTTGGACGCGACGACGGGTCCTGTGGAGTTGTGCAGCCAGCATTTCGGGTTCTCCGGTGTCCCAGCCATCGCTGAGAATTATGAATACGGTATTGGTAGAAAGCAATTTTCTGCCGTACTGGCGATTGAAATCACTGAGTGACTCACCAATCTTCGTACCGCCCGCCCAACCGGCGGCTCTTTGCGAGAGCCCGCGGAGGGCGTCGGGCAAGTCCCGGGTCCGTAGCACATCGGTGATTTCCACGACATCCGTGCTGAACAGAAAGGAATCTACGCGTTTGAAGTATTTTTGCAACGCGAAGGCAAATCTCACCAGAAACAAGCTGTAGGGATTCATCGAACCGCTGATGTCGAGAAAAATTACAAGCCTGTGCTTCTGAGGCTTCCTCCCCTGAAAGGCCAAAACAATGGGGTCCCCGCCGCGAGGAATGCTTCGTCGAATGGTTCTGCGAACGTCCACCCGATCAGCAAGATTCCTAATCTTGCGTTTTCGCGACAGCCGCAGGCTCATCCTGCGGAAAAGGCGCAACGAAACTTGTTCAAGCGCGGCCAAGTCATTGTGCCCAATATTGGAGAAATCCATCTTTTGAATGCGCTGTTGAGCGCTCGCGCCCGTAACCGCTTTGCCCTCTCCTTCGGCCGAGGATAGGCTACCGAAAGTCCGGGGCCCGGCTTTCGGCCGGCGGGTGCTGATTTTGCCTTCCTTTGGTTCTCCAGAACCGGGTCCCGGTCTGCGCTGCGATCGGTCCCAGAATGCTTCAAAGAGCTGGTCGAACAGATCCCACTCTTCTTTTGACGAGGTCAGGGCGGTGCGCAAAGTGAAGGTGAACACCTGCCGATCAACGTCACCGATCGATTGGGTAGCTTCGATTGCGGCTATCGTCTGGTGAATGCCGACGAACAAACCTTGTGTTCGGGCGAACTGGCAGAACTCAATGATGGAGGCCGCTGAGCGATCGGGTTCTTCGTGAGGCATTGTGATCTTCCACCGGCGTTGCGAGTCCGCCGCTCACGAAAGGAGCCGTTCGATGCCCGAGGCCCTGAGCTTTGCCGTGTCCTCCATCGATTTGGTCACGCAGCCCAGAGTCTCCTCCACCGTTTGAATGTCGAGCTTATGTTTGCCCAACGACATAACGGAGAGGGCGCAATCCAAAGTTTCGGTCACACCAGGAGGTTTGGCGAGGTCCAATTGTCGCGCCGCTTGAACGAAGCGGACGACCTGTCTGCTGAGCTCCTCCTCGACACCGGGCAGCCGGGCGCGGACAATCTTCAATTCCTTCTCAACGCTGGGATAGTCAATCCAGTGGTAGAGGCAGCGCCGCTTCAGCGCATCACTCAATTCTCGCGTGCGGTTGGAGGTGAGAATAACGTAGGGAATATGCTTGGCTTTGATCGTGCCCATCTCGGGAACGCTGATTTGAAAATCGGATAGCAATTCCAAGAGAAATGCCTCGAAAGCCTCATCCGCACGATCGATTTCGTCGATCAACAACACGGGTGAAGCGTTTTCCTCGAGAATGGACTGGAGCAACGGGCGCTCGAGAAGAAACTCTTTACCGAAAATGTGCTTTTCCTTCTCTTCCACGGCCTGCTGTGTTTTCTCTTGAATTTTTATGGCCAGCAACTGCTTCTGATAATTCCATTCGTAAACGGCGGAACTCACATCTAGGCCCTCATAGCACTGCAGGCGAATCAGCCGTGTCCCCAACATCGCGGCGAGCACTTTCGCCACTTCCGTCTTACCGAGTCCAGCATGACCTTCTATCAGGAACGGTTTGCGTAATCGAATAACCAGGTAAACAGAAGTAGCCAGGGCGCGGTCGGTAACATAACCCAATCGCTCGAATGCTTCGATGAGGGTGTCGACATCTTTGACTTGGTTGTTCTGAAGGGACGTTGGGGAGGTCGACATGATGAGTTCAGTTCAAACGAAATGATAAAAACCGTACAAACTTCAATAGTCGGCGAAATACTCCCTTTACCCCTTGCCACGCCAACGAACCTGCACTGATGGGCTTTATTGTCGCGTCGGTTGCATTTTCGGGTGAGCCTGCGGGCTGTGCAAGGCGGGCCTCGAAATTCTTCGTAAACTCGCCGAACATAATGCTGGAAACTTCGTTGATGACCCGCGATCCCATCTGCGCCAGGATACCTACCACGTTCAGCTCAGAAATGCTTGTGACCTCGGTGCGGCCGTCATCGAGTGCCTTGAGCTTGCCAATCATCTTCAGGGATGCGCTGCCCCGGCCTCTCACATCTTGGCCTTTGCCAAGAATCTCGATCTCGTGGTTCTGCGCGTCCAAACGCACGATTTGCATTTGGACATTGTAGTCCGTGACCGTGGGCCCCACTTTCACGCTGATGGATCCCTTGTAATTATTCTCATCCACTTGCTCGGTGATATGGGCTCCAGGAACAAAGGTGGCGACTCTCCGTGGATCGCTCAAGAAGCTCCAGACACGCTCCACGGATTGCTGAACCTGAAACGTTTTCTCGATTCGGATAGCCACGACGTCAATTCACCACGCCTTTCTCTTTCAAAATTGCCCAGACTTTCCAAGGAGTTATTGGCATGTCGATATGTTTCACGCCGAGATGGGAAAGTGCGTCGACAACGGCGTTGACGAAGGCAGCGGGCGATCCGACGTTGGGAGATTCGCCCACGCCTTTAGCCCCAAACGGATGGTGAGGAGATGGCGTACAAGTGCTACCGGTTTCCCAGTTCGGCGTCTCGACCGCTGTTGGGATGAGGTAGTCCATGAAACTGCCACCCTGGACGTTGCCGTTTTCGTCGTAGTCGATCAACTGCATAAAGGCAATGGCAAGGCCTTCGGTGAGTCCGCCATGGATTTGGCCTTGCACAATCATGGGATTGATCACGTTTCCGCAATCGTCGACAGCCACGAATCGACGGACCTTAACTTCACCCGTGCCTTTGTCAATGTCAACCACGCAGATGTAGGTACCAAAAGGAAAAGTAAGGTTTGGCGGATCGTAATAGTCGACGGCTTCGAGACCAGCTTCGAGGCCTGCGGGAATATTAGTGTAGGCAGCAAAAGCGATTTCCTGAATGGTCTTGAACTTGGAAGGTGCGCCCTTTACGAAAAACTTTCCGGTTTCCCACTCCAGATCCGTCTCGCTGCATTCAAGCAAATGGGCAGCAATTTTCTTAGCTTTGTCCCGAATTTTGCGGGCTGCCATAGCAGTTGCCGCACCTGACGTCGGGGTGCTGCGGCTGGCATAGGTTCCGAGGCCGTAGGGGGCAGTATCGGTATCCCCTTCTTCCACGATTACATCGGATGCTGGAATACCCAGTTCCTGGGCAACGATCTGAGCATAAGTGGTCTCATGCCCCTGTCCCTGGCTCTTGGTGCCCATGCGGCAGATCGCTTTTCCCGTGGGATGGATGCGGATCTCTGCACTGTCAAACATTTTGATTCCGGCGATGTCGAAAGTGTGAGCGGGACCAGCGCCCACAGCTTCGGTGAAGCTGGAGATTCCAATCCCCATGAACTCACCCTTCTTCCGTTTTTCTTCCTGCTCTTTTCGCAGTTGCTGATAGCCGACCATCTCCAGGGCCTTGTTCATTGCTCCTTCATAGTTTCCGCTGTCGTAGGTCCAGCCCAAGGGAGTCTTGTAAGGGAACTGGTCTGGTTGGATGAAATTCCTGCGACGCAACTCGGCCGGATCAATCTTCAACTGGCTGGCGAGAACATCGACAGCACGCTCGATCAGATAAGCAGCTTCCGTGATTCGGAAGGAGCAGCGATAGGCGATTCCGCCAGGCGCTTTGTTGGTGTAGACACCATCGACTTCGCAGAACGACGTGGGAAAGTCGTAAGAGCCGGTGCAGACGCTGAACAGGCCAGCGGGAAACTTGGTGGGTTGCGCCGCGGCATTGAAGGCGCCGTGGTCGGCCAGCGTTTTTACGCGCAGGGCTTTGACCTTGCCATTCTGATCAGCAGCGATCTCCGCCGTCATGTGGTAATCGCGCGCAAACCCTGTGGACTGGAGATTTTCCGATCGCGTCTCAATCCATTTCACGGGCACGCCGAGCGTCAGCGAAGCGACAACCGCACAAACATACCCGGGGTAGATGGGAACCTTATTTCCGAAGCCGCCACCAATATCAGGTGAGACGACGCGGATATTCTGTTCGGGAATTCCTCCGACGAGAGCGAAAAGAGTTCGGTGGGCATGCGGCGCCTGAGAAGTGAGGTAGACTGTCAGCTTTTCGGTCGCCCTGTTAAAGTCGGCAACGCAGCCGCAAGTTTCGAGGGGCGCGGGATGGCATCGTTGCGAGATGGCGTGAACACTCGCTTTAACAGGAGCCGTTTGAAACGCTTTTTCGGTAGCTGATTTGTCACCGACTTCCCAATGAAAAATGTGATTGGACTTTTCTTCGCGGTCTTCCCGAAGGATGGGCGCATCTGGCGCGGTGGCCTTATGAGGGTCGACCAGAACGGGCAGCTCTTCATATTCAACTTCTACCAGTTCGGCCGCGTCGGCGGCGGTGTATTGATCTTCGGCGACGACGAATGCGACTTCCTGGGCCTGAAAGAGCACTTTGCCGGTCGCGAGTACCATCTGTTTGTCGAAGAAGAGCGTGGGCATCCACGCGAGGTTCGCCTTGGCGAGGTCTTCACCCGTGATGATCGCTAGAACGCCGGGGAGTTTGGCCTTCTCGGTGTTGATGCCCTTGAGGCGCGCGTGGGCATAAGGGCTGCGAACCATGTGTCCATAGACCATGCCGGGCAGATGTACGTCGTCCACGTAATTGCCCTTGCCTTGGATGAACCGCGAATCCTCCTTGCGCTTGATGGAATGACCCATTCCACCTACTTCGGGAGATGTTTTCTCGATCACCTTGCACCTCCTTGCGCCATCTTGCCGGCGGCATACTGAACCGCCTTCACAATATTTTGATAGCCCGTGCAGCGGCACAGGTTGCCGGATATGCCCCAGCGAATGTCTTGCTCGCTGGGCTGAGAATTCTTCTGGAGGAGAGCGTAGCTGGACATGAGCATGCCGGGAGTACAGAACCCGCACTGCAATCCATGCTCCTGCTTAAAGCCTTCTTGCAGCGGGTGAAGCTTGCCGTCCTTGAAAAGTCCTTCGACGGTGAGAATCTCTGCACCATCCGCCTGAACCGCAAACATAGTGCAAGACTTGACCGTCTTTCCGTCGAGCACCACCGTGCACGCACCGCAATTGCTGGTGTCGCAGCCGACGTGTGTGCCGGTCAGGCTCAGTTTTTCCCGGATGAAGTGAACCAGGAGAAGCCTGGGTTCCACATCGACTTCCCGTTGCACGCCGTTCACTTTCACATGAACCGTCTGCTTTTTCGCCATATGTTTCTCCCGATCGATGCAGACTTCTATTTCCCTACACGTTCCCGAGCGCGAGTGAGCGCGCGCTTGGCTAGCTCTTTTACTAAACCCTTCTTATATTCAACCGGACCTCGCAAATCTGCACTGGGTTCGGCTTCATCGGCGGCAAGCTGCGAGGCTTGTTTGATTGTGGCTTCGTCGAGCTTTTTGCCCCGCAGGAAGTCTTCCGCCTTCCGGGCTCTTATGGGCGTTGCGCCAACGTTGGTAAGACCAATACCCACTTTTTGACAAGCTCCTTGGTCGTCGAGAGTCACCTGGGCAGCCACGGCCGCCGTAGCAAAGTCCCCCACCTTGCGCTCCAGCTTGAAGTAAGCACCCGCACTTCTAGGTGGGGGAACCGGTATGCGGATTTCGGTAAGGATCTCATCAGGTTGCAGTGTGGTGGTGAATAAGGACACGAAGAAATTCTCGATGGGGATGGTTCTTTCGCCCTTGGGCCCGCTAGCCACAACCTGCGCACCCAAGGCGATCATGGTGGCGGGATGGTCGTTGGCTGGATCGCCGTGAGCTAGATTGCCTCCTACCGTTGCCAGATTTCGCACCTGGGGATCCGCGATGACGTGAGCGGTATCGACGATGATCGGATATTTCGAGCGCACCACGGGGGAAACCTCGAGCTCAGCTTCACGGGTCAGACCACCGATCTTCAAGTAGCCGCCCTCTTCCTTGATATGCGACAGGCCCGAGATCCGATTAATGTCGATGAGATAACCCGGTCTCGCCAGCCGGAGCTTCATCATTGGAATGAGGCTTTGCCCGCCGCTTAAGATTTTGGCGGCGTCGCCGTGTTGTTGCAGCATTGCGATCGCTTCCGGGATCGTCTTGGGCCGGAGGTATTCAAACGATGGAGGAATCATCTTTGGATTTCACCTCGAACGAGCGTGCTACCAAAAGTGGAGTGAGTGCAGTCTATGAAAAGTTGATGCAAAAACCAAGAGGGAATCGGCGCGACATTTGGTCCCACGGTTAATCCCGCCGATGCCCTTGGCCGATGGAAGTTAGAGGGCAAAAGCGAGGAAAATCTAGGGAGACCTATCGTTGTGGGTGCGCTGCCGTCCTCGCCAATCGTCGATCGCATTCCTGATGGCTTCCGGGGCTAAGTTGCTACAGAGCATTTTATACTCTGGGATACCGCCCAAAGTTTCCGCAACTCCCGCCTTTGAGATCGCGTAAGCCTGTTCCACAGGCTTTCCCAGCACCATTTCTGTGGCCACGGACGAACAAGCAATCGCTACAGCGCATCCCATGCACTTGAATTTCACGTCCTGGATGAGGTCATTCTCGATTTGCAGGGTGATTAAGACCGTGTCGCTATCTACCGGACTTCTAACTATGGCTTTGCCAGAGGGGTTGAGAATACTCCCCACATTTCTTGGATTTTCATAGTGGTCGCGAACTCTTTCGCTATACACGCAGAATCCTCGCCCCATTGTAGCGAGCCAACTTAGCGCACTATAATACTTCTGATTATGTTTTCCGAACTATATTCGAAAATGGCGAACATGGCCGCTGAAGGGAAGTCGTTCGCTCTTGCAACAGTAGTGCGGGTGAGCGGTTCCTCTTCCGCGAAGCAAGGTTCGAAGGCACTCATCGATGCGCAAGGAAAGATCGCAGTAGGTTGGGTCGGCGGGGGCTGCGCCGAGAGCGCGGTTCGAAACGAAGCTTTGAAATGCATCCAACTGGAGCAGTCTAAATTCATCACTCTGGACATGACCGATGAGCTGTTGGGAGTGGGAATGCCCTGTGGGGGAAAAATGGATGTGTATATCGAGCCTGTCGTCCCAGCACCCGAGTTGTTGATCGTCGGCCATAGCAGGATTGCCGAGGTGCTGGCGACCATCGCGTATCTAATGGGCTTCTCGGTCACCATCAATGATCCGGCAGCTGACCGCGCATCGTTTCCTAACACCGCTCGTGTGGTTACGGAGGATTTCGATCTTTCAGAGAGTCCTATTGGCTCACGGACTTTCGTAGTGATTGCCACAATGCATAGGAACGACCACCTCCCCTTGCAAAAAGCGCTGGAGGGGAATGCCGCGTATGTGGCGCTGATCGCTAGCCGCCATCGGTCCAGACTGGTGCTCGACTATCTTCGTGCGACTGGGATGCCAGCAGAGAAAGTGGAGAGAGTCTGGGCGCCGGCAGGTCTGGAACTCGGAGCCGCAACGCCGGAAGAGATAGCACTAAGCATCATGAGTCAGATTGTGGCACTGCGGCGGGGGCACCTCAAACCACTGCCCCCAAAAGATTCTGACGCAGCGATGGAAATCACGCCTGCTGATAAGGTGATTCAGCGGTGCGAGATTGATCATGCCTGATCCCGAATCCCGACAAGAGGTTCCCGCCGCTAGGAACTGGCCGCCGACGTATTCGCAGCTTTCTTTCGGCTGTGAGAAACAATTTCGGCCATGATGCTTAGTGCTATCTCTTCGGGAGTCACCGCGCCAATGTCGATTCCAGCCGGAGCTCGCACCTTCAGCAAATTCTCTGGCGGCTCACCTCTTGCCTGCAGGCTGCGATGTATCTCTTGCGCTCTTTTCTTGTTTGCGACCAGAGCGACGTAAATGCTGTTGGCGTGCAAGGCCTGCTCCACAGCCTCTTCATCGAATCTCCCGCGGCTGGCCACTACTACATATCGCGAGGTGGAGGAAGGCAAATGCGAAAAGTCCAGGGAATTGAGCAGTCTGTCCGCTTCGGGCACATCGGACGTTTTCAGCAAGGGATCCACAATGGTTACCGTGAAGTCCAGCAATTTCCCCATTTTTGCTGCAGCGATTCCAACGGGCTCCCTGCCGACGATGATAAGTTCCTGACGCCCAGAGAGACCTCGGGGATCTGCAATTTCTCTTCCTTCCAGGTCGGCTGGGCTGATCAGCGCGTTCTCATGGACGGTTCCTTGACCAAAGTGTTTCAATCTTTCAAAATCGTCTTTGCTGTCCAGGTCGAGGAGGATTCCTACATCGTCGACCGGTAGTTTGACAATTCCCTCCAAGTGGTCACCGAATACTGCGCGGCAACCAATGTCTCCGCTAAGTGCCATGACCTCAGGAAAGACGGAGCGATCCAATAGAACTGGATTGCCGCGAAAGCCTTTATACATAGGAATGACAATTTGAGCGTTGGACTTGCGATATTGATCCATCAATTGTTTGAGGGTCGCCGGGCGTACGAACGGTTGGTCTGCCAAAACGATGAGTGCCGCGTCGATTCCGGAAGGCAAAGCAGAAATTCCCGTTCGGAGGGACATCCCCATTCCTTCTCGGTAGGCATGATTGATCGCAACCCTTAGACTTTTGCTGGCGACGCTCTCCATGATCTTTTCCGCCGCATGACCGAGCACGAGAACGATCTCGTCCACATCAGAGGCACGAACATTCTCCAACACCTGATCCAGCAGGGTGTGCTCGCCCAGACGCAGAAGTTGCTTTGCTTCTCCCATTCGCGACGACATACCAGCCGCCAGGATCACCGCACCAATCCGCGTATTGTTTCTTGCTACCATTCTTACCTCCGAACAACCGGCCATAACGAGTCTACACATCAAAAGGAGTTCTGTGCCAGAGAAGGGCGCTGATAAATCGTCCGCGGATTTTCAAACTGTCCGATTTTCAGCCGGGAACTGAAACCCATGGTCAGGCTTTTCTCTAGCATTTGCTGCCATCAGCCAGCAATGAGGCTGGGAATTACGTGATGGAAGAAACCGATTAGCACAAGATGCAGCTTCAGATTCCCGTCGTGGAATCCACTACGGGGGTGCTGCTTCAAGACCAGAGGGTAGAAGCCGAACATTGGACAAGCATGTCGCACAAGCTCGAAATCTCCCGGCGCAACAGTCGTTCAGAAACCTCTACGGCGTAGCTGCTCTTAAGCTATTGTGCATTGGTACTGGAATACGGCGACGAAGGCATCGCCTTCGTGTCCCTCGATCTGATTGGTCATACGCAGGACGGCGGTTATTTTGGCCTGGACCATGCTAAAACGCTGCTAGATCCGGCGCTCCATATTCAGACGATTCTGCTGACCTGCACCCACAATCATGGAGGGCCGGACACCATTGGCTTGTGGGGAGCCTCCCCAGCCAGCGATGGCAAATTCTCCCTCTATCTTCAATTTGTCGACCAGCAGGTCGCCAAAGCAATCATTCTTGCTGCCCACGCGCTTGTGCCGGTCCGCAGGAAGCTCGGCGTGACAAATCCTTCCTTGTCGCCCTCGCTGGTGGACATGCAGACGCGCACGGATGGCCGACCGCCGCACTTTTTTGATGATGAGCTCCGTGTGATGCAGTTTGTTAAAACGCAATTCGGCAAGACGGGCACGGTTGTTGCGACACTTGTGAATTGGAATACGCACCCTGAATCGCTCGACGATGAAAACACGATCCTCACTTCGGATTTTCCCGATTCGGTGCGAAGCACCTTAGAAGAGAAATACGGTGGCACGGCCATTTACGTCTCGGGAGACCTCGGTGCCGTGGAAATCGTAGGCGACAATAATCGCAGCACTCGATCCACCTTTGACGGTCGCGAGTTTCCTGTCGTCCCTGACAATAAATCTGTCACCTTTACCTTCGCTCGTACCGAAGCGATCGGCCGGGATGTGGTGTGGCAAGGTTTGAGCGCGATGTAACAATGTTACATTGGTGAGAACCGCTGAATGGGATTTTCGGTAGGCACAGACGCCGGGAACGCGGTCCTCTTGTTCCGGGCACACCTCAACATGCAAAATACCCTCCAGCCGGAGGTGTTCTCGCCATGAAACAACATTCCGCCACGACGGTGCGAGCCTTAGTAATCATGTC
>Ga0126369_10003362_pt1 | contig 11566 bp, 12 predicted proteins | sample PanSoiMetaPlot_1_FD_109646 | JGI IMG/M metagenome (GOLD analysis project Ga0126369, IMG submission 109646) | Tropical forest soil microbial communities from Panama - MetaG Plot_1 | ecosystem: Environmental > Terrestrial > Soil > Tropical forest > Bulk soil | place: Panama | collected 2016-02-17 | reverse complement strand
GGGGCAGACCGTCCCGGTTGACAGTCTTCTTCCACAATTTGCGCGTTATCAGGCAGGAGGTTTCATGTCCCGCACCGTTGTGTTTGCTTTGGGAGTGATGACGTTCACGGCCTGCGTGCCGACGGCGCTTCCCTCGAGGTATGTTTTGGCCAGTACTCCGTTATCTGCATCATCTGCTCCAGAATCCCGCGTCTTCGTGCCCAGGACGGCAACTTCGCCGCCGCTGTGGTCGAGCGCCGGGCTGGCACCGAGTCCCGCGATCAATGGAATCCCGCCGGGAATCGGCGCGAGGACAGGAGATCCCACCACCAGCCAATACCTGCTCGCGTGGTTCGGTCCTGGAGGCGTCCTGCATACGGCGACGTCCAAGGGAGGCGTCTCGTGGACTGGCGAGTCGACGCACGGAGGCTTCCAAGTCGATCAACATTCTCGCCCGGCCGTGGTCTTTAACTACGACTCGTTCGCTTGGTTCGTCGCGTTTCGCCAGTCCAATGACACCGTCGCAGTATTGAGGGTTGCTCCGACCGACAGCCCACCGGTGATCGTCCAGTCCGTCAACACCGTTCACGCTCCGAGCTTGGCGTTTTGGAATCACCAGATGATTCTGGTTTACCGTCGAGGATCTATTTTTGTTATCAAGTCAAGCGATGGCTTGAGCTGGCCGGCGGGACCTGGAGTCGCCGCACTGGGTCCCGGCGGTACGCCTCTGGTTACCGAAGACAGAGCGCCTTGTTTGAACAGCGTCTTGGGTCAGTTGCAGCTCACGACGACAAAGCTGGTAGCGGTCCCTGGCCCAGACGGACTCACCCACGGAGAAATCGACGTCTGGACCTCCGCCGACGGCATCAATTGGAATAGCCTCGCCACGCTCTCGCCGACCAATCCATTCGCAGAGGGATCGGCGCTGGTAGGTCCGAGCTCGGCCCTTTTGGTCGCAGAAGCCAAAGCCGGCGCCAGTGCCACCTCAGCCTATTTTTTCGACGGGGCCAACGCCAGAACGACGATCAACACTCATCAGGTGGAAGCCGTCGGTCCCACTCAAACTCAGCTCGATGTCTCATTGGCATTTGGAGCGGCCCCGGCGGGGGAAGTGAAAAAGATCACTTTGACCTTTCAAGAATTCAAGCGCGGTTTTTTGAGGGGGGAAGGTCCTGATTTTGGCACTGAAGACGTTACTCTGCGAGCCCAGCACCTGGGCCCGACGGGAAGCGTCATCTCCGAAATGACGCCGTTTACGTTGCATGGGGCTACGAAGGACCAGGCTCACTTCTTCAACGAGGAAGGGCACCCTTTCCCAACCCTCTCAGCATTGATGCGCGATGGCGATACGATGCTGGTCAGCCTCTCGGTCTCCGACGCCAATGTGCACACCAGTTTGAGCTTCGCATCGCTGGCTACCGGACCCGGCACGTCTCATTGGACGCTAGACCAGCCTCCGACCGGGCGAAGTTACGAGCTTTGGCTCGGTGCGAGCGCTCAAGAGCCATGAGGAGCGCCCCCGCTATCGCCAACATCTACAAGGCAGCATCGCGTCGAGGACGAAGCAGCTACTCCACAATGACCGTCAAGCTGGCGACAAGGTCACCCGACCTGAGCTCCACAGTACCGGTCCCCGGGGTGCTCCCCGCGACAACCCGGAACGGCAGGTTGATATACGGAGAGTCCTTGGCACGAGGCTCGACGGAGAATAGCTCAGGCGACGAGATGGTCATGGTAGCCGGTACAGCGCCACAGATGTGCTCGCCGGAGGAATCTCTGAACGTGGCGGCGAAAATTGCACAGTCCGCGACGCCCTGGATGCAATTGCTTGAATGGCCCGAATCCCTCGGGGCGTGAATCTCGGTAATGGCTCCCGGTATCAAGCCACCATAGCGATCGTGGAGCGCCTGCTCAAACCAGATGGAGGTTGGATTGACGACCCTCAAGCTAAACGGCGGATCAAATTCCTTCCCCTGTACGGTCGTCTTGAAGCCACCCTCGCCCTCGCCGTCCGACCGCAGCTGCACATCTCCATTCTTCAGACTTCCGCTGCGGATGATTCTCCAGCCCGTCCCCGAAGAGACAAATTTCACATTTACACTGGAGCACCCTCCGGAGAAGCCTCCGCAATCCCGCCGGTCGGGCCAGTCCACAATCGCTTCCAGTTGTGTCCCAGGCGCCCATTTGAGCTCCTGCAGCATGTCCCGAGAGTAGTCGGTGAATTCCGGCAGACACCCTCCCGCGTGCCCGCTTAGAACCGCTGTTCCAAGCGCGTCGGGTCCGAATTCGCTCACGGTGTACTTGACTCGCTGGCCGAGGTCTGGCTCGTGGTACTCGTCGCCGCAGGCTATAAGCCAAAACGCACCGATGAGGACACTTTTCCGGGCTTGTTTCATTGCTGCGCCTTCCTTTAATTCTCTTTTGAATCTTGCTCACAGTTTTCGGATCTTCAACTGGCTTTTCCTTGAAGTAGGTCTGGCAAATGATTGAGTGCAAGAGCGAGTCCGCGCCATCGACAATGCGGATTGAGCTATTCTTTCTCAAAGGTTGTCTCACGGACGAGGCGAGGAAGGGGAGCGCTGGGGGTGCTCAGGCCTGCTCGCCTGTGCAATCCGCTTCACCATCTTCTGTGCAACGGGGTGCACAGGTTCGTTAATAATCGGAACGAAGCGAAAGTGTCCTGTGGCCACCATCGATCCAACCCAGCTTGCGACTCGGCCGGCGGTGCCGGAAGACGCGGACGTCATCTTTTCCCTCATGGAAAGGACGATGCGCGACTACGTCATTGCCGCCTACGGCGCTTGGGACCCGGGGTGGCAACGCGAGCGCTTCAACCAGCACTTTGCGCCAGCGAACATCCAGGTCCTTCGCCTGGATGGGCAAGACGTTGGCGCCTTATGGGTCGAGGAAAGAGAGAGGATTCTGTTCCTGCGGAGTGTACAAGTGATACCTGAGGTGCAGCGCCGAGGCGTGGGAGCGGCCGCGGTCCGCCTCTTTCTCGCCGACGCAAACCAGCGCGGGCTCGAGGCCACTCTTCAGGTGTTGCGCGTAAATCCGGCTCGACGGCTCTACGAGCGCCTGGGCTTCTACGTCACTGGAGAAACCGCGACACATTTCCTGATGAGCTTCTCGCCACATAAATCGCCCTGAGGCGCGCGCTCCAAAAAAGTTAATAATTCAGCTATCGCGTGGGCATTACAGATGTGTGTGTTGCGGGGCGCTTTTTATTCTGCTTATGGTGCGCCCTTCTCCAATCCATTGGCGCGACAAAACGGGGGTTATCGTCTGCCCGGGAGCAGATCATGAACGAGACAATGCAAGCGTGCAGCGTTCGATCCGACCTCAATCAGTGGAAGCAGCGAGCAGAAAGAGCGGCCGCATGCGGCGTGCTCCTCGTTGTCGGCGCGGCGATCCTCGCCGCATGCGCGGACGCCCCGGCGGGCACGCGCTCAATGCGATCGGTCTCGTCCACGGAATACAATGATGACAACCCGTCGATCATCTATTCGCTGACCAACACGGGGCCCGTCTGGAACCAAGTATCAGATCCCGGCGATTTTAATAGCGACGAGCACACCACCAATGTTTTTTCTTCGTCCTTCACAGTGAATTTCCGAGGCACGGACTTCCAATGGATTGGAAGGACCGGCCCGAATTTTGGCATCGCAACTGTCTACCTTGATGGGCGGGCGGTCGATAGCGTCGACAACTACAGCCAGGATCCGATGTATCAACAGGTTCTCTATACGTTTAGTGGGCTGAGCGATGCTCCTCACGTGTTTCAAGCTGCAATAGGGGAATACCCGGATCCGCCCAGGAATCCGCTTTCTTCAGATACCTACCAGAGCATCGATGGATTCATCACCAGCGGAACTCCCCTTGTGTTGCCGCAAGTCGCAGCTTGGGGTGGCGGCGTTTCAAGAAGTGACGGTTGGACGTGCGGTCTCGACAACCCCGGCGATCTCTCCGGCGGGCATTGCTGGTCCGATGTTCCGGGGCAGAGCATGTCGATTACGTTCACAGGTACTGGGATCGAAGTATATGGGCGACCGGACGGCGAGAACGGGAAGACGGACGTGATCCTGGACGGGACACCGCTCTTTACCTATGACGGCTTTAGCCGGCCATACGATGAAGAATGTTTCGATTGCGTAGACGGGCAAAACATCATCACCCTTACTGACCTTTCGCCGACTTCGCATACTCTCACTTTAGTGGTTTCGTCGCAGGACCCAAACCCAGCATCTCAAGATAACTTCACTCAAATCGATGAGTTCATGATCATCCCGTAGGGGCGCTGCTCGTCGATCAAAACGGAACGGCCTTCGCCGGCAGTCGAATCGGACCATCGTCCGCGCCTTGGCGGTGCTCTCAAACGGGCCGGCTCGCGAAACGCGCAATGGTCGGTGTTGCTACTGAAGCCCCACCAGGCCGCGCACTGAATCGAGCAGCTTCGCCGAGTCGTAGCCGATTCCGTCCTTGAACACGGTCTCCACTTTTTCGATGTCGGCGATCTTCGCCGCGGGATCTCCGTGCACCACGACCAGGTCCGCTTGCTTGCCGACCGCGATCGTTCCAATCCTGGCCGACTCGCCGAGGAACTGGGCGCCGTTTGCAGTGGCGATGTGAATCGCTTCGACCGGGGTGAAGCCGGCCTCGACGAGCATCTCGATTTCGCGCAGATCTGCAAAGCCGGCCAGCACGCCCCCAATCCCGACCGCGTCGCTGCCGGCAAGTAGCAAGCCACCGGCCTTGACGAACGCGCGCTCGAGCTGCATCCCCTTCTTGAGCAGCGACGTGAGCAGCGCGGTTCTCTTGCGGCCCTCGGCCGAGCCGGCGCTGACCATTGACGCCAACGCGCGAGCGCGCCACTCGGGGACCATCATCTCGAGCGCTCGCTGGGGAAACGGACGCTCGGTGAGGCCGGCCTCGAAGATCGGCAGCGTCGAGGTGACCGCGACGTGATGGCGGATGAGATCTTGGAACAGCTCCTGTACCGGGGCGCTGTTGACGTCGAGCGCCTCCAGCCGGGCTAACTCCTCGTCTCGATCGGGACAGCGATCGGGCTGCTTGCCCGGAACGAACTCGCTGTCCTCCATGAATCCGTGCTCGATGTTGTCGATGCCCAGGGCGGCGGCCTCGCGGTACCCGATCGAGCACAGATGCCCAGTGACTTTGAGCCCGCGGCGATGTGCGGCGTCAATTGCGGCCTTCAGCTCCGAGCGCGTGATGTGCACATACACCTTGAACGAGGTCGCGCCCACGTCCGCCCAGTACTCCACCATGCGGCGCGCCTCCTCCGGTCCGGAGAGCTGACGCATCTGAAAGTAGCCGCGTCCTGTGAAAGCGCCTTCGAGATAGGGAGCGGTCACGAACATCTTGGGCCCGGGAAGCGTTCCCTGATCGATCAGCTTCTTCAAGTTGAGGTCGGTGTACGGCTCGATGCAGCCGGTGGTCCGGATGGTGGTCACGCCCATCGCCAGATAAAGGCGGGAGAAACTATACGACGCCCCTTTCACAACCCGCGTGCGCCCAGCATCGACGATGCAAAAGAGGTGGTTGTGCATGCCGACCAGCCCGGGCAACACCGTGTAGCCTGTCAAATCGATGACTCGAGCTCCTGCGGGCTCGGGCGTGCGCGAAGCGTCGCCAGCGGCCTGGATGCGGCCGTCGCTGATGACGATTGCCTGGTCTGCTCGCTCGGGCGATCCGGTGCCGTCGATCAGCTTGGCACGGGTGAGCGCGATCACCGGTGCATCGACCTGAACGAGCTCGCGCACCTCCGGCGCAAAGGAGCTGGCCCGCTGCGCCGACGCCGGTAGGCACAGAAGGACGAAAAACAGAGTGCGTCGCATTGCGCACACACTCCCGTAAAAAGACAGTTTCAAGCGCGAAATCAAGAAGCTCAGGGAATCGGCGTGTTTCGTGAGGCAGCTCACTTGCGCTGGCTTTCTTGTCTTTGATTGGGCCACAGTTCGGACGCCTTCCGTCTCAAAACTGAATTGATCTCAGCGATGCACCTTGGCATTGGGTTAACTCAAGTAATCGATAGTTCTACACGCCTATGAGTAAGCACAAGGAGTCTGGGCGCGTCAATCAACAATTTAGCTGTACGCCGCCTACGGAATTCACATATACAGGCCAGTTCGAAGTACACGCTTCTGGGCGATCGACGGCTTAGGGGGGAGGCTCATGAATGGTTCTTCCATTGATATCTTCTCGCCGTATTGCTCACTCTCTTTTGATCCTCACAGCCGCCGCAAGCACGATGTGCGTTGCACCGCAGGACTTGGCCCAGGGCGGTCACATGGAGTTTGTCCCTCCTACCGGTGAACGGTGCAAGGGCAATGAGGCAGTGGCCTGCTATCAGAAAGGGCTAGCGCTCACTACAGGCAATGCTTCGAACACCGACCGAATTGCGGGCATTGCATTGTTGGAGAAAGCGTGCACTGAGAAATTGGCAGCCGCTTGCGACACCCTTAGCCGGCGATTTACGAAACCGAAGAAAATCTCCGGCAGGTATCCGACGTACCCGACCAGGGCACTATGGAATGGAGTAGAGGGACAAATCTCCGTCAGATGCATCATGACCGAGAAGGGCGTTCTCAGAGATTGCGGCGTGATCGCGCCTCGCTCGAAACAGGAGGAGGAGATTCTCCGCGGCAGCGAGCTAGGACCGGAGCTGCTAAGCACACTTTCGACCTGGCGTTTCACACCGGCCACCTTGGACGGTCAGCCGTGCGCGATCGAACACACTTTTCGAGTCAAATTCGAAGTGGCCAGAAAAGCGAGATAAGTCTGTTGCCGGCTGCGGGCGCGGCAGGTCACAACGAGCGAAGGAGGCCGTGTCGAAGCGGCTGGTCAACCCTTTTCGTGCAAATGAAGACCAAGGCGCCCATGCTCGATGCGAGCAAACAAAACACCGCTGCAATCTCTGAGCTCTCTACCCCCGCTCCACTCGAATCGAGACCATCACCTTGTCTGCGGACTGAGTCGGGGTGACTTGCGCGAGCGCCTTCCAGCGGCCGCCTTGGCCATCGTCGATAGTCCACTGGCTGTTGGGGCCAGAACCGGCTCGCTGCCAGCGATCCGAGAGCGTTGCCTCGACCATCTTAAGAATCTCGGGCGCGCTTCCTCCGCCTTCGACTTCCCAGGTCTTCTTCCACCACTGGGTGTCGCCCTCCTGCTTGAGCAGGGTGATGCTCCGAGCCTTTTCCTTCGGGAACGGCTCGCGAAGGCGGCGAATGGGCTTATCGGCGAGCGCGGCTCGAGCGAACTTCGAGCTCGGGTCCCAGTTGTATTCCATGCCTAGCGCGACCGCCTGAGCAAAGCCCAAGCCGCGCATCTTGCTAACGAGATACAACGCGCCATCAATCCCAGACGAGAGACCCGCGGTGGTGATGATTTTTCCATTGTCCACGTAGCGTCGGTCGCTCACCACGCGAGTCTTGGGATAGCTCTCCTTCAACGTGTCGATCGCGCCGGCCACGGTTGTCGCGGACTGACCGTCCAAAAGGCCAGCCTTGGCGAGCCAAAACGCGCCATTACAAACAGACATCACGTATTTGGCTTTCTTTGAAACATCCTGAATCCACCGGATCACCTCAGCGTTGTTGGGATTCACGTTGCCACCCGGAGTGAGCAGCACGTCCGGCTGCGGCGCATCGGCAAAAGTGTACCGAGGGATAACCTGCATTCCCATGTTGGTGGTGAGCACGCCCGAGGACTGCGCGACGGTGTATACGTTGAAGTTGGCCTCGCCAAAAACCTCGTACGGCCCGGTGTAGTCGATGATCTGGACGCCTTCGAAGAGCAGGATGGCGACCTTCGGACGGTCGTCTGGGCCCGCAGTTTCCCGCTGGGCAACGCGGCGCCCGGTCTTAACGTCGACGAAGGTGCTCGGCTCCTGTTTGAAGGTGTCGATGCACTGCTCGGTTCCGCCGAGGTAGATGCGGCCCTCCACCACCGCGTACAACTTTTGCGACCCGGGCATGCCGTCGGACATCACGCAATTGCCGTTGAGTTGAAGCCCGTAGCGATCCGGGTCGGACAAGAACGTCGAGCGATTGGCTGCAGAAGAAAACCAGTAGCGGAAAGCGCCGCCGTCCGCCGAGAGGTCCGACTTCCCCTTCGTTCGTTGCCCATGGATGAGATCGATCGGATCTAGCCCTTCCAGCGCGAGCCTTTGCTCGGCGGCGGCGCTCGCGGTCCAAAGGCACAACAGCAATGCACTCTTCATGACGAACCTCCCGAAAGGGCGACCAACTCGCCGTTGAATGTTTCCGAGAAACGACTGCGATACGCACTAGGCGGCACCCTGATTGCGCGAAGGAATGCGCGCCGCATCGATTCTGCGGTACCGAATCCGCATTCCGCGGCGATCTCTTTGACGCCCTCCTCGCTCTCTTCGAGGCGGCGGCGGGCGGCTTCCACTCGCATCCGTTGGACGAACTGCGCCGGAGTCGTTCCGACTCTCTTCGCGAAGACGCGCGCAAAGTTGCGCGGGCTCATCGCAACGCGGCGAGCCAGAGCGTCGACAGAAAGATCCTCTCCAAGGTGATCCGCCATCCACGCCTGCAGCTCCCCAAACGATTCGCTGTCCGACGATTGGATTTGAAGCTGAGTGCTGAACTGCGACTGCCCGCCGGGACGCTGAAGGAAAAGCACGAGCTCACGCGCGACAGCTCGGCTTACCGCCGTCCCGTGATCCTCGGCGACCAGCGCCAGCGCTAAATCCATCCCCGAGGTCACGCCCGCCGCAGTGTACAGGCGCCCTTGCCGGATGAAGATCGGATCCGGATCAACTATCAGGCGCGGATACCGCGCCGCGAGTTTGTCGCAGCTCCCCCAGTGAGTGGTGACCCTCTTGCCGTCGAGCAGTCCCGCCTCGGCCAAAAGGAATGTGCCCGTGCACACCGACGCCAGTCGGCGCACGCGAGGCGCAATTCGGCGAAGCCAGTCGATCAGCGCGCGGTCGCCCAGCGCAGCCTGGACGCCGCGGCCGCCGGCGACCAAAAGCGTATCCAGACCGTTTCGAACGCTCTCGAACGAGCGAGAGGCGACGACCTCGATCCCCGAAGAAGTCCGGACTGGGCCGGGGCGGCGCGCAAGCAGCTCGACAGTATAGACGTCAGGCTCTTTGCGCCCCTCGTCGGAGAGCACCCGCGAGGCGCGCGAGAAAACCTCGAGCGGGCCGCAGATGTCGAGCATCTGCGCCTCCGGGAAGCCAACCATCGCAATCCGGCGCACGCGCTGCGCAACCATTAGCCCATCGTGCCCCTACATCCTCTCGTCCGCAATGCCATTGTGCCCACCAATCCTGCCGCGCGGCGTGTATGAGGCGATGCTAGGCCTCGAGAGATACCTTCGTCAGAGCGGGCTTGAGGAGGCCCTCCTTCATCTGGTCGAGCTGCGCGCCTCGCAGATCAATGGATGCGCCTACTGTATTGACATGCGATAGCTGCTATCAATGCCTGGAACCGGTTGGCCATTGCGGCGAGAACTGTTAGGGTCGAACCGAGCCTGCGCGTGCGAGCTTCTTCAGCGATCGCCCTGTTGCTGACGTTGGCGGGATGCGCGACGCCGTCTCACGACCCGATCCAATCGCGAGGGACAGCGGTGAAGACGACGGAGCTGAAGTTCCACTATGCGGGCCCAAACTTGCCGCTGATCCTGGTGCCGACGAATGTCAACGGCCAGGGCCCGTTCGATTTCATTCTGGATACCGGCAATGCGGCAGGGGTGCCGTTCCTGCTCTCGCAGCGGCTGGCGCACAAGCTGGCGGTCAACTCAGCGGAAACCCCAGTGCCCGGGACGTTCGCCGTCGGTGGTGGGCAGCCGAAGGTGTTTCTCGGCCAAGTGCAGTCCGTCTCGCTTGGAGGATTCACATTGGGCACGAGTCCGGTCGGAGTAACCGAGATCCTGGACAATCTGAGCGAGCGCATTGGAGCGAATCTCGACGGCAACATCGGCTACAGCTTCCTCAAAAGTTTCCGCCTGACGATCGATTACCCGCGCAGCGTCCTCAAGTTAGATGGAACCGGCGAGGCACGCTTGGCACGCGCTGGAGAAGCCAAGCCCGTCGTGTTTCAACTTGGCGCGAAGAAGCCTCTGATTGTTGTCTCGGTGCTGGTGAACGACAAAGGTCCATACTCCTTCGCCCTGGACACGGGAGCCGCTGGCTCGGCAATTTCGCCGGTGCAGGCGAAAGAGCTCGGCCTCGCCGACCGCGGCAGGCTCTCGGTGATGGGAGGAGCCGGCGTGATTGGCGGCTTCATCACCTCGATCGACTCGCTGCAGATTGGAGAAACGAGGATGACCGACTTGAAGGTGGCGGTGGCGGACTTCTTCGCGCCGCTCAGCGAGGCCGTGGGTCAGCCAATCGCCGGCGTCATCGGCCACAACGTTCTCAGCCAGTTTGAAGTCGTCATCGATTACCCCGCGCAAACCATTCAGTTCAACCGCGCGGCGGGCCAAGACCGAGAATGACTTTGCGCATCGGAATCCCCAAGACTAACGCCGAGGGTAGCGCTCCAGGAGTTGGATTGTCGCATCGGCCACCGGTTCGGGAGCTTCGCGCTGGGGAAAGTGACCTACTCCTTTGAGCAGGAGTCGCTGATATCCCCCGGTGAAAAACTTGTCGAGGCCTTCCGACTCCTTCGGTCCAACGCAAAAATCCGACGCGCCGTGAATCACCAGGGTAGGCGTTGACAGGAGCTCGACGCTTCGAAGTTTGCGTTGCAGTTCATCATAGCGCGCGTCCTTCGCCTCGCCGGACATCCATCGCACGCGGTAGGCATTGAGCATAATGGCCACCCAGTCTGGACCCAAGAAAGACTCGGACGTCGCGGCAAATTCTGTCTCATCAAACCATCCGGGCGGACTCCACGTGTCCCACTGTATGCGAGCAAACCCAATCGGATCCTTTCGGACTGCCTCCAAGCCTCCTTCGGTGCACTGGAACCACTGATACCAAAAACGTCTGGACTGCTCGAAATTGGGAACGGGGAACTCACCCCGCGGCTGGTAAGCAACAGACAGAGCAGCCAAGGCGGTCAATCGCTCCGGAAACAGCGCAGCCATGAAGTAGGCAGCACGCGCGCCCCAGTCGTGCCCCACCACCGCGAAGCGATTCAGATGCAGCGCGTCGGCGAGGTCGATAGCATCCTGGGCGAGCACGACACCTGCGCCGACTCGCGGCGTATCTTGAGACAGAAACCGCGTCGGACTGGAACCCCGGAGATAGGGAATGATGGTCCTCCATCCTTTTGCATGAAGAGCGCGCGCGACCTTCGTCCATCCTCGCGGCGCATCGGGCCACCCGTGAAGTAAGAGAACCGGCGGATCATCCTTGGCGCCGATGTCTTCGTAAAAGATTTCTAGAACCGCAGTACGGATGGAGTTCATGGGATCAACTCCGTTGTTTGAGGACTCTGAGGACACTTATAATGCCCGACGATCGGAACCGACGTTGTCACTTCACCGAGCCGTCGATCCTGCCTGGAGAACGCTCGAGTTGGTACACGTAGTTTGGCTGCACGCCGCGGATCCGATCGGACTCCGCTGCCTTGCGCTTGATCTCCTCGGG